>Ga0157363_1000530_pt1 | contig 29196 bp, 6 predicted proteins | sample AttsexASBM1_FD_111477 | JGI IMG/M metagenome (GOLD analysis project Ga0157363, IMG submission 111477) | Fungus gardens microbial communities from leaf cutter ant in Ribeirão Preto, State of São Paulo, Brazil - Atta sexdens ASBM1 | ecosystem: Host-associated > Fungi > Mycelium > Unclassified ... | reverse complement strand
TTATAAAATTATAATATAATGTGATAATCTTATTGTTGTTTTTCTTTTGATTGTTAAATTATGTTTTATCTTTTTAATTTTATGTATGTTCCGTGCAGAGAGAGAGAGAGAGAGAGAGAGAGAATAAAACTACTTATGAGCTAAAAGAAATTTGACGAGGTCAGTGTAATGTGTTTTCGATATTGATTTAGTTTGTTTTACCGCGAATAGTACGCTGAATAGCAGCGGGAAAAAAAATTTCGACATGTACAATTCTATAAAACCTATGGGATTATACGGGCGCATCGACCGTGCGATTCTGCTAGCATGCACGCTTGTCGTTGATAAAGCTTCTTTATTCAACAGCAAAAACAGTCTGAACCGCCGCTGGCATATTTTCACAACATCGCGTTGTAACGAAAGCAGGTATACAAATATCCCAAATGGTTGCCATACGACTATAGAACATCCGGATTAGGCGACCGCGCTTCGCTGACCTAATTTCCTATAGAGCAAGACGCGTGATTATTTAATCCTAACTCTAATCCCGTTTCCGACTTTCAGGTATCGCTGCTACGTACACACCTGGCCACTGCGAGACAGAGGTGAGCGCTTTTAAGATTAAGAATAGCCTACTTCTAGTCATAAGATGTACTATTATCTCACCATTAAAGATTGAAATTAAAATTAATCTTCAATTAAATCCAGAATTAATTTTGTAACTAATTTTGATTCTCTCTATGTATAACTTTCAATGCCACTGTTAATTTTATAAAAATGTCATTTAATTTATCACGCAATGATAATTTCGGTACAATATCTCCGCGCGATCTTTTAAGTTTAATATTAAGTTCCTGACTTTTCCGTAAAGTTCCGTAAAGATGGATGATAACGTTTTTATATCCATGAATTATCTTTCTCTCGGTGCTTTCGTGGATTCTCCAGGCGGTAAGCTGAGTCGGATAATTTAGAAACATCCTAGAATATTTATTACGGATTTTCTTAATTCTATAGAAGTATAAGTGAACGAACAATGCTGTCGTAAATATTCAAGTGGCGCTAATCTGAAAACCGAGCGGCTCCAATCAGGCGACATTTTGAACGCCGAAGTTAATTAGCGGCTAAGTAATTAAAGTCCCCGCGGCCCTTATTTCAAGCAATGTAATTTAACTTTCGTAGAATTCTGCACGGACGTTGTACGCGCGACGGTTTATTGCGACGATTTACGATTTGCGAGCAATCGATTCGAAAGAGGTAAAGCGCGGTCGGAACGCGCGCTTCGGGGCGACGCGAAATTTTCAACCGCGAGCGTGGAAACATGCGTTACGAACGCTCTTTTCTCATCCCTGCAGATGTAACGCGGATTTTAATTTACGGGAGCGCGAGATCTAATTACAGAGTTACCGAGTTACGCGCTCCGCGCGAGCGGATTCCGTGAAAAATCGCTCGAGTGAAATTACGATACACTCTCGCATTAAAGAGCGTCGCTTTAAAGTTGCCGTTAACACTGCTAATAAATGTCGACAATGGTCAATACTGTGATGCACTGTTTACTGGTTAACCGTGATTTACGCGTTGTATAAGTGTAGGTAACGACGACGGGCGCTCCTCTGCCCGCACTCTCTACAGCGAAATTTAATCAAACTTTCGTTTCCCCGTGGGATGCGAGTTGCAGTATCGAATTTCATGTGCGGGATAACGCAGCGGCGAACGTTTGTTCGTATTTTGTGCGTCGTATCGTCTCGCGCACGCAAAATCAATAACGTTTAATGCACTCGTCGCGCTCATTCGAGCGTTCAAATGCATAAATTGATTTCCCTAATTATCAACAGTTCACGTACGACACATATAAAGAAAGAAATAAAATTTCGTGGTAAATTGTGGCTGTTTTTTACTAGGATAATATCATCTAGAAATAACAGCTAAATCCTCAAATTCGCTTAAATTTATTTTTTTGCAAATTGCGATTACGTCATTTGGAAAAAATATCGCAAATATTGAATTGATAACTGGCCTCTCGGCTTTGTACATTTTCAATTAGCTTTAAAAATAGTGTCTTTTTTCAACGATTTCACATTAATATTACCACGTGCAATCTGATCATGATGATTGGATTACAAGATAGTAAAGATGCAAGTACACTGGAAGAAAAGAGCAAGCTGTAAGACGAGTTGAAAGTAGTGTATCTTCCAAGAGACCTGCGGAAACTCGTCGTCGCGAGCGCTTTTCTGGAAGTAGTTCTACATTCTAAGAGCGTATTACGTTGCAGGCATCGCGAGATGTCGAGCATGCGAGACTGCCAGAGTTCCTCACGGAATTGGACCTGTCGAGTCTTGAGGCATCTGAAGAAGACGTCGAAGCACTGAAGAAAATCGTAAAAAGGCTGGCGCCCGAAAAGAACGGCGAGTACCAAGTTTACCAAGGTTCTCTCATAGAACTGTCCTACTAACCTCGAGACTACATCGCTAATCTCTTTTTCTTTTCTGACCTGACTAAAGTGATTCGCTTTTTCTTCTATTGCCAGTCTTCTTCGGTAACGAGGACCTTCTCAAGGAGTGGCTCAAAGGAGCGGGTATTATTACTTAAAATGTTTTTCTCTGTGCATGTCGCGTCTCTTTGATGGTGTAACAACCGTTCTTATTCGTGTACTCTTTTATTATTGTTTGTAAAATAAACTGTTTAACATGGCGCTTAAATCCTTTGATAAAAACTGATTATCTAAAATTATCCTTTAAAGAATTGCAAAGCTCTTAAAAACTCTTATTTGTAATTTCATTCCATGCTTATTAATTGCTTATTAATCCCAATGTTTTGAATGAAATTGTTGATGGCCAAGAGAGCATAAATACGTATAAAAAAGTTTATGAATAAATATTTTTTGCTCATATTTTTTATCCCGGAATAAAAATAATATTTGCTTATTCCAACGTTGCACTCTCCAGCGCTTCACGTATTATCTTTTCCCATATATATATTTACATTGTGCACGTGTATATTTGTCTTTCGCATGTAGACATAACGTAGAGTTATACGAATTCACTTCTACAAGTTGTCATCTATGCACATATTTACTAGGAGCTTCTTCGGTAAATTTGGAACACTCTATACATAGTGATATCGTACTCAAGCAGAAGCAAAAATGAGAGCATCCGATGTCTGTATGTGTCTTTTCTCCAACTGTCTTAGTGGTCAGATATTATGTAAGACTGTGTAAGCGAAAGTCATTGAGTGTGTGCGACTATCTCGGAGCGATCAGACTGCGTTTCTGCTTTCCCACGAGATGCAATTTTTCGTTTTATGATGATTGTGCGCCGGCGCTTTGTGACTTTCCACTAAAGTGACAGACTTTCTACGGCACTTCTATTTTAGCCGACCTGTTATTCTCCTAAACGTGATGTAATTGCATTGTTACGTTTAGTAATTAAATTTTTGAAACGCGTTAATGCATACCGGCAGATAATCTATCGCTCGTTTATCATCTTGCACACGAAGCTATGATGGGGGGATATGATGGGGGATGTAAACGATCTTTGTCACTAATCTCGATAGTTGTCGGTTCACAGAATTCTTTATATATGAAACGTTAATGACATAGTTTGCATGACATTAATAACATGGTTCGCGAAAGCTCTAAGCGATTATGTTGATATTTATATTTTAGAAGTTTAGACGGTTGTGAAAAACGCAGAATGAACATCGGTAATGCCGCATTGATATAACAAGAGTTATAAAATTTAATAACACTCCACTTTGTATTTAGGCGTGACGGGACAGCCCGGAGTGGATTATCCAGCCCTCACGTCGATTCCAACCACTTCATTCAGCTGTCGCGGTCTGAGAGGGGGATATTACGCGGATTTAGAGACAAATTGCCAAGTAGGTGACATCGATATTACATATGACGCGACGGCTCGATTCGAGCAAAAGTCCACACGGATTGATGCTCAATCCGGCGATTGTTATACAGTTACGGATTATGGAAATTCGAACATTTTTAGAATGTCTGTAAAAAATATGTATATACATGCCAAATAAAAAAATTTGGAAAATAAGAGAAATTGAAGAACGAATGATCTTTTTGAAAATATTTTTTCATTTTATCTTGAATTTTTCTATAATTTATGTGTACAAAATTACCTTTGAAAAAATCATCATGTTTATAATAACGGTATTTATACCGTTATACCAGTAATATTTCTGCAGAGACTTTCCGTTAATGAAACATTTGTCATCGAAGTTGAATATATTTTCAGGTATTCCACATCTGTGACAATGGACGTAAGATCTCGTTCCTGTGTCCCAATGGCACGATTTTCCAACAATCGCAACTTATATGCGATTGGTGGTTCAAAGTGGACTGCAGCAAGTCCACAGAGTTATACGAGCAGAGTGTCGAGCAACTGGCCGAGGAAGAGAAGAAACGTGTGGAAGCGAGAAAAATGAAATCCGAGTTTCATCGCGAAGCAGAAGAACAAAATAACGCGGATTACTACGATAACGTCGACTACGATGGCAGACAAAATGGTAGAACGAATCCGTACGGTCAATCCACCGACAAGCAGAATCAGATTTCGGAAAGACAGAATGAACCAAAGTCTAATCAACACTTCGGGCCGAACAATGTTTTTGAGAACACTCGTAGTTCTGGTCGATTCCAAGAGAATAATGCGAATGCATTACGAACTAACGAAAAAACAAGTCAAATACCCGATAATTATGACCAGTCGAAACAGCGACAATATGATAGCGGATCGAATTATCAGGCGGTCAATAGACAGAGAAATCAACTGGATACTCAGAATAGCAAATTCAATTACGAGCACAACAATAAGTTCCAGGATAGTCGGCAGAATTATCAGTCAAACCAGCGCAGCAATGACAAGCCGGCGTTCAATAATTCGAAATCGCGAACTTCGACGCGAAACAATCTGTTCGGTTCAAACCAGTCACAGAAAGCTACACCGACGTACATGGAGACGACAACCTTCAGAACTACAACTGCGGCGCCTCCGAAGGAATATCAGCAGTTTGCGGAAAGTGCCGCATTTGTGTCCAATCGGGGACACCGCTTCAACTCGGGCAAATCCGAGAACACTCGACAGTATTATTATCATTCATACGATTACCGAGATCATACCACTACCGCTAGCTACCGCGGTCATGAGACGACCACCTTGACGCCACAGAGGAACAGAGAAAGTGAAACAGTATCCTTCACACCCAAGACGGGTGCTCCGCCATACCCCGGTCCCACATACGCTCCTATCTATAAGCCTAAGACAACGACGTTGCCACCTTATGAAACAACATTACAGTATACGCCGACCACCGAAACGTCGCACTACAGTACTCCTTACTATAGGCAAGATGATGTTCCAGAAACCACTTACACTAATGCTGACACCACGACGGTGACATCGTTTCCCTCCGCAGAGGAGTTCCCAACTATGTCTAGTTCGCGGACTTCTCCTGCTATAGGAAGAATACCACCAGCTTCCGGGAATTATCAAAATCAACAGTATATTGATAACAGGGTAACTGAACAAAGAGATACTGATACTTCTTTCGCGACTACGCGTCCATATCTGAATACAGAAAGCTATCGGCACAACGCTGCTAACGTCACTTCAACCATCAGTCAAGATGCGTTTCCTACGACCAATGTGCCATGTTACGATGAGTGTCATGGGCAAACCTATCGCGCAAATTATCAAAATGAGAATAGTATCACGAACATCGAAAACAAAGGTACGACAGGAGATCCTTGGCGTGCGACTTTGCAAAGCTTCCATCAGAATTCAATCAGCTCGACCGAGAAGCCGTGGAGAAGCACCAATGGTTATCAGCAGAGCGGATCTACTAGTAAGACTTTAAGCCCTTATGACACCAGTTTTACCTATAAACAGGGGAAAGTGTTGTCCACTTTAGGCCCATACGTACCTTTCACTAAAAACTACGTTTACTCCACGATGACTACTACGCCGACGCCGAAACCGCCGACCACTATGCCGACATACAGTTCTACTCTGACAAATTATCGCATCACGGCCAGCAATCTGATACCCAAGATGAAATCATCATCTCTGGCAACGAGCAAGCCCAAAGACAGAGCGACTTATTTACCTGAGGTTGGCAGCAAACCACCACCGATTTTAGAAGATAGACCTTACGCTGAACGGGAACACGCGCTCAGCATGTTGCATTCTCTTCAAGGTTTAGAAAATAATGGAGAAAATTTAAGTGGAATCGCGAAGGATGGAAATAGTCGAAATGGACCCTCTGCTCCCGGTCCATCTACTTTGCATTCGTTAGCTCTATACTTTGCCACAGCTAGCGACAATCTCGACTCCAATGAGACTATCGAATCTATCGCAAGTGCCGAGGAAGCCGAGGGTAGAGAAGGCAATCATTCGCATAATGTGTCTGTCGAATTACCGACCAGCATTCTCACACAACACACCATCTCGTCATACGTTGAGTTGTTTAATCTAAATAATGCACTCGAAGGAAACACCACAATGACTGAATTTACATCGGAAGCCGAGGATCTTAGTGGCGAGATAAACGACGATCTAGAGATCGAACAGAGCGAGGGTCCAGTGAATGGCGCGAAGAGATCGAATAACACGAAACTGCGCGAACTGGCTCAGGTCTTTACTCATGCTCTATCGGCATATCTACAAGATCCGGAAACCTTTAAGAAGGTACTCACAGAAATCAGACCCACGCAACCCCCGACGACCACCGATGATGGTCAGTTTGAAATGACGACAATGTATCCAACTGCGGAAGAGTATGCATCAGTGACTAAGGAAAAGGATGAAGTCCTGGATTTTTCAGACGATATCGACGTTACCAGAAGGCGTAAACCAACCACCATATTCCCCACTACCTTACAACCACCTGTCACCACCGATAGGTCGTATTCGACTTATTACACGACGCCGTATGATGAATATACAACTTCAGAGAGCCAGACGCGAACACCAATTTACTATCCAAGTACGACGTTGTTACCGCCCGGTGCTTCATCACACGATTCGAGGGATTATATCGAATCATCAACACAGACTGGTAATACATTTGCCTTCGAAGTGAATCGCGTTTTTACTACTACTATGAATGATATTCAAAATTACGATGGCGATACGAGAGATACAACAGATTTGTCGATCTACGACAATTATTTCCCATTGGACGAGTACGAAAATAGAAATAAGATCGGAGGTTTTCAAAATAACACGGCAAGGACCTTCCAACCTTATGGTAAAAATGTCAAACCGATCGGCGCTACACCTATAAACAATTATGTGGCGTCGTCGACGATGGCGTCTTTTGTGAATTCTGGAAAAGGAACGACTTTATCTAGCTGGGGTAGAGGCTCAGCTAGTGATAAACCCGTTCAAAATCTCACACCGCCTCCTTATCATCACCATTTCGGTAATGTGAAGAGTTTCACCGCGTCAAATAGCATTCTGCCGAATCAGGTGGTGCGCTCAACGACGCCTCTATCGAAAAGCAAATCCTCCTACCAGACCGCCAGCACCACTGTTCAACCATTCAGGATACGTTACTACGAATCAACGATAGCGCCGTCCGAATCTCTTGCCACAGCTCGCAGTTCGTACGCGAAATTCAGAAACAATTACAAGTTGGAAAGTAATCACAGAGAAGGCACTCGCAAACCTTTAGCGACAACGACGGCAACGACAATTCGGAACAACATGGAGACACTAGATCCCATTACTGCGACCGTCAGCGACGCCACTCCATACACTGCTACTGTTATTCGCGCTACTAATAATCTGACGGATGCCTCGACCACGAGACATTCTAACCTACTGAATGATGATCATTGGACTTCTTCGCCTATGGTCACTCAGCTCTGGGAAACAACGGTGTTCGTAGATCCTCGACACATTAATCACGGTCTACAATCGAACGTCGGCACCACTCAGTTGCCTGACACAACTGATAATGCTATTAGTGAAGAATCAGAACCCACTGCGAGTACTGTAAGATCGTCGAAATTGTCCTCTGTAGATCTCGACGTAACAACGGAATCACGAACAACCAGTACACCGAGTCCTTGGCAATGGGCAACGAGTGACAACGATCCACCCGTAACGTTTACTCTGCTACCAACAACCTTTACCGCAGAAAATACGGCGACACCAACCCCAATTATCACAACGCGATCGAGTATAACGACCACGATTACTTCCTCGGTGACATCAACTAATGCCGTCTCCCGGGACAATTTGGCATCCACTCTGCTGCCATTTGCGCACGGCAATGCGTTGAATGCCACCGAGAGCGAAGTGATCAAGGCGCACGAGATGTTCGGTAACTTGAACGAGACGAGCTCGAACACACTGATGCGAGTGATGAAACAGGCTGATAACAATGCAACGGTAAGACAATTAGTTCTATTACTGATAAGCCATTGCAATGGTCCCAGAAACAAGACGATGGAACAAGAGAAGGAACAACTGTTAGATGCACTTCTGAGGATGCCCGTTAACGAGTTCAGTTCAGAAGAATCGCGAGAAATCATCGCTGGCATCAATAGACTTAATTTTTCGATTCGTACGTATTACACTATTTAACAATTATAATATTTATTTATAAAATGTTTTATGAAAATATTTTATCTTTGAATATCGCATTAAAATAAGAATGCTTTATTTGGATAAATAACTAATAAATAAGAATAACGAATATATATTTATTACCGTCGACGATTAATTTTAGTTATGTATATAATTGTAAAGGGGCTTCTGAATGATACCGAATGATTGGCCAACATTCGGCCAATATTAATAAATATCATACACAAATATAACATGTATAACATATATATCTATATTGAATGTAGGCTAATATATTTAGCGAATGTGTGGAAACGAATGTTGGCATCGTTTGGAGGAGCTTTAATAAAATTAATCTTATTAATCGCTTTAACGCAGAAAAGACATAAAAATACAATCTTCTAAAAAATCAAAAAAGGCAAAGTTTCTTGTTTGCGATACGATTTAAAAAATAGTGTGTGAATTAAGAAAGCAAAATCAACAGCAAATTTTTTAAGTTGATCTTGCTGTTGATCTTGCTTTCTTAATTCACATATTATTTTTTAAATGCTTTGTTTAAAATACATTTTATTACAAAAGATATTATTTATTTTTCCAGTAAAATTGTTTCTTTAATATAATATTTCTTATTTTTAATATTGCTTATTTAAAAAATACAACATTGCCCATTTTACATAAAAAATGGTATTATATATTTCTTTAGTTAATAGTTTATTAGACGTAACATTTATTTTTTATTTATTACTTTACAGCTAAACGATCGGCTGCTTTATCGAATTCTACGACGATAAGGACTCCTCGAGCTTCGTCTACGAAACCCACGTCATCTTCACCATCTGTCACAACGTTCCGCAGTAGGACGGGACGAAAATTCCGTACGACCACTGAGAGTGCCAATGCCTTTGCTAGAAGATCGGACGACGCTGTCTTGGAGACGAGTAATTCTTTGTCAGAGGCTACCGCTTCTGACAGCCGAGCTCTCGAACTTCTCAGGTCGCTTTACACGGTAGCCGCTAAATGGGGCTGAGAAGCCGCACAATCGACGACCGATCGGAACTACGCGCGCGTTGGAAGACTCGCGAGATGAAGATCTCACTGGAGTATCAGAAGACGTCCGCCTGTCAATACATCGGAGTAGATCGTTGTTGTCATCTATCATCGTGTCACTCCGTCTAGCCTAAATTCAAGGATTCAAGCTCCGAGCGATGAATCGGTTTTGATCTTGGCCCATGAATCGATGTCCATAAATAAACAGAATAAACCTCTGCGTTTCTTCAGGAGAGATACTGAACTTCTTGTCAAATACTCTCATTAAAAGTCGACAATATTAAATTATTCTAGAATTCTTATTGAATTTGGCTGCTATATTAATACATTTGCATGCAATAATCGGAAAATTAAATTTCGAGTCGAAGATTGGCTTCTTCGGACTTAGATAACACTGCTGCAAAGTTTGATTTAACTTAGGGCCGAGATTGACACCTGCGCTTGCGGATATTAAACAGATTGTGTAATGATTTCGGACATGTAAATCTGAGCTGCGGCTGCTTGATATCCGTGACCGAGCATAACTTGTGTCGGTTAATATGCGGAGTCCCGATTGATCATCGATCGACAAGATCGCAATATGATAATTAACCGGCTGTAGTCCGACGTTTAAGATTATGTATTGCTCGCCGTCCTTTTTATTAAGAATAAAACATCGATCGCCTCATAACATCGGCAACTATTACTTGAAGAAAAAAAAACGCCTGCCATACTTCGTCCCTCCTGTTCATTGACTTACGTGAACGCTACACTCAATTTAATTCTCTTTTCTCTATAATCAAAGAAGTTCGCATATATTAACAAGATAATTTTATACGCGTTTCACTTGTGTTTATCATGCAATGATATAATAACAAAGTTTCTCTAAATGTTTCTTCTTTATGTAATTTTATGAGTTGTTAACTGGCTATAATCGTGTTATGTAGCATAATCTTGTGCTATGTTGCTAGATACTATGTTGCTGTCCATATGTAGTATCTGTTTAGAAAAATTAACTTTATTATTGAAAAATAATTCGATAAACAATTTTTAATCTTTTGATTGAAATCTTCTGAATGTAGATAGATATACGACTATGTATTTGAAATGAGAAGCGAATTTTAATTATTGATATATAGAATATGAGGGATCTTCTTTATTACATTAATTTTTTATATTCCTAGTATATGTATTCGTATAAAACAATGATTGTCTTGCGTGCCGATGTAAAAAGGGGATAAACATTTTTGATACGTTCGCGCTCATCTTGTGTTGCCAGGTACATCGTTAAATTGCATGCGAAATTGACGAAATATGATGGCATGTGGTGAATTACACCATGTACACTTATGGTTATCCATACTGATTGGATTCTACGTGATACAATTTTAATCCTTTCCTTATGTATCTTTCCCCAATGAAACTTTTGTCCTCTTTTGAAATAATTTCCGAGCAATATTAATTTTTGCCGGCAGCATTTAATTAATATTCGGCGGAACATACGAATTTCCGTTCCAGCCGAAAATTATTCAGTATTAAAAAAAGCTTCCCTAGAAGGGATCCGTTCAGTTTTTCGAAGGATCACATGAAATTATTTATTTGTCTTCGCTGTGTTGCGATTCCTACGTACCTATGGCTAACAGTAAGTTACTTATATCTTGAAATTACGGTGTTGGTAACATTTTCTTTCATTTGGGCAGTTTCGAGGTCGGCGATGCGCTTCCGTTGCGATTCCGAAACGTCCAAATGGGGTTTCTAGGTCATTATTTAAGTACGCGAATTAGCGTGTAGTTGTGTATCTACTTTATGTAATATATCTTTGTACAGTATGTGAATAAATATATACAGGGTTTTGTTTAGCTACGTTCTTGTCACGTACATTCCTCTTGTTATGTACGTTTCTTATAATACTTTTATGGATGCTTCAATTTTTTAATAATTAATTACTTTTCGTGCTAAAATATTATTCGGATGCATATTTAGTATTTTATTATCAGAATTGTTTAAAAAAAACACATATGTTGCATTTGTTGTATTAATATATTCTAAATTATTAAATATTAAATAACTTATATGTTACGTTTGTATCTTATTTTAATGATACTTCGAAAAAATGTAGATATGTATTATAAGATTTAATTTTGAGATTACAATAATGTGATTGAATATTTTAATGTTACACATAGATTATTTGTACAAAATAATATTATATTATTAAATTAGTAACAGATATAATTAGTAAATTTACAATATTTTCTATTTTTAAGAGTTTCAATAATTTTACTGGATAATTCGTCATGTATATTTATTACATTTGCTGAAAAGGGAACGTTATTATCATCGAAAATCGAAAGGACGCGAACTATTAATTTTTAAAGAAGATTACTACAAATGTCCGCGGTAACATGTTAATAACTTACGCAGAGTAATGAGCGTCATTAATGTTTTTGCGGCGGGTCCCTCCGAAGAACGAACATGGGTAAATGACTACGGTCAATGGTTGCACAAACACTTACAGAAGGATCTTCCTTTTTGTCTTCTTTGTCGCGCATATACTTCAACATCCGGCGATTCGTACGCATACACGAGCATACGTTCTCGTGAATGTACATATTCTGGAATCCTCTCTCTCTTCCCCCCCGCAATTCGCGAGTATACGAATGCCACGATTTAAAAATAAATTAATTTCGCATTTCGTAATCGACAGATACGGACTTAACGGTGTCGTAAAAGAATAGCGACGAGATTTCGCATCATAAAACGCCCGAGAGAATACGCATACAATTTCAATTGACCTAATGAAGAAACATGAGAGAAGCGAAGATCGCTCTCAGGTCGGAGGCCATTGCACAAATGGTTGATTAATATTTCTAAGGACGCTTATCGTAGCCAGATCGTAAGCGTTATAATCAGAATGCCGGATCTTCTATTTACATGGAATATTACAAAACTATTCTACAAGGACGACATTTTTTCGCGTCGTCTTTGATCACTCGATTGTCTCGTTTGCTATTGCCAGAAGCGCAAAACTTTTAGGAAAAAATATAATGGAAGTGTAGATAACTGAAAAAAATATTTCTGGAAATATTTTCTTTGTATGATTAAACTTTATTTTTTCTGATTTATTTTTTTCGCAGCGTAGCTACGAAGTTTTTTTAGTAATCTACAAATGATATACCAACAGCAAATATTTTTTCAAAAATATTTGCAATTTTAGTTAGTAATTTTTTTAATTAAAATGCAAACGTAAATCAATATGAAGGAACTATATCTAAGTTGGCCAACTTTTCAGGCATGGAGTCTTTTGGATTCAGATACCCCGTGGCGCAACACTTTTACCTTCGCTACAATGCGAATGGACATCCGCCTTCAGCAAGACCGAGATCGATTCGCCGCCTCGACGCAACATATTCAAATTAATGTCCGGAGATCGGTATCCGAATAAAGAGTTACAAGAGGCAGGAAGAAGATTGTTACTCCTTCATCTTGCTTTTTCCGCAAATGTAAATGAACCTATCTGATAATTATACTTAAACAGACATCATATTCACTCACGTAAGTGTTTAACACGATGTAAAGCTTTGAATATCGTAGATATTTACTTTATTATTTATCTCATATTTATTGTGCTTTGTTTTATTTTCCTAAAAATCTTTTTTTTTTCTTTTTTTTTGAAGATAATACATGATGATATGTTACATTACTAAGAGATTTATTTACTTAACTACAGCTTGTCTCAAGATTATCTTTGAAAATCTTTGGGCTAGACTCAAACAGCAAATGCACTTAAAATAATGCTGCAAGGGACGTGCGTTTAGATATTATCGCGCAAGATTCAAATATTAAGTAATATTACTCATTATCAGTATAGTAATTTAATACTGGGTAAGAATATCGCAAATCTCAATATCTAACGGCAGTAAATCGTAAGCTGATTCTCGGTGACACTGCGGGAAAAAACTCCATATAAAATTGAACAAAACTGAATAGATATATAATTTGAGTTTGTCACGCGACAGATTTAGAAATCCATCTGGGTAGAGAAGGCTAAGATTATCTATTTCTCTTGGAATAATGTTGACTCTACATTATGTGCTGATCTAATCCTTTTTCGAAGTTAAAACTTGCGTAAACATTTCGCTGAGTGACAAATATGCAATATGCTTTTGTTAAATATTAATTTTGTTAAATATTTTAATTTTTTTTTCAGAAGTTACTATTAATTTTTAGAAATATCATTTTATTATTTGGTATTTTTTTTTTTGAAAACTAAATTTTTCAATGGAATTCTTTTGTATTTTTGTCTAGCATTGTTATGAGTTTTTAATTGGTATCAAAATCAGAAAGTTATTGAAAGAGAAAATATTTAAAAAAGCTTACATTGTTTATAAAAATGTATATCGTACGTTTTGGATATCGGACAAAGGTGATATAAAAAAGTTTATCCATTATTCCTCAAAACCATTCTTTAAACCTCTATCTTTGCTGACAAAGACTTAAATAAATCTCGATTTTTTTTTTCGATATTTGAACGAATTATAGATGATTTCCATTGTACAGTTCGGGACATCTAGGATCGAGGCCGGTCCGATTTCGAACGTGGATCTCCTGTCTGTACAATTATCTTCGCGCTCTACTGGTGAGGCGGTAAAAGGTCGCGGTTGATGCAATCGGCCACGATATACTCTGCAGAGTACGTAGTTAGATTACGGCGTGTTGGCCAATTGCTAGAGCTCAATTAAGGCTTTTTAGTTTTACGAGCGCTTATCGCCCCCTCGTAACATCAAGTAGCGTGTGGATTATTGTTTAAATATGGATCGTTGACTCGATTGCGCGTGCACGTGCATTAAATGCTCTATCAATGTACTCATATAAATGCACATATTTACATGACTAAATGTATGAGAAACGTCGACAATTATGATGATTTACCGTGCATTCCATAGAGAATAAGAAGATACTAACAAGGTTTACCTCAGGGAACATCAGACATCGATTTTTTCAAATTATTTACAGTTGTTTCTTATGTCAGAATGAAGAAATCTATCATTAATTTTAGCTTAAATTGAGTTTTGCAAAAACATTTTTTTTATTTTATACAAGTACTTGATTTTACACATATTTAAAACAATATTCCTTAAGAATGAATCTATACTTTTTTTGAAGCTCGACATATAGAACGCTAAAATAATAGTCAATAATAGTTAAGAAATAGTTCTAGTTGCAAAAAACTTTAAACAGCTTTAAATGTGTGTAAAACCGGATATTTGCGTAAAATAAAATTTTTTTAATTGAAAGATTTATAATAATTTGAAAAGATAGATTTTTTCATATTTTGACATAAGAAATAATTTCAACTAAAACTTGAAAAAATCGGCAATTAATATTCCTTAACGTTTACTTTGTAAGCAGTTAGAAATACTAAGAAATCTTCTTACGGAGAAAATGAACGCAAAATATTTGAACTGTTTTATTTTTTTAATTTAAATCATTTCGTTTGTTTTTTAAAGATTTCTCGAATTGGATTATTATGCCGCAAACAATATCTACATGCATATAGTGTCTTAAAGATACTAAAGCTCAACTAATTTTTCATTTAACATTCTCGTGCTCATCGCACATTAAGTGAACCAAAAGGTTAGGGCTTGCTAACCGACTATTATAGTTAAGGATAAAATAATTTTAAATAGAAAGATTATGAAAGATTTACATTCCTAGCGAAGGAATTATCGGTTTTAACTGGTATTTTACTACGTTTATTTATTTTTAAAGTTGAAGAATTGCTATGACAAGTAACGTTAATCACATTAATATTTTTGTCGAGAACATCAATTCGTATTTATTTTCTTCTCAGAAAAATATTTAACCGAGGAAGCTATCTGGTATATTATTGCCATTACTTGCCATTACATTATTATTTAGATGATATACAGTAATATACTTTATAATGCAGGATTACCAAATTATGGATTAATTCAATTCTGCGTATTTACGTAATTGAACCAAGAAACGAAATATTAATAATGATAATCCGACAGCTCAATCATACGTCTAAATGATATACTTTGCAATGGACCACGTACCATTTCTCCGGCGAATGAATTACCGACCAAACGCTTTCACCGTGCCAGTACTTGTTGCATACCGATTTGGATCGCTGCCTCTTTTTAGCACTGACACAGTGTGTTACCGAATCTCGAGCAATCTCATTGCAAAAAAAAAGAGAGGAATGATGCTAGAGGTCACGCGCGGATGAGGTAACAGCGCAAGGCAGTAATTAACCCATGATCATAGAATTGCTCTTTCTCGACCACTTTCGTTGAATACGGATACCAGACGATTCGTTTACTTTGCGTATCGAGAGGCGAAATAAGCCTAGTCCGCGTGTTAGCGCATTCCCAGCCTTCCTTCTTGATTATACCTCGAATCTGAACGAGGTATATTTCACATACACGGAGATTCACGCCGCAGAATATAGTGCCGAATACGCCTATCTTATTCTGGGCCCATGGTAATCCGAGGCTGGGCATTCACGTCTTCTAACACATGAGAAACGTTTCGAGTGCTCGATTTGCTCAATATATAAGCTAAATAGAGAAAGTTGGAGTAATAATAACATCGCAATATAACGAGTGAAGTTTTATTTATAATTGCAAGAATACATAATAATTAAAAACGCATGGATTCTTACGAGTATGATCTTTTGTTTATAAAATCAATAATTGACTGCAAATAATTGTATCAATGATGTTTTCAATTTAATAGAAGATAAAGTCTAAAGTTTCACAGAAAGATAAATGCATCGAGAGCGTTTTTCTCGCCTTAATAATGATATTAAAAATCCCGCTATCTGTATGCATCGGGAAATAAATTAAGTCGCAGCTGGCTCCATTTCAGTAATGAAATTAGAGGCTTCCGACGCGCGCACGGCAGAATAAACATCATCTGACATCCCTTTCTCTTGAACGTGATTAAAAAAGAGGAATCTTCTATGCGCATCCTCCGACATTATCCTGGTCGCGTCATAATTTATGTGAACAACGGCGCGCGGCGATCCTGGCGTTGCCCCCATCGATCATCCTGATGTCTGCTGAAGACGTTAGGAGAGGAGGTAGCATCTCGAGGCTGCAGCGTCGAGGTTGCATCCGACTCGACAAACGAGCCGCGTCGCGCACACACCTCCTCTGGAGGCTTATTACAACTGGTGAACCATCGCGCGCGCGACTTTCTCCCCAATTCTTCTGCATTCCATCGCGCTGGATCGCGCTCGTTAGCTATGGTCTCGTCTCCCGCGCGGACATACACCTCTGCTGAAGCCTCCGTTTTACCACCGAGGCGAGGTAAAGTACCTTGGGTTCCGCGACCGCACACCGGGCGCGTACTACCACTTTAATGGAAAGTATGTCAACCGTTCGCGCTCGCGAGAAGAGAGGATGAGTCCGTGATCAGATTATCCGATAATAATATTCGCCTTGTTGATGGTAGCGTCCAGGCGAGAGCAATCATGCGTGTCACGTCTAGGCACGAGCCATCATCAAGCGTGTCAGAGGATGACGGCGAGAATGCTCGATCGAAGATTCTCTGATTAGCGTGTAATTATTTATCCTCGCGCGGTAGCTCGAAGATGTAGATAACAGCTTTATAATGTATTTGTAACACTTGCTTGAACAATAAATTCATTTTCGTTCATTATTGCCATATTTTGGTTCATTCATTAAACAAATTAAATTTACGCGAAAGGTGCAAATACAATAGAATATCAATGTTTTATTCTTTTTCTATTTTAAACTTCAAAGAAATTCGAGATATATATTAAAGTACTTAATTTATAATATATGATAAGGCTTGTATTTTTTATTAATATATATTTAAAATTTAATTTCAATTGGAACTGTAGACTGAAGTATTCCTTAGGAAATCTTCAGGGACAAAGAGATTTTAGACTTTAATAGAAATTGAGATTTGAATGTTAAAATATTTAATCTATATTATATGGTAGGTCTTGTATTTAATATATATATTTAATATATATATAAAATTTATTTTAAATTATTTAAAATTTTATTTTGATTGGAACTACAGATTGCAAATATTCCTTAGGAGATCTAGAGATGCACAATACACTTTCTAACTCTTGCTCTTTAAGATATATCTAAGAATCAGATTTACGGAATGATAACTGTAATACCACATTTAATACGAACCCATAGCACACGCAATCACATGATTTAAGATCATCGATTAACTTTATGGTGACGTTATACACGACGCGACGTTTACAATTTACGTTGCTACTGTATCATTTGTTCCGGGATACGTTTGTGGAGGCGGTACGTCTATTAATCAAGCTTAGCGATTATTCATTACTGTATCTAGAAGAAGTGAAGTGAACTTCTTCTAGAGATGCATTCTTGTCATCCGCACATATCAAGAAATCATAACTGACCATACCGTGATACATAAAGTCGCGTATGATTATATAGTAATGAGAAATGATCGGCTAACGTCCGAAGTAAAGTTATATCATCGTTGTGTGCAATCATGACTTGGAATTTCTCTCATTAAATCACATTTCTGTATTATGGATTCCGAATGTCGTATTTGCAGCGCCACGGTAATCGATAATTCTCGTTGTCGTAACTCGGAGAAAAGTGAAATCATATATGTTTGCACTCTATGAAGAGAAGCGATATTACACAGCATTATTACTGTATCCGCGAGCATGCAGTTATACGATTGAGCACTGCTGAATCTTCGTGTTGTTATAAGTATATATTCATTCGTAAGACAAGTTTATTATTAAGAATTCGTGCGATTCGTACAGGATTTATTTATATGCCACCAGGATCGACATCTTTTACGTCTTTTATGATCCCTTTGTTTCCTAATGATTAGTGGTACGATACGCGGTTATACAATCAGGAGACTTACTTACGCAATATTTTACGTCTATTGGAAATGAAAAGTTTTCGTTTCTGAAGAAATCGATTGAGATTGCTTTGTGTTTGCAATTTTTTTTGTTCCATCTTTGTTCTATTTACAAATGCTTACAATGTACGGTGTCTAGTAATCGATATCCAATTATCCGTGAGAATTGAGTTTATAATTGATAAGATTTGTAGAAGGAATATAAGTATACTTACATCTTAAATTATGTTTTATATCTTATATAATTTTCAATATCTAATTTTAAATATCTAATATTTTATTTAAGAACATCTCGCAATATTAAAAACTAATTTTAATAATAAAAATAATTACAAAGTAACTTTAAAATTTGCAATCGTAAAGTAAGGAATTATTCAAAAAAAATTGTAAAGATATATAAATCAATTATTGATTTTAAAAAATTTATTTGCTTGCATAAAAAAATCTATATTCTTTTAGAAAAGATAAAATTCCAAATTTATTAAATTTAATAAATTTAAATAAATATTAAAAAATTAATAAATTTTTTGAAGCCAAAATATAAGTCTATATATTAAATGGCATCTCTTTTATTCAGAACGATGATTTTGGATGTGCACGATCGATTTTTAAAAAGTAAACACTCCTCAATCACAAATATTCAAAGATATTAATGAAAGTGGTTTTTCTAGCCACAACAAAACCCGCAGAAAATAATCGATACAAACGCTCCCTCTTATTTTTAATAATAGTGATTTATCGCGCATGTCGACGTGTATGTGCGTGTAGATATTTATAATGATCTTTGTAATATTCAAGTAATTCAAGTAATTCGCGACGATTATAGCCCTCGATTATTTTAGCAGAACTTTGCATTTCATTGATTGTAATTATACAGTAATTTATAAACATCGATAGATTTAGAAAATGCAGAAACAACGAAAAGGTTCTTATATATTCATTTATACATTCATTTATTTATCATTAACAAGTCACGTAATGTTTAATGAGACATTCTTAAAATACGTATTCCACTGAGCAACTCCTCATTTTATAATAACGAAGCAAATCCGATTTCACGCTATCTCATTTTAATTATATTCTATTGGAACTTTTAATCGAGTAATACTGAACATACATCATTGCTGAGTTCGCTCTGCGTTTCTCTAAAGAACTCTAGTGATAATCGTTAATTCGCAGCTCTAATGTTTCAAACACCAAAAGCTCATTGCGCGATATGATGCAATCTGTTCGCACTGTCTCGCGATGAGTGCACGCTGAGCGCAAATTTGATGAAAACGAACCACGGATCGATGATCGCATTTAACTATCAGCGGTACGATTTGTTCGCGCGCCACTGAATTTTTCGCGTTTGATCGCGTATGAATGGCCTGTGTAATAGATCAGATAATAAGCAATTGTGCAAGCACGGTACGATAGTCATTAAAAGACCATTAGTCCGCACTCCTCATACGTGCCGATGAGATATCTTCCATATTCGAGTATCATTGATGATCGATGTCGCTAGCATTCACATGTAGGATATATTAAGAAAGTTCTGAGATTTTTTTTAATTTACTGCATAGCTCTTGACGCATCGCGGCTCCTTTAAAATTATTTTTAACGAGAATGTAGTTTTAAAGTTAATAGCTAGCGGCTAGTATGAAAAGAAATGGTTTTATTTCAAACATTTATCCTTTCCAAGTTGGTTGAAATTTACTGCATTTCTTGATTCTTTACTTGGCAGGAAATAGATCGTTAGTTTTTCTTTGAAAAATTATTGTTTAGAGATAAAAAAATTTCTTAAGAGATATCTTAATAGATATCTTTTTTAAATTTAACGAAAATATTTTTAGACAAAATATAAGAATGAGATTATATTTTAATAGAAAATAATATAAAAATTAATTTAATTTTTTAAATTATTGACGAAAAGATAAAACTAAAAGAATAAATATTTTCTTATTTTAAGTCTATAAAATTAAATTTTTGTTAGACTTAACGTCAACAGAATCCAAAACGTCAATGGTTTCAAGCAAATGTAAATTTGCTAAGAGGCTTTGATTTCAATGTTACTTAACTGTATAATTAAACATTCTATCGAGTATTTGCTAAGAAAAAATCGACTACGCATTCGACGTGTCTAATAAATTACTATTATTAAGAGTAAGAACGAGCGTTTGCATCGATTAGTCTTGCACATTTCGTCACGACTGAGGAAGCATCTATCATTAACCTTTAAATATCCGTCTTAAGATTGCAAACTTCGAACAGTGGCCCAAGTGAATAATCTTTTAATAAAAGAATCAGTAAATGAGAAAAAAAGGAGACTTTTAAAAAAGTATTAAGAGTATGATTAAGGACAGTTTACATATCCGTTTCTCTGTGTCGGTTCTACTTGAAGATTGGGAGACTGGCACATTTAAAATCGTTGAATCTGTAATCTATGTTAAAAATGTCCCATTTTCTGGGTTGCATAGAACCAAGCTCAATAATGGCCTGTCTTGATAAGAAGGACTACACGAGCGTTTCACAGAGAACGAAAAGCGAGCACTGTACGTAGCGTATACTTTCGTTCTTCCTTTGTGAAGTGTTCTGAGTTACGCGGATGTTGTCGCCGTCTGCGCCGCCGATATCGATTCTTGCAACATCATATTCACATTCCCTCATATGTTAACAGCTAAACAATATCCTTTCAGTCTCACCGATTTTGCGACTATCTCGCGCGAGTCATCGACTCCCGCAAATTTTCTCGATGTCCGTATGTTAAGTACCTGTCGGTGCTTTTTTTTCCTCTCTCGCTGCCAGCATGAACGATGACTTCTACGGCTCGAGAGTCTCACGTAAGACGTTAGTCACGCTCGCAAAGCTGATACATCGATCGAACGGTTCGTCCCAGTTTCGCAAAGATCGGATCATGTGACGGTGTTTCTATGTATGCACAGGGTTCTGCTTGCGCTTTCTTCTGTCATCGCTCTCATCTAATGTAATGGAGAAAGCGCTCTGTCGTAATATCACCGACTAATCGCATGGATGCCTCCTTTTAGGTTCCTGGTTTGGTAGGTGGCAGGCGCCCAGATTGCCCGGCATTTATTATCGCGAGCACAACTCGTTACCGTGGAACCGGCAAAGATTACGCCGAATGCTCCGCAATCAGTAAAGCCGCGTTGGAACAACAATGCTACAGTCGAGGAAGAGTCTCGGTTGGATGATATACAGGGTCATAGTTCGATCATGGCAATAAGTAATTTACATGAACAAGCAAGCTTAAGTCAAGTTTCAGCCAGATTCATCGCGAAATCCATATTTCAAGTCAGTTAGGTCATCGAAGTGGAACGCTTTTCAAGAGAAGGCGAAAGTTATTTTTTTCAGATATTCCATTGAGTAAAAATATTTGTTTTAAAAAATATTTGTTATTGTAATTTGCAATATATTTATACACATTTAAAGATATATTTATAGAGAAATGTATCTATAAATTTTCTTATAAGTGATTAGAATAAATAACACGATATTTTATTAGTCAAATAGATATATCGCGATTTATACTAAGAAAAATTTCTGGTTGAAAATGAATCAGAAGATTCTAATCATATCAGAATTCTCAACTAGAATTACAGTAGATTCAACTACAAAATTCTGATTTGTTCATTTTCAAAGAAAATTTCAACAGATTTTTTCTAATGCATATTCTTTCTCTTGTCTAATTAACTATTGCTTATACTTTAACGAGCTCATCAAATACTAGTTTCTTATTTCTGTATTAAATTTCTCGCTTTGAGGTCGCGATCTATTGGGAAACGCTATTAAAGTGTGAATTAAACTGATTCGGACCGCGCACGACGAGTGGCTGACCGATGCCGAAAGGCATAAATTTGCTCAATCTGTTATTATTCATTCGACAAATGAAATCGTCTTCCGACTTCTCTTCACGACCAGTTCTTCATGCGAATCAAATCCATTGGTCATTCAATCGCGATAAACGTGTCATACGTTGCAGAGCGCATTATTCGCGGAAGTCAAATTACATGTCTCGACAATGCGTTTATTGCGAACAGCATGCCGGGATAGACCCTGACAATGACAATTACTGACCCGGCGAACCGGTTGCGCGTCGTGCCTTGCATTGCGCGACGTTTGGAGTTGTACGCACCGATAGAAACCCGTTTGCCTTTCCGATTGTGCTTCATCATAATGTTGCCACTCGTCATTGTAAATGTATTCTGACTAACGATACCTGCAAGGTTGTTCTATTGTGATCGTATATGTCAGTTTCAGTACTTATCTTGGATTAATGCTGCAACTATTTGCACACACTGTTAAATCTATAGTGTCAAATTTAATCTAATTTAATTCAATATATTACATTATTATATTATACTAAAACAAGAGATAAATTTGACATTATATAGTGTCAAATTTATACATTGTTTTAGTATATAAATACTCAATATATTGAATAGGAACAGTGGCAACTTAAATTAGATGAAATTTGACTGTAGATTTAATAATGTAGAAATCAAATTTTGTTAATCGCAAACTGCTTTTTCTAAAAACTAAGTATAATAACTATGTTTTTATAATCCTCAAAATTTCGTAAACAATCTATAAAGCTATCATTATGCATGATGACTAGACAGCTTGTATGATATTTTGCAACGGTGGTATATTTTGCAGCGCTCATTTTTATTTATTGCATAAATCATAAAGCTCGAAGAGAGAGAGAGAGAGAGAGAGAGAGAGAGAGAGAGGGAGTATCGATTCTTGTAGCGACGCCATAAGGCGAACGTTGTTCGGTCTGCGATTCGTAAAATTTACAAAGGCAAACGTGTTGCCTTAACCGAGGATCCCGCAACACGCGCGGTCATTTGCAATTTACAATCTACAGAAATTGCACAAATCGCCTTGCAATATTGGCTACACCATCTGCTGCCCGCCGTTTTTCGTCCTATTTTCCGTGACAGCGGGTTTCATCGTCCGTATCGTATCATGGGGAGATGCAATAATGTAGTCGGTAGTTGAAGAGCTGACAAATTTCGTCATCGTTGCATCTCCGTCGTGCCCATCGAATGATATCCCTGCTAAGATACATGCGCGCGTCTCGAGCTAATAAATCGCAAAAAAAATATTATGTTTCGAGTGTGTACATGGCCATTAGATATGCAACAGGTATCGATTCTCAAGAGTTGAAATTGTCACTAATGAGCATTTTGCACGGAGCATACATTTTTTATCTTAAAAGTTAAAGACATTTGAGGCATTCTGCATTATAAATCTTTTTAATAAAAATATAAATCTTTTTAATAAATCTTTTTAATAAAAAATAAGAAATTGACTTCCGTTTTACAATTTATGTGTGTTTATCTCTAAGCAAAGAGAATTCCATTTTAAATCATTATTTTTTACGAGATTCTGCTTTTCTCTGTGAAAATGTTTCATTTACCTTGTTCAGTTTCAGTTAATTAACTTATTTTATATTACAGAATGTTTTTACAAAGTAAGAGATTATACTAACGTTGTAAAAACGTCACGTAAATTGCGTGTAAAATTTCACTGTACCCTACATGATATAATCATCTTTGAATAGGATTTTCTTCGCTTGACTGATTCGTTAGTTATCCCCATTATGCATAGGTAAAGCTCAATTACGCACGCCAATTAACTACACATACGGTAATGCTGACCGAGAGAGAAATAAAGATAGAGACAGAAGTGTGGTATGTTTATTTCTACTTTCTCGCAACAAATAGTCAACGTTGCGTGTCTACAGTGGAATCAGTACCAGCTGCAAAAGGTCAGGTTGCAAGTCAGATCTGTTAACAGGTGATCCGTCACTATCACCACTCTGATGGTCTACTTTTCGAGCGAGATAGTCCGCATGCCATTCAAGGTTGGCTTGCGTAACGGGCCGGTAATTTCTAAGCTGTGCGCGGCGCCTTCCCATTAATTTCTACATTTTTCACACGATCATCGCCTTGCTGTTGCACCAAATATGTAAGTGCAAGCGAGACCATTTTCATGGATACATGTATTCCACGGAACCTTCGTGCACCGCGCTGACGAAACGGAATTCGCGTTTCGTCGTAGACTCATCCATTATGTATTCATGAAAAGTGACTCATAATATATTACGTTATACAATACATTTTCAATTTGCATCGCGCTTTTATTTTGCGCAGCCCTTTGATTATTTCTTAATACCCCAGAAAGAAAGAGATTCATCTTCGGCTTATACCATCAGATTCCGTTATCAAACTCCTGATATTTTATGGTAAAAGCAGATATTTTACGAAAAAAGAGTAGATGTACAATAAGATATTTGTACCATTAATAATTTATTAAAATTTATTAAAATTCTTGTCAGTAATAAATATTAAAAATTATATTTTTAATCTTAATTAAAATTGAATCTCGAATAATCTTCCATGAAATTTTCGTTCAAAATTATTTTAAAACATTTTTTAGAGTCGCGATAAAACAGCTCATGTAATTTGTTATTTAATTGAGATAAAAATCTGTATGCATTTGTAATGCAGCTGCGACGCGAGAAACTTTTCTTATCTAGTTTTCGTTATCAAGTCATTTACACAGAATAATACTATATACAATATGTAATGCGTTTACAATATTCAGCAACGCACACAAATTACGTTCCTAATTTGCATGCGTTGTTAATTAGCCATTGACCTTTGTTATCTTGCCCGAAGCTAGCCGTTTTCCAGACCAAAGTTTAATTGGCTTTGCGTATAACTCCTTTCATTACAAACTACAACAGCGGGCGTCTGATTATTCGCGCGATACTACTAACCGGCTGGAATTGCCTGTGTTACTCTGTTACTGCGGGTATATACCGATCCCGACGCATATCCCGCGGTTTACGCGCGTCTATTTCTATCGCATTTGATACCCCGCGCGCTATGATTAAGTGTCATTTTTCCTCGTTTTTCTCTCTCTTGATGGAATGACGGCGCGTCGCGTCATTAGAACAATCTGACGAGAGTGATGTGAATAATAGGAGGTATTTCGTACGACCCAATTAGCTATGTCAGACAATTTAAGATGCGTGAACGAACCGCAGCGGACCTCTCACAACTCGTTTATCTAATGTAACGTCACTCCCATGGGAATCCGCAAAATCATTTGCCCGTCGAATGATTTGCCTCGACTTGACTCGACTTAACTTGACTCACCTCACGTCTCGCAGAAGACAAGAGACGGTGCGTTGCGAAATACACGCAACCATAAATCGCGAAACGATGATCGCACGTAGCCCGCGTACATACGAATTTATGTAACCCCCGGCACGAACAATTTGAAATGACTAATTATAGTAATGAGAGGAAAGGGAAAGGCAATATGTAGTAACGCACGTGTGTGTTACCATCTCGCGTGGATTTCAGTAACCCGCGGGACCTATAGTGAATAGAGACAACATAATTCTTGCAAAGGTGTTTCCTTTATTTCGCGCATAAAATATACATAATGGCATCCCACGTAGGAGTCTCTAACCATTGTTACAAAAATATAGGTACATATATATATATATATATATATATATATATATATTTAATTATGTCATGCGTTGCATAATTATATATAACAATGATACACTTTTCGGGAAGAAATCGGACTCTCACTGCTTCGTTATTTTTGGATCGCGTAATAATTAATTAGATACTATTTTATCGAAATGATAATTACGCTTCTTCCACTTTAAAGATATGATTCTTAAAATCATAAAATTCTTGAAGACATTTTTGTAAAAAGTATATATGTCGCAGTTTTATATATTATAATTTACTTACAAAATATTTACTATTACAATTCTATAAACTTGTAGTTTCAATTATACTAAGAAAATATGTCGCATAAATCGTTAAAAATTGCATCTTTACAATCATATTGTGTTTGATAAATATAATAATTAACTCTGTATTAAAAGTGTTATTATATGACACTTCATAAGGCAAGGTTGTCTTAAAAGATAAAACCTTGTACCTCATTACATTAATTTTCACGTAGCTTTGATTATCTTTAATTAATAAATTCTTATTTCTAATCGTACAAACATCTAAGTACCGATGACATCCGCATGACGTCCGATTCATCTTTTTTGATAGATCATAAGTGGTATGGTTCATATTTCCATTAAACTGATAAATATGTCACGTTTTAATACTTACTTACAAGCTACATGTATTTCATCAATGTCTTCGGTTGATTTACAAACTAATCGATAAGATCAGATTGTAATAATAATAATAATAATTTTAGTAATTGTCATATTGTCAATTAATATCAATAATAACAATATTACTAAGTAGTATTAATAATTATTTTTGCTGTATAGGAATTAGTAATATGAAATTGGATTAAAATTTAACATTTATTTAATAACAATAATGAAAAATATTTAATACTTTTAATTTAATTAATTAGTAAGATGTAATTGGACAATGATGAATACATCCAGCAGATTTTAATATTATTCACTCATGAGTTCATTACAAGATTTCCGTTAAATACTCTTCCTTAATGCGATTTTACATCAAAAATATTTATTGCACAAATTAACTTATTTATGATTTATTACATACGTTAATGTAATAATGATGGCAAATAGATTTGAAAAACTGAATTATATTGCAATCAAATTTAAATTTGACAGATCATTTCATCAATTTTTTATACTGCTTTTTGTACGCTGCATTAATAACTATGTAGCAAAAAGACTAAAAGACAAAAACTTTTAATACTAGAATTTTTAGAATTTGATAAAATAATATTTTTTTATATTTTACTAATAAATGTGTTTTATATTATAACATATGAATATAAAATTGAAGTATGGTTTAAATTTTTTTTAATTAATTATATACTTTAATATAATTGTTAATATGAAAAAATATATATGTATTGTATAAATATATTTTACTACTAAAGCTAATCAGAACACATACAATGATATAAATAGCATCAATTATCTACGTGGAAGTTCCAGAAAAGATGAGTAAACAGTTAAGCAGAATAATCAAATTCCTTATATGTAAAAGTGTAAATGCAATACGAATAATCGATCACTGTATTACATATACGCAAGTATAGAGGCTCGTATTTACACGTCATCCGGCATTAACGAAAGTTGTCGTTAGGTACCGTAAGTTTCATTATTACAAGCTTCATGTTTATCCAATCCGCGGCGGCAAGTACTCACGATCAGGCTTCGCTGGTCCTTGCGGTGGGAACGGTGAGCCTGTCTCAGGTTTTCCAGGGATACCTCCTGGTCCGGAAGGCCCACTTGGGAATGCTGGACCACTTGGTCTACCGCTGGGATATCCATTTGGGCCTTGTGGACGACCTGGTGCACCCGGGAAACTTGGACCTTGTGGACCAGTGGGTCCTTGAGTTTGTCCTGGATATCCTGGAGATGGTCCACCTGGTGCTGGATATCCCGGACCACTAGGTCCTTGAGGTCTCATCGATGGTCCTTGAGGTCTCGTCGATGGTCCCGGACCACTAGATCCTTGAGGTCTTCCAGGATATCCTGGTCCACCTGGCCCTTGAGGCCCTTGAGGACCCGATAATCCTGATGGCGGACCTAAATATCCAGGACCTGGTCGACCTTGCAGTCCTGGACCGGATGGAGCTCCCGGTCCTCCTGGATAACCTGGACCACCAGGCCTTGACGGACCTTGAGGTTCTGATGGACCTTGAGGTCTCTCTGCTGGATAACCTGGACCGCCAGGACGTTGTGGGCTTCCTGAATAACTAGGACCGCTTGGACTTCCTGGATAACTTGGGCCACTAGGAGCGCCTGGACCTCTTGGAAAACTTGGACCACCAGGAGCGCTTGGACCTCCTGGATAACTGGGACCACTAGGAGCGCCTGGACCTCTTGGATAACTCGGACTACCAGGAGCGCCTGGACCTTCTGGATAACTCGGACCACTAGGAGCGCTTGGACCTCCTGGATAACTTGGACCACCTGGACCACTAGGAACACCTGAACCTCCTGGACCACTAGGAACACCTGGACCTCCTGGACCACTAGGAACACCTGGACTTCCTGGACCACTAGGAACACCTGGACCTCCTGGATAAGTACTAGGTCTAGAAGGTCCTGCAGGTCCTTGACCTTGTGCCCCCATTATGGTGTAGTCATAAATATTTTCATTTAAATAGTAAAAGCTTGGCGCGGAGTTACAGTCGAATTGATTCCACCATACACAAACGAAAAATTGTTGATGGAAAATTGTTCCGTTTGGACAAAGGAAATCGTAGGTCTTATTGTTGGCACATATATGAAAAACTTGGCACTGAGTTTCCACATCGGCATAATAACCAGGGAATTGTTGGGCATCGCAACGGAAACTGGTCTCCGGAATTTCACTGTATATAGGATAATCGCGACCAGGTTCGCCAGGAATAGCTGAATAATCACCTTCATCATATGTTCCCTCATCTGCATGTGTATATTCGCCAGGTCCGCCAGGACTTACTGGATGACCAGCTCCCGGAAATCCTGGTGCTTGCGGGCCTGGTCCACCTGGGAATCCTCCTGGTCCTTGCGGACCTGGTGCTTGCGGACCTGGCCCACCTGGGAATCCTCCTGGTCCTTGCGGACCTGGTGCTTGCGGACCTGGCCCACCTGGGAATCCTCCTGGTCCTTGTGAGCCTGGTGCTTGTGGGCCTG
>Ga0157363_1000529_pt1 | contig 29202 bp, 15 predicted proteins | sample AttsexASBM1_FD_111477 | JGI IMG/M metagenome (GOLD analysis project Ga0157363, IMG submission 111477) | Fungus gardens microbial communities from leaf cutter ant in Ribeirão Preto, State of São Paulo, Brazil - Atta sexdens ASBM1 | ecosystem: Host-associated > Fungi > Mycelium > Unclassified ... | reverse complement strand
CACGCACGCACGCACGCACGCACGCACGCACGCACGCACGCACGCACGCACGCACGCACGCACACACACACACACAAACTACATCACATCTAAGTTGTTTCATGTTTTCAGGCACTTTCTGATGTACTTTCAGACGCACTCTTTCACCACTTGCATTGATTTGTGCTTATAAATAAGCGGCAAAGTAAATAGTACGCACTGTACTATTTATATTGGGACACGTGTTTGCAATACGCATCAACTTTGAATCACCAGCACTGATCTATGTCAAGAGAACTTATTGGACTTGTTGATAATAATTGTTATCTTTCGTTGTAACAACATTTAATCTTGCCGATTCAATTTTTCATTTCTATTTAATATTTTTTAATTCAATCCCCTTATTTAGTATCGTTATTTTAAAAATAGTTACACTATTTTTAAAATAACAATACTAAAATCCATAGTGAATTTCCAATATAAATCACTTTATACATTTAGTGTTTTTATCTTATCTCTTCTTGCAGTCTTTTCTTTTTTTTGATTATTATTATTATTATTAAAGCCATTGAAATTATCAATTATATTAGTTTCTATAAAATTAAATTTATATAAACGCACTCTTTTCAATTAAAATTATTATATATTCTTATTAATAATAATATGAAATTTTGTTTTCTGTGACGATTGAATTGCATGCTTGGCATTTTGATTGTACTAGTTTCTAAATCAGTGTTTAACATCGCATAGTTTCGTACAGGTGATTGCAACTAATTTTCCGCTTCGCTGAGCCACTTTTTGTAAATATCATCGATTTCAAGCAGTCGTCAACAATACGTAGCAGGCGAATCGCATAACTGATAAGAGAACTAAGTATCCATAATTCATGCTGAGAATTAGATAAATATGAGTTCTTGAAGAAAAAATCGACAAAATACAAATTTTGCAATTTAAATAATTTAAGTAATAATAATAATAGTAATAATAATTAAATAATAATATATACAATGATATATAATAATTAAATAATAATTTTGTTCTTAGTAATTTTCTAAGCATGTATGTAAATTTTTGAATTATAAAGTGAATTGAATTAAATAAGAGATTACATTTTTTATGTAGTAAACAAAAATATTCTTGAAACAATTAGATAACAAAATTTTCGTCGAAAATGTTTTATAGAAAATTCTTTCTTTTCATGTTCTTTGGTGCTTATCGTCTACTTCACTGTCTTATCATCATGTTATCGTGTATGGTTCCATCGTTGTTATGTATAGAAGCGTTGTACTCCTGTTACAACGCTACGCGGACACGTTAACGCGATACAGATAAGGCATTTTATCACAAAATAATGTGATGAATAGCAGGAAGAATTTATTTGGACAAGAGTCATGAAGATTATAGTGAACATTAAATTATGTCTATTTAGAAGTAATATATAATAAGATATCGTAAAATTAAATTAAACTAGATATTAACAAAGGATGCAATTTATAAAAATATTTATTTTTAAAGATGTAGCTTTATAAGAGAAAAAATTAGTATTAGACGAAATCAATTAAATTTCGAAAAACTCGCAAATTGTCGCGCATGTTTTTCTTCATTATTATAGTTATCTATTATTAGCTACTCAAGCTTCGAAATGAAATGCATTTAAAATAGGTATTTCAGTGGTATAAACAGGTGATAATATTCACGACTCACTCTTAACAACTGATAAATGGAATATCTACCAGTGATATTATTAGACTGTTATTGCTAATAATTATCGTGCATAAACATTGTTTATGCATTTGTCTCTAAAATGGAGCTCAGACTCACAAGTTAATAAATGCCATCGTCAATTTCATTCATGAGAAAGACAGTGTGACTTTAAAATATCATTCATAAAATGCCTACGACCAGATGATCATTAATACTCGTGAATCGCCGCGCTTTCCTTCTCGTCGTTAAACTGACACTTAATTTAATTCACCTTTAAAATAAAAGACATAATACTCAAATAGATTTACATTATTAATAAAAAAGATATAAAAATTCAATATACATGTATTGATATCAAAAACTTAATATAAATATATTCACATATATAAATATATACGCATAAGTAAAAAAATGATTTATTTATTAAATATTTATTAAATAGATAATAAAAAATTTAATTAGATAATTTAAATAGAAAAATAAAAAAATAAAAAAAATTCTTGAATTTCAGAAGTAAATTAAAAAAATTGTGTTTGTTCTTGCGAAAATCAATCCCAAGAAATACATTCGTAATGTAAAAAAGATGTATAAAACACTCCTAATTGTATAGAAGTTTGTCTATTTAAATAAAATCTGTGTCAAGAAAGTGGACAGACGGACGTGAATATATAAACTTGAAGACAGATATATGGGGTAGATGACTATAGTATTTACTGCTAAATATAGAATCCAAGCGGGTTTACTGTACGGGAGTTATGCGAGTTCACACTGTGCCGAAGACACGTGAAGAGAATCGATTTAAGCACGCAAGCTCAAAGGTGAAAGTACGAACATCATAGCGTGCTACAATTGTACTACACAGTTGACTCGATTATCATCGAGGGATGTTTGATGTAGAAATCGGTGCACAAAATAATAACTGGCACCGATAACCTCTGCTATCGATACTCTGCAATTCCATGTATTGTTCCCTTGGTTCACGTGCAGTAAGAGGCGTATCATTAACACGAGACTCACTTTCCATCTAGCTTCTAATTAAACCTGCAAATACACGAGCAATTATATAGAGTTCTCAAAACTAGACTTGAGAAGTTTCTCAAGTCATAGTCGTTTAGGTTTTCACATGCAACTTACAAAATTTTTGAATGATATAAATTTTTGAATAAAACGCTCATATAAACTAGAGTTTAATAGACTGAAAAATTAATTGTTACTTGGTGCTTAAAACAATTCTGATTAATCTAAAAAGAACTGTTACTTAACAATTTGACAAATTTCAAATTTTCAAACACACATGTCATTCATCTGTTCCGAAAAGAAAGTATCCTGAAGTTCATTAATGAACAAGACATCTTTCGAAGATACCCTCCCATCAATCGCGAAGGCTCCGGTTGCACACATCGCATGTTACACATATGCACATCGCTAATTGGCTAATTTAAAAATAAAATATTCTCATTGGTAAAGCTGTAAAAAATTACTAGGTACCAGCTGAGTGGTGTATGTAATCGGGATTGTAGGAATCCTCCCTCGTCAATAAATTAATCTTTGAAAGAGAAACACGTCATTGCTTCTACTCCTGTACTTTTTCCATTTACATTATTTATGCCGAGTATAGAGAACAAATTCTAATGAAGAAATTGAGAAAATTATTTTATCTCTTGTTTAAATCGATTTTAAAAAATTATCTAATTCTTTTTTTTCTATTTCTATTTCTTTCTTTATATTTTTCATATTTTGATTGTGTATACAATAAAATGAAGTCAATCTTATTATGATTGTAATAATCAGTAATCATCGTAATATTCGCTTAAAAAATGAATCTTTCAAATTATTTTAAATATCTTGAATCTTGACATACATCCATCCCAGCAACGAATACATTGCACCATCTTGACGTCACTCTGAGTATCGATATTGCATCATAATACACAGCCGTTTATCTCACTCTGTATTATCAATTCAAAATATTAGCATATCATGAAGGGAAATTTATTATGCATATCAACATTAAATAAACATATATCCAATTTCATATTCGGCATTCACAGTCCAATCATATCGTGCATCATTATTTTCACCCTAAATACCGATGTTATATCATGCCATTTCCTTCCATCCTATAAAAATCAAGACTTGTTATAAATTATTTACACACACAGTTCTAAAAATGCTTAGATTAACATCAAATTATTAATATCCTCCTAAAATGCTTATTAGCATCAAAATTATTTCAAAGTTTCAGACTCGCAAAGTTGAATTCCCCTCTCCCCCACTCTATTACTTTAAATGATATTTTTATCACTTTAATCAAACTCTTTCTACAATCGATTGAGAACTCTAAAACTCATCGGGGGGATAACCAGAACTCTTCTTATTTTATTCAAATTTTGAAAATTGAGGCCGGCTTCACAAAAGTATATAATTATAATTTGTTATAATTATTGACAATACATAGGTCTCATATTTGGACATATGTGATATTTTCAACGTTTTCGTGGAGCACAGCGGAAATCATATTAAATATCGTTATTCATCCGTGGTGAAAATTTTTCTCAGAATTATTCATATAATTTTTCAGAATTTCTTCTCTATAATTTTATAACTTTTTCACATTTTTTATACAAATTGGAACATCTCAGAAAATCTACATCTTTCCTCAGAATTTTTCATATATGTTAATTATAAAATATCGTAAAACTTCTAAGATTTCTATTTTTTATAAGTATAATTCTTGATAAAATGTTATAAAATCTAAAAAGTTTAAAAATATTTTTTAAAAATTATGGGATGAGAAATTTCAGAATATTTCAGAATTGTATGAAAAATTCTGAGAGAAGATATAAAGAGAAGATATAATTTCTGAATATTTCTGAGTATTTCTGAAAAAAGGTCCAATTCGTATAAAAATTATGAAAAAAATTTTCATCGGGAATCCTAAACATTAATATTACATCATATCATTTTTTTGCCTTAAAAATCAAGATTTGTAAATTAATACATGGAGGCTTCGTATTCAGACATAATCAATAGTACCAATCGATGTTTTGTCGAGCACAGCTGGAGATGTATTACGTAAATATGATTACAGCATGTTTGCGTAATTATATAATACGGCATGTTAGTTTCCATCGTGCGAACGGTGATCTACGGATCATCGGTAATCCTTAATTAATTTAACAGAATCGAGACGCTCGTTGAAGGACTCATCGCAGATTCGCCAAGCTTCGTGAATAATCAAATTGCTTCATGTTTTAAAGAATCCCAATAATTCGCACCTTTTTCGCACCTTTATTCTAATTAGGCTTGTTTCTTTCAACTGAACTTCTTGCACGATTCATCTTTTCTTTTTTTCTCTCTAACGTAGAGAAAAAAAGAACAGATCTATTGTCAAAGTTGTCAGTATATTCGCATGCTTGAAGTGTCTTTTGCAATATGCAGTTTTGAATTTAGCAAGCAAACTCCGGTTTCTCAATTGCAATTCGTATTGTTTATCATATGGAATGCAGAACCTGAGAAAATTTGCAATGTAATTTCGTGTCGTTCCGTTTGACATCATGGTAAACAGATCGAATACCATGTAAGAAGCACCATTCGATCTAAAATCTAATCTTCAATATGCTCTTTGTTTCCTGTTTCTTACTTCTTATCTTTTTTCCCCCTTTGCGATTGTTTTATCAATCATCGTCTTTATCTTTCGAAATTTTATTTTCAAGTATTTAAGATGAAGAAAACGAAAAAACAGGAAAAGACAAAAAGATAAGTGAACTTATTACGGTTCTTTAGACGAAGTGAAAATTACAAAAATGATCAAACCCACTCACTAGGTGTTAACCAATAAAGTTATAAATATTCTAATAAATTCGATCCACTTTCATTATTATCACCTCATTTCAATAATAAGCCCCCAGAGATCAAAGTGGTAAGAAGAAAGGAAGTAAAGAGATTAAATGTTGTAGATTAAACTTAAAAGATCACGATGAGTTTCTCGCTTTCCTGAATTCCTCTGCGATTCTCCGTCTCGAGAAACAGCTTCATGTAGTTTGACGATTGTTCAAAAGAATGAATTTTCTTTCTTCCAGTGTCCATGCATACCACAAGTTTTCAAAGGGACGTGAAGACGTTCTAAAGATATCCAGAGGACGTCTGTCTTGAAGACGTCTAGAGAATGTTTGCATCCTAAAGATGTCTTCAAGACGTTCCTCAGAGATGTGTGTTGTGTGGATAAATTTAGTCATAATTCCCACAAATATAAAGGACAAAATACGATTGTTTTTTCTAGCCGAATTATTGCTCTTCTTGCATAGTTCATCTTTCTTCTTTTTTCCATCAATGTGAAAAAAAAGAGAAAAGGTAAAGCATGTAAATGTTTGACTTAAAAAGAACATACTTAAGAAACCTGAAACACAATAGGTATAGTAAGCCTTAAGGAATTCAATCACTGATCGACTGATTAGTCAATTTCTTAAAGTTTACTACATCTATTGTGTTTCGGAATTACTATCGTTATCAGCTATAAATTGATAAAGAAAAAAAGAAAGTAATGTGGAAATAATTAATTGAGAAGGTCAATTGTGTATTTTAAATGAAGAAAATTACAAAGTGAGCGAATTTACTAAAATATTTATATTTTTATTAATTAATTTGAATTTGTTTATTTATTAATTTTTATCTCGTTTTTAAGGTAATTCGATCTTCAGAAAGAAAACGCTTTCGTAGACCGGAAGGTCGGTAAGGCCGGAATCAAACTACGTATTGAAGATTGAAGATTTGGGCAATGAAGACAAAGGAAGCTTTTAACTTCTATTGTTTTTTAATCGGTCAAATAACAATTTTTCAATCTCAAATGCGTAGTCTGATTCCGGCTCAAGGAAATTCATCCGTTGGCGCCGCAGCGCGTCTTCTGCTAGACTTGCCCCCTCGCCCCGGCGTCTCTCCTCCTGCTACTTGAGGCTCACATGACCCCGTGCGCAGAGACTCGCGCAATTCGTGGGGGTTACATAACGTATGAGGCATCGCTTTATCCCGTTTCTACACGCGCTCTTTCCGATCGTGCGCTCTCTCCTTCTCGCTCGATGGAGGCCGGCTTCGTGTTCGATGAGCCGAACGACGAAGCGAAAAACGGTCCCGACGATCCGTGAAATGTCTTCGTCGGGACACGAGATGAGACCGGCGTCGTTCCCATCAAAGATTACATAACGCTCGTGGGTCGGAACGATGAGCGAGTTTTGGCTCGCGGATTAACCTTAAAAGAAACATCGTGCGGCACCCTCGTGGAGCGCGCGTTGCCGCACGCGATAATTTCATATCGGTACTGACCGGTCACCTTCGTAGCCTCGTGCACCTGATCGCCATTCAGCAGGGGTATCTTCGCGCTGCCGGTATCCCGTTCGGACGTGTCGATCTGTGCACCGACTGCCATTTCCTTGGACTTGGACCACTCCGGCGATGATGAAAGAAATGACGATGACGGTGACGACAGGGTGTAACGTGACAACGTGGTTTTCTTGTTTCTTTGTATTACTTCAACTACCTCTTTGCTCTCTCGCGTAAACCTCGTTCTCTCTGTCCGTTCTTTCACTGTCCTTGCTGCGATTTACGGTCACGCGCACGCACGCCCTTTTGAATCGTTCGTCCGGGACGGAAAGCAACGACGACGTCCGACTTTTTCACGGGGCGGCAGACAACTTCAGCGCGCGCGAATCCTGCGGCCCGCACGTGCGTTTCGAACGGTCTGCGGCAAATTCTGCGGCACGACCAGCGATTGGTTCGTCGCGGGGATCCGCGATTGGTCCGCCGTACTGATTCGCGATTGGTCCGTCAGTGTTGCGCCTGCGCAATGTGTTTTCGTGCGCACAATTAACAAATCACAAGAAAACGATTAATTTAAAAAACTTTATTTGATATTTATATATATTTTTTTAATATAAATATCTTGTTTAATTTACTTTTCATCTTTCTCTAATTTTAAAAATTAAAAGGTAAAAAGGAAATTATACCAATTTAAGATTAAAATTAATCTATTTTGGTTATAAAAACGGACATAATTCAATCGGAATTGCTTATTTTATATCCATTTCTACCAAGATAATTTAATCTCAGATATTTTTGTCTCTTATCCTTAGAATTAAAAAAGGATAGAAGTAAGTTAAATTGAAATTGATGTTAATCTACATTGAAAATTTAAACCTGCGGCACACGATGTTTGTTTTCTTGTGGGATTCCTAGCTGGATTAGAATCTAGCCATCGTATTGGCTGCAATATCAGCATCGCAGCCAATATGATGGCAAAATTCTAATCCAGCTAGCAATCCAGCAAAAAAATAAGTATTGTGTGCCGCAGGCTTTAGTTCCGAAAAAATAGGTGATTCAATATTTTTTTTTTCGATGGATTTTGGAAGCCTTACTCATATAGAGCGGTTGAACGTAATGATTAGATTCATAATCAACAAGGCGATTTTACAGTGGCGTAAAAAATATTTTTTACATCACTGCCCGTATCGCCCAGCTGATTGATTGTTGCTTCTGCTGCTTGACGTTTGTGTGAATGCACTTTTATAGTTCAGTGAGCTTTTGCATCTGATTAGCATATTCCATTAGATCTAAAAATATAAACTAAACAGATACATCCGGTTACAGAAAGGTTGTAACACTTTATTTTCGATAGGTTTCGAAATGCTTGCTCATCAAGCGATTGATTCTTATTTATGGATCTATATAATGAATCTATATAATGGATCTATAATATGGATAAATAAGAACCAATCGCTTGATAAATAGGCTACATTCCGAAACTAATCGAAAAAAAGTGTTGCAATCTTTCTGTGACCGGCTGTGTAATGACCGTATTCATAGTCAGACTTTGTACTTAAGACTTCCTTAAATTTATCTTTAGATGCTCAGCAGCCTGAAATAATTCATTTAGTATCTGAAGATTGAAAGAAATTTAAGAAAGCCTTAAATATAAGACCTGATTATGAATACGGACATAAGAACTCATTGAGCGTCCAATAAGGCCAGCGTTTCATGAACGGAAATTTACAGCGGAAACAGCGAGATCAATACAAACGCAAAAAGAAAGCAGAGTAATAATTGTAGAATTGTGATTGGTTGCGCCGTTCCGTTCCGCTGTAAATTTCCGTTCATGGAACGATGGCCTAAGCGGTCGTGCTTCTGAATGCATCTAATGGATGCATTCAATATGAGCGCTCAGTGAGCTCTTGTATCTATTTGATCTATATTTTTCTAACGGAATATACCAATCAGATGCGCTCACTGAACGCTCAATGAACGGTGTAGTATTGAATGCACCCAATTGTAAAATGATATGAATACTTTTTGGGAGAATAAAGATCATTTCACTGGTCATAGAAATCGATCTTTAAGTTTCTACATCCCTGGCGTTTCTAACCTAACGGTGCGCACGGTACGAGGTATTTGTTAGCAGCAGTTAGCAGTATGTCCATGTAAAAATAAAGACTGTTGTGTTTCCAGGAAGATCGACGCAGCACGAGGAAAAATTTCTAAACGATTGTTCTAAAAGAGCTGCCCGACAAGACCGCGAGTGAGGTTAGACGGCAGGATGTCAGCGGAAGAACTGCCGGAGTTTCGACTGGAGTTGGGACCGGTTCCTAATGTCACTTATCCCATCCGCGTTCAATATTGCGGAAACTGTTCGCTACCTATTGAGGTCGTTACTTTTAATACTGATATGAAAAATATATGCTTGATTACAAAAATGGTGGAATCATAATTGGCAATCGAAATGTATAATTAAAAATTAATTACAGCATGTTTTATTTTAGAAAGAAATAATAAATGTTTCAATTCAAGTTAATTTCTTCATCCCTTTCAATGGAACAATGTGACTCTCAGAAAAAAAGGATTAATAGTCAAAGAGATTTTTAAGAGATGTGTTGAATATAATATGGAAATCATTCTGTTTCTGTTTGATATTTAGTAAGAGAGAAAAACAGAATGATTTTGTATTAATATACTTATATCGCTTATGGAAAATATACTTATATTTTTTTATTAGAAATTTGAACCTGATAAAAATCTGATGATCATTGATTTATAGTACTGCGAATATTATCCAGAATATGACAAATGCAAGCAATGGCTAGAAAGGAATCTACCTACTGAATTTGAAAAGATAAAATTAGGTAATTATGAACAAAATTGATTATCATAGCGAACAGTTTAAGATTCTAACTGAAGGATTATTTTTCAATCAGCTACAGAGGATGGTTCTACTGAAGTCAGCACAGGAGAGGATGAGAAGAAGCGGCAGAAGCGAGGCGGTAAAGGTATGCTGAAAACCAAGAAGAAAGAGGATATACCACGATTGGTAACTATCTCCAGAGCACCTAGAGGAAAGAAGAAATCCGTCACAGTCGTAACTGGCCTTAGCACTTTTGGTAATACAACATCAAAACAATCTAAAATTTAGATTGTAAATGAATAAATGAATAAAATTTAGATTGTAAATAAATAAATGAATAAAATTTAGATTGTAAAACGAATAAATATTCTAATTTTGAATAATTTATTTCTTAGATATCGACTTGAAAATAGCAGCAAAATTTTTCGGTAGTAAGTTTGCTTGTGGATCCAGTGTGACTGGAGATGACGAAATTGTTATACAGGGAGATGTCAAGGATGATTTGTTTGAAGTGATACCTGAAAAATGGCCACAAGTAAGTTATGAAAAAAAAAGGAAGAAAATAAATATATTGAATGCAAAGTGGAAAATCCAATTCTTTTTTTTTTCAGATTGATGAAGACTCTATAGACGATCTTGGGGATCAAAAGAGATAATAAGGCTATCCACTATTATACACGCACAATAATTTAATTATACACTATTTCCAGTCATGTTTATTATATAAATAAAATGTACATACACAAAATATATTTAAATAAGTTATTTTTTAAGGTCTAAGATTAGGTTTCTTGTTCTGTGTCTTCCTCATTTCCTCGCACATTCGCGACGATTTGAAGCACAGTGTTCACCTCTTCCTCTGATAATCGTTCCTCGCTCTCTTCCACTATCTATACATATTTATTTCAGAATAGATCTATCATCAATTAAGAAACGTCAAAAGATTCGAATCTCTCTCTGCTTCTTAATCAAGTAAAACGGTACTATCCAAGATTTGTAATTCTGGGAATTGGCTTAATGTGTACCAGCATTGGAATGTATTATTTTCTTTTTTCTATTTCCATTAAGAATAACCTTAAAATTATAAATCTTGGACAGCATTGAATAGGATATTTATAAGAAAGAAATCATACCAATTGAATCTCGAGAGGTGTAGTAGGACAAAGATTGAGAAGAATGAGCTTTTCAGCCTTAGTTAATTTGATAGGCTCCATGGCTCTCAGAAACTCTCGGATTTTCTCTGGATTCTGCTTCTTACACGGTGTGTCTTCTAGATACTTGATTGTCTGATAAGTAATGGTTGCAAGCTGATTCATCTTTTGTTTCTTGTAAGAACATTTCGTATTTTGCAAAATATCCAAAACCTCGTAATTACTCAGAAGAGTGTTCCAGTTTCCTTTTATGCTATAAAATCAATGATAGTGAGATATAACAATTCTCGCGAAAAGCGAAAAATCTGGATTTAATGACAACTTACACTTTCATGTCGTGTCTTCTTAAATTAATAGAGGTTTTATAATATGGTGATTGCAAGTCAATATAATTTTTTTCTTATGTTCTCCGTTGAAGGAAAAGTCAATGATATTTAAACCTTGAGGTTAAAACATTCGAAAATTAATATCGTTCTGTTAAATAAAAAAAAAGTGCACTAATCCTTTGTTTACTTACAGAGATTCTATAGCTTTGTTTTATTAGTACTGATTCAAATTGCGACTTTTTTTGGCTGAGCGATTTTTGCAATGTTCCTCACATTCCTGACGTGCTTTTGCAGTACGTTTACATTCATTTGCACTTGTTCCGTTCGAGTGCTGTAACTGGTTCTTCACAGTTGATCCTTTCATATTTTTTCTCTTTCTCTCTAACGATAAATACTACATCTACGATCATAAATTTGTTTAAAACGAGATAAATATATATTCGGGCATTAGAGAAAGAGAAAACGAAAATTCTGAGTTTAAAAAAGGCAAGCAACGCGAATCTCAGAATAAAAGGAGTGATTACGAGGAACATAAGAAAATCGAGAAATGCGTATTTGCACACAACTTTGTCTAATATTTCTAAAAAAATTACGTTACACGCATATGTTTTTATAACGAGTACACGAAAACTAAAGGAAAAAAATAGAAAAAAAATCCTGACCCCGACGTGATTTGAACACGCAACCTTCTGATCTGGAGTCAGACGCGCTACCGTTGCGCCACGGAGTCATGTGGTAGTGACATCCGAATTGCGCTCACTTCAGGCCACTGAACTCGCTAGCGTAGTTAAGATGCTTGCTGCGCATGCGCAAGCGCTTTCTTCTTAATTCTTACCTTGTTTCTCTCTTTCTTTAATCGGATGAATTTTTCATTTTTTTCTCCTTCTTTGTTTTGCCATCAAAATATCAAACGCATGCTTATCTTCGATCGAAGAAACGGAAGAAAAAGTTCCTGTTAATTCCAGAATCGCACGGCGGATCGTGCCAAACGGCGAATCCGTTTTGCCGCCATTTTGCTCGCGCAGCTCGGGTCAGAGCCATCGGAGAATTAGGAAACGATTTCGCGGACAATTTCGCGACTCGCGAAGGAAATTTAAAGACGCACGATTTCGCGGCGACCTGGGGAGTCGCATCGCATGAGTGGGGTGAGTTTCGCGCACGATCGAGTATTATCGCGCCAGTTCGAGTTCATCGTTCGGACGATTCCGTTAGTCGAGCGGGATTTTGAATTCAGAACGCCTCTTCGACGTGATGCGATATGCAATGGCGGGTGTTGAAAACATAGTGACCCAAATCTGTCGTTCATCTAGCTCGATCGTAATATTCGTGCGTCGCGGGAACGTCGTGCACAGTGGAGAAACGTAATCGGAGTAATTCTGGAAAAGGTGAAGTTAGAGATTTCGCGTTAGGATTTTGTAATTCCGTCCAATTCCTTCGGCTGGCATCGCGCGGGAAAGATCGGTTCGCGAGTGCGAGCTCATGTTTCAACAGTGCCGCAGCAAGAAAGGGTAATTAATTCAATATCGTGGTCTGATGAACGAACTTGTATCGACAATTCAAGCGGCAGAGTGATTGGGCCAATCGACGATGTTGACGACAGACTAACCTCGAAACGCAGCGCGAGGTTACGACGCAGGCTGGAGAGCTGTAGATAGAAGGCTGCAGAAACCGCCCGGATGGTCAACAACTCCCCAGCGAAGAGACACACCCCCAGCGGGATCGACATGGAAGTGAACGAGCAGGACACGGAATTTGACGCGGATGAAGAGGGTGGCCTGAGGGTGGATGATGAGATATACATCCCACCACCTTTGAAAAACTTTAATGAGATTGATGAGACTGGATCCAGGCTCATGATTGCCAAGATTGTTAACAAAAACTTCAAGAGTTATGCTGGCATACATATAATTGGTCCCTTTCAAAAGGTAAACACATCGATGTGTGTATCCAATTCTGCCTGGCTTCATAAATGTAAGAGTTGTTTAATCTTTATTATTAATTTAATTTTTATTATTGATCTTTTTCGAATTCTAGAATTAGAGAAAGATAAATAGTAAGTTAAATTCTTAGAATTGGAAAAATATAAATAGTAAGTTAAACGAAGATTATGTTAATCTTTCATTTATAGATGCAGGTTTTAATAATAAATTCAATCACTGATATTGCATTGGATTAATGCACATTAAAAATGCTATTTTATGTAAATTATCTAAATATACTGATACAATAACTCTGACAATGAAATATGTACATTCTGTTAAATATACATTCTGTTAAATAATATGACAATATTATAATATAAATATTTAATTTAAAATATTTCATTTAAAATTTATGTTATACGATAACTATGTGATTAAAGCCTGATTGCGCTAACATTACTTTGACTTTAAGCAAGGCTTAAAACTTTGTTTCTGTTTTTCTTTTTAAAATGAGAATGAGAGAGAGAGAGAGAGAGAGAGAGAGAGAGAGAGTTTTAAGTCTTGCTTAAAATTAAAGTAACATTGGTGCGATCAGGCCTTATGAGTTATCTCCATGTCTAGATCCATTACTAGAATGCCAATGTTTTGTGAACATTGCAGTTTACTTTGTCATGCTTTTATGGCTGTATTCCAAAATTCACTGCCAGTATTGAAAATGTATAATATAAATAACGTAAACTATAGATTTTCAGTGCTGGCAGTGAATTTTGAAACACATTACATCTACATTTAACTTGGCCAATTTTATGTACAGCAGCACTAATTTAGTATAATACAAGTGGACTGAATTTATTATCAGAGCTATTTACCAAAGCTAAACCAGTGTACGCTTTTGGAACTTAAAGTTAAATAGATATTTGGGACAAATGAGGAAATTTTAGTGCAGTCTAATGCAAAAATAAACAACAAAATTTATTATTTCTTTCCTTCAGAGTTTCTCAGCGATAGTGGGTCCCAATGGCAGTGGCAAGAGCAACGTAATAGACTCTATGCTGTTTGTGTTTGGCTATCGTGCTAGCAAGATTAGGTCGAAAAAAATCTCTGTCCTGATACATAATTCCAGTGAGCATCCGAATGTGAACAGTTGCACTGTTTCCATACATTTCCAAAGAATTATCGATAAGGTAATGATATTAATGATTTAGAGTTTAAGGTATAAGTACAAGTATGACAGTTTGATTTCTGCTAGCAATTAATAATAATTAATAAGAATATAATAATAGTAATATAATAATAGTAATATGATAATAATAAGTAATAAGTATACTAAGCTAATTAATTTTTAATCAAATTAATTTTAAGCCTGGTGAAGACTACGATGTTGTTTCGGATAGCGAATTTGTCATATCTAGAACAGCATTCAAGGATAATTCATCATATTATGAGCTTAATAAGAAGAAAGTACAATTTAAAGAGATTGCTAAACTCTTGAGGTATCATGGAGTCGATTTGGATCACAATCGTTTTTTGATATTACAGGTAGAATCATGTAATGTTTTATTATTGGTAGAATCTAGAATAGATTTAATTTGAGAAGATTTTTTTTAATCATGTGAACACATGTAATCTATTTGATCTTATTTTCATATCATTTTAAAAATAATTCTTGTGAAAAACCAAACTTTATATAGTTAATTTTCCTCTATCTTTCCAATGTCATTGTTTTTATACACATTTGTTGATTATTTCTTAAACACATTTAATATTTTGAATTTTTCTAGTGTTCTTTTTTTAAAAGAATACCAAAATATTTACAAAAACTTAGTTTCAAAAGTTAATATATGTTAAATTATACATGTTAAATTACTCAAATTATATTTAAAATCAATTATATATAAAATACAATATATATTAAATATTGAGTTATCCGGAAAATTCGTGTCGATTTTGAAGGAAAATTGAAAGAAGATTTAAATTTCATTTATTAAATTTAAATCTTTTGCGGCACGAATTTTCCGGACAACCCAATACATTCAAATCAGAATACATATTAATTACATTAAATTCTATATTGGTAAAAAAATTCCATGAGAATTGCTTTCTTTAGGGTGAAGTAGAACAAATTGCACTAATGAAACCAAAGGCTCAAAATGAAAACGATACCGGAATGTTAGAATTTTTGGAAGATATTATTGGTACATTTCGTTACAAAGAACCCTTGGAGAAATTATTGAATAAGATCGAAGAATTAACAGAACGTAAAATGGAGAAGTTGCATCGACTTAGAGTCGTGCAAAAGGAAAAAGAGGCTTTGGAGGAGCCTATGCAAGAGGCAATACAGTACTTAAAAACGGAGAATTCAATGATCAGTTTGCAGCATCAAATTTATCATTGCAAAAGGTGAGTTTCAGTTCAAGAAAATAGTTTTATTATTTGATTTAAATCTGAAAACATTTGAAGTGTTATATCAGCTTAGCTAATTATTGAAAATTACGAAATATTTCTATCAGATTCGAGGCAATGAAGAAGCTTGTTGAATGTGAAGCGACGAACGATAATATTACTAAGGAATATACTACATTGACAGACGAAATGATCAGTGTTAGCAAAGAGAAGGAGGAAAAAAGCAAGATTATTAAGGAGAAGAACAAGAAGTGGGACGCTTTGCAACGGCAGAAGGACGAAGCCACGGCGAAATTCGATGAACTGCACAAGCAGGACGAGTCGCTGCACGCCGAACTAATAGAAACAAATAAGCGACGGAAAGCCAATATAGTTTCCAGTAAAACGGTAATTCTTCTTTTTATTATCTTAACAAAAATCTTAACAAAAATTGAATTTACATGTAAATTATAAGTATTATATTTTATTATATACATTTTTTTGTATCAAATTATATATTTGGTAATTTATGTAACGATCACAGGAGAAAAGTAAGCTGGAGGAACTACTGAAGGTACCAGAGAAAAACGCCAAGGATATTAATGAATGCGAGCATCTGATCGAGACGCAGGCAGCCAATAAAGAAAACGAAGAGGCTGCGTTAGCAACTTTGATGTCGAATCTACGAGAAAAGACAGAGCCGTTACTGAATGAGCGGTCCAAGTTGGAGAAAAAGCTGATATCTCTTAGGAAAGATGTGGATCAAGCGAAAGCGGCATACGATATCGCGCAATCAGAGTTGGAACTTTATACATCGGTAGAGAAAATCGAGAAAGAGAAATTAGAAAATCTCCGAGAGTCTTTGGAAAGAACTGCGAATACTCTCAAAGAGCGACAAAAGCAGCTGGCATTATTCGAGACGAAAATCCCGGCAACTGAGCACAGTTTGAAGCAGGCACAGAGCGAACTAAATGAAGCAAAGGCACTCGAAAGCGAGAAAACCATTCAGCTACAGAAGATGCGAATCACTTTTGAGGAACAGCGTTCTGCCATGCAGGCCAGCAGATCACGAAATCACATCTTAGACTCATTGATGAGAGAAAAACGTGAGGGACGATTACCTGGAATATTTGGAAGACTGGTGAGTGAGATTTTCCAAAATGCGCGAAATAGAACAGCATTGCATTGGTTAACCCTGATCAATATTCGCAGATTAAGTAGACTCTGATCTAATCGGATATTTCTTCAATTATGTTGTGAAAGATTCTTTTAACTAATGTTTTTCACAACTTTATGTATTTTAAGTACATAATTTTATTCTTCGAATTTTGACCTTCAACAAAATGAAAAAAAATTATTCAATTACATTAACTTTAAACAAAGATACATTAATTTGAAATACACTGGATGCGAATATCAAGATTTTCTTTTGCTTAAAATAGCAAATTTTGTAAGAATTTGTTTCTGTACAGGGCGATTTGGGCGCCATTGATGCCAAATACGATGTCGCTGTGTCGACGGCATGTGGTCCACTGGATGACATTGTTGTGGACACGGTAACCACTGCGCAGGCATGTATCACCTATCTACGACAACATAACATAGGACGTGCTACATTTATAGCTTTAGAAAAACAGCAGCGATTCCAAAGTAAGATCAATCAGAGGATCCATACACCGGAGAACGTACATCGACTGTTTGATTTGATTAAAGTAGAAGATGAGCGAGTGCTGCCAGCGTTTTATTATGGTCTTCAAGACACTTTGGTAGCGCAGGATTTGGATCAGGCAACACGCATCGCTTATGGTAGCATACGATATCGCGTGGTAACATTGAAAGGCGAATTGATCGAACTATCGGGTACGATGAGTGGTGGTGGTCGCACAGTATTCCGAGGTCGGATGGGTCAGAAGGTGGTAAGAAATGAGCCATCGAATACTGATATCGAAAAATTACAATCGCAGTTGGATACTGTATTTGAAGAGTGCAATAAGCTGAGAGCGAAGCAGAAACCTCTGGAAGAACAAGTCCATGTGTTGACATCTGGTTTGAAAGATATGAAAATTAATGAACAGAAATTCAATATCGAGGTACAGACGCTGAGCGAGCAGGAGCCATCGTTGCGAACGCAGCTGAAGGCACAGGAAAAAACTGTCGCGAACGCTGTAACAGACTCAAAGAAAGTTATGCAACTACAGAAAGTGGTGGACGCGACGAAATTGCATCTGGACGAAGTCGAAGAGAATTCCACTTCAGTAGAGCAAGAGGTGAAACGTATCAACAAGAAGATAGATGATATCTCCGGCAGTCGGGTGCGGGATCAGCAGGCGAAAATTACGCAGCTGACCAAATCGGTAGATAAAACCAAGGCGGAGATATATCGTCTGCAGGTAGCTATTAAAACTGCCGAGAGAAACGTCAAGAAGACTGAGAAACATATAGAAACGCTGGAAAATGATGTACACACCTGCGAGCAGAAGCTAAGGGACATTCAGAAAGAAAAATCCGAACTCGAGGAACATGCTAAAGTCATTCTGGATGAATTGAAGGGACTCAATGAGGTATTGGTAAAATGGGACGACGCCACATTGTCTTTGAAGAACGAGCTGAACGAACTGCAAGCGCGTGAGGACAAAATGAAGGCGGTGAAGATCGATGTGGAGCAGAAATTACAAGAGAATAAGAAATCGTTAAAGGAGTTTCAGCAAATGATCCCCATGTATAACCGGGACATAAAGAATTTGAAACTACGTCAGATTCCCCATGAGGTTTTAGAGCCACTTAAGGATCTGACTGAGGAAGAGATCAATCAATTGGACATGAAGATGTTGCTGCAGAATTTGATGAAGATAAAGAAAAAGCTACCCGAGCAGATACCTAACATGCAAATCATTGCGGACTACGAGGAGAAAGACGCACTGTATATAAGCCGTGCCGCTGACTTGGAAGAGACGACATCGAAACGCAACAAGATGCGTGACATCTACGAGACTGCTCGACGACGCAGGATCCAGGAATTCCTACACGGTTTTACTCTGATCACTACCAAGTTGAAAGAGATGTACCAGATGATTACGCTTGGCGGCGATGCAGAGCTAGAACTGGTGGATTCGTTAGATCCGTTAAGCGAGGGTATTGTATTTAGTGTGCGTCCACCCAAGAAATCATGGAAGAGCATCGATAAACTCAGTGGCGGTGAGAAGACTTTAAGTTCGTTGGCGCTGGTTTTCGCCCTCCATCATTACAAACCTACGCCTGTGTACTTTATGGATGAGATTGATGCGGCACTCGACTTCAAGAATGTCTCCATTGTCGGTAACTACATCAAAGAGCGCACGAAGAATGCACAATTCATCGTCATCTCGTTACGTTCGAATATGTTCGAACTGGCCGACTCTCTAGTGGGCATCTACAAGACGTTTAACTGCTCTAAAAGTGTGACTCTTCGATTGTCCCGTTACTACGAAAATAATGGTATCGTGCCGCCTACGCAGCTTACGTCGAAGACCTACGCGTCCCAGGCCTCGCAAAAATCGCGACTGCCCTTGTCGCAACACACTCAGACGAATTCATGTAAAAAGAACACACCCACGAAGGATGAAAATGCGAAAGAAACATTATTGAACGAGAAAAAGACATTGCCGACGAAGGATAATAATACGAGAGAAACATTATTAAACGGGAAAGAGACGTCGCCCGCGAAGAACAATAATGTGAAAAAAATGTTATTGAATGGAAAAGAAACATCGTCCGCGAAAGACAATAATACGCAAGAAATGTCATTAAATAAGAAAGAAATGTCGTCCACAAAGCACAATAACGCGAAGGAAACACCGTCTGATGCGGAAATAAACACAAAAAAGAATAACGCAAAGACACCAAATGGAAAGCGGCAGAAAGTTGATCAACTAGGGTGAGTTATTATTTCTTAAGATTCTAGAGATTCCTTTTATTGTAATTATATTATTTTACGGAAAGTGAAGTACATTAAGAATTATATAATTTTCTAATTATTCGAAATAAATTTATTTTTTATGTGTTATATAATAAACACGGAAGTTATCTTTCAATGGCTGCGTTCAGCAGAGAAAGCAGCTTTGCAACTGTTGTAAAATTCTTCATTATGATTGGTTTATATATTTAGATCCATAAGAAACCAAAAGCAAGAACCAATCATATTGAAGAATTTTACAATAGTTGCAAAGCTACTTTCTCTGCTGAATGCAACTATTGAGTAAATTACTGATGAATGATTACTGTACATTTTGGAAAATAGTAACACATTTTCTATTGCTTAACAATAAGTTGATTGTTAGCGAATGAAAAATGTTTTTTTTATAATTAAAAAAGATTAGATATGAATTATCTTATTACGTGAAATAATTTGTTTTTTGATTGATTCTTTGCTTTAATTAAAACCTAATTGTATATTACATTGTAATGCAGAATTACATATATCGTAATTTATTGTCAAAGTTACAGCAAAATATTTAAAAAATTCAAAGATATTGAATAAAAAAAGACTTCTATGTTTAATATTGCATTGCAATACAATAACTAAAAAATAAATATTTTAGGCAGGCTAAAATCCACGCGACGTTGAAAATATACTTGCTCCGGCAATAAAAATAATATAATAAAATATATTAAAATTTTATGTAGTAGCGAAAGAGTTGAAGTGATTTTATTATCTATCATCGTAAATTTCGCATTGAAATTCATTGTTGCATCGTTAATTGTTTCAGTCTTCCGGAATTGGCGGTACGCTTAACGCCAATTCGGCACTCTTCCAGGCTTGCGAAGAAAAGCATGGAAAGAGAAGAGAATGACAACAAGGGACCAGCTAGGAAAAAGCAAAGGTCGCAGTAACGTGACTTCCAGAATCAGAAGATATGCCGGGATTTGATGCTGACAACTCCTAGTATAAATTAAATATTATAAATTAAATATTATTATATTTTTGCATAATGAATTGTAGAATACGATTTTTTTTTGCATCCTCATAGCCCTTTAACGTTGGCTAAGGATGTGAAGTAATGTACCATAACTTACTGTGTAGAAAGTTATCATAACAGATAAAATAAAAAAAATAGTCGATATAATTTTATTTTTAAATTTAGTGTTATACACGCGAATTTTCTCAGTTTTATCGAACGATTCAAGATTTTTGTGTAAGATGTTGGGAACGTTTGTATAACAGAATAAAATACAGGATTCGCTTCTTTTATCTGTTTTTTCTTATATTTCACTTTTTTTTGTGTTCTTAAATTAGAATCAGATACGTATATGTATTTCATTTCGAATATAAATCGAGCAACTTGATTCAGTTAAGAGAAGCGGATCTATAATAAGTGCAAAATGCAATATTTTTATATGTTTGTACGAGTCGCCTATGAAGAAACTATATTAAAATACTATTGAAACAGGAATTGAAATGCTTCATGTTTAATTTTAATTTCATGTCCTAGCACATAGATCCTTATTTATTCATAATTATTTCTCATAATTAAGGAATTCATTTTTAATTATAAAGATTATTTGCGTGTGTTTGCCGAGTTTCTCTTTTCAAACATTCGAATGTTCACTCGAAATGGTAGCGATTATGCTAATAGAGGAACGAGCAATGCATTCGAAAATCCGGAAACAATGACTTAAGGCTGATATTCGCTTCGTCGCGAAATTCCTTCAGATTTGTTTTGTACTGTGCTGAAAAAAATTTTTTTTTTTTTAAATTTAACCCACGGTTTTAGATATTTCGATCTTCATGAAAAGGCAGAAATCAGGTAAATCACCTGTTAACTACAACGATGATGACGGCGCCGATGATAATGGAGGGAGGGAACGGAAACGAGATCGAAAAGGAAGGGGCATGCCCGTATAAATATCGCCACGGCGGGCGAGATAAGGATTTTAACGGAGTGTGAGGAGACGCGACGTGCGAAATGACGGCTATCAAGAAGGATGAAGACGCCGATGTCATCGAGAAAACGTCGCAAAAGTTGCCCACCGCGTCTCCGATCCTGCAACAGAGCTGTAAGAAAATCGTCAGTGACTGTGGATAATACTTGAATTTGATATTCGAATAAGGATTTAATAGATGTCTGAAAGGATTGTAATCTGTGGAATTTATTTAAGAATCAGATTTCTTGTAGCGAATTCAATTGAAAGCATTAGTGTGCACTAGTGCGTATTAAAGCCGTTATACAATGATTTAATTTGAGTGTAAAAGTGAAAAACGAGTATTTCAAATTATAAAATATATATTTTACCTAACAACACAATAAAGTATTGAATACTTCACGATTTAATCGGTTTTCATGTGTATCAGTGCGCATTGAAAGCGTCCAATCAATTTCGTTATTAGATTTATCCCAGATAGTGAGCTAATGTCATCATTTTGACATCTAAAAATAATTATTTAAATGCCGACATTTTAACGATAACGATACTTACTATCTGAAATTGTACTTAATGAACAAATTTTTGAAAAAATGTCTAGCCGTCAGGTCTCATAAAAGATCTATTTTTCTATGAAATATATTTCTGTAACATGTATTCTATTTTTCTATAAATGTGTTTAAAATGGGGAAAAAATATGTTCGATTGACACGTAAATATTGTTCAATCAACGAAATGCTTGGAACAAATGAAAATTTATAGCTTCTAAGTATAAGCTTCTAAGTAAATTCAGAATTAGCGAATTATGAATTTACAAGGAAAGAGAGAGAGACTCAGAAGTGGTCCTGACTGATTTTAATGAAAGTTGACAGGATTATAAAGTATATTTCCCTAAATATAATTATATCTCTATTTGAGCGTAACCGTTTTCGAAATATTAAATTTCAATATTAAATTTAGTAGCAGCAGTCATTAGAGTTATTAAAACGTTTATATTTGAATACTTGTAGCGTAGTAGATATGGTAACAGCTTCTTAATTTATAGACTTGAGTTCAAACCTCACTAACACTTAATTCTCTTTTATTATATAATAATGTTTTATGATAGGAATAATTGTTATATATAAGATAAAAGAAATAATTATTTTTATTACATATCTTTATAAATTTTAACACGATAAAACATAACAAAAAAAGTTAATAAAATATAAATTTTTAAAGTACCATAAATTAAGTATAAACTTTAATGAATTGCGCTATTAAATCTAATATTGAAATATCTCAGGAATGATTGATTGTTACCCAAATAGAAATATGATTTTCGTTGAAAATTTTATTTAAAATCTTGCAAAATGTCACACGTAGGAGTGTAGGAGAACATTTGTAGCTTCATCAAATTGAAGTCATTAAATTTAATTAAATGATTTATATGTTTATTTATTTTTTTACGTAATGAGACAAGTTTGCAAATAGGACTTAATGCAAAGATATCTAGTGTATCCTAGTAGTGTGGAATGTATCGTTAAATTAATCCTGTCAGTCATAACTATGATCTTTAGGCTATTACATCATAATCATTGATATCGGATTAATAATCGTGAAGAGACACTGAAATAAAAAAATACGAGTGAAATTACCTTTATATTTTTTTCAATAAAAATCATTTACAAAAGTACATTAAGGAGCAGTGAAAGTAAAGTAATAATGGATTATCGCAAGTTATTTATGACATAACTAATATAGAACCATTTATGATACAACGTATGTAAAGTTTGCATTAATATGCAAAACGACCTTTCGATTGGTTGAATAATATCATGAATTCGTCCTTTTTTGTCGCAATGTTGTATAATTTCATTTACAGAGTACACATATTGCAACAAAGCCCGCACACATTTTGTTCGTATACAATACAATATATAATTGCGTTGTTAAACTTCGCAAGATCACCTTGAAGATAAAGCGTAGCGAAACATACTCGATCTTTTAAGTTTAAAAAAAAGATACTATTAAAAAAAACAGTTTAGAAAAATATATATATGCATAAAGGTATCTTTTGAGTGATAAGAAAAGTCGCAGAGGAAAAATAGTTTTTGAAATTGCTTGTCACTTATGATATAGCGTCTTCTATAAACTATTATATTACTAAAAACATAATAAATATAGAAAAATCGAAATAGTAAAATAATAAAAATATAAAAATAATAGTAATAACAAATACAAACACACACAATATAATAATAATTAAAAGAAGTTAGAAACGTCAATAATAACAATGCTATTTAAAAATTAATGAGAAATATTTAATAAAGGGGCAGATAAAATCCTTGAAAATACGATATTTCAAATTTTCTAATTGACTCAGTTATGCTACCATTGAGTCTTCATTTTGTAATTATCGACAAAAGATGTTGAAAGTGTTTTTCTAACGCGTATTCGATAATTTTCTTGTTTATCGTTTGGTTACTTTATCTGGGATTATCGGGTGTACAAGTTGTAAGTTCGCTTCGTTTCGATTGTAATAAAAAGCGTCACGTTATCGATACTTAGAGTGAGCTGTCGTCTATAACTTAGGATCGATGATCCAAAAGTACAAACCATGCGCGACGATCGACGGATGACGGGTCCATTTCGCCCGTATATTATTTCTCTCTCATTAATGAATAATTATATTATGAAAAAAATTATATTTTTTATATTTTATCATATATATTATATCATCTCGTATATATTATATTATCTCGATATCTGTGTATTTTCTACTAAATCTCATTACATATCACGATTTATTTTTGTATGATTGCTCCTGCTTATGTCTTATCGGATTTTACTCGCTATATTGATTAGTTATCATCCAATTTCGATGAGAAATGTATGAGAATGTATCGTTCGAACTTGGCATATTTTTTTATACTTATGATGCAATACTTATTTAATACTATCGCATTCTACTTAAACTTTCTAAGGAATACAATGTTTACGTTGATAATATATTTTTTTTATTGGGGAATGTGACTTCTAAAATTTTTGAGAAGATTCTCATTATCATTATTATCGGATATTTTACTTGATAATTGGCTATGATAACATAGGTTAATTAAAAATATAATCTCGAAATTATTATATCTTTATAATATTAATGAAATGTTTATATCAGTCTAATGATAAATTTCAAGGTAATTTCTCTGTATAACAAGCGAATAATGTTTTTTTAAAATCGAAATTTGGAATTGTTTTTTCTGCAAAGAATAAAATTTGTTTCATAAATTGTTAAATAAAAATCTGATATAACATATGCTTTTCTTCTACGTTATCCACGTATTTCTTTTCTCTCGAGCCATTATCTCGCTGTATGTTAACTGGATATCATCGACACATACCTATGTAATTATACGTGTCCTGTGTAATTACGTGATGATTAGTAACGACTTTGTAACGGAGAATTAGTATGCAGGAACTTTAATCACTATCCAAGCCATAAACATTCCTAAGTGAAATCTGAAAATTAAGTTGATTTATAAAACAAAGATTCTTCTATAAAATTGTTGATTAAAGAATGAATTTTAATTGGAATCGATATCTTTCTGTATGTTAAATAATTGATCTTGCAAACAAATCGGTCATTTTAAATTGAATATATAAACTTGTGTTATCGCAAAATGTTTTATTTGTTTTCTTTTTAGCTGAACTTGTGAGTATGAACCATTTATTTCTCTTTTCTCTTTTTTTCTCCAACGTGAAGAGAAAAAGAGGAAAAATTCTTTCTAGCAAACTACATTTTAATTGTACTTAAAATGAAAATATATTTGAAATTTGGCGAAAGTGAAATAAAAAGTTCAGTCCAATGCAGAGACAAAAAAATAGGTCTATTTTCAATTCAGGCTATATTTAGAAACATCCAGAGTGCATTATTTTATTTAACATTTAGTGAACAATGAAGGTAAAATGATGCTACCATGAATTCCCAAATTTCTTGTAACGACGATTCATCCTTTTTTTCTCTCTTCACGTTGAAGAAAAAAATAAAAAAGCTAAACGATATAATAAATTCAGTTAAAAAGGACAAGTTTATTGATCTACGGAAGTACGACCATGGTTTAAATTGTTTTTCTAACGTCGCGTGGTACGAGCGAAACTCGCTTTCTTGTAAGCAAATACTAATATCTGCGGATTTATGCTATCGGATTTGTCATTTGTTATCATAAATGGGATTACTTATAGATTATAGCTATTACAGTTACAGTAACTACGTGCAATTAAATAATTATTGCAATATACTCAGTAATTACACTTATCAATTTATCATTCCTTCGATAAGTATGTGTCCTGAAAAAATTTCAAATTTTTTTTTTTAATGGCAAAAATTATTTACTTTTTACTAAATGAAGAAATATTATTCATTATTATTATATTTAATGTTTCTTTCATGTTTTTATCATCTTTTGTTTTATTATTATCGTTAATTACTAAACTGCATTTTTATTTTATTACGGTTTTTTACGACCTATCGTTTAAAACTCCATAATTTTACATAATCCACTTGTCATTTGTATCTGAACATCTTTTGTTGTTTGCTCACTCGTTTACTTAATTATCGCTAGTACTTGAGATTAATCTCAGTTCAAGATTAATTTTAACATTATTATGATGACAATAATTTTTAAAAACTTGAATGTTAATTGAAAATGATATTCGCGTTTTAGATTGATTAATGTTCGATCGTATTTCCTTTGATCGAAAATTCTTAATTTTTTTCTAAAAAAAGAAATCAACAAAATTTGTAAATGATAAGACATAATGAAATAATTTTTGATTAGCTTTTATTTTTGTAAATTAACAAAAGTATCAAATTTAGATAATTGAATAAGGAATTTCTGTTATTATTTATATAAATAAAATAATAAATACTATATAATAATATATAATAATATATAATATTTATATAAAATAAATATTAATCAATTTGATATTAAATTGTATTGTTCAGAATAAACTTCTTTCGCAGGTATGTTCGGGATCAGACATCTGCAAACGTTGCTGCTTTTCCTGGCCATGACCATCGGGTACACTCTCAGGGTTGGAATGTCAGTTGCCGTGGTTCCAATGGCGAATTCGAGTACCGCGAATCCAAATATCGAGGTAAAATTATGTAATTGCCTTTTTATCTTGGCTTAAAACTGATAATTCAAACTGATGCTGACACAATGCTCAAACAATTTAAAATACTCGAGATTATATTTTAGTGATTGTCAGAGAAGTGTACCGAGTTATATAACTCAATGAACTCATTGTAGCTTGAGAAAATCTATGTGTACAAAACATCACAATTGCTTGTGTACGTCCTTATATTTGTAATTTCTCATTAATTTAATGATACAAATCTCGTGCGCGATTTTACATTTCTGCGAAACCCAATTGTTGAGTTTGACTGATCATTTAAAGAACTTTGATTTTTTTTAATATTTTGCACTGATTGAAATATCAGTCATATTTTTTTTTACATTTAGATTTTAGATGATACTAAATTTTACGTCAAAATGTCGACTGATTTGTCGAAATGATTTGTTGCAATTGATTTGACGTAGATTCTGTAGACTTTTATATTGAGTTATATTGGGTATCCAGTTAAAAAGGATATTTGAAGCTATTGAATTATTAAGTTTATCCAATCGAGCGTAACTGCTTACGTCGATAGATCGGTTTTTATCAGTCACAGAATGTCCCGTAAATTTGCGCTGTCACCGAGCTGGAATCTGTGTCGGAGGAAGGAAATTTTCCTCAATAGTATCCGCGGAATCGGGGGAGTAAAGGGTATTAGGTCAGATTGAATGTGATGAAATACTGTTCCTCTGCGCAAGATTGATCGCGGTAACTAGATAAATCTAGTTACAGAGGCTTTCCGCAATTCTTTATGTTAACCCAGCTGTAGAATATGAAGCCGATACAATCACTCTTACGCGACTTTTTTGCGCATAAATGCATGGATCTCGAGTGCAGATAACAGCTACTGTTGTCTTTTCAAGGTCACTAATAAGAATCGTCAATGATGAATTGTCAGATTTTAATCGCCGATTGTCTCTTCGATTGTTGATAAACTTGACGGATTTATCTCCTATCATCACTTTTTGAATTCTTGTTTATGCTGGAAAATCAAGAACAAGAGATCGAGACTAAACATAAGTGATAATGATAAAATTTAAGCATGATAGCATCTAAAGCTGAAAAATTTTAATGAGTATAAATTATATTATATTATATATTGTGCATTATGCATGTACGTATATCAAGAGTCCATTTAAAAGTAAACTGCTTAGGACTTTTAAAAAAATGATTATGAAAACATGTACACATATTGTATAAGGTCAAAAGAAATGAATAATCATAGTTTTGCATTCAAGATATTAGAGGTGATCATATTAAAAAATTTGTCTTTCTTTGACATTTATATCTAAAATCACAAAATATACAAAATTTTTATAGACATGTATTTTTTAGAATTTTTTAAATTTAACTTTCAGATAAAAATATTAATTTTAGTGAAAAAAAATTTAATAATACAAAAAAATTAATTTTTCAGTTTTATATAATAAATAAGAAATTATATACATTTTTTAAAATCTGAAAAAATTTTCAAGAATTACTCTTATATATATAGAATATGGTATCATAAAGAAAATTTGACATCACTTGTAAACAAATATTTTTTCCAAAATAAAATTGGAATTTCAGTTTAATCATTATAAAACAAAAATTATTTAAGATACCTCGTTTTGCATTTATTTTTCTAATGTGTTATTGCTCAATTATTTGTTAATAGTTGTAATAAATTTAACGTTTAAAAATTAATTTTTATTAATTTTTATTTGAAAGTACGAAAAAAATCCTTGATAATTTATGTGCATAAAAATTTTGTATATTTTGTAATTTTAGCTACAAATATCAAGAAAAGAAAACGTTTTAAAACAATTATAAAAATTATAATTATTTCTAATATCTTGGATACAAAGCATATAATATTTTATATGCCTTATTTTTTTACTCTCAAACTTATTATATATCAAATATATACATATATAAATATATCAAATATATACATATATATATATATACATATATATATATATATACTAACAAGTTTTTATGATTATTTTAAAAATTCCAAGCAGTATTTTTTAGATGGACCCCTGGTGGTGGAATATTTAATGTATTGACAACAAAAAGTGTCTAAAATCAGGGAAAGACGTCTAAAAAAGTGTCTAAAAAATGATTTAAAAACGTCTTATGTTATAATTTTTGTTATTGGGTAACTACATATACTTATATATGTATATACAATTATGTATATATATATAATTATGTTAAATAAAATGATATGTATCATAAAATAATTAATTATTTTGTACGAACAAAAATCATATAGCACGAAAATCATATAATAGTTGATTTAGATATATTTTCTTTATTAAACGTGTATTTATATTTCTTCAATATATATATATATATATATATATATATATATATATATATATATATATATATATATTTTATATATTATATATATATATATAAAAAAAATGTGTGTTTTTTTTGCATTTGAGATCATATATTTTTAATATCGCGAAAAAAAGGGGGAAGGGGTGAGATTTATAATGTTTTTTCTAGAGCGCGATTGTGTG
>Ga0157363_1000528_pt1 | contig 29203 bp, 17 predicted proteins | sample AttsexASBM1_FD_111477 | JGI IMG/M metagenome (GOLD analysis project Ga0157363, IMG submission 111477) | Fungus gardens microbial communities from leaf cutter ant in Ribeirão Preto, State of São Paulo, Brazil - Atta sexdens ASBM1 | ecosystem: Host-associated > Fungi > Mycelium > Unclassified ... | reverse complement strand
TAACGAGACAAAAGTGTGTTTTTATACATATATATATATATAAAAATATATATATAAATAAATAAAAACACATACAACTTTATATGTGAATATATATAAATAAATAAATATATATATATATATATATATATATATATATACATACATATATGCATATAATAGAGTTCGTGTATATATGTATGTATTACTCCGTGGCACTCATGCACGCGTACGCGGATATAATTGCGTGTTTATATGTATATACATATATATCTATATATTTTTACGTGTAGATATTTTTTTGTAACTTGTTATAATAAACTGATTAGATTAGTTAAGTATATATATTATATATAAGAAGAAAAAATATATATGCGTTGTAAATAAAGAATAATTTAGCAAAAGAGCTTTTGTCATTGCGCGAAAACTAATCAAAATTTTGTTATCGTTAAATACATGTATACAACAGTATTCTTCGATTATTCGTGGAATAATTACATTTCCGTGTACTAAATTCCTTGAAAATTGAATAAGTGATGATGCAACTTGATTTCTATTATTCGTATATTGTATATAAATCTTTACGAAAATATCGATATTATTACAATGAAAAGCAAGTTGTATTTGGCTTCACTTTATTTATACTTCTGTATTTATAAAATATTTATTATAATTTTCATATGTTGACGTAATAAAGTTTTAAATATACTTTACTCGGATCATCTCTGTATGTTCTTTACCTTTCAAATCACTAGGAATTATAAATTCTTTTTTATATTTCTTTTATAATTCTTTTTTAAATGTTAATTTTTGATGTTGACTTCTCGAGACATATACAATTATTGTATCGAGACATATACAATTATTGTATCGAAAATTACAGGCTTGTTTAATCGATACCTTTTGTTTCGGTTCCAAATTAATCTTTTGACAGATGTCTTTCTTTACGTAAAGCTTATTTAATCATACTCGTAAATCTACAAGTGAAACAATTCCAAAGCAAAATTCTGCAAGCAACACAGTAATTTTTATATTGTTAAAAACGCGAAACAAAAATATAGTTTAATATCATTTTTATTCATTAATTTTTATCATGGGTTAAGTAAGTACGAATTTATGTAAATTATTAAAATATTAAATTTGATTGAATTATAAAAAATATATGCATCCATGTAAATTTTTTAAATTAATTTCTTCATTAATTTTTTATAGACAAATACATATACATATTCGGATTATCTGACATCTCAAGAGAAATGTAAATTATCGAAAAGTAAATTATCACAAAAATTAGAAGATATGGAGGATCATAGTAGTATCGGCGAGGGTGATATAGGACAAATCAAAGGAAAAATTTCACTTCGTAATAATATTGGAAAACGATGGCATCGCTTTCAAGTTCTAACACCGTGTTCATTTATTCTTCGAGGTTCTCGTGCGATGAGTGATCGCCGGTTCAAGTATAAAAGTCGAGGACGACAAGCAGCACCGTGCGCGATAGTGGCTATCGTTTACGGTCGCCTGTTTGAACCCAAAGAGTGGACGAGCCATCATATAGATCAAGTACTCGAATATGGTGACAAGTTGTTTCGCATAAGCTTGAGGAGGAACAAGTTGAAAGACGATGAATATATGAGGACCAATCTCATACACAATGAATTCTATATTGGTTTCTACAAAATTTGGGTTGATATCGAAAAAAATGGTATCCGCGGCAATCTCTTTAACCAGTCAGTTGGCTGTTCGGATTTTGCTGAAGGCCTCCAAAAATTTCTCAGAAATAATGATTCTGGAGTAATCACTACTCAAGGTAATTCCGTTGCTGTATGGCGTCAGTCTGGAAATGCCGGTTTCTTTTGCTACAATCCAGCCTCATGCGATGAGACTGGTCTACATTATGCTGATGGCACAGCTTGCCTCATGAGGTTCAAGTATATAAATGACTTGCATGATCATTTGTTGAAGAACCTAAATTGGCGTTATGACTCTCGATATTGTATCGACAAAGTCACATTGTTGCGTGCTATAGAGGTAATAATAGCAGTAGAATAGCGATAATAATAATAGTAGTAATAGAGATCCGGGAGAAAATGTTTCATATATAATTATATAAGATTAAATATAATTATATAAAAAAAAATTAACATATTTTATATACAATTATATATGATTATATATAAAAAATATGTCCATTTATATAACATTTTTTCCGCGGCGAGAGAAAGAGAGAAAGAGAGAGAGAGGGGGGAGAAAAGCTTATTTTTTTTAATGAAATGTTACTTGTAAGAATAAAATTCATTATTATTATTACACAAGTATATTACAAAGAGAAAGTCCATATACTATACAAAGATATTTATATAAAGATATTTCTATAAAGATAAAAAGAATGATGTAAATAATATATACCTAGCAAATGAGAATTGAAATGAATTGAAATGGATTCAGAAATATTGATTCACGAATATTAAAATGAATGTTTTTCAATCCTGAATGCATTTTTATTAATTTATAGGAATTGCATAGAGCATATCTCTATGCTCTTCAATTTAAAAATAATATTAGCTTTTTCTGTGCACAACACACACATTGTGAATACTATTCAATTCAAAATTTTGAATAGGAAATGGAGTTTTTCAATCCAATTGCATCTAATTGAATCCAATTGAATTCAATTAAATAAAAAAAAAAGTATTCGCTATTTAAAATACGCATTCGGTTAGAAAAAAAATTTCAATCTATTTTAATCCATTCTCGTTTGCTAGATATTTATATATAAAAAAATACTTACATAGTTATACATATATATGAAAATAGAAATTTATAGGTCGATGGATTCGTTGACCGTTTATTCGATGTTATGGGTCCACCTATAGTTCGGAAGAGCGTATTACGATCCATTAATCCTATTGACATCGATGATCATAAAGTGGACTGCACAAAGCCTGTGCAGAAAGAAAAAGTGCATAAACTCGCAAGGATACGAAAAGAACCGTTATCAATCAAAATTTCAAATTATAGCATCGATCGATACTTTGCTACAGAGTTGTTGGTGAATCGAAACAACTTTGACACAGGATATTCATACGATGACATGCGAGTAAACGTGCCATCCACGTTTACGGAATTACCCGATAAAATAGCGATTCTTCATGGTCTAACTCATGAAGACGAGGAAATATACAAAGGCAAAGGTGGACAAAACGTAGCAAATTGCGTGATGGCTATTGCTATGAAGAAAGTGCATCCAGTAAAGACATGGGTGAGATCGACGCTGGATGAAATCCTGATGATGGGTGATTTATTGTATGCTAAAGTTAAATCCGACAAGCCAATAATAAAGATAATGACAGCGGCCGATTTAGATAATACCAAATTCCAAATAGAAGATCGTAAACTAGTGATAGATGTCGATCTGATCACCGTGACCGGTACAATTACCTCGAAGGTACCGTCAGTTTTGAATCTGAAACAGGCACTGGAAGAGTTTTTTCTGTTAAACGAGGAAGGTGTGATCGAAACGACTTCAATGGCGGTGACAGTCTGGAGCCAGGATGATTGTTACTATCTATTCGATCCTCGATATTGTGATGCCACTGGCATTAGGATAAGAGAAGAGAAAACTGACAAAGTTGCAGAAAGGGATAGGAAAGAGGAAATTATACAGAAGGATAAGAAAGAAATAGGAAATTGTTGCGTGATTCGATTTCCAGACTTAGACTCCTTGACTGCACTGTTCTTGAAAAATGTTGATCCTACGAGAAAGAACGATCGGTTCACTATTCGGCATGTCACGATCGTGGACGATGTGCCTGGCACTCGAGCTTGGAACGAGTTTCAGCCCGGTATGGCAGGTAAGACGTGGGTGTTGCAAGGTGAAATATCCAACATGGATGAGTTATTTGAAGAAGAAAATCAAGGAGTTCAAGGTCTCGCTATGCCAGTTGTGGCCTTGGTTAGCGCAGGGGAAACGCCAGCAGCAAAATGGAGTAAGGAAACCGTCGATGAAGTAATCAAGGAAGGCGACGCTTATTACAACTGGTCTAAGTCTGCCAAAATGGAAGAAGAAACTGAAACATTGCTTCTTGTCCGAGATCTGAAAAAAAATTTGTATTTCAAAAATCGAAAAGTAATTATTGATATCAACGAGGCGGCAGTTGTCGGTGATCTATCAGCATCGGATGATTCTAAATTACTAAACTTAGAAAGAGGCTTAAATCAATTCTTCGAGGACAAATATTACGGAATAGTTGAGACGAAGAGACTCTCAGTGGCAGTATGGAAAGACGAAGAAGAGATAAAGGACGAGGATAAAAAAGAGACATTTTATTATTACTTCGATCCAAACCCTCGTGATAAATTAGGTCAATCAGCGGAGAAAGACGAAGAAAATTCTGCCTGCTTGGTACGATCTTCGGACCTCTCAGCGTTAGCAGATCTCATTAAAAAGAATGCGGGGCACAATGAAGACGATTTCATGATACACGAATTAAAGTCTGTGTCTATCGGTCCACTTATGACGGATGAGGAGATTGAGGCAGATAAACTAATACCGATTATGCCGAATTTGAACAACTATTCGAATTTGGGCGAGACTGGCGCTATACTTTTGGGTACCATCAATCAAAGAAATGAATTGGTCTTCAAACGAATAACGAGAGATAAACAGCAAGCTGCTAACGGTTTAACGACCTTGGCTATGACAAAACTTTACGATCCTCATTTATGGTACAGTGAACTTGTAGACGATATCTTGAAAATTGGCGATAAACTCACTAATGAGAACTTGATAAATCTACCTGAAGTAGAGGCTGAAGAGGAAACTCCCAGAGATTATCTTCTTCCTACGGAAATCGCAGAAAACTTTACCATAGGAGTCAATCGAATGTCAGTTGGATTTGAAGAAGAATCTATCACCGGAAGCATGACTGATGTGATAAGATTACTCGAACAGTTTTTTGAGGAAAACTCGATGGGAATATTTCGTCAGGATGACGTAATAATGCCGATTTGGAGAGAAGGCGAAGTGTTCTTCACAATGGATCCTAGGGGTAGAAATGCTCAAGGCAAACCTACAGATAAGAATGAAGCTGCAGCAGTGATGTGGTTCACCGATATCCCCTCATTAGCTGACGTTCTTCGAACAGTTGCACGGGAGGCCGACAACTTCGTCATTGATACCATCTCAATCGACAATGTGTACGAGACGCGAGTGGCCCAAGCCGAACGTGTGAAAAAGACTACTTCCGGTGAAGATCTGTGGCATCATTTTCCCAAACTCGCAGACGGTGTCTGGAGCATCGACGGTAACGTCACTATGACAGACGAGAGGTTCGACAAGGCAAATCATGGCAAACAAAGTGCGGCCATCGCCGCGATGGCCATCGTCTTTTCCAAGGTTTCTTTTTTTTTTTTTATATAATCAGCTTAATTAATTTTACTTAATTAATTCAACTATATATAACTCAACTGCGCAAAGATAATTAACATGGAAAATTAATAAAGGTCTATCAACCGAGACAATGGACATCGTCAATTCTCGATCAAGTTATCGTTACTGGCGACAAACTACATTCAAAGTGCGTCGAGAGACTCGGTAATGGCTCGGTACCCTTAGTGAACGAAATCATTAGTGAGTTTTTCCTGTCTTCTCGGCGCATCGCTTTAACAATCAAGGATTGCGTTCAAGCGGGTAGTCTTACCGGGAAAGCTCCTAAGATTCAAAATTTACGGAGCGGAATCGACAATTTCTTCAACAAGTACGAAGCTGGCGTATTGACCATACGAGGAAATAAAAATTTAGCCATATGGAAGGCCGATGACGCATATTATGTTCTAATACCCAATTGGTCCACTAATATGAAAGAAAACGTGTCAACGGTACCGCAAGTAATCAGGTTCAAGGATACGAGTCTCCTTATAGATTATCTTCTACATCACTTGGGAACCGAAGGCGATTATCAGATTACTGCGATCGACGTGCTGGATTGGACTAAACCGCCACTTTGGAAACTTGATCCTAGTCCGGCGATTCGACCAACGAACCTGCCTCCTTTGAACGCTTACAGAAAATTACGGGGCGAGGCGCGTGCTATCTTGCGTGGAAGCTATCATCAAGGCGACAAGATCTTTCCCGAGACGTTACGTGGTCGACAAACAGCGGCAAATTGTGTCGTTGCTCTCGGTATGTCAATCGTTAAGAGTCCCATCACCTGGACGAAGAAGACTATGGACGAGATTTTGGCAATCGGTAGTAACGTTCATCAAGAGTCAAGAAAGATCAAACTCGAATCGAGATTGAAACCAAAGGATATTATCAGAGTATTCTATGTGGGTATGTATGTCGTACGTTTCCGCTGTTTTTAAAATAATTCTGAACAAATTTCGGAATTTATATTTTCCCAGGTGTCAATGTTTTGACTGCTGACATCGAGCCTAATACCGTAATCGGTCTGGTGGCGATTGAACTTTCCGTCTCGGAAGAAAAGGGGGAAGAGAAAGAAAATATTGACAAACGCGAGAAGAGAACGACTCGGCGAGAACAATCTTCTTCGATTTTATTGGAGGAAGGTTTGCGGAAATTTTTTGAAGATAATCGTGCTGGTATTCTAATAACCGATCGCGGTATGATAGCTATTTGGAAAGATCTGGGTGTTTACTTCATGTACGATCCTAGAGCTAGAAACGATCAGGGTCTATCAGATTCCAACGGAACTTCGTGTATAATGTGGTTTGCTTGTCTGGAACCTTTATATGATACAATCTTTGCAAACATTGATCCCCGTGAGAGATATGGGGCTTTCGAGATCTGTCGGGTGATCATAAGGAACGTCATAATTGAGACATTGCCGTGTCCAGGTGGTTTCCAACCATATTTAGATCGTATCGCGCCACTCGTTTCAATTATCTGCCCAAAAAAGACAGTTAGGTTGAACGTGGAGCCGCTGAATGAGTACAGTATCGTGGACGACGAACTGAGCGTTCTGCATGGCAGCCTGCACATGAATCATCGTACCTTCAGTCTGAGAAACAGGGGTTTGCAGAGTACGGCAATCGCGGCGGTCGCCGTTGTAATGGGGCTGCTGCACGTGCCATCCACGTGGACTTCCGAGCTAATTGATACCGTACTCAAGTACGGTGATTCGTTGTACTTTGAGAGTGCCCGAGCCGCTCGACCGGGCGCCAGGAATCTCTCACCCAGTGAGTTGCTCACCGTGTTTATCGTGGGTGACTTGAGGGTCACCATTCACGTTCATAATCATACCACCGCCGGGATACTTCATGTTTTCGATCTGTCCGAGGCGCTCGCCATGTTTTTCCGCGTGAATTGCGCCGGAATATTGCACACAAACAATCTGGCGATGGCTGTGATGCAGCATTACGGTAAATTCTATATGTTTGACCCGTGCTCGAGAAATGATCGGGGTAAACCTGCCTACGACGGCGCCGCATGTATGTTCAAGTGTAACAGTATCGCAAGGATGGCAAAGATATTCGTGGACAACTGCAACTCGAAGCGATCGAATGTATATACTCTGAACGCGGTTAACGTATTGAGCCTACATTTTTTTTCAACCACGAGAGACATTTATTCATGTAAATATTAATAAATATTTGGTTGTACGTTTTACTTTTCTTTATTCGCCAAGTAACTACAACGATACGAATCTCAAGGTGCCATGCATCTATGTAAAATTTTCAGAATTTAAGAAAATATTCCACAATCCTTAAACGCACGCGAAAATTTTGCGTTAAAATCAACGAAAGATAAATGGAAGTGAGAGAAAAAATTTGTACACGCGGTCGACAACGTTCTCAAAGTGCTAATTTTATTTATAGGGTTTCTTTATGACACAAATCACTTTTAGCATCTACATGAGTAGGATTACAGGCTATACGAGAATGAATGATACAGATCGCTTATTAGTATAAATACAATGTTCCTTTTCTTCAATTACACGCGCGCTATCAGCCTAGATACTTAGAAAACACTGTACAACGCAGTTGAGAACTGTCGATTGATACTTTACAATATGGTACAATCATTCCTTTGAAGCGAGACACTAGCTTCGAACTCCCGACTCGATCGGCACGAGCTTGGTCACCTTCGTCACCGGAGGAAGGGGGGGGGGGTCGTCATTTGCGACTCGCGAGCAAATCTCGATACTCTCTCTTCTCGAGCGGACTGTAGGCCGTATCGAGCGAGTTTGCTCGCATTCCGAGAATCGCATTCTGCATCCCAGGGGATACATTCTCTTTATACCCGGTTAAACCGAGACGCTTTCACGTCCCCAAACAGTTTGCCGAATCCTAGACGACGTCGCCTCGTCGTTCCTAACAGAGCGAGAAAGGAAGTAGCGAGCGGGCTCGAGATGATCTATGAGGGCTTCCTTTGCGGTTCCAAATCAAATCGCTCATCAGGAAGAAATCGGTCCCACTCACCATCATTCTCCTCATGTATAACGATACTCAAATGTCTCGCGTGAAACTTGAAGAGTCTCGTTTTCATGTATTGACTATATCTGTCGCTAAATGTCCACTGCTACCTCCTTTCTTTCCGCATTCGTCTCTCGTGAGACGTTGCTGGTTGTCCTTGCCCCGTACTTATTCGATAGGTACTTCAGTTCTTCGATCGAACATCCTGTACGCGCGAGAGTCTACGTTTCTCTTTCGTTCGAGTACTGCTAAAATATTTCGCTTTGTTCGCGATCGCATAATATACAGATCGTTCGCGAAAAGGTTCCTACTAAATGCCATTTTCAGTCTGTTTAAAGAGTTCGATCGACAAACGAAGAAGGCGGGTAGGAAGGGAGAGAGAACGGTGGATCGAGTGAAGAGGGAAGGAGGGAGAAAAGGGCAAGTTCGCGTCAGTGGCTGACGCTCCACGACGGAACTAGGAATGGATTATAATGTCAAAAACAATATGTATTATATGGATAATATTGGCATGACGTTGTTATGGCACGTTTAGTTCGCTGCTATACTCGACGATGCGTTCCTACAGCGGTTTTCGCCATGTTCATTATACAGACACCGGATGATTCCAGTCTACGGCTGAGTTCAGCAGAAAAAGCAATCGCAAAAACTGTTGCAAAATTGTTTAATATTATTGGTTACGCATGTAGATCTAATAAGAAGCTAAGGATAAGAACCAATCCATGTTGAAGAATTTTACAATTGCAAAGCTGCTTTTCTGCTGAACACGGCTAATGAAGTAAAAAAACAAAAGAAAAAACAAAGAATATAAAAAAAAAAGAAGGGGAAACACATTGCGGAAGGGAAATAAGGGAAGATATTGTCATAGACGTTCGCGTGCATTCTTGTGCAACGTCTACTTCCATTTCGTGGCGCACAAACGCGCGCAATTTCACACTCTCATTCTCTCATTGGCACCTCCATTGCACTTTCCCATGCGCCGCAACAAATGCATCTTATATAAAACATATTTATTTTATGTACAAAAGAGAAACTGCTCTCTGAATAAACGCTTACGGAACAATCGTTACAAAGGATCCCTTTCGCCCATTTCTTTCCGATTTGGTAATAGACGGCAAAGAAAAACTAGAATCGCACCAAAATGTCGCATAACAGAACGAGATCAGTCATTAACAATTCTCATCGCAATTATATAATCGGTGTGCTCGAAATTGCGTATAAGATACGTGAATTTTTTATCTTTTTACAAAACGTACTATTGTGTGTAATGTCTTATTGTAAAAAAAAAATTCGTTTTTGTCATTTTTGTAAATATGTATTTTTGAAAATATTGAAAATAAAATTTTTTTGAAATTAGCGATGATTAAAATCTTAATGATAAGATGAATAAAAATGAAAGAAATTAGCTGTTCTCTTACGAAACAATATTGCGAAGAATCTTTTACGATTAATTTCTATTACATTTATAAAAAAAGAAGATTATCGGCTAATAGATTTTTCGCAACAAAAACAACTCACGAAATAATGAAAAATATATTCATTATTTCATATTATTTCGTATATAATTATTCAAATAGTACGTTTTACATTTGCACGTTACACCGAGATACGATATATAAACAATACATATATATATATAATAAAACATAAGAAAAAACGTAGAGTTGCCGATAAAAATATTTATGTTTTGCACCTAGAAACAAAAAACCTGCATTATCCTAATATTTGAAACCACATGCTAAAAACTCCGTTAATAACGGAGAGAAAAATATATAAAACATTAGTAAAACTTATAAACTTTTTACGATATCATAAAATGTTTTTTCGAAAATCCGTTCTTAATCATCATTTATTGAGCGATTGTTCCAACGATAAATTTTTCTATTTCACGATTTGAGAGAGAAACTTATTTCTCTGATGCGCAAACATACAGATTACAAATCAACTAATCCTCAAGTCGCATTGGATTACTACACACTCATCGAACGCTCACGTTAATACGTAAAAGTGAAAAGATAGGTAGAAAATGTTTAAAAAGAATAATAAAAATATGAGAGGGAAATAAACAGATTATAGGATAATCTTCCGAAAACGTCAATGTAACTTTTAACATTCGCAAGTTATTTGAGACTGATGCAACTAGTTCCAATATTTCTATAGAGAGAATAATTGCATTCACTGAGTTTAGTTTTTATTTTTATTATTGTCTTTGTTCAATCGAAAGTACAAAACATGCGAATCAACGGCTAAAATTATTATCTAATTTGAGAAAAGAATCAAAAGATGAAGACATTGAACGATGTTAAGTCGATTGCGACAGTAATAATAAAAATTTGAAGTTTAATAAATACGTATTATTAGTATTAATACGCATTTATCAATATACGTATTTATACTTAATAATTACGTAGTTAATAGCGTGTTATATTCCGTACAAATGGAAAAGTTTACTTGACAAGTTTTACAGAAACACGTTGCCTTTAGAACCTTATCGATCGTATAGCGCCATTTATCAATGTAACATTATCAAAAATAAGATAAGGGAAGAAAAAGAAAAAGAGAAAGAAAAAAATATTCGAGTGAATGGAGAGTCAATAAAAAGGATCTTACATGCTAATCAACCCGCACGGTGTGTATAGACTTTTAAAAAAATAACAAATTGCATATACATAGAAGTTAGATATCTTAACACACACTTGACGTGTGAGGTGAGGTCGAATAAACAAATGATAATAAAACGCATCTCACGCGTGAGCGCGCCGCTTCATTTTTTTTTTCTTGCGGCTCCTCCGCTTTATGTTTTTAGCTATTTATCCGCAATATAATTACTTTCCTAGAGTATAGTAGCTGGCACAGGAACATGACTCTCAGTCATTGGCATCACAACGTAACAAGGACTACAAGCTGCGTCACGCGCACTTTCAATGAGCTTGCTTTCTCTGTCGCATTATTATCAGACGTGCACCTTGCTCTTCCCCAGCTTCGCAAGCATACATGCACATATATTCTCTCACGCTTACATCTCGCTTACATTTGTCTTTTTGCTGAGCGGGTGACTACAACCAAATACTTGGTCCTGAGTATTTCTGCACATAGTATTTATTTCTGTTCTTTCGTTAACACGTATAATAACGTCTTGATCATTATTCCCGACTTTGGATGATCTCTATTTCGGCGAATGGATAAGAGTGAGGCCAGGAGAAAATAATCGAAGGCGACGTTATCAATCCATAATGGCGCTGGAAGATTCGTACGATGATTTCGCATGTTCAAATTCATCAACAGTACCGCTTCGATTGTAGACTGCATCTAACTCGACTAAGTAACCACTCGAATTACCTTCAGGCATCTCGAAAATACTATAGTCTCCTTGAGCCTCTGTCAAATCCCCCCCTCCCCTCCCAAATTAGATCGGAACTGAGAGAAACGCTAAACGACGAAAGCGATTCTTATTTGGTTTCTCATTCGCCAAGTTCCTTTCTTTATTTCTATCATCATTTCAGTCGGTTCTTCATTATCCAGCCTTCTTATCGCGTGCATACGTAGACGGACCCTATAGATGACACCGCGTGTAGCAACAGTTCGGTCACGTGGGTCCGGCCGGGGCTACGTAACACTGATTGCCGGGTTGGAAGGGCCCGAAGGTGCGGGCTCGCTTTTTATACACTGTCCGGTCAGCTGGTTCACGCTGAGCGGATTGTTAATGTCGTGAGGATTCGTGCCGACGGGATTGCGGTGAGGCTGCGGAGGTGGTTGCGGTTGCTGTTGCATTGCCGCTGATGTCACTGCCGATCCTGCCATTGCCATCGCTGCCGCTGCCGCCGCCGCCGCCACCGATGTTGTCGTCGTCGTCGTCGTTGTCACCACCGGCGGCTGGTTCGTGTTTGACAGAGGTGGGGGCGGCACCGGGGGCGTCAACGGGCACGGGCACGGACATGGACTGGCTAGACTTGAGGGCGATGGTAAGACCAACGAAGGACTCGCCAGACTAGACAATGCGGATAGGCCCCCGGGACTACTCAAAGATTCGTCCTCCTCAGGAGTCCCCGCCTCTCCTACGCTACCCAGATTATCCTCTGAATGATCATCCTCAGCTTCACCGTCAGCTTCACCGTCGCCGTCTCCTCCCTCCCCCATATATCTGATACATTTCTTCTTACGTCTGGAAATAAGGACGTGGAACCGATTAGTACATGCTCGTTTAGGTGTATTGAAAACACAATATAATATTGTCTTTCGATTGCTGCAATTTCCATCTGTGAGAGATAATTTCTTTAAATAATATAGCAAATATATAAATTTTTATTTATATTTTGGTAATATTCTAAAAGCACGATGTTCTTTAATATACAAAACATAGCTAGAAGATTACTTCAATCTGATATTGTGTGACCAATCAAAGTAATATTTTTTCAAACAATATTTAATTTTAATTCGACTCTTGCGTGCGTCTCTAAATTTTCTTCAATTATCTCTAAACTTTACATGGAGCTCGACATTCGGTGGAAGTCTCACCGTTGGAAATGCGCAGTGTCCATGAAAAATGTTACATCTAAAATTATTACCAACTAAAAAAAAAAAACATGCGATTACGTCATCATCGCAAAGTCAGACACACAAACTTCTCCATCTCGAGTTAGTAAATTATCTCATGTTCCAATGCCTCAATTACCGAAGGCAACAAATCTTTGTGCGCCTGACAATGCTTCGATTGCTCGACACTGATCACTCGCTCGCAAATGCCATGCTCAAAATTCTTGGACGTAACAAGCATAACGTGTAAGAAATTTGTACGTGATAAAAGAAACAAAACTCAATCGAAATGCCAGGGGGCATCTATCGAATCGTTTATCATCCGTTAATCGATAATTTTATAGGGATCCGCGTTCTTTTTTCAGCATCAATTTGTCATAAGCCAATTAACGTACGTACATACATTGAATGGATACAGTATGTTACGTGGAACTAGGAATATTGCGACTAAGTGTATTCAAAATAAAGTTTTCAGTCGCGTAAAAGATGGACATCGATAGAATAGATTCCGTGTGACGAGAGGAAGAAAGGCATTTTGCTACTGCACAATTTTCACAAGTGAGCCTGTCCGACCTCGTCCAAGAACTGCTTCGCAGTCGAGACATTTTGTCGCTCTGCCATTGGCTCTCATTATTTATCTCTCAGCTAAATCAATTAGTTTTATCGGCCGTGCTGCCGAGGACGACGGAAGTTTCTATTAACTCGCAGTCACACTTGGATATCAAAGCATTACACAAAATTTACGGGAGTTAGATTCCGTTTTAGTGCGCGACAACGAACGGACATTTGAAAATCTCGTGCTGGATTGCAACGTATATATATATATTATTTGTCAAATATTATCGATAGTTATGTATAATTGTATAATTAATATTGAGTAGCAAAAATCGTATTCTTCGCATTTATACTGAAAAAAATTTATTTCTCGCAAGAAATAATAATTTGCGTCCCTTCTTTTGTTTAAATAAAAATAATAAATGTCTAATACAGACATGGCAACAGGTATCTTGTTAAAAGAACTGCAATTGCAGTTGTTTGCAATCCAGTCCGAGAGTCAATTTGATAATACAAAATTGTGCAAAATTTTAACTTAAATTTCATTCTACACGTTCAGCCAGCGAGATTTTTTTTAAAGAAGTGCCTTAAGTGGTTACTATATACGTATAAAAACACGTTATTGTATAAAATATTACAAAAGAAAAAAATGATTAGATATTAAAAGTAAAAAAAAAATGTGAAAAAGAACACATCCGCAATCATCCGGTCTTAATCGTACGAACTGTCATGCTAAAAAATTAAAATATATAAAAACCTTCTAAGTGTCAAACGTTCAGAAATCGGAATAAATAATTGTTACATGTGTATATATATATATAGAAACATATATGTATATATATAATATGATATATATTACAGATCAGCCATGCTAAGGGCAACACTGAATAAATTCCAACTAAACGAGAGGGATAAATAAATAACAATAATAAGCTGTAAAGAGCCACAACAATGAGAAACAATGCGAGCATCACGGGCCACCGTCGTGCCACTTACTATGGGGCTCTCTTCGCTCGTATCTTTTCACAATAATATTTAACGAGCTATATGTCCTCATCAAGTTTCAGAAAAAAATTTAATATCCCGTTATGTGAGAATAAAATCATTTGTGAGTTATCTTTCGAGCGACTGGCCGGCCATAGCGAGGACCGACGAAGGCCCGTAGGTTTCAAGTCGGGACTGACCACTGTTTAAGAAGAAGTGTTGCAGTAGAAGGGAGGCGATAGGCTTGACTAGAGATTAACATAAGTGGGTTCTTGCTGAGGCGAGGAGGCATTGGAGGCAGTGTTGGTGTTTGGCGGGGCGGCGGCTGTCCCCACCGTCCCTCCACCACCTCCAGCCCCGACCCCTGCCCCCGCGCTACTTCCCACACCGTGATGGATTATGCTCGCGTGGATGCCCATCCCCGCTCCATGCTCCACTGGGCTGCCAAAACCAACCACCAGCCATTAAAGGGGCGCTCTCTCGCTAAGACATATCGTCGACTTAATCCCACCTCAATCTCGCACCGTATCGTGTCGTCACCCACACGCACGTGTGTCTACGTATGTCGAACGTGTTACCGCTTTTCTAACTTTCGGTTCCTAGATTTCTTGTGATAGTAAAATCGCGAAAACGAGGCCGATGATTACCAGATCGAGATTATCAAAAAAATTTTTTATATACAACTTTTCATATTCTGGAATGCGGCGATATCGATGCCAGACAATATCATTTCATATCACTATTTTAGAAGAGATAAAAAAAATAGCTACTAAATTTTTTCTATTTAACATATAAATGTAAATATTTTTGCTAATAATAAATGACATCTCCAAATATTTGAAAATAAAATTTTGGCAACAAAAGATAGTCGAATGATATGATAATTTATGCATTACATAGGTATCGTGATTACAGCATTGCCGGCCCCGTTGGAATAAATTTGGATTTTAACTGGAACGAAGAAAGACAGTGGAAGATATAGCGATTGTTGTATCGATCAGAAAATATGTCTCCCAAGTATCCGCGCTGACACGATGGTTTATTAGAATTGATCTTAGCGCACTTAATAGCGCTATGAATATTCGTGGTTGCGTTACAATTTATGTTTTTATTGTCGTTATATTTACAATCTTCTAATACGATTTCTTAAATATTCGTGATAACATTACTAATCGAAAGCACAATAACGTTTATACAGGCGGTATGTAAGTTACGTGCATTCAATGCAGAGTGCAATCGGTCAAGTCCAAGTGCAACAAACTATGTGCTCCCGGTATCTGACAAAATAAATCTTGATTTTGGCAGCATGAACACAAACCAAATGCAATCGCACAGGATGAAATTTTACGTTTTACGACACGAATTTAACACGTTTTACGACACGAATTTTATACGCTTCTAATTCATTCCCATGCACGCGATGATGAAAGTTTGCCAGGTTGGCACAATTCGTTGGTAAACTACGTTCTTCAAATGGCGCTTAATCTGGTGATTGCTCTCGAGACTGTCACCTTCTCTCATCGCGTAATAAACGGAAGGAAAGAAAAAGAACCGTTCGATGGGATTCGTCCTCGCCCCTTTAATGAGGTCCATGAAATTCACAAACCCAGCCAGGAGTTGGGGCATTTGGGCTACGCTGTGATAACGAAGCAGTGTATAATCGACGTTAAAAAACGGGTGGCTCGTGATACCGCGACAAACTACGAAAGTGTGCTTCTAGAAACCGATATTTACAAGCCAAATACAGTTGGACACGTTTGAGCATCGTTAGGCGGCGTCGTGCGCCCACTCGTAACTAGGGAGGAGATTGGTCATTCACATCCCTTTCTCTTTTTGTTCTTTTTTTTTCTCTTTGGAAGACACATTTTCTGATGGTAGCGCGCAGCTTCACGCTGTGCTTTTTTTCTCTGTTTCTTTCCTCGTTCGTTCTATGCTATATTTGTAGATTCGATAGGAAGGGAGTACCATCATTGCAAACATGAATTATTCTTGACACGAGACGACCCTGTTGCGCATGACGCTTCGCGCATCATATCGTATAGTACCGATATTTGTACACTGAAAAAAATGATGTTATATCAACAGAATTTTTTTGACCGAAAATAATTTTGTTAATAATTCATAATAATATTAATGAAACAAATAAAATTTGATCAATGCAAGAGCATGATATATTTATTTCATTAATAATGTTATTGAATTAACAAAATTATTTTCAATGAAATATTAATACTGTTAATATAATATCATTTATTTTCAGTATATATACACACAGAAAAAAGAGATTATTCTTAAATCAACCATGATATGCTCATGTATAAGCAAAAATATTGTAATCTTGTTTCAAAAATTTTAGTCTTGATTTGATTGAGTTTGCATTGATGCAAGATTTTTTACTAAGCAAATCTTGGATTGAATGCAAAGTAATATCAACACAAAATACTTGTATCAACACAAATTTTTTGCCTATATATGAGCCTATATATTATGGTTAATTTGAAGTCTTTTCTGTGTACGTTCCGGAGCCGTTATGCCATTTGGTCATGTCTTTAAGTCATTCCATATGGATAACATGTGGATGACGGAACGGGGTCCGAGACCGATACGAGATAGTGAAAATCGAGAATACTAGAATTGTGACTGATACGTCGCGAGCAATCTTGAAGAAGGTTATTAGTACATATAAAAAATAACGTTTACAGATGTTTCCGAATCATCCAGTTACTTTTAAAGCGCCAAAGTACACTTTAAGTAAGCTACTCGAGTGTCATTACCGTAAAGTGTTAAATTATACACTCGTTATATTAAATGAAACAGAGGATTGACGTTACGCGGAAGAATCCGAGATCTTCTTTTGCGAGATTAAGGAAGTATTTCGTGTACTCTATCCTCTATATTAGATTGAATGATAGACAAGGTAAAATTTTTTTTAAATACAATCGACAAACATGACATTGCCAAATTATTGACTTCTGTAAAATTTAGTATATATTTACACACGAACTACGAAAATCGTACGCGCGATCTAACAATTGTTTTCTCACTAAAGCACAAGATATATCGAAAAAAAGCTTTGCACATGGTACACATACCTGCAAGGTTTGCACCATTGGCTTTGTTGATCTAATCCGTACCTGGCACGGCATTTCTTCATGTTATTACCTAGAAGGGAAACATTAATGATTAATGCTATGATCGTGGATTGTTTGCAAATGGGATTACTATTCGACATAGTACATTCTGTCAAAAGAATGACGTAGTTATTGACATCGCCATGTGAGAAAGATGTGAAGAATCAACTCGAGTAATGATTACACGTGATTACACGTAAAGAAAAAAACAATATTTTTATATATATATATATATATATATATATATATATAATATAAATAAGTATTATTATATATTGACAAACCGTGCGAAATTGTCGTGTACAAATTAATATGCAGAAACGACGTAATCTATATAGTATGGAGTGCCCGAGTTTTTGCGTCAAACGTACTTATGTTTCTGTGAATGTCAAATGAATTCAACGAATGTCAACTAGTCATGCGTGTAACAGAACGATGTTAATCCCTTGAGATCCAAGAACACCGATTATCAATATGCATTATAGGTTCTCAACCTTCCGAGAAGATATTACAAAATTCAATATTATAGATTACCTAAATCCTTACATTATATAAATAATGTAATTTAAAAATTGAATAAAATTTCTTTCAAATTAATGTAACAAAAATTTATTTCGGTGTTACGACCTCAAAGGACTTGTAAACAATATGATCTTCATCGAAGACGCTATCGATATCAAATATAACACATTAAAAAAACAGATTTACATAAAAATATGATGTAAATAAATAAAAATACAAGAATGTATATATTTGCATAAATTTCTACTTCAGACGATCTCATACAGTGAGGTTGATAGTCTTCGAGGAAGGATCCACGCATATTGACAAAGATGCGAATCATTTATTTTGAAAGCGATGCAAATCCATTTTTAATGATATAAATTTCAATAAGACGTTAAAATAAATTCATTTAATTTATTTCAAAATCAGACTTACGTCACTTTCTAGATGAATGGCTTATCTTTGTCAAACAAATAATATGACATGCAACGTTAACGTTAAAACAGCTTAAAAACACGATCAAAGATCTACTTGGTTGAAATGTCGTGACTTGTATCATAAACATAAAAATTCCGGAATATTATTTAAAGAAATATTAAAAATATTATGGATGTGAACGTTCTATCGTACGAAATTTTCGTATGTGGAGGATCGAGAATAAATTGAGTGACTCGATTAAGTGACGATAGAACGAAAATAATAAAATTAGAATAAAAATCAAGGAATTCAGGCAACATTGAAACGATCAAAGAAAAATAAATGTACGAATTAAGAATCGAAGTACAAGAATAAGAGAATGATAGTGAGAAAGAATAACAGGGGAAAAATAAAAAAGATAAATATTTATAAAATAAGAAAATGAGTAAATGAATGAGAGAGAGAGAGAAAGAGAGAGAAAAAGAGAGAAAAAGGCTGAAAGAAAATTAAACGCTCAGGATTGTCTGATTGCGGAGTAGGTCCCTGTAAAAATGCAAAATGGCCAGCGTCCCCAAAGTTGTATACGTAATTAATAATAAAATGCATGGATGTTTGTCTCGATTGTGTGTGCGCGCACGCGTGAGTATGTGATGCATGTGTCCTGTGCATAATAATGTGTGTCACATGTTGCCAATGTGTAATGCAGATATATAGGCACGCACGTGCGCATGCGTATGTGCACGTCCGTACTCGCGACTAATGTAAAAGACCATATATATATATAATAGAGTCACATTTATATATATATATATACATATATGTATATGTGGACGTATATGCGTGTGTGTTTAATAATATAATTATAATAAAATATGTATATGTTTGTGTGTGTATATATATATATATATAATATAATATAATATAGATATCGACCCAAAACCCCTAAGACGGGGAGGAAACATGCAACATAATATAGTGTAGCAATATAAGAATGTATAATATAATATAATAGTATATATGTAATAATGAATAGGGTGGAGGGGGCGGGGGCTCTTTCCTTATGACGAGGGGATTGTAAGAATGTGTGGAGTGAGGCATGTGGGTACCTCCAGGATCACTGTTTGTGTCTTGTTTGCGCTTCCTCTTCTTAGTTCGGTTGGTATTTGCGCGGGAAGACCAGTCAGGGTACAGCTGCATGTGCAACTGTCTCTCCCGTCGCGCCAACTCATAATACTTGGCCTGTTCCTCTCGCCCTAGCGCGTGCCACTACCGAGAGAGAACCAAACACTTTTTGTAATTGTGCATGAACCGTGTGTGTACTAAATAATATTTTTATCATCAAGAAAAAAGAAAATTCACTAATGCTACTGCCGCCACCCTAATTGCATAAAAATTAGCTAACTCTATTTAGAAATTAATTTTTTTATTACTTTTTTGTTATCTATTTTATTATTTTATTTTATTAAAGCAATATCTCGTTGCCTCATAGCATTTCAGTAACACTGGGGTCCCTACTTTCCGTTTAAAGTGCTAGAAGAACAGCCTAAGATGTCCCCTCCCCCTCGGTCGCACCGCTATTCGTCGCATGTGGTCGATATTAACAACCTAAAGGCATACAGGGTGTCTGATAGAGAATACGATCTAGCGAATAGACGATAAAAAATTTTAATGGAATACGCGTGCGGATGAAAAAGTGAAAGAGTAATGTTTGCATGTCTATACACTGAAGAAAATGTGGACGCTATATACAGTTGATATACTTGAAATAATTAGAAGATACAATCCTTAGGATATACATATTATAATAATATTGTAATATATCGTTTCAATCAACTAATAAATTTTATTTATTGCTTTAATTTCATACTTATTAAAATACAATTGAAAGATTGAGAATTACAAATTTGTTATCAGACGATTCAATTAGAGGTTTCACTATCTTTCAATACTTTCGATAATATGAACGCATTTTCCATTAAAAAAAAAAATGCTGGTTCCTCCAGTGTATTTCCGTTTGCCATCTACCTCAAATTTTTCTCCACGTCATTGAAATAGTAAAGGAAAGACTTCGATGTAAGACTTATGATAAAATACTGTCACTTCCCAAAAGAAATATTTATTTCAGATATATATATATATATATACTATTGAATATTTACGGGAAAACAGAAGAAAGAGAAGAAATGAATTTCAAAGAAGGCGAGATATTGTCATTGGACAATTCTCGTCAAATTGCCGTAGCATGACTCATCTTGGAAGACAAGCAATTGTGAGCAGATGTCACCTCACAGCGAAAAACAAAAAAGAGAAAAAACGGTCAGGCCCTAGGCTCTACCAGACATCCCGTACCTAAGGCTTTGGTTTTCCTTTTCGCTCTCATTATCGCATCATCGGTGATATTATTTGTCTCGTCTCATTTCTTCTTGTTCTCCGGAGAACGAATACCGCTTTAGGGAGTTTGGCCAGATAAAAAAAAAAGAATTGCATTGCATGCCGCGAGAGTCCGTGTTGATTTTCTTCCATTTTTTGTTTCTTATTTTTGTACTTTTCTTTTTTTTTAATTCTCTGCTGTGCCACATTCCACAATCCCCACAGACAATCCAATTCAGTTTCGAAAAACGAAAAAATATACATATATGCATATATGTACATATATAAAATATCCAAGAGATATACATATATGTCGATAAATATATATATATATATAGCCTGCACACGTTGAAAAAGATTGAATGCCAGAAAACCATAATAAACAAATAAATAAATAAATAATAACGCAAAAAAAGAAACGTACGAAAAAAGAAACGCACAGAGACTTTGATCGTTTCAATCATCAAACCAGTATAGGTATATACTAGCAATTATTATATATGAATTATGAATTATTAAGGGCCTGCTGTTCTAGCACTGGAAAGTGGTACCTCCGGTGGGATCTGCGGATCGCTCTTTCTTCCTCTTCTTCTTCTTGCTGCCATATCCGTAGTTATCCCTAGCACTCCAGCCAGGGTATCGTTGTTGATGCAGATGGCGCTCCTGCCTGGCCGCCTCATAATACCGCGCCTGCTCCTCCCGGCTTAGCGAGTGCCACTGCGTGTCATACCCCCAAAATTCAGATTCACAGACTCACAGTACTTATCACCGTTCCCATTATCTCTCCCTCCCTTTCCCTTTCTCTCTCTCTCTTTCGCTCTCTCTCTCTCTCTCTCTCCCTCTCTCTCCCTCTCTTGCTCAAACTTATTTATCACTAGCGACAAGTGGACAAGTCACTATCATTGACTCGTGTGACTCGTCACGTGTCCCATGAGACCCATAAAAACCACCCTTCGGCCCTTCCCTTTTGTCACAGCGTTCTTTCTATCAAGATGAATCTGAGATTTCCTTAGATCCCACCTACAATGCTCTATTTGTACTGAGATACTAGTAGGTACGGTTAGTTAGCTTCGATTAGTAACCCGATAGATGATTCGTTCGACAAAAGCGTTAAAAACATGCAATACTTGTATATCCAGAATGAAAATTGTCTGAATGTTTTTAATAGATAGTTGATCAATATTTTCTTTTTTTTTCTCATTCGAATATTATAAAATCAAAATAAAACTTTTGATGTCTAATATGAAAATTTCAATAATCGAACAGGTTCAATCAGGTTCAATATTTAAACAAATTTTACAAAAATTTATCTAATTCATAAGTAAAGTTTTTTCGTTTATAACGATTATGTATATATATATATATATATATATATATATATATATATATATGTATATATATATATCTAATCATAGAATTAAGTACACTGAGTAAATTGCTAGAAATCAAATTTTTAGAAACAAATTAAATTTATTTCTCTTCTCTGTTTTTTTTCCGTATAAAAAATTTCAAAAATCTTGTCCAATTATAAGATAAGAGAAAATATTGACTTTTGCATATTTCAATTATTCTTACATCAGAGTGCAATAAATTAATTTTATTAACCCAGATATAAACTCAGTACTTTCTTATTCAAAATTTCCGATATTCAATAAAAAAAAAATTCAAATTTGCTACTCCGAAGTAGAACAATTTACTTTAAGTCTAAAAAATACCTAAGTAAGAAGATTTACTCACTCGTCTTCCTAATATTTGGTTGATCGCGGCACTCTCTTTTAAGGTACATTCTGCCACAACCTTCGCCCTCATTTCCTTCATATACAGCATAAACGCATTCAAAGGCTTTTTTATATGGGGTTTCTTTTTATCTGTTGAAACAACAACGAGATTAAATAAACCATTCACTTTGAACAATGTCAGGCCTCTCTAATACTACGATTATCTACATGTGATTTCAAATACCCTTAAATCCTTACCTTGATTGTTTTGTTGTCCTGTGTCCTGAGCTTTCGCATTGTCCGTAGGTAACGATGTGGAATTTTTCTGTTCTATCGTTGACCTGCAACACACATGTAAGACTCAAGATGAATTTATTGGCCGCGATTAACGCTGATACTACAAAGCCCATTGATCACATTTGTGTACCGTTTATTGAAGTAGGACTGTTTAACCTCGGAATTGAGGGATTCAGATTTCGCACAGGACAGGGGGTAGGTCGGTGCGGAGTTCTGGGATAGCTGGTCAGACAGGTTCGGTGGCGTCGGTGTTGGCGTCGGTGTTGCGCCGTCAAAATAGGATGGCGCAGTCGGTGGTAGCGTCAGCGGGCTCCTCAGAAAGCTCTGCGGCAGTGGCCAGTTCATCTGCTGCCACATGCGATGTCGTGCCTCCACCATCGCCAGCAGCTGCATAAAGCTTTGCTGTTGCTGCTGGCTGGCGCCGTATGGCGGCGGCGCAATGCCGCGCGGGGCGCTTAAGCTCGACATTTGCACGAGACTGCTCATGTAGAGCGCGGTCAAGAGTTTGTGATCCGCGGTTGGTAAACCACCGGACTCGGCAGACTTGACAGCGTCCTGGAGTATCGCCATATTATCCTCGATCGCGCTCTCCTCAGCCACAACAGCGTCCTTCTCCTCCTCGTCGATTGACGCCTCTGCGATCTTCACACCAATCACAGTCCTGGTCGGCCCGCTGTCTTCAGTGTCGTCCTTTTTGATCACCAAGTTCAGCGGCTCCAGGCACTCGGCTGGCTCCATCGCCACATACGGGACTACCTCGTGCTTAAAGCTCGTGGGCCGACCGCCGAAGTGATCCAAATCGATCCATGGAACGATCCTAAACGCCACACGATCTCACTCGGTCGGTCCCGAGTGCTATTGTTCGGGGATTAATTATCACGAAATGAACGAATCAAATCACCGTCCACTTTCGATGACATTAAGGCCTTAGATCCTTCTTTTCATATCAATCTTTAGCGGCCCTCATCTCACTCGCGTTATTCCTCATCAACTCCGGAAAACGGCACGCTCGTCATTCGCGGCATTGCAGATAGACAAGCTGGTTGAGCTTCAGCCGCGACACTCGACAATTTACACTCTCCATTCACATCCCTACGCTTTGTCGTGTTAGAGCGAGAGCGTAAAATGATGAAACGGAGCCCCGTAAACCGGCCAGCGTTGTAAACAGCACGTACGTGGTGGCGCACACTTACGCGCCGTTCGTGATGGTCCGCCAGACGCTGGCGGCAGCCTCGCTCCGCCGGAAGTCTCCGAGACATACGTGGTAGCCGTCGTATTTGCCGCGCGTCGTATGTACGTACGACGTGCCTAATGACACCGTCATTGCTACGCTGTCGTTGATAGGCTTCATTTACACGTTCGCGTCCACCCGCTGCCGCTTTGGCAGCGCCAGTCGTTGACGCGACTTCGTCACCCGGCGATTCGTGCGGTGAAATGTCTCCAGGGGCGGCATCCCACGGTCACCCATTCGTCATATCTCTCTCTCGCTCTCTCTGTCTGTCTTCCGCCCCCTCTTCTCGCCACCCTCTCTCTCTCTCTCTCTCTCTGCTTTTCTCTTTTTACCCCCTCCCCCTCCCCGCTTCTCCAGCCGCCGCTAGTAGAGGGTTGGCTCTATATACCTACCAAACACCCCGTCTATCTCATGGGCGACTATAGCGCGCTCGTTTCGTTGTATCACGAAAACGCACCCTCTTGTCTCGATTTCCAGTGACGTTTATCGCGTAACGCCCGCACGAAAACTCTATCCTTTCCTGATACACGTTGACACCTTGTCTTCTTCGCTGATCTCGATTTCCGTTTGTCTCTGGCGTGCCTCGCGTATCCTCACGCCGGGATTTTCCTTCGCGCACACGGGTACCCTGTATCTCTCTCCCACCTTCCGTCGCGCGTCTCAAACGCGCTCGTTTCTGGCGTCAGCGGAATCACCACCGACCGGTGTTACGACGATTGATTATCGGCGAGTCTGGGGGTGGCCGGGGGAATTGTGCGAGGGGGGAGGGCGGGTAGTGCGGGGTTGCGCGAGGGTGGCATCGCGAGATGGGTGGCATCATCGCGATTCATGGCTCTCGCGGCGATAGAGACAACCCTACCATCAGCCGGTTCTACAATTCTGGGAGCGGGTGGGGGGGACGCAGCGAATATCGCATTCTCTGTGGCCTTCCTCTTCTACGTGCCTCTGTGATTCTTCCTTTTCTGACCAATTGTCGCGGCGCTGCCGTCGACTACCGATCAACCTGGGTATCTTGCTACCACTCGCCAGCAGTACGGCGAGCTAGCAGGATGGATCACTTGCGACGAGTGCGATTGCGCTCTACTCGAAGGAATTTTGTCCCTTCTCGATATCAGCGTTCCTATTGAGACATCTTTGTACGTCTGATTCCATGTATGTGATCACTGAACGATCGACGGTAACTTTTTGAATTTTTGCACTCACGCTAAGACTCACCGATTGAGTAATTCTCAAATGAAATCAACTAGATACAAGTCTCTGTAAAACACAGCATTTCTCACGGTTTATTCACCAAGATTGAAATTGAAAGCATCCTTTCTGTTCTTTTAAATAGAGTCAAGAGCTCTTTGTATCACTGATGCAGCAACAATAGACTGATGTGGATGTAAATGTAAACGTGTAACGAGTTTTATGAGAATATGAAAATACGATGCTACCATCTTTGTGGATGCGTCGCTGATGGATTAGGAGGATGTGTCAGCTGGTCCTTCATGATGCCTCGCACTTGCGCGCAATGTATATGTAGAGAGTATGAGAGAGAGAGAGAGAGAGAGAGAGAGAAAGAGAGGGAAGAAGGAGGCAGAGAGAAACACAGAGAGAAAAGACGCAAAGCGTGCACGTTGCGTCTTTGTATGTACGCGGATACAGGGCGAGCGATCGCTCGGATACTAATGTAAATTAGAAATCTGTTTAAGAGGTAATGATCAATACATAACTGGCGGCGGTGGCGGCGGCAGCGTCGGGGTAGCAAGCGCAGACGCTGTGTAGAGAGAATCATTCGATAAGTGTTATACGTGCTCTTTCAACTAGCGAAAGAGTGAAGAGTGCACGCGACGAAGGGTTTGGCCAAACATTCCGGGGTAGTCGAGACGTGCTACCCCCTACGATCCTCGCGCCGCAACTATCCTCACCCTCGGCACGACGCTTCCTTATCAGCAGACGCGCTGCGTTGGTACACGACCCGTGTCTTGCAGCTGTCAGCGCTATTCGGATATTATTATCGATCGTCAAGCAAAAGCATCAACCAAGCACGTAGCGCTTAATAGAATACGGCTGCATCGGCACACAATCGTGGGGTGGTTAGGAAGATTCTCGCAGAATTTTACTGAATGTTTTCCAATGGATAATATCTGCAGGGTGGTTCAGAATATTTTTGTGACAGAATACTATTCGATGATGGATAACATCCAATTGATAATATAGTTATCTATTGATTCGTTCATCAATAGTATTCTTCTTAATCGCTCGATAAATTGCAGATTATTTGGGTTGATATAATACAACTATTATAATATATTTCTAGTTGTTTTTATAATGCACGATGATCCAATTATACTTGGAGTAAATATTTTTTTAATGAAGAAAATTGTGTTTCACATAGTAGCTCTTGATAGATCCATTTCATTTTTTGTATTCATATACATACATTCCAATATGTATGAATAATACATATATGGAAGATGTGTAATTATTTTTTTAGAATATTGTTTAACGTCGGATGAAACTAAAATTTTTTTTTCCATATAAATTTTTCTGTCAATCATTCGATTTATCAACTCATAGATGAGTCATCATATAGCCGTTATTAGTGTGCAAGTTATTAGTGTGTAAAAGACGACGTGCGACGTATTATAAATTAATTATAACCCCGCTGCAGAGTAATTAATCAACGATATTACAAGCGCCGGTAGAGATAAAACTGTTCCAAGCGACAAGTCGGCAAGTTCATTAATTGTCTTTGAAAGTTTGATAGCCGCATCGTTTCAAAGATTATGACACCTCTTTTTGCGGCATGTCTCTTCCTCTTTCTTTTTTTCTTGTATATCGAACGTATAATAGTCATCATGATAATTGATCGTATTTAGAGCGTTAATATAAACTGGATCACTTGTAGTCATTGCTTTAAATATTTCAATACTTTTGCGATCAACAGCGATGCCGTAGTTGAGATGAACTTCGTGGTAAATCCCGCAAAGTTTATCGAGCCGAGTGGAAGGACAAAGGATATCGGGAAATAAAACGGGAATAATCGATGCTGGCTTTGCTGCTAGCTGTTCAGATGTCGCCAGCGATACGAAATTGAGAGTCATAACGAACCTGTGATTGTGATCCAAGGTGGAGTGATCCGCCTTCGGCGCTGAGGATACCAACGCATGTGACGCTAGTGCATGTGCGTGTGGACTCAGACCAGGATGCGGAGGCATAAGGCCCGTCGGTGAAAACCGATAGAGATCACTGAAAAATCAAGACACAGTTTAATCTCGAAAGTTACATTTCAAATAATAAGTAAACAAGCGCGGCGAAAACAATTTTTAACGATATTTTCAAACATTTTTTCACTGACCTTGGTAAACTAGAACTTGTGATGGGTATCGTGGGATATGGACTTCGGAAACCCGCATTTGCCGGCGAGATGGGATACATGCTCGGTGTGTGCCTGTAAATATTTATTTAATTAAGTTTTTATCATTGCCAGATGTGTCTTCGGGATGAGAATTCCCGTGATATATTTCCTCGAAATTTGAACGCTAGCGGGGAATTTTCTAGGAAATTAATTAATACATTTATATATATCTGTTCATTTTATAATAACATCGACCGTTTTGCCATATCTGGCATGAAATTTTTGAATAAATTATATATATGGGAATTGCTATTTAAAATTGTACGTAAATTAAATTTTAAAGTCTGATAAATTATATATTCAATGGAAAAAAAATCAAAATATTTAAAAATTTAATTTTTAACAATTAAAAAAGAAAAGAATAAAATGAAAATAATTAGTTGTAACTTAAGTATCTTTAAATTTGAAAATTATTTTCCTAATTAAACTGATTAGTCATTGATAATAACTTATTCTTATACAAAATGTATAATATTGTAATATCGCAAATACGATATCATAACTAATTCATTGAGTAAAGTATGTTATAATAATATTTGTATAGCATCGCGCGACCAACAATATAGTTAATTAATTAAGATTAACAAACTGTTTCTCGCAAAAGTAATTAGTTTGTATCTCCTGGTTCGCATTTCCAAGTTGTCAAGAACACAGAGACCAGATCCATGCACTTCGCGTAATAAAAACGCTGCTTTCTCATTATTGCAAGTGGCCTCCTCTCACACTCTTCTCTTTTCAAGGATGGGCGCCACCTCTTGAAAACCGCGTGAGTTAAATTCTGTGCACGTTGTGATGTCGACGTCCAGTTTTCCGCGCGCTAGACTGTCGACCGAATAAGGATATTGTGGATCCTTCTAATTGAGAAGAAGAAACCTAATCATCCGTGGAAAATCGCAATTTGGGATAAATCGGGCGTAAAGCAAATAACGAGCAGGGGAAACGGCGGAATGAAAACCTGATCGTAAGGACCTGTCTCCTTGCGAAAAGAGGGTGACGTCTATGAGGACCACAAGGATAAGGCAAAGTTCCGTATCCGATGTAATAGACCGGAACTGAGGACGACTGACCAGCAGCCCACACTTATCCAATGTCCAGATTTGTTCAGAAAACTAAACCGGAATGTGAACACATCTTATCTTATTTTAAAGATCGATAATTTTATAATTGACATTGTGAGAAATACCACAATAGAAGAAGAAACTGTTAATAAAAAGTCGGCTTTAAATATCGCAAAACTCCGACAATCGTTACTAACGAGAGAAAATTAACAAGATCAGTGGACATATTTTGAAGCATAGAAACCACCATTGATGATAACGACGTTTATCATGCAAATTCGCACACTTTACATTAAAAAAGAATTTACTTTAAAGCGAAAAATTTATTGAGAAGGCTCGTCTATATATAACGTTTTCCTTGTATTTTGCTGAATATTTTTATGAATATTTAGTAGCCTTTGTGCACAATTCGCGATATACGATCTGCGTTGAATGTCGGGATTTTAAATCGCCAAGAATCGCTTCGGCATGCGATCGAAATCCGATGCTCTCCATTACTTTTCATTTGCGTTACTGTGAAACACGAATCGATTATTTAACGTGTAATTAATATAAAATATAATGTACACACACACACACACACACAC
>Ga0157363_1000527_pt1 | contig 29225 bp, 14 predicted proteins | sample AttsexASBM1_FD_111477 | JGI IMG/M metagenome (GOLD analysis project Ga0157363, IMG submission 111477) | Fungus gardens microbial communities from leaf cutter ant in Ribeirão Preto, State of São Paulo, Brazil - Atta sexdens ASBM1 | ecosystem: Host-associated > Fungi > Mycelium > Unclassified ... | reverse complement strand
CTTTTCAATACCCTTCAGAAAAATGAAATTATGATAATAATAAATAAAATAAATGCATAAAAATTATACCAGAAATGATTGATAATAATTTTGTATTCTAATATATGCTACTAGTTCAAGCCAATCTGCATCTTATTTTTAGTGCATCCACCTCTTTTATATGTCCGTACATTATATTGAAAATTCTATTACATCATATTTACGATTGTCTTCTTCATAAAATTATTGTCACTGCACTGTGGTCTCGCCACACAGACATAAAGCATCAGACAAACATTTTTCTTTTTTCTATTTTTCAATATGTTATTAGCTAAGAATCATAAAATAGCAGTTGTATGAAAATAAATTGTATGGCAATTGGATATTAATTATTCTGAATTATATTTTTTTTTACATTTTTCGAAATTAATATTTTACTTTAAAGATATGTTTTAATTATCATTTTTTAGCTGTTTTGTAAAAATATTTAATTTTTATTATAATTTTAACATTTAACTCTATCAAGTCACTATGAGAATTGCAAGTACGATGTTTAAAGAGGATCATTGTAACACTGATCATCGATCAATGGCCAGTGAAATCGATATATTCATTCGATGCATCAGAAACAAAAATCTGCGATAAGGCATCCATATCAAAGTTTCTGTAATGATAGTATATTTTGTGAAAAAACAGGATAAAACTTTTTACTTTATGGAAAAAAACATTCATAAATAAGCGATATCGCTGCAAGTTTTATCATGCCTTTAAATAATGTATACACACACACACACACACACACACACACACACACACACACACACACACACACATATATATATATATATATATACAACAATATTTTAAAATGTAACATAATTTCATTCTGAAAAAAATTATTAGTTCTATTATTTTTCAAAATTTTTTTATGCATCCTTAATAAAATTTGTTTAGTTAAATAATTTTTAAATAAAATTCAAATTCAGTGCAAACATCATAAATTTGTGAAATAAATTAAATTTTGCTGCGTTAACAATTACTGGCTTGCTATACAAATACCATTTGAGTCATCATAGCTGATCACTTGCGAATATTGCCGTGATCAAATACGGAATTAGGGAGAGAAATTTATAGTCAGTTGAAAATATCGCATATTCGATTTCTTTTGCACCCTGAAAAGACAACTGCTAATTTAAAAAAAGAAAACTGTACATTGGGAACGTAGGATTTATATTCGTTTTTTTAATTGTTCGGCGAACGTAAACCATAGAAAGGGTAGAAAAGTTCGTTTACGTTCAGATAGGGAAAGTTCTACGACTAAGAAAAAAGCCTCTTGCAACAGAACAGCGATTATCCTGTTATCGATTCGTCGCAAATCACTTCGCAATATTAATCAACATCTCCTATAGAAAAAGTAACAGTGAATGAACGAGAGTGACAATTATTTTTATCTTACATTCATTTCTATATAAAAATAAAAGAAATCAACACGCATACATACGACAATGAGCCAAAAATTTTGCACGAAAGCGGTGTGAAAATTCAATTTGTTCCATCAACAAGTTAATAAACATAAACGCAAACTGAGGGTTTAGAGTTTAACTTGGTGCAACGTGCTCACTTTTAGCCTACAATATCAAACATCGCAACTTTTCACGAAACACTGCTTCCACCGATTATTCAATCAGAATAATTGCTGTGCGTGACAACTCCGACAATTGCGTTCAGCTCTGAATTATCGCTCGAGCTATAGAGAGTACATAAGTACGAGCACGTTCGAGAGACAACGATTAACCGAGGGGAATAACAGTGAATAAGACAAAAGAATGACATCGCGTTCGAACACGTCCAAACTTCTGATTAACTAGACACTTCTTCTGATCGCAGACGAACTATAACTCTCGCATTCGACGCTTTGAGATGGAAATTGTTATCGTTCGTAGGGAAATAATAGAAAGTTTATTGTGGGGTAACTTTATACTCTTCATTCAGGGGCTCCGAGCTAACATGGTACGTCGTGCAATCGATTTTCTTACTTTGATTTTATTTAAACACGTGTAGTGCGTAATCAATTAGCACCTTTTTCTTACCTGACATTTTCCGAAACGCGCACGGCAATCGCATGCTGCGTATTCGCATATTTTAAACGAGCAACTTATCGGTCTCGACTGTTATTTTTCATCTGGCCGCTCGCGCTTGTCTAGAGACAGTCTATAGACAGTCTATAGATCTGTCTATAGTCGTTCCCGATGAGATCTTGACTCGTCGAGGAGAAGCAGCCAAATGAGAATTTGTCTTCACCGCGATTGCGCCCCGCGAATCAATTATTCAACCGGCGTTTATGCCCGTGAGGTTGAAGAGCGTCCGAACAATTTTCATATTTAATCGACCATCGAGGAACGAATGACTATCAAGCTGATCGAGCATTACCCTGTCGTTACCCTCGCGCGAAAACTTTATAAACGTCGCGCGAATTATTGAAAGGGTTGGTCTCGGGAAGCACAGCGATACGCAGAAAAACGCACGTATATTTAGAATCTCTGTTCGCGAAGCTTTTATCGCGGGGAGGAGGGACCTTGATTGCGGGTTTCCCGACGAAGTCCTGTGAGAACGGAGAGGGCTGACGCCGAGAACTACTCTTCGCTAGATTATTTCTCCGCTTTTTTCTTTATCTCTTTTTTTTTTCTTTTTGCTGCGTTCCCTTAACGATTGAATATTCCCTGCGAGCGGGATTTGCGCTGTCTCTCCCTTTTTGAGCTATTTATGTCCACACTTCCGTATGGCTTTTTTTCATGAACTTTTCTTTTGTTTGATAGTTTTCATTTTCTGTCTCCTCTTCATTAAGCATTCTCTATAAAACCTGGACAATTGCGCCGATACTTTATAATATTTTTTGGACGTAATATTATAAATAATTTTTAAATATTAATATTAGAGGTAAATTTATTTTTAATTGTCTGTATACTCTTTCACGTAAAAGAAAAAAATCAAAAGAGGATAACAAAGTGGAGATATAGGAACAAAAGAGAGATACATTTTTAAATTAAAAATATAGCAAATTGAAATCAACATTTCAAGTTTTTTATATATATGAATACAAAGTTAAAAGTATATTTGCTGACACTTTTATTATTAAGCTGCTAAGTAATTAATCATGGCTTTATTAAAATATTAGCAACATCACTGAAATTAAAAAGAAATCGATAAACGATCGACGGCGATCGAAAATCAGTCTCTTATCCATATTCAAAAATATAAAGTGGAACAATGCCTAGGCGATCCTTATCTTTGATTACGAATGGGAAAGAGTCTAGATAGCAGGCCTCTGATTAATAGAAATATGATAACATATACCTACGTCATAAGCCACGTCACTTATCGTCAAGTGCATCATCTTTATGTGATATTAGTCTCTATATATTTAGCGGAAAATTCAATAAAATATCGTTGTATTTTATATTATATCGCTTGATCAATAGAATATAGAATCCGAAGTTTATTATATTAATATAATTAATTTAATAATTCTATGATTTGAAGTATTATTTATTTTAAAAGAAACGTAACTGTAACGGAATTGTTGCATATTATAAACATACCGATTATGGAATAGTACATCGGAGAATAATATAAATAAATTACTTGGTTTGTTTGATGTTTTATCAAGTAATTTGTATAAAATAGAAAAATGACATTTAAACAATTTATACCAATTAAATAATATTCAGTAACGAGAAAGTAACTTACGACAGTTAAGTAATCGCCGCTCTCATCGTGCTTGCTATCCTCGAAGGGTGTTTTTTCATCCTTTTCAGCCACAATTTCAAACGCATCTGTCTTATCTGAAACAATCACATCGAATATTCAATTCAATTACAATCGAAACTCGAAACTTAGACAGGTATTCTTTTGAACAATCAAAAATGACAGGTATTTGCAACAGGTAGTTGCTAAGCGTAACTATAACATTGTAATTGAAGATCTATCTATAATATTATTAAAATTAAACTACACGTAATAAAACTGAAACTCGCTATTCATGCATATTGATGTATGTACTTGTATCGAACATTTTCCTAACCACGCTCGATCTATCAATGAATGTATTTTAGTTGTTAATGCAGTAATTATGATAACGAAGCTTGTTGAAGATACATTCACCTATTATATAGGCATACCTTATAGGATTTAAGAGTCACAGTAGCATTTATTGCAATTAAAAGTCAATTGAATTTAATTGAGAAGGTAGATTAATTGTTGCTCCAATTTTTTGAGAGATTGTTCTACTTACAGGATGTACTTATTACAAAATAATTACGTAATACATACAGTATAATATGTATTTAATGGAATCAAGATGGAGAAATAAAATATTGGATACGATTCATTTACACACCAAATAAATGACCTGTAAATAATTCATCCTCCAAGCTGTCTTCGTCTTCGCTTGGGAAGAAATACTCATTTGGTGGCGATGCCATGAATTATGTTTTTGGCCTTGCGATCATTGAGTTAAGCAGAGCTACGTGATTTCATACTGTTTGAAATTATATTTCTTTGCGTCTGCTTTCATTACACTGACAATGTTATATTATACACATTATCTACATTAAACATTTGTTAAAAAATTTCTTTTAAAAAGTTCACTGAAATCCGCAATAATAAAAATTTTTACATTTTAAACAAATTTTTACATTTTCAGAGCTGAAATTAATTTTTTAATTATTTTAATTTTTTTTTAACATTTGTTATTAATTAAGAGAACATTTTAATTATATTATTATTAGAAACAGTATATTAATTTTGAGTAATAAATTAAAAATATATATAGCATTAATATACAACAAATTATTTCCCATATAGAAATTGATATTTTAGTTCTAAATATTTGTATTTTGTTTATCAACGTATTATACGTATTTTTCTCCGTTTATCATAAAAAAATAAAAATCGTCTTATTTGAATAAAAATATAATAAAATTTGTTATTCTTGAATATATAGAAAAATATTAAATTTACTTAATTTATATATTTATAAAAAAAAATAAATTTGTTTTCGCAATTTATAAATAGCATAAAAGGATTAACTGCTTGAAATATAAATGCAAATATGTTATATATTAATTCCAAGATATTATAAACGCATTTAAATTAAAATGTGAGAGATTCAGAAATTATTTATTATACTTCAAATTAACATACTATACTAATGACAGAATTTTAATTAATGCAAATAATTAAAATATTATCAGTCATTTCAATTTTTTAAATGCTAAGTCAGTTGCTTAGGTTTAGATAAGTTGCTCAATAATTTTTGTTCCAAAGATCAAGATTATTAAAAATAATCGTACAATTTTTTAATAGTGAATATTAAAAAAATTTTTTGCTAAAAGTAATATAAAAATTGTATCAAACGTATATCCATTTTTATGACAAAACAAAGATAAAAATTAAAACTGTTTTTATTAGCTCAATTTCTTCAGAATTTTGTTAATTTTTTGCAGCAAACTATTATCAAATAACAGATATTATCAAAAATTTCACATTTAAAAAAATTTTTAACCGCATTTATGTTAATTAAAAGAATTAATACATTCTTTTAACATTAATTTGTCTTATCATACCACATTATTTAAATAATTAAAAATGTTTGAAAGTTAATGAAAATTCGCTCATATATAACACATGCACTCGAAATAATTAGTTTCATGAGATTTCATAATTAACAACAACACTGAAGTACAATTTGTTCCGACATTATTTGCAGGTATTAAAATCGCGAACAAATTAAAATTGCGACGATAAAAATCGGCATGTGTGCCGAACGATGCGTCGTTTGCGGCCCAAAGACACCGACTGACCGAGAGTACCGATTCGACTAAGTTAAAATTCTACTTGAGAGTGACTGGCCCCAGAAGAGCAACGCGATAGCGTCGTCGAGGAGATCAGAGATACTGCAGGTCCATTTAACGCGTACACAGACAGAAATATGCATCGCATAAAATTGAGTTTCAGAAAAAGTAGAACAAGATTTTCCGAAGTAAATGATCATTTTAAAAATAAAACATCACTCATAAAAGAAGAATCATCATTATTATGCATGAAAAACTAAAATATACATAGGCGATGAATAATAAAAATTAAAGATTGAACATTTTTTGATGTTAAATCCATAAAAAAAATCACTGAATTATTTAAAAAAATATGCATATAAATATAATCATAATCATACCCAATTAAATTTAAAAAAATAAAATTGTTGATTTGACTAGATAAAAAAATGTATGTGCATACTGATATATGCTCTACTGTATTAACATAATTCTACTAAATATTAAAATAATAATCATGTTATTTCAGCCAGAACGAATATGTTGTTATAGACATTTAAATGTTCATTATTAACATTATTAATCTTCCATCTGATAAGATAATTCAAACTACTTGTACTTTGCTTACGTATCCACAGAGTGCAAAAACATCGTAGATATTACCGATGTTAACTAAACGACTTACACAGGAGTCATGTTTATCGATTTCATGTGAACATTACTGAAATTAATCTAATTAATTAATTAATTAGAGAGATTAATAAAGAGAGAGAGAGAGAGAAAGAGAGAGAGAGAGAGAGAGAGAGAGAGAGAGAGAAAGAGAGAGAGAATATGCGTATGTAATCACCGATGCTGATAACATATAAAAATTGTTTAAATTACATAAAATGTAACCGGCAATCAAATAATGTCTTCTACTGTTTTATATAAATAGCTTACATAACAATTAATCTAATAATTAACTAACATTGCACTACTTTTTGATCCTCTTCGGTGATAAAATTATAAAACTTGTGTATGTCGAACGCAAGATTGTCTTCGTCTCTGTCGGACTCTGTTATATCTGTAAATAATATCTACATGTAAATACTTATATATAAAAGTAACTAATGTTTTAAAATACTTAGGCCTGTATTCACAATCGAATCTTATATAGTCTTAAGTATAGTTTTAAGATGTCATGAACCAATCAGAAAGCCATATTAGTATCTTAAGACATTACTTAAGACAGTCTTCAAATAAAAACGGAATGAATCTCCCTTAAGTTTTTTATAAAATCGAATAAAGTACCCGACATACATTTACATATAGATGATAGGAATATTGTACAACGTATCTGACTTATTTATATTTGACTTATGATATTGATATTCGAATTGAATGTATATGTATACGTTTGTGCTTATGTGGCTGCGGAATATTTATTAACAAATCTCACTGCATCATAACAATAGTATTAAAAAAAAAATGTCATATAATTCCCGCAAAACATGCACGTCTATGAGACTACAGAGATTTAAAATAATACCTAATAAGCCTTAATTTCTTCTCATAAAAGTTACAAAAAAATGATAACCGTTATTTATAGATAAGCACGTCCTATTAAATATCTAATGATAAAAGCAATCTGAAAATAATCATATAGATAGCTTTCACAATCATAAAATATTTAAATACAATAAAAAAATATTTAAATAGGCAGAAATTCTAGTTGCATATTGTTGTTGTTATAAGTTTAGAAAATGAGGCGAAGCTGGAAGAAGAAATTTGTTGAAGAGTTAAACAAATTATTGTTGAATGGATTATTGTGAATGGATTATTGAAAGATAATCAATTCATTTAAAGAATTACTGATATAAGTGTAGAATTGGTACAAGTGAGGTAGAATTACAAAAGTTCTCTTGAAAGCGTTGGAGAACGATTAACCTTCATCCTAGAATCAATCCTTGAGAACGAAATATTATACGGCCGCGGCTAGCATGACATTGCGTCGCGCAGACTCCTAAATCGAAAAACTAGAAATGCTTTGCTACAAGTTGTTCCCTTTCGTACATCTGATTAATTCATGTCTCGAACGATGACTCCAGTCGACACACGCACGGCGTGGTCGGTCGTAGACTAGGTCAAGGAGAATGACTGTTACCTGAAGTCCACCTTCCCCGCTCTTCCTTCCCTTCTCTTTAATGAAAGGCATCCATCAGATGGATGGTAATGCGATTTCCATTGATTATTCAACTTTTGTTAACGTCAAACCATTACGATCTTTATGATTAGAAAGTCAGAAGAAAAAAATAAAAATTTATTTGAACAATAAAATTCTATTTGGCCATAAAATGTCGAAATAATTTTCTTCAATTATAATAGAACTTTTTATTGTGTAATGTATGACTATGCTACACTCAGTAGTTCGTAAAAATTGAAGTAATTAACGATTGATTGTTATAAATATCAAACGATTATATATATATTTTTTAACCAAAAGATAGTTTTAATATAAATGCTTTAAGATATGAAAAATATTATGTTAAGAAACAATGAATAAGAAATGAAATAGATATAAATAAATAGCTATTTTTATGACAGTTACAAATTTATGTTTTATCAGTTGAAAGTACTAATAATATAAATTAAATTGTAAGTAATTATATTTATGTGTGTGGTGCAAATTCCTTTTTATCATAATTATTATGTGAATATAATGCATATTTATGTGTAATTGACATAATTATAAGAATATTAACGATAATGTAGATTTTAGGCATATAAAAAGCACTTGCATTAGAAATTCTAAAAGCTTTTTTTTGCTATCAATTGAAATGTCAAAGTACATATATCTGAGATATAGATTAAATTAATGCAATACTGAAAGACAGAAATAGTCATTTAAAAAGTAAATTCTATAGGCGTGTAATGTTGCTTTAAGCAGTCGTAAACAGGTTATACTGAACAAACACAAAGAATGTAATCATCCAGAAGTCGACCTTCGAGAGAAGATTACTATGCTTCGACGTTTGAAATTCCTCAGTCGTATATTATATATCTCCAAGAACCGAATACGTGCAAACTTGATTACATTTTGCAATTTTGAAAGGAAGCACTTAAGTTTCGCATCAAAAGAATTTAGTTGGAGATGGATACGTTGTTTGTAAATTTTTATTTTATACCAATCATTAAAAAATAATCAATACGGATTGCGATACTTGATATTTATATCTCTATATTATTTATTGATCAAAATTATTAAATAATCGATTAATCTAAAATATAATATTTCAATGTTCAAGATGTTTAACGATAGAATATTTCATTCTATCGTTACGTTTTTTCGTAGAAAATCATATAGTAAAACATTTTTTTTAATTTACAGTTGCACGAAGTGTGAAGTAAATTATGAATCGTATCTATCTTCACAATAAATTTCCAAAAATTATGTATAGCTTTGCATTGTTATATAAATATCATAATGTAAATGTCTGTCCAACTGTCTACATCTTTTATAAATTCTGATTTCCAAATTTAAGCTTACACGAACATGGAACAATTTAGTCCTGATAAAATTGGAAACGATTGAAACAAAAATATGTTAGAAGAAAAAAAAGTAACGTACCGCTTGTAACGATAGAACTGCTAGTTTCCGACGATATATTCTTCTCCTGCTCGACTTTGCCTTTCATGCACTTCAGTATACTAATATTGCATCCCATTCTTAAGACGAGCTTTTAATTCGCGATGGGCCTTCTTGTTATCTCTCACATTGTCGGAAATTTCGAAAAGCATCCGGTCAGATTCTGAATCGTCAATGACAGCCGCGACAAATATCATTAGGTTACCTTTCATCGAAGGCGATTGGTAGAAGCAAAATCTCTTCTTTTTCATTAAAAAAAAAAAAAAAAATAAGATTGCTGAGAATTCAATATTATTTAATTGAAACGTGTGCTTACCGTGCACGCGCGTGTATAAAAATGCACGCTCATGCACCATATCAATTTGTTTATCTCGAGACCGAAGGAAACAGTCCTCTGCGCACTGATTTTGCATAACTCAAACATTGATTGTGCGAATACTATTTTACATTAATTAATGTACATAAAAGATTGCGCTAATAAAGCCGAGACTAAATCACTTTAGAACGATATGCTAAATCGCTAAATTAAATTACTCGATTAAATAATCGAATAATTAATAATGAGTACCGGTGAAATTTATGTTGCATCAACTGGAGATTTTTTTCAATCACTTAGAATTTTTCAAACAGATTTAATAAACATTCGTAACGTTTATAATACGCGATAGTTATTAATTATTCATTAAAAAGTCAGACAAAACGTTCTCGTCGAAACGAACAGAAATTTCGCAAAAACTTTGCAACCGTTAATGATTAAATCGGCATTGAACGCGCGTCAAGACCGAGGCGAAGATTTCGCGTGTGCGAGGCCATACGTCAGTGCAATTTTCCCAGCTTTATCTTATCTTCCACCGAAAGTGTCTACATGTAATTCAAAAGTTCCGCGACGCATCTCAAATAGCTATCACTTGGCAGCCACATAGCTCCTCGGCATGCGCAATTAGAGACATTCTGCACGATATAGCCATTCACGTAAATCGTCCGATTACGCGTTGTGTGGGCATGAAATGGGCAAATAGTGTTGTGTGCATAATTACCGAAGGCACTGTTTTCATAGTGATACAAATCTGCAGTTCCTATACCAAGATATGGATATTTAAAGTTTAAAGTTAAAGAGATAGATAAGACTTTTAAGATAATAATCTTTAATAAATAAAAGTTTTTATTTTTTTGCTATCTTGAAATGTGTTATGCTCATGTAAAAAGAAAGATATATATAAAAGTAATGCTTATTATATTAAACATTTAGTTTGCAGCTATTTTTTTTAAATAAAAAGGTAATCCAAATTATTTTTTTCTTTAAATTTAATTTATAAGATATGCTTACAAGTTCATAAATTTAATTATTAAATATCTGTGCAATAATATTTGTAGTAACTATTACTATTAAGCACATACATTAATTATTAATATTAAATTTTGTTTATCACCTTACAACACTAACATTTACATGTAATTACATTTAAAAATATTTATTGAAAATATTTATTGAAAAATATACGATAACTCCTGTTGAATTTAAAATAAGATGGATGCGACTTATGTCAGTTCGAAATATCAAGATAACAAATAAACGTACACGTTTAACAATTAATTTAGTGAATAAAAATACACTTAAATTGTTCGATAAAGAAGAATAAAGCCGTTAATTGCCCTCGGAAATAAACAATGATAACAGGCCAGTACGTTTGTATAAGCATGTACGTATGTTTACTGAGTGTGTCTATCACATGTTTTTTTAACACAATGTGTCAATCGTAGGTCATCTAAATGAGTCTCTATTCTAGAAGAGGCGATCCTTACATCCGATAAGATTAACTATGTAGTCTCGTTAAATTGCAGTGCAGAGAAATTTTTTCTCTTCGAAACATTTGCCTCACGCTGAAGTAGATACGGGACACTTGGTTCAGACACGATTCCGCGTTAACTCCCGACGTGTATTCGACATATTCAAGCGGCATTTATTTCGGCGACTGAAGCGAAGATAGTGGGACAGAGGTGAAAACTTTTCATTGAAGACTTTCGTGATGTCACGTAACGATTGCGATGACGACGATTTCACAGTAGGCGAACAGTAGGAATCGCGGGTACTCTTTTGTCAGGCGACACGATGCTTCGAGGTGTGCGCGAGATTTTAATGAAGATAGAATCAGGTGTAGGCAGCACAATAGTCTCAGCCTTACTGGCTAAATTGTGCAATTTCTCGAGGAAGTTTCTTTGAAATCAACGTATCTCATTCGTTCAAAGTCTTCTTGTCCGTTGTCATGCATGTCTATCTCATGTTTTTACTTAAAATAATGCAATAGATATTTGAATAATATATTCATAAACATATATGAAGATACCGTATATGAAAGATCCACGCGTGTTTTAATAAGCGGTAATTTTAAACTATTGATACTTACAGACAATAGAGGGAGGGATAAGTAGAATTTGCGAGTAGCAAATACAAGATGTCGGGGAATTATCATTGTAAATTTAATTGCTTAACACAGCGTCGTTTTTTATAAGGCGACTATTTAGGATCGTTTTAGAATTTCCGTGACGTAAGTTATCTTTACACAAATGCTTATCATGTGTTTATATATCTGTTTTATTTCTTATCCTTGCTTTTTAACACGATGCTTCTTGTACATTTAATGCAAATTCTCAATTTCTGCTCGCAGCTTAAGATAAGTAAATGCACGAGTGCATTCACAAGAACGGTTGAAATTTTTTTGTAATAATAGCAATTTTATCATGTATATTATTCACATATTCTATGTGACAACATTCTTTTATCTTATAAATATATTCTTATAAAAAAAGCATTTTAAGAAAAAAAATTTTATCTTCTTGTCTACAATAATTTTCAACATTCTGTACATATATTTCTCTAATATAAATTTATCCTTTAACCCGGATCCTCATACGGGTAACAGCGCTTTGACCGAACTGATTGGTGGGAAAACGGAGATAAATTTTATCCCCACAACCAAGTTTTCATCAATCAGTATAGACAGCGCTCTGTGTCAAAGCGCTGTCTATATAAAGATCCACTCTTATTCTGTATAGATTTATCTATTATTTCTTAATATTCTTAAATCTATCTAATACAATTTTGTTAAATTTTTGATAGAAAATAATTATGATCTCTATTGATATTTTATTATTTTGAAATATATTACTCATCTCAATATTTCTGCATGCGTATTATTCATTTTTCCAAAATAATTATTCTTCTCTCCGACTGATCTTATTACATATTTTTTATTATAAATATATGATATATATGTATATAAACAAATTTGAATAATTTCATTACTTATCTTACCATTTATCTTACCATTGCACTGTTTACGAATGTCTAAATAAATTATTAGCTTTATCTCTGGTTTTCATTACTCATATTAAGTCGTATTTTTCCACAATACCATTGGTGGAATTTATGAAGAAACAATTGTCATGCCTTTTAGTAATAGTAGCATTCAAATGTTCGATATTTTTATATCAATGTCTTCGTCCATTCAAAACGCGTAATCCGTCATCCGAATTTCATTTTGGTGAAAATTATAGGTCCTTAGGGAATGAAATTCGTAATCAGAAAAAATTACACGTGACATTATGCAAAATTGCGAAGAGAAAAGTTATAATGGATTATTCGAATACACGTACAAGGTTTGTAATTATAAAACTTTTTCAAATATATAAAACTATTAGCTTACGATTTAGCCATTTTAATTATATTTTTGGAAATATTATTAAATAAAAAATTCACTTTAACATTTATAAAAAATAAAATAATTAAGATACTTAATTTCTAAAAACTTTATTTGTAGATTTGATAAGTAAAACAGAGATTGTGTTGTTTCTGTTTAATAACCTCTTACCAATTATTATAATTTCTTTTTTGAAAAAATATAATATTAAAAACGTATTTTTGATGAAGGTGCTATGCCGCGAGAAAAACATAAAACTTTGTCAATAATACAAGTGTATCTGCAAAAGAATTGCTTGCGATTTTGTGCTGATTATATAAATTTGAAAGATTGGTTGCCACTATTGAACAGTATAATGAAAGATCGAAGTCTATCTGAAATTTATGTATATAGTCAATGTCGCAATAAAAAAATTAGAGAGAAAATGGACACAGAAGAGAAACTTATGAAATTATGGTAATTGAAAATATATTGAAAATTTACTTATTTTTATCAATTTGTGATAGATTCCTTTTAACTTCAATACTAAATGACTTTAGTAATAAACGGAAACATATTTAAAAATTTTTTATTTGTCTAGAAATAATAAATATTAAATCATTCTTATATGATTCTTAATATAGATTTATAAAAATTATTTGAAATTCCTGATATGATTTTCAAAAAGTCTCTTAGATTTTTTTAATCTTTTATATAAATATTTAAAATGCCAATTAAAATTGTGACAAAAAGACAAATAAATTACTTTTTATAAAATAATTTTATACACTCAAGAGTAATGTAAATTTTTTACATAAAAAATAATTAATATAGAGAATTAAATATCTTACATTCAATAATTTTAACATTTCTCAAAATAATTATTGTTACAAAAAATATTTGCATATTGAAAATATTTAAATATTTGAAAATATTTGAATATTTTAAAATTAAATACTACGATTATTTTTTTTTTTCGGATACTACTCGCAGTAAGTTTAAGTTTGCAGATGATGCCGCGACAAAGGGATAATCAAAAGGAGAATTAAAAAATATGAAAATGACATAAAACGATGATATATAAACTCGCAAATTGTAAAATGGCAAATGGATTGGCACAATCCAATTTTACTCGCACATTCAGGAGATGCACACGAAAGGATCGACGGCAGCCAGTATTGTACAGGAATTGTCTTCTACAATGCTTCGTTCATTCCATCGCAGACTGTCTGAAGAATTCATTGATGATTACCAACCTCACACTTGATGGTATTCCGCTGGCGTCCAAGTATCTAAGGATCCTTGCTGATGGCTTGGTAAATAATCCTAATCTGCGAAACTTGTCATTGGCCAGATGTCGAATAGGCGATATGGGTTCGTTAAAATTTAAAAATATTTGAATTTTTCAAACAGTATAGATCTGACATATCTTCATATTTCAAGTTCAACTTTCTCTTATAAATTTCTTTATAAAATTTATAAACTTTTATAAATTCTAACTAGTGTAAAGAAAAATAAAGATAATAATACATTTGCATTTATGTCTTTTTTTATAGGATGTTATATACTGTTAGAAAGTTTGCAATGTAATTCAAATCTTCACGTTCTGAATCTGTCGTCATGCTGCCTTACTAATAGAAGCGCTACGTGTCTGTCAGTTTTCTTCAAAAAGAGAAAAGCAGATTTGTTGCAAAATGTTTGGAAGGAGTCAACATTATCTCGTGATGCTCACACAACGAAGGTATATATAGAGAAAAAAATTATTCTAATTAAGAGTTTTTCACGTTTTTAATTTTAATTATAATAACACATTTGCATTCACATTTTAGAAAGAAGGATTGCAAATACTAATACTTGATAAAAATTATCGATTTAGTGATATTGGTTTGAAGAAGTTGATACGTATATTGAAAAATGACTTTTGTCTCAAAACATTATGTCTACGATGTTGCGGAATTACTCAACGCGGAGGAGAAATTGTGTTGGAACTTTTACAAACAAATAGCGTACTTACGCAGATTGATCTCAGGGATAATGAAGTATCGGCTGACATATTGCAAATTATTCGTAAATTTCTAAGAAAAAGGAAAAACAAAGGGAAAAGAATACCAATAAAAAAAACATTACTGAACCGCAAGCACTTTCTTGTACAAGATATGGTTCCTAAGGACAGATCTTGTCAGCATGCATCGAAAAAGAACAGATTTCTCAAAACTCAAACTGTAAATTATTTAAATTTAATATCGATTAAAATTATGCAAATAACTGCTATTATATACTCGATTTATACAATATACTTTTCTGTTTTAGCACATTCAAATAAAAATGCAGAAAGATAGCATTTTACAAATGCAAAAGACCAGACATGTATGCAAGTTGAAAAAAAGTGATAAAAAATATACATTGCACACTGCAGTAAATAAAAGTCATATCAAGTGGTATAAAGCAGAATTAAAAAATCGTTTATCTCTCATGATTGAACACAATCAGAACTTAATAAGGGACTTAGAAACGAATACTAATTTTCTGTTAGAGGAAAGAGATCGCCGTTTGAGTGCCGAAAAAGTATATCATAAAATACAACCTCGACTGAGAAATCTCAAGAATAAAATTGCTATGCAAAATTCTATCCAGTCGAATATGCGTTACGAAAATCAAGTTTACGCAAATCTACAAAACGTATTTAATGACTTGAAAATATCTACAAACGAGAAAATATTAAGAGTAGATGACAAAAGTCTTAGCGAAGAAGCTAATGAAAATAAAATTAAATCTAATTTACAATAAAAATCAACCGTTTAAAAACGACATTGTTCAATTTTTTCAGAAGACACAATTGTTCAAAAATGGCATTGATAATTTTGAAAATTTATATCTCATGTAATTGTGTTATGTTGTATACATTTAATGTGAAATTTATGTAAGTAAAAATTTTACGAATAAATGAATCAATTACCTTAATTATATTTCTTATCTATATACTTTTTTAGCATTATATTTATATTATTTATACTTTCTCTTATGATTTATATATAATAATTATAATTATATGTATAATTTTACATTTGTATAACGATTTATCACACATTAAAATTCTAATATATTTTTGGATCAGTCAACTCTGCAGCCATATCATTATCTTTTTTCGTTTTATGTTTAGAAGTACATTACATAAAAATCTTCTCTCTGAAGTAGGTACAAGTAAGGGCATCTATGTCAGTGAACAAAGAACGTGAGCTCCGTTAATCGGATCAATAGTCTACCGAGCAGTAGATACATTATCTTCAATGTTTCCTACGATTGATGTTCCTAACGGTTAATTTAAATGTACTTATAGTCGGCAACGTACCGTTGTACTGTTATTATCATCAAAATCGATTTCTGTGCATGGTCCTAGAGTACTATAGTAACAGAAGAAGATACTAATATCGACTTGATACTCTCAGAGTTCTTAATATTGATTCTAAAGAAATAGTACCTAAAATTTATGTTCTCCGGGAAGAAATAGAAACTAGTAGAAAAGGTTTATCAAATACATATTGTACAATACGTTATGCAGTATTTGTTATAAATAAAAATATATTTGCTTTGTATATACAAGTAAAGAAATAGACGGAAATCTACATAAAACAAAAAATTTTCTTTTATTTCTTAAAGTTATAAATCAATTAAAAAATATATTTCTTCTACTTTAATTCTTCTAGCGGAAACTCTTCTAATAAAACTGTTTAGTGTATTAGTTACATTTAATTTATTAATTATTTTGCAAAAAATGAATACATCATTTCTTTTATTACATGAGAAAATTACTGGTAGTTTCAAACTATTATATAAAGTAAGCAGTTATCTTAATGCTATATCTTCTTCTTATTTTATTCCTCTTTTCTTCTGAAATTTGATTTTTCTTTTATAATTCTTTTGTAATACAATATACTAATTAAATATATAATATTGAACTATATATATAATTCGGACAATAGATAATTTCAAAGTTTATAGATAGTAGAAGCTATATTATTCAACATACGTTTGTCTTTATTTATTCTTATTTAATTTTATCAATGATTGTAAATATATTTTTCTTAAATAATGCCGAATTATGTCAAAAAGATTCACTGAGCAAACTTCACTATATCTAATTTTAATTTTAGCTTGCCTGTAATTACTACAATTAAACAAGAATCTCAATTCCTTCGTGATTTATCTTGGTAAGATAATAAGGTTTTCTGACTTAACATTCTTCAACTACTTCGTCGGCTACTTTTCCCTCATAATCTCCCCGCGTGATCGCATAAAATTACTCCTTCCCTTCTGATTATTTTGGCACTGGCGAACAAACGTTGGAAACTTTTCAGCCCCACTGACGCGGGCTTATGCTAATGACAAGAATTCTAATCGTAGATTATAATTGTTAATTCGTTAAATGATCCACAACTTTTGTATATTTCCATTTTCCTGCGTAATTCCATTTAAAATTAGTTGACTTATGTCCAATAATAGTATTTCTTCTTTTTTATATTAGCCAAAAAATCTTATTCTGGAAAGTAATCTTTAACTCATTATCATTACAATAAAAAAAAATAATTTAAATTTATATTTTATATTATAGACTCTACCTTTAAAATTTTATGTTACCTCAATATTTTATATTATTTGTAAAAAATGTATAATTAAAAATTGTATATATTAATTAATTATAAAAATAAAAAAGGTAGTACAAGTTCTAAAAATAATTATTGTGTTCTATTTTCTAAAATCTCTTTCTCTCTCTCTCTCTCTCTCTCTCTCTCTCTCTCTTTCTCTCTCGTAGCTAATTACATAATTTACCTAATAATTTATCTATGTTTAAAAACCTTTCAATTTCTGGTTCATATTCTTTAGATTTAAAATCTTGAATTTTGAAAATCATAATTTGTGTGTGTGTGTGTGTGTGTGTGTGTGTGTGTGTGTGTGTGTGTGTGTATAGAATTAATGTTTTTTTTCTTAGATGATAATTACATTCATTTTTTCTTAATATTTTATAAACTTTTTGAAAGACAATAAAATTGAATTATTTTAAACATTAGATATAATAAAATTGAATTATTTTAATCGTTAGATAATAAGAGAATATTTGAAGGTATATATTTTAAAAAGAAAAGAATATAAAAAGAAAAGAATATAAAAAGCAATTTTGTGGAGGATGCGCCGCGGATAAATTCCATCTGTCGAACGTTCGTCGACTGCATGCCAGCACTCGTCGCACGACCAGCTGCAATTAATCCATTTTATAGATGCTGACGATGTAAATGAAGTTTCCGGTCGAGTGTCCGGAGCGAGAAAAGAGTGGATGGAGAGAACTGCGCTGATGCGGTGGAAAAGGGAAGCTAAACCGGCCCGTTCGATGCTCGTAAAAAAGACCGTGGCTTTAACCGTCCGGTTGTAAAACCCTCTGGAAGCAATTAATAATAACCGCCCTTCGCAGTTCTCGCTCGAACGATAAAGCAAGCTTCTCCGCCTTTTCGGAGCGCAATCGTATCGCAATGAGAGCATAAACGCCGCAAAAGATGTTCGTATCAATTTACTTTATTCACTGTAATTAACTGTGACTCTTAAAATATATTTAAATATATTCTTAATGTTTCTTAATGTCTCAAATAATATCTTAAATGTATTCTTAATGTCTCAAAAATTATTCATGACTTTCATATCACTACTGATTAAGGAATAATATAGAATAATAATTTTTTATTTTAAAATTCAACAATAATTAGTATAATAAATATTTAATAATAAATTTGATAATTCACATTCATGGAGAAATGCAACCAAGTATTCGTGATAATACATCGAGAGATTATTTTTAGCGATTGATGTGCCACAGAGAAATATCACAATTATTCGGTTGACAAGTCACAACGATTTTTCTCGGAACGCTCAATCAGGCAGTTTTGTTTTGAGATGATGGAACACAATTCGCAGACAAATCGTAACATCGTGTCGAGATATCGGAGGAAGCTCCTGTCGGTCTGCAAGCCTTTCTCGTCTTTTCCTGACTACCGGCGATCTTAGCTTGGTGATGGATGAGAGGACACAGACTTTGCCGACAGCGCAATACCGTACAGAAGTAAGAGGAGACATGGACACAACACGTGCAATTCGAAACGTTATACGGTTCCGTGTATACGTTTCCACTACGCGATATTGCCACACCAAATGGAACGAGATAGCGGCAGGTAATATGTAAAAAGCTAGGAAGAAAGCAGTTTGTAAATACGCGCCAAGATAAGATTTCTTTGGGGCCTATCTCGAAAGAAAAAGTGTCCTATCACGATTGCCTCGAAGAACCTTCGATGTAATAGCGATATTCTGATAATTCTGAGCTTTGCAAAAATATATAGAGAAACAAAACTAATTTTAATATGTATATTATATATAATATACTTACTTAATACAATTTTGTATTATTAAACAATTTTGTATTTTAAAACTAACAATTAAATTTAAAAGCTCCTATATAAATTCAAATTCAATCCAAAGAGCTATTAAGCCTAGGATGTTAATTGCTAAAATAACACTGATTTGTTTTAATCATGATTCAATAAATATTAAAAAATCACTACAAACGTTTCGATCATTTCAAACATTGATCTTCTTCAGTGTAATCAACTTAAAATTGAAATTAAAACAAATCAGCGTTCTTTTGGCAATTAACATTCTACTAGGCTTAATAGTCCTTTGGACTGAATTTTATATATATTGTATATATATTGGATATATATATATATATATATATATATATATAAACAATGTAAGTGTATTACACAAGAGAGAGAACGATTTTGCTATATCTAAAAATTTATCTAAATATAAATCTGAAAATAATTTTGTTAAATCATTAAAATAATTATATATATATCTTAAATTGATAACAATGCAAAAAGATTTAACATTATGACGATTAATTTATGGGTTTTATATAATTATTTCGATGGTCCAAATAAAATTATTTTCAGATTTATATTTCAATGTATCTATGTTAAAAAATAATAAATAAAATTGTGTATCTTTATGATTTAATGTATCTCGGAATGGAAGAGACTTCATAGTATATCGTTATCACAGCGTAAGAAAAACACTCACTCTCTCTCTCGCATTGATCATTCGCAAGTAAAATCAAATACCGACTTTCGCCGGATTCCTTCGAATCTTGCAAACGCGAAATACTCCATCGGCCTCGTCTACGCCTGTTTATTCTCAATTTACCGCGCCGAGAGGTGGAAATCGTGGCACGAGTTTACCGTGCAATTTTCGATCCTTTTCTCGACCGTCGTCGTCTCATCCACCGCTGCCCCCTTCTTTCGCCCATCTACTCTCGTCGCAACAGCCTGCAGCAAGACTCCCGTCCGTCACCCTCCATTATTTACCACTTCGAAACGTCGAAGATGCTTCTTTCCACTCCAGTGCTCGAAAAATTTCATCCGCAGTCTCTCTAGTCTTGGCACAAGCGCGCCGGGTTCATGAAATTCGGGGACGATCTTAAATTGCTACGATGCATTCGGGAATTCTCCGAGTGTCCTGTAGATGATTCGCAATTCGCGCTCTAAATCGAATTGCAAATATCGTAGTGCAATCGATATAATTCACTGTAAGGCCGGGCAAATAAAAGTTCTTCGTTAAATAAAGATACTTATCTGTTCAACAAAATTGCAGTCTCTTCTCTCTGCTTCAAAGTTTTATTGAAATAATTAATAATAAAGAGATTACATCGAACTTAACTTAAAATCGCTTTATCTCATCCCCATAATCTTTAACGTTATCCCAGTTGCCATTTTTTTCGATAGCAAACTATTCCGTGAGTTTCTTCGAAAATCCCCACAATCTTCTTCCTTATATAATCCAATAGTTCAGCATGATAAAGATCGCGGGATGGCGAGGAAAGTATGCCGTCCACGTGCAGAGGAGCAACGAGCAGCGCAACTCTCCATCCCCAAATATAGAGGAGAGGAAAGACCGAGAGTTGCGAGAATGCGCGGGGAAAGAGGAGTGTACACTTCGTCGCGCTGCCTCGCTTACATGTCGAAGTTATGAAAATTAATAAGAAAAATTGCCCATAAATTCGACGTCTCCTTCGCGAACGCGCATCCCCCGCGCGGGCCAGGCAATAAAATTAGAATTATGTCGCAGCGGCTCGCGCGCCTTTCCCTTTTCCCTTTTCCCCGACACCCCCTTTTCATGGCCAGACAACAACTTCGTACGAGGCGAGCATACCGACAGCCAGGGGTTGATAGCGTTTGTTAACGGCGCCGGAATGTGTCTCCTGCTCCCGCGGTTCTTAGCATATATGAATTACCCGCCAAGATTACATCCATGCCTTACATCTAGGCCGTTCCTCCGTTGGGTGGAAGAACCTATGGTTATTAAATTCTAAGAGCACCTCGAATCCTCCTCTTCCCCCTTTTCTCTTTTCGTCATCTCGCGATCTCGCGCAGAGGTTGACTTATCACTGCGACAATGCCGTGCAGAAAGAAAGCGAGTTTCGCTAGTGAATGGTTCAAGGTTCGGCGCAAAGGGATGCAACCAGGAATAAGATGCACAAGAATTTTTATGAATCTTTTTCATCGCACCCCAGCTCAGTCGTAAAAAGAGGAAAAAATGTGTGGTATAGTTTGATCGAAGTGAAGACGATGAAGTTCTTTTCCTTCTTTTCTTTCTTCAGGTTACTTATGGAATTGGCGAATTTTTCTGCTCCCTCGATCTTTGGTTTACTTTTAATACAAGCTGATTTTTACGCGATCACAATCACTAATTTTCCTTTTCTGTTTCATTTAAGTTTAATTGAGCGTCGTTTTATATAAAGATAAAGTTGCTGCCTCAAGCTTAACTCTTTAATGAACAATTACACAATTACACAAAAGTAATTATTAAGAACAATAATTACTTATCCACATATTTAAAAATCATGTAAAAATTTATTATTTTAACATAGAATACAATATTACTATTATTATATGTATTTTACGAAAATTTTATTAAATATTCCATCAGTATTATATGTAGTAGCCTAAATATAAAAATTAATTCGCCGGTAATGAGGATCTTTAAAGGCACTATTAATATTTTGACTATGAATTTTTATAGAAATTTAAATCTGTAAAAAATAAGTAAAATACAATCCGACTTTTATGATGACAAAAACTCGTTGTTAAATCAAAGAACTGGAAACTCGTTGTTAAAACTGTGACAAGTACACCAGACTTTTTTTTCAGATTTTTATATAATCTGAAACAATAAAAAAAGTTGCTTCTCGACGGCTCTTTTTACTGACGGAAGAGTTAAAATTCATGTTGCTTATAAACAATATTTTTTTCGCGATAATTCGATTTACGGAGGCCATTAATAGTGAATTCTATATTATATCTTTCCTTTTCAATCTGTTTTAATAGTGAATCTTATGTTATATCTTTCCTTTTCAGTCTGTTTTCTTTCATTCTCGATTTGCAAGTGTTTATACACGCCATATCTTTCTGCAACTATGAAATCTCATTCCAGATGGAAATCATGAACGTCGGTGGCGTCGACGACAAAAATACATACGTCAGTCAGAGAGTAGTCGCTGTTGTATATGCGGCGACCACAATCCCACCGTCGTATGTGCATATATGCGTACAATAATAGCGTACGGCGGACGCGTTCGACGCGACGGATCGAATCGATGACGAGCTGCCAATCGTGGAACGGCAATTTAGCCACGAAACGAGGAACGAGTCAGTTGCCTGCGACCGCGAATAATCTCGACCGTAGTAGATCCTCCGCGATCCATGAGCGTGTGTCTACCTATACCGCGGCAATAATCGAAAATCGCCGTTCCATCGATGAGGCCTTCATTTCAAGGGTGGAAACATCCCTCTGCACGCTTTTCCCCGATTGTTGTTTCGTACTGACGAAGCTATTAACTTTGACTATCAAAACAATTTGCGCATCATATCTCGGCGTCATCGAAACAGCGTAATCATTTCGCAGCAGAATCATGTTTGGTCTCTTTTTTTTTAACCCTCATATTAATAGAACATATATCGCGAGACTTTTCTTTGCGTTGGGATGATATATTTCAGCTTTCGCATCCATAACAATCAAAATGAAAAAAAATAATTGAAAATGGAAGAAAAATATTTTTATTGAAAAATACAAATTTCGATAGTTATTGTTTTCTCCATGGAAATCATGCAGAGGCTATAAAGATCCAAGAGGATTTCTTTAAAAAGAAATATAAAAAACAAAATGTATGACGATTAAAAACAAACTGTTTAGGATTGAAAATCGTTTTAAGGGAAAATACATTGAAGGAGATTTTGAGGAGCTTATCTTGATGGCAATCTTATCTTGTTAGCGCTAAGGAAAGAAAAGCGAAATGTTTGTCGAGAAATAGAAGGAGTGTTAGTCCCCGCTTTCCTTAGTATATTAATAATGAGGCTAAGAGGAAAAAGTCTAAAAGATATTGTTCTCTCCAGCAGACGATCCTCAGATAGCAAGATTCTCGAGGTATCTCTTCTCATTTCCGCGACTCAGATTATCCGTCGAAATAAACGTTTTACCTTGCACACTATGGATCATCCTCCAATGACAGCTCACGGCGATTAAAATTGAACGTAGGAGATAAAGCCGGCAATTACGAAGTACTTCCTCGATATATCATTTATGAACTTCTACGAGACCGGAAATTAAAACTAGATAGATTCTACAGATGTGACTTTGCTCTTAATATTTATCTGTTCCGTGGACAATTAATCGTATTAAATTGTTCCGTAATTGCGCCTCCGATTTTATTCTCATACAGCAAAGATTATTCCAACAATATTACAGTAATGCTTTGCAAACGTTACAGCAATGTTGCTGCAAGCTTCTGTGTTGTATGAGTTCTTACTTATTAATTGAGAAACGTACCGAGGATGTATAACGGCATGTAAATGTCTTCATAATGGAATGTAGATGTCTGAATCAATTTAGGAGATTTATCAGAAAGCACACAAATCCGATATCTCTCTTGGGTCTTGCATCTCTCTCTTATGTAGGTGCCAAACAATCAGCACTTTCCGTACGAGGGAAAAATCAACATTCTCGTGTTCGCCGCATGCATGGCGATGATGTTAAAAGCGTGACGAACATAACACTGAGATGATAAAGTCGTCCATCGCGCCGCGGCGCGGTAACATGTTTTCTCTCACATATTCATTAGCCGCATTAGAGTTTTCTCCTCGTGGCGTTTACGCGCATAAATCGCTCGTCACTGGGCGGTGTTTGCAAAGTAAAAAGGGCGGTGGCGCAAATTAAAAAAAAAAAGAGAGAAGACTAGGGGTTGTTTGCTCGCGATCGCTTACAAAATGCGCGGTGGTATATGCAAGCGGCACTGCGGGAAATCAGCTTTGTCGTATCGGGTTTCTGCCGTAAAAGCGTGCCAAATTCGGCGTCGATTCGCTTTGAGGTACAGGTGCGGCAATGACGTTTAATAAATTCGCCGAGAAATTAACGTGCAACGTTGTCCCAGCCGCTCGAAGCGTCAGCGGCGCGCCACGGCTGTCGTTTTCCTCGCTTTTCCTTCGAGCTTGACAGCCAAATTAAATTGGCAGAACTCGCGGACGGCGCTTTTCGCCGCACTTTTGATAAGGTACCCGCCGATAAAGCCGACAAATTGATTCGTCGGGGGAGGAAAGCCAGCTTTCCTCTGGCAGCATGCTAATTAATTTTTACACCAGATGTATTTACCGAGAAAATATTCGCGCAAGAGACAGACACGATTAAAGTTTTGTAAAAAAAAAATATATTACTCTTAATTGAAGATTTTTAACAAGATTCGCGCGATAATTTCTGCGCGTAGCAAAAATACTGCTGCTAAGAGCTCTATTTCCTAACGAATACGTTTTACTCGTTTTCACTAACATCTCCCAAGCTCCATCGCTCTTCCTTCGCTAAGGCTGTTAAAAAGCCCGTAATGCACGCATATTATTCCGCACTGACCATCCAGGGCTTTCGCATTCGAGACGAGATCCGGGACTGCGCTACTAGGTAGAATCGCTTAGCTACTGTAGCACTCTCAATTTTCCCAAGCAGCAGCCCGTCTCGGGAAAGAGCATCCGGTCGCCGATAACGAATTCGTTTGCGAGTTACCGCTACGCATATAACGATTATTCAAATCGTCTTCTCCGTGAAACGTCAGGAGCTTCGCGGTATTGAAGGATCCTCCAGTGTCGCTTGCGTGAACGATGGTGATGAGGGATGCAGGGGGTAGACGAGAGGGTAAGACTCAGTCGAGAAGGGCGCAGCAGCTCCCACCTACCTACCTACTCTGACTGAGTATCAACCGATCTGCGGTAGGCGACCCAGGCCATTAGGCAAAGCCTATTGCCATCCTTGCCCAACTTGGATCGTATCTCTCTCCTTTTATCCGTAACGCCTGCCACCCTACTGTCGCTTCCACGCCGCGCCGTCTCGACGCCTTAACTGAAAAGGGTAAAGCACGTGTTCCCGCGGGATGCTTTTTGCACCCTCGACAGCGGGGATCGTCGGAGGTTTCGCGAGCCTGCTAAGTCCGCTGCCGCAATCCGCGGCACGTGCGTTTCCAAGACTCATCCCCCTTCTTTGAAAGACACGACACTACGTCGTCCCTGTCAGGGCCTCGTATCAGAGTCCTTTTACTCGCACCCTTAGTTCGTTTACTTGACTCTTTCTCTCTCATATCTCGCCTAGCTCTGTCGTGAGTAATTTCGATGCTCATGCCCAGGGTCGTTCGGTACCTCTTGCTTCAGGTCGAAGGATTTGACGCTGCGCGTTCAGATAATTTGCGGCGCTTCGAGGTACGCGCAGCCGGGGTTCATGCTTTCGCTTTAATACCTCCTACCGTTGTGCGTATGGTTCGTCCTATGCATTATGAAGGCGCCAATGAAAGAGCTCTGTACCGTGATCTAGAAAGGAGAGATTCTCTGGAATAAAGTTTGGAAACTGATTTTCCATAAAATTTTTAATCATACATTAATTAAAAAAACATTTAATCAGAGTAGAATTTACAACACTCTAAAGAAGGAAGATTAATCGACGAAAATTAAGACAACGCAAATAGATGTGCAGACTAAAGCAATTTAATTTGTTGCTTAAAAATTTGATGCTCGTTTCAAATATCTACATTAAATTAATTAATTTTTAATCAAGCAAAACATATATTATGTATTATTTGAAATTTATCAGATTTTGTAAACTGCATAACGAACATCATTAACAATCTTATTTTGGCTGTGTACAAAAAGCGATAATGAGATAGAATAATTGACAACGGTGGCGGATGCACGAAGTAGTAACGAACATTACGGGTCAGACAGCGTCGATGGTTCTAATTGAATTTTGAGAGTTCGATGCCATAGGTAATTCTCGTTAGGCTGTCTACTTTTTTGTTATTCACGGCAGACATTTTCGGGAAGGGCCACGCCCGTCTCCGGACTCAATCCCGTTCAAATTTCCGGTCTCGAGGCGCCTAAAGGAATTAGCATTCGATCTCGCCGTGCACGACGGAGCTGTAGGACTCATGGGAGTCGGCACAGTGTCCAGCGGAAAATTCTCATCGTCGTGTCTCGCTCTCTTTGAGGCAGTGGCGATATCTCCTATATGTTTCTACGGCTTTACCCTCCATACGCGTATTAATTAAACAGAAATCGGAGCAAAAATAGAGCAAAAAAGGAAATTCCCGATTCAAATACCAGCGGCAGTGTAATCTTCGAGGCGGCTCTCATTCGCCTCGAATTTCGGCGGATTTACGACGCGGTGGTGGATTATTAAATAGACGGAGAAGAGAGAGAGAAAGAGAGAGAGAGAGAGAGAGAAAGAGAGAGAGAGAGAGAGAGAGAGAGGGAGAGAGAGAGAGAAGAGGAGAAAGCAAGAGGGAAAAAGAGAAAGGCAGAGAAAGAGAATGAGGATATAGAACGATTCCCGCTTGCATTGATTCACTGTGCAACAGCTTTTCCGTGTACCGATTACTCTTTATAAATGCATGCGTATTAAATGAGATAAATCAATTCATCAGACGGGTCATATTAAATCAATATTAAATTTCTGCACATGGAAGTCTTTATTTAATGTTAAACAAAATGCAATCAACTGATTTTGTTGTCATACCCTGTGTTAATGACTGGATATATTAAGTTAATATTTTTGAAATTTGTTACCATAATATTTTTTATTAATTCGACAAAACTAAGAAAAATTAAAGAGTATAAAAACCATGACTGAGGCTGGATTCCACCTTTTGATAAATCTTTAAATCTCTCTCTAACTCTCTTACTCTCTTACTCTTTTGTTTCTCCATTAGAAAGTGTAACATAATTTTTCTGAAGATGGAACAACAAGTCCATAGTTAGAACAAAAAGATTTTATTTTTTTCTAAAAATTGTGTATTAATATCGAAATTTGATTTTATATTAATTTCAATAAAAAAAAAATTCATTATATAAACGTGTAACTTGAGAGATATTAGATTTTGTAAATTAAATAATGAATATCATTGATCATATATCTTGTGTCAATATTATTCGAAAATGGATAATGAAATGGAAATAATTGACAACAGTCGGATGTGCGAAATGATAGCCGACAGTTAGACCAGACACGGAAGGTCGTTCTAATTTCAAATTAACTTGTTTCGAGCGTTTAACATATAAATAATTTCTGTTCAGTCATTTTATATTATATATTATATTGATTTTCCATATAATATGTTTCTAATAATACAAATAATAAATAATATAACAATAAATAATAATATAATACAATAATAATAAATAAAAATTTAAGTGTACAAAAATTTCATAATTTTTATATCTGACAATCATTTTATTTTTTATGATTTTATTTTTAATTATTTCTGAATCGACTTTGAACTGAGCTATTCGATCGCGTTACTTTTCTTCGCATATAAGGCACATTTAATTTCTCTTATTAGTTTCAGCAGACTCGGCGCAAATTACGAGCGAGCTGGCGTGATTCGACGGCATAATCCGCGGAATCGAAAGGTGCTGGTCAGCCATGCGTAATGGTAGTAGGCGAGATAATGGCACGGTCCGTAGGTCTGGCGTTAGGTAATAATGTTGCCCTATCAGGCATCGATTAGGCCCTTTAAAGCACCGGCAATCGAGCATCGCCGGCTGAGCCGAGTGCCGGCTGCCCCTCATTAACCCGATTGCGCAAATTGAGAAATGATTATCGCACGATTCCGTTAGAAGTTCTCGCAATCTGCGTTCATTTCCGATTAAAATTATATACTCATTCGTATTTCTTATCTGACGTCTTTGAGAAAGATTGGCAAGAATAAATATAACGAACAAACGCACAGGAAAATTTTTATTATATACAAAAATGAATAATTTTTTGTGTATAATAACAAGTTAATCTAAATATCATCTGTCAGTTATGTAAACTGTACATCGCTTATTATAAGATTTGAAATGCAATCATAAACTGAAGCTGAAATCATTATATTACAATTAAATTAATCTGTTTAAAAATAATTTTAAGAATTTTTATATTTCAAAAGTAAATAGACTTTTCTCGTCGGATCATCTTTGCCATCTTTGTCAAGTTACTTTATTAATAGATACATGTGTGTTTCCAAGTACATACGATTCATCAGGGAATTCTAAAAATTTATCCACTGCAAAATGCTAGTGGCTTCGCTAGCATCTGAAAATCTTTGACTCGTTTTTCGGCGATAGTCTCAACTCGTTCCACGTGATAAACGACGATAGTTATCTCAACCCTATAATCTTTGGTTTCGATTACTCAAATTTATTGCTTACTCACACGTCGATGCTTAAGAAGAAGCGATATCATATTGACGTAAAGTGGGTCTTAAATATTTCAAATATCTGAACCTGACTACTTACCTGGTCTCCAGCCGGGGAAACTTCCGTTTCATGGAAACGCAACGTTAGTCGAGCTTTCCAAAGTTATATCCCCATCGAGGGGGCTAATTTGCTCGGCGAAAATCATTCCCGCGACATCCCTTTCCCACATATTGCGGATCCTTTGCCCTTCTGAAAGGATAGAAAATTTCGAACCCTACTTCAAGTAACCTATCTTAAGAACAGATCGAGT
>Ga0157363_1000526_pt1 | contig 29235 bp, 13 predicted proteins | sample AttsexASBM1_FD_111477 | JGI IMG/M metagenome (GOLD analysis project Ga0157363, IMG submission 111477) | Fungus gardens microbial communities from leaf cutter ant in Ribeirão Preto, State of São Paulo, Brazil - Atta sexdens ASBM1 | ecosystem: Host-associated > Fungi > Mycelium > Unclassified ... | reverse complement strand
ATGTTTTGTATATATAGGACTCTAATTTAGCAGAAACTCCTTGTCAAGTTCTCTTGTGAACTTTCTACTTTATATCTAAAGAGATTTGCTACCTTGTGCTATTATTGGACTTTGTGTCTAGTAATTGCCACAACAGGCTGCTTCTTTTTTGAGATAAGATTTATGTTTCTAATGTTCTGAACTTACAACATCACATTGTGTTTCTTAATCTCAATTCAAAGATTTCTGGACATACATAACACTAGAAGACACTAGAACTTGTGTCATGAAATTACTAGTAGCCTCAAATATCTCCATATGCTAGTTAATATATCAGTACATATAACCTCTATCTATAGACTAAGCTTATTTAATACTCATTTTTAGGAGAACTACACCTACTGCCAGTGTCAAATACTAGTTAGGAGACCATCAGTGTTGACTTCATTATCAAACTCCTAGAGTTCACAGGTTTGATGTAGTAATAATAGTAGTAGACTTAGTCTTCAAGAGAACTTACTTTATCCTAACTCATACTATAGTTACTGCAGGGGGTGCAGCAAGACACTTCTGATACTATGTTTGGAAACTTCATGTTCAGACAGAAGAGGATTGGCAGATGTGTAGAAGGATAATGTTTTAGAGAAAATAGAGGCAGAAAAGATATAATCTATATCAGTTGAAGAATTTTTGTTGGAATTGAAGAGAAACTTTTGAGAAGAAGATGATGGGTTGGTCAAAGCTGCCAAGCTCAAAAGAGTAGAACAAGGAGGAAAAATTATATGAGAATCTGTTCAAGAGTTTAGAAGAGCAGCAAGAAGAAGTAAACATAAGGGAAGACCACTAGTGGGAGAAGGAGTATAAAGAGGAAAGAAGGAAGGTAGAAAGAGTATATAGGAACAAAGGCAAGAGATAGGAAGGAGAGAAAGCAAAATGAGAGAATGGAGAGGATGGAGACAGAATAATAACAATTTATAGATACAAGGAAGATAGAGAAGATATGCAAATGTGCCTAAAGTCCTATAAGCAGCTAGGACCACTCTAATGGATGCAGTGAAGATGGGAAATACAGTGGTTGTCAGAAACCTCCTGTATAAACAAAGAGGAAGAAAAGAAGGAATAAGGGGGGATTCTTAAGAAATAGAAGAAATTAGGAAAATATCAGAGATAGAAATAGAATCAGTTATAGAAATAATAAGAGCAATGTAAATAATGAACATTTCAAAGTAGAAAAAGATTAGTACCTTAAATAAGTTCCCAGAGTAACAGGTTCAATATACTAGCTAGTTGTATATTGTTATTCCAAACTTAAAGGAATCTCTGAGAGAAGTAATGGTGCAGATTGGACTGGAGAGAATTAACACACAAGAGAGAGTAATAGTAGAGGCACTTTTTGATAGTATAACAGGTTTAGTTATAAGCTCTGATTTTACAAAAAAAACAAAGGTTTAAGGTAAAGAAGATAGAAAGACCTATATATATATAAGAAATGTGGATGATGCATTTAACAAGGAGAGGCCAATATAAGATACTGTGGAAATAAATATATTTTATAAGAGATATAGAGAGAGAATAGAGATCAACTAAAGAATAGAAGAAGTAAAGATGATGATATTTCTATAGGAATGTGGAAAGTAGTAGAGGCCAAAGTAGGAAAAATCAAGGTGGCAAAAACAAAAGAAGAAAGAAACAAAGAAAAAGGAAAAAAGCCAGAATAAAAGAAGTTGAGGAAGGAAGGGAAAAAGAAGGAAATCCAAAAAAAAGAAAGGATAATGGGGATAAATAAGATAGCAGAAGAATAGGAGATTTGGAATAAAAAGGAGGAATTAACAAAATCTGAAGAGAAGGCCAAGAAATTGGTACCTTCTACAAGTGAATTCATATCTTTGAAAAGAAGATGAGTGAGAGAATGCTGATGAAGAAGATGTGGGATTACATGATAAAAGATTCATACCAAGGAAATAAATATCTCTTGTTTGAAGAAGAAAGAGGAGAGATGCATAAATTTGTTAAAGAACAATTGAGAAAAGAGATTATTGTTAAGCATATTTTACACAAAGCCCAATGAAAAATAGAGATTGGATACAAAACTTGATCTTATCTATAAAGTGTACAGGTATGGACTTTGTAAACAACCTTAGCTTCAACTTGTATGTTGTACTATTCTCAGTCATATGGTTGCAATTTCAGAAGAAGACCTGGAGTTGACAGATTGGGATTTCTAGTAAACAAAGATTAGTGGGTCATTGCTTGTCAGACTTACAGAGTCTAGACCCAAGTTTCTTTTAATTCTCTTTTTCTTTTATTTTTATTTTTTGTTCTTTTAGTTTTTACTCTGGGAACTAGGGATAGGGTTCAGCATGACATAATGATCACACTGTCACAAGTCACAATCACAGTAACTGTCACAAGTCATATAGTAGCAAAGGAAGGACATAAAAGATTCTGGAGAAATGATGTTATACTACATGTTTAACACATGGTCATCTAGAGTAGGCTAAAGTAGTACTCACATAGACCATGAGGTTTTAGTATTCAAAGTAGACAATCCTGTACAGAGTTCTCTATCGAGTTCTCTTGTGTAAACCTTATATAATGTTCCTCTTCTTGACCAACTCTAAGATTTTTAAGTCGTAACATTGCTAGTACCAGAAATTAATATTAACAATATCTCAGAGATGAGTAAGATACTCATCAGAAGAGGAGGATCACTTTGGAATGTGTCACTTATTAACATTAGAGATTAATATCAATTGTAGTTAATTATCATACTAGCTATTACTGTTACAACTGATATCTCATGGATGCAACATAGACTGGGGTCAAGGGTAATGACGACATGGTTGGCTGCACTGTAACAAGTCTCAGTCAGTGCCTCATGTAGTAGGTGCTACATCCTTGCTTCATCCTCATGTTATATAACTTTATTTGTCTTATGTATTATGGACTTTATTCTCATGGCTGTATCATATAGATAGCATAGATACTATCCTGTATCCTTATACTTTACCAATTGCATCTCTTTGTTACAACTCAAAGACCTTAGATTGAGTCAATAAGAAGAACCTTGTATTGGGTTAACACAAGAAAACTCAATAAAAAACTCTGTATAGGATTGTTTACCTTATATACTAATACCTAATTGTTTGTGCGAGCTACTTCTAGTCTACCCTAAACGGCCATGTGTATACCATAAGATCAACACATGTTATACATGTTGTATGACATCATCCTTCTAGAACCTTCTACCTCCTTCTATGTGTCTCATGACTTGTGACTATGTCATCAGATATGACCTTCTGTGTGACAGCATGATCTTGTCACTCTAACCCTAACCCTAAGTTCTAAAAATAGAAAAATGAAAAATAAATTAAAAAGAAAATCAAAATCAAAATCAAAATTCAAATAAACAAAGCCTACTACTTTCATCTTTGACACTCTTCTCTTTTCTTACTTTCAAGTCTTTGCCTAAGTGCAACCTGAGCTCTAAGCTAAGGTTGTAACAATTACAGTGTAATTACTAGCCTTATATACTAAGAGATGTTTCAGAATAATAGAAGACTTAAGTTAAGATAACTCCATATTAAGTAATGTTGATGTCTCAAAGCTTATTTATATGAAACAATAATGGAGATTGGATTAAAATAGAATTTAACTACATCATAGAAGAAAAATTACTCACAGAAATAGAAACAAGTAAACTTTACTGTAGAAGACAATATACTTGTAGAATTTTGAGTATTATATTTATGGAAGAAGATATGACTCAGAGTGATACTGACTTTTGTGAGAACAATGCAGCTCAGATTTAGGTTGATTTTATCTATATTGGAGATTGTATATAGTTTGAATATCAGACTATAATATTTATACCATATTCTGATCTAGTCATATCCATTCCAATATATAGATAGTGTCTACTATCTTATCTATACTCTCAGTTCTCTTTTAATATAGATCAACTTCATCTATTCTATATTGATCACTTCTTATACATTCTTACTGGACTTTTTAGTAACTCCATGAATTTTCAAATCTTTATCCAAGAACCATCCAAACCCAAAGTAACTTACTTACAGTTTTCATTCCTTAAATACTATTTTAGATAGAAGATATAGTATATAATCCCAATAGTTACACTGTAATTCTTTATTCTGAAAATGAACTCAAGTCAACACTGTCTTCTGGTGTTTGTTATGGGATGCTTGAACACTAACAATTTTTATTTTTCTTTTCTTTTATTTTTCTGATTTTATATTAATTTTGTTTTTCTTTTGTTTTTCTTTTTTCTTTTGGACAATGAAGAGGTACATGACACTACAGTCACATGACTGGTCACATGATGTGACATTGTAGGCCTAGAACATGGTAGAAGGATCCGGAAGATAATGTTAGAGCATATATATACAACATAGTAGTCTTGAGTAGGAAATGAGGTGGATATGAGGTTGTAGCATGAACCATGTGTACCTTGTATATATAGGACTCTAATTTAGCAGAGAATTCTTGTTGAGTTCTCTTGTGCTTTTTCCCACTTGATTTCTTAACTAAAAGCTTTACCACTTGTGTTATCATTGGACCTTGTGTCTAGTGGTTACCACAACAGTGTTAGTTGTTAGAGTTATAAACAATAGATTTTAATCCTTATTTATTTTCTTTCTCTTTTATTTTTCTTTTCTATTTATTTCAATTTTGGTTTGTTTTTTTCTTTATTTTTGGACTTAAACAAAAAGTGTGATGTGATGTCACACCTCTGTTACACATGACATAGAGAAGAATATAAAAGGTTCTAGAATAGGTAATATCATATAGCATAGCAATAGTATGTTGACCTTATGAAGTGAAGTGCATATAATCTTTAGAGTAGATTAGTTATAGTATGCACATAGACCACAGTCTGTATTATTTAAGGTAGATTAGTTTGTACTTGGAATTCTATTGAGTTCTCATGTGTTTCTTAATACAAGAGTGTATCTTTTGTCTTACTCTAAGGACTTAAGTTATAAAATTAGTGGTAACATACTTCTCTATCTTCCAGGTGGAATAACTTCCTCTACTTTTTTAAGTACAACCTCTAAGATATACAACTAGTACAACAGATAGAGATATACCACATAAGCTAAAGCCAAAGATCATAGATCATTTATTATTTATGTTCTATATATCCTGGATAAGTTACTACTCATTTAAATTTTAAGAATTTGCTATAGATATTAGTTACCAAGCTATGAGCATCATCTAACAGTATAATTTGATTTTTCCATTTCCCAACTTCTTTGTAGTTTCTTAAGAAAAGTCTCTAGTTTTGATAACTTTGTTTTTGTTATTGGGTTCCTTTTTATAGGTATCTTTCAAAGTTTAAATGGTATATATCCTGTAGCTGCATGTTTCTTATCATTGTACTAGGACTCTACTGCTGATAACTATTCCATCTAATCATTCTGTTGGTAATTGATGTAATATCATAGGAATACTTTGATCTCTTGATTAATTCTTTGTGTTTGACTATCTGTTTGGGAGCAATTAGCCATTGACAATGCTTTCTTTGTTTTTAATATTCTGTCTAAATCTTTTATAAATGATGAGACAAATTGGGGTTCTCTATTACTAATAATCTTTCTTGAAACTTGATGTAATTTTCATTTACTATCTCAGTAAATCTTAGCTATTTACTCCAATAACACTGCTATTGTTGTTGTCTTTAGTCTAACCACTTTTGTGAATTAAGCTACTATAACCACTATAACATCTTTATTGTTTGATCTTGAGAGTGGTCCTATAACATTGATGCTGATTTCTTGCTATGGCTCTTGAGGTATTTCCAATAGGTGAAGTTTTTCTGTCTTCTTTATGTGTTGAACTTTGTTCTGTTGACATTTTTGACAACCTTGGATATTTCTTAATATCATTTTATATTCTTGGCCACCAATAATTTCTTCTGATAAAATTGAGTATCATTTGTTGTCCTGGATATTCTATGTCTGCTAGATCATGATCCTCTTGTTATTGGAAACAAAGATTCTTCCATTTATATATACCACTCTATTGTCTTTTTATGCTTGTATATGATTTTTTTCCAGTTTCTTTTATACTTTTTGTTCTCTAGTGCTATTCTTTTAGATTTCTTCTAGTAATATGGTTTCTTCTACTATCTGATTCCTTCTAAATATCACTACTTCTGCTTTTATAGTTTGTCTTTTCTTTTGTTATCTTCTTTTGTATTAACCTGATCTTTTCTTGATAATATATCTGCTCTTATATCTATCTTTCCTGAAATCATTTTCAGATACTATCTTACTTATTATCTATTGAGTTGATATGTGTTATAATTTAAATTTTGAAGTACTAATACAAGAAAAGAATCTTATATAGGAATTATACAAGAGAACTCAATAGTTCCTGATACAATGTATCTATCTTATATATACTAGACTAATAGTCTGTGCTATATGAATTCTAGCCTACTCTAAAAAACATGTGTATCATTGATGTATAGTATAATATTATTCTTCTAGAATCTTCTACATTCTTCCATATAGTATGTAATTATGTGACTGTGACTTGTGATCATAAACAATGTGACTTGATGTGTGACAGTTATAACAGTCACATGTAATATCATATTATACTAACCCCTAATTCTAAGTTTGAAATAAGAAAATAAGTAAAAATAAAAGTAAAAATAAGAAAAGAAATAAGAATAAATAGAGTTTATTGTCTTTAATTCTGACATTACCTCCTCTTCAAGATTTTTTCTCCAGAAAAACTGGCTTCTATTTTTGCTAGTTCCTTTCTAACTTTCTCAGATACTCTTCCTCAAACTTCTTATTATCTTATTTATACAACATTTTTGCTATATACTTTTCTAGTAACTCTCTTTTTCTAAAGTCTTGTTCTTCTACTAAGTCTAACTTTTCTTGTCTCCTTACTTCTCCTATTCTTTCTTTAAAATATGCCATTGCCTTTTTTGTATTTTTCAAGTTCTCTTTCTTCTTCCATATATTGCTTTTTGCTGTGAATATCTTCCAATGCACCAAGTTCTTCACAACTTCTTTTATTTTCATTTTATTTAGAATTTTTTCTACTTCTCACTCTTCAGCTCTATCAACTTCTACTAGTTTCACTTTTTCTACTTTCTATCTCACTACTTGCTTTCTATATCTCACTACTTAACTAACTCAATTAATTCTCATTGGTATAGGCAATTGTAATTTGATTGCATTGGTAAAAACTATCTTGTCAATAATATATAAACAAATATATTGATTTACTAATTTATTTGCTAGTCACTTCTTGAATACTAGATTTTTTATGTTCAATATTACCTTATCACTTCTTCAACTTTCATTCTCCACATATCTACCTCCAACTTCATTTCTTCTTGAGTTTTTCTCAATACTGTCCCAGTTTCTTCCTAAACTTTCTTTATTCTTTCTACAAACTCCATTGCCTTCTCCACTTTTCTCTTTCTTCTAATATCAACATCCATTCTTAACTCTCTACTATAATTTATCATAAATAAAAATACTTTGGTTGCTAAATATGTCTTGTTATTTACTACAAATTCTGCCAATACTAATCATTCTGGCCAAACATTTTGCTTTTTTTTTAATCAACAATTTATTGTACAGTGTATGATAGCATTCTGTAGTATCTACTTTGTAACTATGTACATATGGACAAACTACATGCAAAGAGAAAGGAGAAAAGAAAAAAGAAACTGGAAAAAAAAACAATTAAATAGCTAAAAAGAAGAAATAGAATAATGCCACTTTACTATGTAATACCTTTATGAAAAGAGAAAGCACCTGGGTTGAAATCTAAGAATGCTACAACTTGACTAAGCACATTCCTTATCAGATTTCAAGATTTATTAAACTTTCTACAATCATATATAGGATATAACATCTTATTTTAATTGGATAAGATCTGCATATATAGCTAAAATCTTCTTTCAGGAAGAATCTTAAAACTTCCTTTTGTGTATTAAGGTTCAATAGTATTAAGTTTATTATCTAGTAGATTAAAGAATTGTTTTTCTTGAGATTGGATGCTTGGAAGATCATCTACTAGTTTTTGATAATATTATTGTATTCTTCTTTCTTGCTGAAGTCTCACAATATCTTTGATGGAGATATGGGAATAAGATTAAATTTCTTTATATCATTATCAACTAATGTATGTAAGAACCACTTAGTATCACTAGGACAATCTCAAAACTCAATGATGCTGAACAGTTGTTTGTTAGAGAACAACCTAAGATCCTTTAGAATAGCAATAGATTGCTGTTGGTAGGTATGAATGAATGGATCAAAAATTTGATGCACTGAGTGGATTAAGTTAGTAGTAACAATGATATAAGAGATATCCATGATTTGGATAGCTTGGTTGATCCTATATCTTATAGCAAGTAACTCTGCTTTAGTTGTAGTAACATTGACAACATGATGGATTATCTTCTCAATAGAACTAGAGTAAGAATAAATATAGGCAATGAATGTGGCTATGTTGTTTCTGATACTAGCATCTAAATAAATGATTGCTATGACCTTAAGCTAGAGCTCAGATTGCACTTAGGCAAAGACTTGAGAGGAATTTAAGGGAAGATATATAAATAGTAAAACATAAGGATACAAAATAGTATCTACGCTATATATACTAGTAGAAATTAGAAAACAATATGCAGTACATGAGGCATATAACATGAGGAGACCTTAAAGATAAAGCAAGGTTATAGCACCTACTACATGAGGTGCTGACTGAGACTACTACGGTGCAGCCAATCGTGTCATCAAACTCTTTGCCCTTTTCCATGATGTATCCTTGAGGTATTGATTGTAACAATGATGATAGTATTGGTATTTAATAATACTTTGAAAATGATATTGTTAAGCTTCTGAAGATAAGCAGTCTTGCTTTTCTTATCTTTATAGTTTGTATAATGGAATAAATATCAACTAGAGAATTGGTCAATTATTTTCTAGCCTAGGAAATTTTCTTTATTTAAAGAATCAAATAAGTGTTGTGGCAACTACTAGTCACAAAGACCAATGGCTACACAGCTAGTAAATCTCTTAAGTAGATATCAAGTGGGAAGTTTACAAGAGAACTCAACAAGGAGCCTCTGCTAAATCAGAGTCCTATATATATGTTTTACATGTGGTCTGTGCTAACAATAATTAAACCTGCCCTCATGTTCATGCTTCATCCTCATGTCTGCTTTATGTCTTACTCAAGGCCATCATGTTGCATCTATATGCCCTAGTGTCATCTTCTAGATTCTTCCACCATGTTCTAGGCCTATTATCACAAATAAGATACTCACTGGTTGTGATACTGGGGCTGAATAGTGTTTCAGGGGTTCAGTATAAGGGTATGATGATTGACAGATAATGAAAAGTATCAACAGGAATAATTGATGTTGTTAAGTCTGAGGTTTAGCCCTCAGATACAGAGGTATATATACAAAAGAGTGATAGTCTGTACACAAGCTGTTGCCATCACATGATCAAAACTTGTACCTGATGGGAGCTGTCATTTGTCATAGCAGCTGTCAGGCTAATTTTAGAAGGTAACTAATTATGTCACTACATTGATATGCTTGTATCTCTACCAATACTTATTGCTTTGAAATGCATCATATACTGTTGGAAACGGATTAATGAGCACTTTCCAACACAAGTTCAATTGCATGAATCTGTCTAGCCGTTATTGAGATATTAGCAGACAAAGCTTTTACAGCTATTGATGGCCTGATATCTCAGTCATTTGTTGTCACTTTTGTGCATCCCATACATATGCGGATAGCCCTCATTTAGGGCTTTCCAGTGCAACTTAGTTTGTGAAAATTGGTCCACTAGTTGTGAAGATACAAGCTGATTGAAGTTTCTGACACCTATGACATCACATCATGTGACATATCATGTGACTGTAGTGTCACATACCTTTTTATCATTCAAAATCAAAAATAAAAGAAAACAAAATTAATATAAAATCAGAAAAATAAAAGAAATAAAAATTATTAGTGTTCCAAGTATTCCATAACAATAAGATGAAAAATTCATTAAGATGATTGTTAGCATCTATAATAAGACTCTTGATATTTAGTTGTCATTTGGAGGTCATATATTCCAAAGAAAGACAATGAGAATATAAGTCATTTGCATATCTGTTTTGAAGATATAGATAGATTAGAATTAGATCTACAATAGCTAGAGTTGGAGATGTGTAGAAAGTACCCAAAATCTACAAGACTGCTCTGCACTGTATTTTTCTAAGCTCCTTGAGGGAATATAAAAGTAATGTATTATTGTAATACTACAAAGAGAAACTATAGAATACAATGAAGAGTATGTATGTCCTATAGAGAAGACATTTCTGATGAGGGAGAAGACCTCAAGTAGAATTCCCAAGCATCTTCATGCATTTGACTATCAATAAAGCTTTGTTAGAGTAAAATTTTATATGTTATCAAAAAGACAATTTTCTATTGAATATAAATCTAAGGTATTTCCAGATATTCTTGGATTGGGGAATGGGACCTCTGAATTGGCTAAGATCTAATGGAGATAGGTTGAAGAGACCATGTGATCTGGAAAAATGAAAAAGATGTAAATTTATTTTTTCAAAAGATTTCTCTTGAGAAATAAAGAGTTTATTATCTACAAAGAAAAGAAATAAGACTGGGATTTTTAGATTTTTAGTTCTTTTTTAAAAATATGAAAAATAGGAGAAATATAAAGTATAGAGAGAATTAGAGAAAGTACAGAGTCTTGACCTACACTTACATTTACACAGAAAAAAGGAGAAGTAAAACTGTTCCACATATATTGTGTTTTCCTACCAATTAAATAATTAGAAAAGAAAGATGAATTTTTGAGTCAAATTCTGCTTTATTCAAGATAATTGGTAAAAGTTGGTGGTTGAGCAAAGGGAAAAATTGAGCAATATCAAATGCTAAAGTGCTTATTTGAAGTTTCTTAACCCATCCTGAATGAATAAGATAGGTAAGAAAGATACCTGCATCTATAATAGATTGTTGTTTAAGTCCTCCTAATTGATTGGAATGGATGAAGTTGTTGAAGATCATATGAAATTAAGGTACTTTTTGGCAGAATGTTAGATTGTTGTCACCTGATTTCAATATGTCCCAGCCTCATTCATAGATGCCTAAAATAAATGTCTAGACTACTTGTCCAAAGCCTACAATACTTGGGATATCTTCTTTCCTATTTTTTTTAAATATTTATATTTCTAATGAAGTCTGCTATTCAGTAGAGTAAAATTTTGATGTTCTTCATATCTATTGGAATTGATTCTATATTTCCAAAAATGGAGATTAGGTAAATATGGCTATTCCATATTTCTGGATTAGCTGGTTGTTGTTCCAAATACAGAATGGATGACAAATCAAAGTTATGAGGCTAATTCATGTTAGCATTGATATTGTTGATATTCTACACATGTAGGGAAGACATATTTGTATTGAGATTGTTGATATCTTCTATACATAGAGAAAGTATATTATTTGTATTGTTAATCTTTTTGAACTCCTCTTTCCTAGGGGATATATACAATAATCAAAGATTCTGTGACTTCACTTGTTCTGTCCATGTAGAATTGTCATTACGAGCTTATATTCTGTCTATGTAAGAGATAAAAGAGAGGTCTAAGTGAGCCAACAATTCTCTTGAAGAGTTAGAACTTGATAAGTTGAATCTACCTCCTAATTAACCTATGTTGATATCTTCAGAGACTATATTGGGCTCCATGGAGTGATACATAGCTGAGTTGAAAGTAAAAGGATTTATATTCACAGTTTCTCTATTAGATATTACTATATAAGATAATGATAAGAGAAAGAGAAGTGACATGGCCAAACATTTTGCTTATGATTGATAAAAAGAATTATAAATATTGTTCCAGTTCTTGATTTATTTGCTCAGTCTAGTTATATATTTGTGAATAGAATGATATTGATAACTTCATCTCAATACCCAACATTCTATTCAACTTCTTAGTTAACTCTGCCACAAACTGTGGTCTCCTGTCCAATATCATCACCTATGGCAATCTATGCAACTTCTATGTATAATCTCTGAAAAATCTTACCAAGCTCTCTGCCAATGTTCCTTCTATTGCTGCTACAAAATGTATTATTTTGGAAAACCTATTGTATACTTCTAAGATTACATCTTTTCTAGCTACTAATAGCAACTTGGTGATGAAGTCAACTGTCAAATGTGTTTATGGCTTCTCTAGTATCTCATTCACCATCAACTTTCTTGTTGGTACCTCTGTCTAATTTTTTATCCTCTAACATATATTATATTTATCCATATATTTTCCTATATATTTCATTACTCCTGGCCACCAATAATTTCATGTTACCAACTTAGTCATCCTCTATCTTTCTCCATATCCTGCCAGTGGTACATTATGGTGTAACCAGATTATCTCTACCCTTAACTTTTCATCCTTCAGCATATATACTTTTCCTTTATTTAGTACCAAATTCCTTTCACTTGCCACTTATCACCTCTTAATAATTTAATACCTATCTTCTTCATTTCTCTTACTACTCTAACTACTTTCTCCTCTTTTTCTCTAGCTATTTTTATTTTTCTATCTACCTCAGATTATTTTATTACTGCTTCTATTAAACTATGAATCTATTCTTCTTTGATTAATTTTAAATATTCATTGTCTTTTTCAACAGCTACTTTCCAATCTAGTCTCCTGCTAAGTCCATCTATATTTCCCATTTTTGTTCCTGATATATATTTTAAGATGAAATCTTGACAAATAAAGTGTCTATCTTGCTTGCCTATGATTTAATTTCTATACTTTCATGAAATACTCCATGTTTTTGTGATCAGTTCAGACTTCAAATTTGGACTTTGTGCCCTCTAATAAATGCCTCTAGTTTTCTAATACCCTTATTACTGCCAACATCTCCTAGTCATGAATCTCATAGTTTCTTTATATCTCATTAAGAGGTTTTAAGAGATAAGCTACCAATCTCCATTTCTCATCCTCACATTCTACATATAAGACTCTCTCTGTTATGTAATCAGATGCATCAATTTCAATCCTTATTTTTTGTTCAAGTCCAATACTACTAACACTAGTTCTTTTGTAAATATCTCCTTTAACTCTCTAAATACCTTCTTTTGCTTTTTCATTTAATTCCACTTCTAATAATTTTTTACTATGTTATGCAATGGTCAAGCTATGCATGCAAAATCTTGAATGAACCACTGATAATGATTGACTGGTCCTAAAAACTTCTGTATACTCTTAACTCCTTTAGGAGCCAGCCAATCCAATACTCCCTTTATCTTCTCTTTTTCCATCTTGATTTCTCCTGGCCCAATTACTATTCCCAGGAATCCTACTTCTTTTATCTTTCACTTGCACTTCTCCAGTTTCACATATAAATCATTTCCTATCAACCTTTCCACTACCTTCTCTACTATCTCATCATACTCTTCTTTTTCTTCCACCCTACTATAACATTGTCAATGAAGCTCACTACTTCTCCTGTATTAATCAAGTCCTGTAAGATCTTGTTTGTCATTGTTTGGAACATTGCTAGAGAATTTTTAAATCCAAAAAACATTGCAGTTGGTTCAAACAACTCTTCTAGTATCATAAACACTATCTTCCACTCTTTTATCTATATATTATTATGACTCCATTGCAAGTACAACTTTATAAATACTTTCTTGGTACCTATATTTTCTACAATGTCCAAAATTAAAGGTAAAATATAATCATTTTTTATAATTCATTCATTCAAGTATTGATAGTCTTATACCATATATTTCTTACCATTCTTCTTTCCTATAAAAAATACAGATGTCATTTGAGGCAACTTTAAGAGTCTAATATACCTTTTCCTCAATTGTTTTTTGATGAACTCACATACCTTTTCTCTCTTCTCTCTTGACAACAGATATACCTTTCCATTCCTCAGTACAAATCCTTCTTTCACCTCCATAGCATAATCCCACAACTTCTTTGTTAGTATTCTCTCACTTGTCTTTTTTCCAAAGACATGAAACCACTTGTGGAATTTCTGAGGAACCAATTTCTTCCCCTCTTCTTTGGAATTTGCTACTTCTTCTTTCTTATACCAAATATTCTATTCTTCTGCTATCTTCTTTACTTCTATTGTTCTTTCTCTTTTTTGTTTTTTCTTCTTATTTTCCTCCTTTTTCTGCTTCTTTTATTATTTCTGATTTCTCTCTTCTTCTCTTTTCTCTTTTTCTTTTTCTTTTTGTTACCCCAGCTTTCCTTGTCTTGGTCTCCACTACTTTCTATATTTCTCTAGACACCTTATCATCTTTACTTTTTCTGTTCTCTAGTCAATTTCAAGATTGTAACAAGCTAACCATGATATTTCCAAAATTACACTCCACTTTTGTCTTCCAATCACATTGATCTCCATTCTCTCTCTGTGTTCTTGGGTGAGAATACAGAAACAGTTGATAGTGTTGAGAAGAGAAGCTAGACTAAGGTCCAGCAATTGGTTCTATGTAGAGGTGGCCAAACTACTCTTGTGTGATTGGAAAGCAAGTAAGTTTGGAGAATTTGTAATAGCATGTAAATTACATATAAAGATAAAAACAAGAGAAATGCTAGTAGAAAAGCAGATGCAATGAGTTTTGATATATATATACAAGGAAAATTGGCAGATATATTGAAATAAAATATATTAGAGGATTTGGAAACGGAAGTATTAATTTTAAAACTTAAGCTTTAAGATAAGAGTAAAAGAATAATCTTGAATTAGATAACTACAAGAGAACTTGATGGAGTTTCTAGTACAAACATGTCTATCTTATATATATGTCAAACATGTTGTAATAATATCATTTCTTCTAGAAACTTTTACTATATTTCTTGGTAACATGTGACTGTGTGACTGTGACTGATTTGTGACTGTGATGTGTAATATTATACTAACTCTGATTCTAGATTTCAAAATAACAAATAAATAAAAATAAAAATAAAAATAAAATAAAGTTTATTGTTTATAATTCTGACAATTCAAGTCCAAGACAGTAGAAGGATTTTTAGACAAAATAAGAAAGAAGTTTTGAAAAGATGACAAAAAATTAGTAAAGATAGTAAAGTTAAAGTAAGTAGAACAAGGTTAATTTACTATAGATAAATATATTCAGTATTACATACCTATCTGACTATATCACAAATAATACTTTTCTAATATACAATCCACTCCAAACATCTATAAAAGAGTATATCTTTCTTTTTACCTACTTATACTCTTTTAGTATGGATTTACCTAGTTCTCTTTTATATCTGATCACTTCATAACTAATCACATGGTTCTTTATGATCTCTATGAAAATCTAGACTCTATTTCCAAGAACATTAGTATATCCAGAGTAATTACTTGTCTTCTCTAATCCTCAAATATAATCTTAGTTATTAAGTACTAGTATTTAATTACAACTTAAGTCCTAAAGTTTAAACAAAAGAGTAAACTTATATTGTTTAACACAAGAGAACTTAGTAGAGTTCCTAGTATAAGTGAGTCTACTTTATATACCTCTAGTGCATGGTTTATATATACTTTACATTTAGCCTATTCTAAATATTATGAGTCATATAAATAAGAGTTATCTATAATGTATAACATTACTCTTTTTATATGTTATATAATGTTGTAAGTGTGACTGTGTGACAGACTCATGACAGTTGTCACACTCAGTCACATTACTATGACATCCTATTACTTCTTTTATCAAATCCAAAAAACAAAAAAAGAATTGAAAGGAATTGAAATAGGAAAATAAAAGAAACTTAAATAATAAGAGAGAAATAGAAAAAAGACAAGTCTACTGTCTTTGAGTCTGATACCCATGCTCAGAAGTCCAACTTTCCTTCTGTTCTGCTTCCTGTTAATAATATATTTCTAAATATGACTACAGTAACATATAAAGGTGCAGCAGCATCTACTGAAGCTAAGGTCATCTAGGATTTGCATCCACACATATCAGATCATATTCCCATGCTCTTCCAATGTCTTCCATAATTTCCTTATGGATGGTTTCTACTTCCAGATATGTTCTTTATCTGATATCTAGATATTCAAATAAGTAGTGAGAGGTAGTAGTTATAAAAAGTGACTATTAATTGATGTATTTAAGAGAGAGATGAATGGAGAGATTAGGAGAAGGTTGATAGCAGCAGAGTGTCCTCCCAGATAATAGTACAAGAGAGTGGTGAATTCAGACAGGCATTTGAGAAAAAGTAAGATAGAAAAAGAAAGGCTGAGAAATAAGAAGAGAAATAAAGAATAAGAAGAAGAAAAGAGAAGAGAAGTGGGAAAATATTGGGAAAATAAGGCTAGTAATGGAAAGAGTTTTGTCTGTGGGAGTTTTGGGCATATTGTAGGGAAATGTAAAAGTAAGAAGAAAAGGAAGAATGCAACATAGTAGTCTTCAAATAAATTTGAGGTATCAGCAAGAAGAGAAATAAATGTAGAGATGTTGAAAGTAGGAGAGCAAGGGAAAGACAGAAAGATTATTTTGAGAGAAGAAAGGTTGAAGAATGAAACAAAGAAAAAACCAGTAGAAGTATCAAAGACAGAGGAGGAGAAATCATTAATAAAAGTAATGATGAAGATTAGACTGAAGATAATTGACACATATAAGGGAGTAATTGTAGAAGCATTGTTAGATAGTGCTATAATGGAATTGATGATGAGTTCAGAATTTGTAAGAAAGCAGGGGTTTAAATTGTAAAACATATTTATATGAGGATTTTTTTTTAAATCAACAATTTATTACAAGGGGTGTGCAGGCAGACCATGGTAGCTACTTTGTAACTATATACATGAAGATGAAAACAACATAAAGCAATGAAACTGCAAAGGAAATAAAAGAAAAAAGTCAAGGAAAAGAGTCAAAAAAGAGACAAATTGAAATGATACTAGCTATGAGTGAATTGATGAAGTAATACCATCTTCAAAATAGAAGGCCTTGCTGTTGTGTACAAAAAATTGAGAAAAATACCTGATAGAGTCCCTTCTAGAATTCCAATAATTGTTGAACCTCTTATACTTATGTAAAATATATCACCTCGATTCGATAGGATATAAACCACATAGACAGGCAAATTCCTCCTTAGGGAAAAATCTTAGCCAATACTCCTCAATAGGAGCATCATTGACTATAGCTCTAGTAGCTCTGGTGCAAAGAGAATTAGAGTGGCCAAAGTATTGAAGCCAGACTGCTCTTGATAGCAGATAGCTTGAGAGAGAGTTTGATTTATCATCTAGTTCAAGAAAATTTCTTTTTTTTAGATCCAATGCTTGGAAAGTCATTCTCCATTGCATAATAGTAGAATTACAATTCCACTTTTTGCAGAAGTTTTAGGACAATGTACAGGGAAACATTGGGGAAATGTTGAAACTCCTAGTGTCTTTGTCTACTAAGTGTTATGGTTCAAAGCTCAAAGTGTTTGAGTGATGAAACAACTCTTGTATTGAGTAACACAAGAGAACTCGATAGAGTTCCCAATACAAAGTAGTCTACCTTATATACTATTACCCATGGTCCGTGCTAGCTACTGTGCATCCTACCCTAAACAACTATGAGTATAACATGAGGCCAGCATATGTTGTCCATGCTGTATGACATCACTTTGTTCCAGAACCTTCTACTTCATTCTCCTAAGTCCCATGATCAGTCTTGTGACTACGCCATCAATTTGTGACTGATGTGACAGCGTGACTGATAAACCCTAACCTGAGTTGTTCTAAAAATAGAAAATAAAAGAAAAAGAAAAAGAAGAATAAAATAAAGTGAAAAGAGAAAATGAAATAGAGTCCACTGTTAACGATCTTGACACTAAGTGTTATAAGACAAGTGTGTGGACAGACTTTAGAGTTAGAGTTAGTGGACAGAAATAGGACAGTAGTAATTATTAGTCTACAACAGAGGAAGAGCACATGATCTGGAAGTTATGTGTTAGAGTAGTCTAGAGCGGTCTGGAAGGACTTAGGGTCTAGAAGGATTAGGAAGAGTCTAGAGAAGAGTTAGGGTTAGAGATGATGTCAAGGGACAAGGATTCCTCATAATGTGCACATATACAGCAGAGATTAAGAGTATGACATCAAGGCACATGTAGGAAACATAGTGGCCTTAAGAAAAACATATGTAGATGAGTAATAGAACATAAGAATGATGTATGGACATAAGGGCAGGTAATTATTGTTGTAGCACAGACTAGGAGCCTGTAGTATATATAGAGGATCAATACAGCGAGGGCTCCTTGTCAAGTTCTCTTGTAATCCCCACTACTAGATAGCCAACTGAGAGCTTTGCTGAAGTAAGCAAACTATAAGTGCCATTCCGGCGAGTGGTTGCTACAACACTAAGAAGTGAGGCAGCCATTTTTCCTTACTAGAACAATCCCAGAATTTGATGCAATTATTGCTATCTCTCTTGAAGAAATCTCTTAGTTCTCAAGAAATAGCAGTGGAATGAATTTGGTATAGATGTGATGATGAATCAAAGATTCTCTTGGTAGCATGTAAGAAGTCTGTGATAATAACAATATTAGGAATACCAACAGCTTGGTTGATTCCACATCTAATTGCAAAGAGCTTGGCTTCAGTGGTAGTGATGTTAATCACATGGTAAATCATTTTGGTGACTAGCCTGTTGTGCGAGTGGATGTACAATATTGAGATAGCAATATTATTTCTTATACTAGTGTCCAAAATAACAGTCAAGGAGTGGGAATTGTTAAAAGTATTAATAGTGATATTGTTGAGATCATATATATGATTCTTGACATCATGAGTTTGGGCATGAAAGAAGAACTAGTCTGAGTAGAAATCTATAAGTCTTCTTTTCAGAGAAAACTCTCTATTGAAAGAAGAAAAAGCAGGAAGGAATTCGTTATACTTATCATCCATATCAATTAATGTACTATGTAATTGGGATTGTTGCTTAGACATCAATTTGTTGAAGGATAGATGATGGTGAGCAATGTGTTCATTTGACCTCTCAGTGCTGATGATTGACTTTATAATATGATTAGAGGAGAGTGAGAAACCCCTAAGGTGAAATCTTCCATACAATTTCTTGAGATGGAGATGGATAGGAATTAAACCCAAAATAGCTTCATTACCTACTGTGAGGGATGTTCAAAAAGCATCAGAGATTCATAGGGCTGCTCTTCATTGCATTTTCCTGAGAACTCTAAAAGAATAGTTGAGCCCTCCTTTGTTGTAATATCACAACTGAAACTTGTATAAAGCTATGAGTAATATACAACAAATGTATAATCATTTATTTTGAAGAGGAATGAAACCTCTTGATGAGTTTCCCAGCATTTTCATGCATTTGATGGTAGAGATAGCTCTATTCATATAGAAGTTGATATGATGGCAAAATGTTAGCTTTTAGTCAAAGAAAAAGCCTAGATATTCCCATATAATTTTGGGAAGTAACACAGAGCCCCTAAGTGAGATAAGGTCCAAAGAAGGAGGATTGAAGACTCCATACAATCTAGAGAAGTGAAACACTTCAGTTTTGCCATGTTCCACAACTAGTATAAACCTTGTGAAAAGAGTAGAAATTACATTATAGCTACAATAAAGGTTCACATTAGAAACAGAAATGGATTTGTGTTGAGCAATGGAGAGACAATTGTTCATGAAAGAAAGAATAGAAATAGAAATTTTTATATTTTTTAGATGGTGTCCAAAATATAAAAAATAGGAGAAAGATAGAGAGTAGAAAGAATTGGCAAAAGAGCTGATCCTTGACCAAGGCCAATGTCAACAATACAAAAGAGAGAAGAGAAACTGTTCCATAGATACTTAGTTTTTCTACCAACTAGATAGTTCTTGAAGAAGTTTGAGACTTTATGATCAAAACCAGTTTTGGCCAAGATAAGGGAAAGAAGCTGATGGTTGAGCAAAGGGAAAAATAGTGCAATGTTGAAAGCTAACATGCTCATAGTGAGATTCTTGTCCTATCCTGATCTAATAAAATGAGTGAGAGCAATGCCTGCATTAGTAGTGAATCTATACTTGAGTCCACCTAATTGACATAGGTGAATAAAGTTGTTAGATCTCAATAAGAATTGTATTCTTTCTCCAATCATCTTTTCAAAAAGCTTTCCAGTGGTGTTAAGCCACACTATGAGGTAAATCATATGAAGCCTTGTTAAGCTTAGGAATAATAACTATAGACAATGTTTTGAAATGAGATGGCCAATAACCTAAATTGATACATATATTAGCAATATCAATCAGTCTATGAGTGTATTTTTCATTCTTAATGATTTCTTTGAGATGTCTCCAAGACAGTTTGTCTAGTCCAGAAGTCAAAGAGTTGTTACAATTTTTGATAGTATTAAAAAGCTTCTTTTTTGAGAAAGGAACCCACATTGTTGTTTCTTTATTGGAGATTTCTTCCAATAAGCTGATATCAACTTAGCAATTTTGGGTGGAATTGAAGAACTTGTAAAGAACTTCCTATAAATTGTCTAGTTCTATGCAGGGTTGACCATTGTATTATATGGCTTCAGTAGCTAAAAGACTTCTCTTTTTGACCCAGTTCATGAGTTCCCAAGGACCACACTTCTTGTTGGTGATCTCATTGATTTTCCCATCAAAGAAGTTTCATTTTGTTTTCTAAACCATTCCTTTGAACCTTTTTCAGTCTTCAATTTGCTTAGACTGTCTTTACATATCCAAATCCCTATGACAATTGTTGTTCCACTACACTTTGGAGTACTTGGTAATGTTTATGACCTTGGAATGTTTGTACCATATTCTGTCAATATTGTCAGCAAATGACTGAACAATGGTTTCAAGAGTATCAATACTTAGTAAGAAGTCAGTGTTGAGACTCTTGATGGAGTAGATGAGTTCATCTATGAAATGAGCTTCCTTTTCACTGTTCTTGGGTAAAGATTGTTTTCTTGTTTGAAATTGTTTTTTGAGGATAGAAATGTCAACAGTAATAGAGACATGATCAGATGTTAATCTCCACTCTGGGTGAATATGATGGTTATATGATGGTTATCGTGCTCCATTGAATTTGGATGAAAAACATGAGGTCTAATACTGAATTTGAATCCTGGACATTGTTAGAATATCTAGTGGGGAAAAATTCAGTAGGCTTGGAAAGTTCTATATGAAAAGAGTAGGTGATTTCAAAAAGAGTGTCTTTATGAGAAGAATGATACAAATACCTTGGATTCTAAAAACTATCTCTAATATTAAAGTCCCCAGTCATAATAAGGACATTATCAATATTGACTTCAGTATTCTTAAGATACTTTAAAGCTGATTGAGATAAATCAGAATATACATTAATAAAAAAGTAAATGGAACAATAATTGAAAGGAAAAATGCATGAAATGTCTTTATGGTTAAGAATGTTATTTCAAAGAGAAGAACACATATAAGAACAGAAAATATTGATATAAGAGATAATACAAGGAAAATCATCAACTTGTGAAGAATTCCTAGAAAACATGGTCCAGTTTGGATAATTGGGGGCTCCTACTAATTCTTTCCCCTCACAACTAGAAGAGCTCAAGATAGTTTATATAACCAACTAAGACAGTTCCTAGGTGAAGATAATATCAAAAGATGAGTGTATTTTGAGTATGATGTTGATAAGAAAGTTATTCTTTTGAACATTCTGTGAGTAGATCTTGATTTTTTCTAAAATTATGCTTGGATGCTGCTCACAGCTAAGTAAATCAAATTACTTCTACTTTCACAAAGTTCTTGTTTTTTTTTGTTGTGCTAGTCATAGTTAAAGTGATACTTCTAGAAGAGACAAGTGTTTGAGTCAGCTTGATGCTCACCTCAACAGTTAGAGCATTTGAATGAATGTGGTTATGGTTTGCCCTTCTTAGTTTTGAGTCTTGGGGGTTATGCTTTCTTATTTGCTTTGCAACACCACATAAATTGGCAATGGTGCTCAGACTTGTGAGAACTATTGTACTTGATGCATTTTGCCTCTTGGATTCTGTACAAAATGCCAAATGTTCCCATTTTCAGCAGTTCTTACACTGGGGAATGCCCTGGTTCATATTGGCATCTCTGATAGCAGAAAAAGAGAGATAAGATGATATTGAGTACAGAGAATTTGATATTCAAAGAGTAGCTAGCAAAGAAATTAGTATATTGATCTATTGGTCCATATATCATTGACAAAGCAGTTTCCACTAATACAGTCAAATTATAGCTACCAATCTCAACAAATGTCTATCCAAATAATTTCCATGTTCAACTTGGGAGGATACTTTGATGATGTGAGGCCTAGAGGCTAATGCAATATTGTTGAAAATATGGTTTTTCTTAATGAGGTCTTCAACCACTTTTGAAGTGAGAAGAGTATTCATGTTTTCCTGAAGGTATGGGATGCCTATGATCTTAAGATAAGACTTAGACTGAGGGAGTATTGAGACTTCCACTTCTTCAGTGTTAATACAATCAGTGTTTTTAACATAGTTTTTGATTATTTGTAAATCTAAAGATGAAGCAACTTTATTGGTCATAATGACAATTTCACTAGGGTCCAGTTGAACAAAGTTGACCATAACTTCCATCTTAATGTTCTTTAACACTCTATTCATGTTAGTGACATGAGCACTGCTTTCCTCTATGAAATCTTTCTTGTTAACATTGTTCATAGGAATGATGACCTGTTTCTTGGATGAACTTTTTGTAGTCATATTGATACACAGTTTGAACTTGCTATCACCCTTGATCATCCTTTGGATGTTATCAATATTATTTGCTTTAAGAGTGGGAAATGCTTTCTTAATTTTGAGGATATTTTTGGTATTGCTATCTATCATGGAGGCATGCACATATGATTTGTCCAGACTAGCATTAGCTTGAGACAGTCTATTCATTTTGAAAATTTTAGAGATCTTATTGACCTCCTTAATAGTTTTGACAGGAATAGGAGGGGGTAACCTCTCAATATTAGCCTGCTTGTTAGTGTCCTTTTTCCTAGACTTGCCACTTTTGACTAGGTTAGTTTTTGGAGTGCAGTGATATGATACCTTTTGTCTAAAGGTATTGTTGTGGATGTCAGCAACAAGTGAGTCCTATCTGGCTTTATAAAAGGCAGAAATAACTTTCCAAGTGGCTTTTGACATTATTTCATTTGACCATATTTATTTTCTTATTCTTGATGTATTTGGCCATGTGAATAAGAGAAGTTTTGATGCAACTGGCATCAGATAGAAGATGCTCCAAAGAGCCATGAGGAAAGATATAACAGAAATTACCATCCCATAATTCAGATTCTGTAGGCCAATTGGGGTCATATGACAGTTGAATGTTGATGACATCATCATTATTACCATGAGGGATATTGCAGGTGTTAAGAGCCAAGTGCCTCATTTAAAACACATTGGAACTCTTAAGAGAAAATAGTGTTGGTCACCATACTGATATGATTTCTTTCTTGATCATTGCTATTGTAAGATAGCTGAGAGCTGTCAACAGGTTCCATGAATTCTTCATTAGAGAGGTCATTGTTTATAACCATTTTCTTGTAGTATGGTATAGAAGAAGCTTTTGAAATTACAGATGTACTTCTGGATGAGACATTGCTGAAGAAATGATATCTCCCCCTAACATCATTATAATTGTCAAAATTGTCAATGTCCATCTCTATAGCAAAAGGTAAAGGGTGTATTTGAGTAGTAGATGTTGTAAAAGTTAAAGAAAGAAAATGTATATTCCTTAAATCTCTATTAGGCACTACTATACAAGATAGTAGTATAAGAGAAAGAAGGGATGATTTATGTGAGGACTGTAGATGGTTCTTTTAACAAGGAAGAACTAATCAATTATAAAGTAGAAGTATTTATTATCAGAGGCATTGAGAGAGAACAGAGATTGATATAATAGAAGAGTAGAAATGGAAAGTAATTTTGGAAATACAATAGCTTGTATACTACAATTTTGAGATTGACTGGAACATAGAAGATATTGGGAACAGACCAGCCACTGAACCAGTTATGCTAAAAGTGCGCAATGAATGTCAAGACGACAGAAAGTGGACTTCACTATGTTTACATCCCAAAGAAAGATAAATCACTATGATTGGTATAGGATTACGGAAAATTAAACCAGCTCACAATAAAGAACAAGATGCCACTACCCTTAATGTTATAATGTGCATAAGGACTAACATTTCTCTTTTTCTTTTATCTATTTTTCTTGATTTTATATTTCTTTTCTTTTGAATTTCTTTTTCTTTTTCTTGTCTTTTTATTGACGATAAAGAGGCACGTGACTGCAGTTATATGACATATCATATAATGTGAGATCATAGGCCTAGAGCAGACTAGAACAGACTAGATAGATGATATCTAGGAGTATGTCAACAGCATGTTTGCCTCATGGATGACATATAGATATTAGGGCAGGAGTAATTATTCATAGCATAGACCACATGTAACTTATATAAATAGGATAGCAATCCAGCAGAGACTCCTTGTTGAGTTCTCTTGTAATCTCTACATTGATAGCCTACTAAAAGCTTTACTTGTTTGTGTGATTATTGGACTTTGTGTCTAGTGGTTGCCACAACACTTAATTGGAGAAGTAATTGACAAGCTAAAAGATGCAAAATACTTTAACAAACTGGATCTTATCTGGGGCTATAATGATGTATGAATTAAAGAAGGAGACAAATGGAAAGTAGTCTTTTTGACAAATCAAGGCTTGTTCAAACCTAAAGTGATGTACTTTGTACTTTGCAACTTGCCAGAAATGTTTCAAAGAATGATAAACAGTATTTTCTGAGGACTATTATATAAATTAGTATTAGCAAACTATATGGACAACTTTGTAATACCCATCAAGACAAAAAAGGAACTAAAAGAACAGACAATTCAATTTTTGAAGGTAGCAAAAACATAATCCCTGTTTCAAATGATCAAAGTGCAATTTTGATGCTGAGAAAATTCCTATCCTAGAAGTAGTAGTTGGAAGAGGAGAAGTATGAATGAAAAATGATAAAATCAGAGCAGTTATGGAATGAAAGACCTCCACCAAGATAAAAGAAGTAGAAAGTTTCTTAGGATTCAAGAATTTCAGACATACAGTAAGAACTTTAAATGAACTTGAAGAAAAGAAAGAATTGAAATGGAAAGAAATAATAAATTCTGAGTTGAAATAGATGCTTCAGGATATGCAATAGGAGGAGTTCTAACATAAGAACAAGAAGGCAAATGGAAACCCATCACATTTCTATCAAGGACAATGTAACTAGCAGAAAAGAATTATGAAATCTATAACAAAAAGCTACTTGCAATAGTATGGAGAAATTTGAAGTCTGTTCAGACTACAAAAATCTCAAATATTTCAGAGAACTACACAAACTTAATGGATGACAAGCAAAATGGTACTTAAAGTTACAAGATTATAATATTATACTACACCATATTCCAGAAAAGACAAATACTAAAGCCAATGCATTATCAAGAAAAGATTAAGTGAATACTATAGAAGACAACAAAGATATTCAGTTGCTTAAGAAAGAAATGTGGATGAAAAAGACTACAACAGCAGAGGTGACAATTATTTGAAAGAAAAAAGTGGTAGAAGAAACTACATTACTAGAAGAAATACAAAAGAATAGTACTAAGGAGCAAGAATTTCTAAAAGAACTAGAAAGAGATGAAGGACAAGTATGGGAAGATGATGGAATATTTTATATGGAAAGAAGGATTTACATTCCAAATAACCAGAAAATACAAGAACAAATTTTATGGAAAAACTATAATCCAGCAGATGTGGAATATCCAGAATACCAGAATAACAATGAATGCTTGAGTTTATTAAGAGGAATTACTGGTGGCCCAGGATAAAAGGTAATGTCAAGAAATATGTTTAAGGATATACCAAGTGTCAATATAATAAAGTGCAACTCATAAAGAAAGCAAGAAAACTACATCCATTAAGAATACCAAAAGGACTACAGCATAAAATTAACATCAATATCATAGGACTACTTTCAAAATCAAAGGACAAAGACACTATATTAGTTATAGTGGATTGATTTATGAAGATGATCAGGCTTCAAACAACAACTACGACAGTATTATCAGAAGAAATTGCTGAAATCTACAGAGATAAAATTTGAAAATTATATGGAGTACCAAAAACAATTTTTAGTGACAGGAGACCATAATTTGCTTCAAGATTCATAGAAGACTTGATAAAAGCACTAGACATAAGGAGGACACTGTTAATAGCTTATCACTCTCAAATAGATTGTCAAATAGAATGAATTAACCAAGAAATTGAAATGTTTTTGCAATACTACATCAATTATCAGCAAAACTATTGGATCAAATGGTTATCAGCAGTAGAATTCCAATACAATGACAAGAAACATGCAGCAATAGGTTACACTTCATTTGAACTTAACTTTAGATAGCATCTATAGAAAGAGAACCTTGATGTGAAGATAAAATTACAAAAACTAGAGAGTTTCCTTCAAGAACTATAACGAAGTTGATAAGTAGTAAAGAAGTCAATTGAGATAGCAAAAAAAGCTATGAAGAAACAGTTTGACAAGAAAAGAAGTAATTCACAAGAATTAAATATTAGGAACAATATATGGCTTAAGGCTAAAAATATCTAGTTGAATTGACCCTTAAAGAAGCTGGACTAGAAAAGATACAGACTTCTTGAAATCTTAAAAGACATTGGCCAAGAAGCATTTTAACTGGAATTACCAGAAGAATAGATGATCCACAACATATTAATAAAGACCTATTAACACAATGTAAAGAACCTCAATTCAAGGAACAATATATGGAACTAACATTTATACTGTTGTGGCAACCACTAGTCACAAAAACCAATAAAAACACAAATAATAAATCTCTCAGTAGGATATCAAGTGGGGATTACAAGAGAACTTGACAAGGAGTCTCTGCTAGATTGCTATCCTATTTATATAAATTACACATGGTCCATACTACTAATAATTACTCCTGCCCTGATACCTATGCATCGTCTATAAGTACACCATGTGTAGAGCATGAGGCCAACATGTGGTATCCATGTTGTATGACATCATTTTGTTCTAGAACCTTCTACTTTCTTCTTCTTAGTCCCATAATCAATGTTGTGACCATACCATCAGATGTGACTGATGTGACCAATCACTTCTAATCCTAACCCCAGAGTTCTAAAAATAGAAAAGATGAAAAATAAATGGAAAATAAAAAAAATTAAAAAAATTAAAAAGAAACAAAGTCTACTTTCTGTGATCTTGACTCAAGACTTGATGTCATCTGTCTAGACTATTCCAGCCCACTTCTAGGCCTATGACATCACATAATGTGACAATTCATGTGACTGCAGTCACATACCTCTTCATAGTCAATAAAAAGAAAAAGAAATTCAAAAGAAAAGAATATAAAATCAAGAAAAATAAATAAAAGAAAAAGAAAAATGTTTAGTCCTCATGCACATCATAACATATACCAGATATTATGAACAAAGAAGAAGAATACAAAGTAGAAGAAATCAGGAACTATATAAAACAAGAATATATCACATAGTTTTTAGTTTATTAGAAGAGATACAGCAACAAGTGTTATGAGATGCTTTAGACATGGACAATTTTTATTTTCTTTTTCTTTTATTTTCTGACTTTATAGGAATTTTATTTTTATTTTTATTTTTTTTTTAGTGACAATGAAGAGGCACATGACATCGCAGTCACATGACATGTTACATGATGTGATGTCATAAGCCTAGAACATAGTAGAAAGATCTTGAAGATGATGTCAGGGCACATATATGCAACATGGTGGCCTTGAGTAGAAAATGAGGTAGACATGATGCTAATTTAGCAAAGTCTCCTTGTCAAGTTCTCTTGTGAAATTCCCACTAGATATCTGCTTTAAGAGATTTGCTCGTTGTGTGATCGTTGGACTTTGTGTCTAGTGGTTGCCACAATAACAAGCATAACCAATGGATCTTTAAAACAAGATTACCACATGCAAAAGAGACAATTGAAGACTATTAGACAAGAGTTTTAAGTCAAAACTTATAAAGAAGGAGGGTAAAACTCCAAATTAACATCTCAAAGTATACCAACAACAAGAACTCAGATTTAAATAGACCAACAATTCACAACTACTCTTATCTCTCTTAATTCCTATATTTTCTACATTGTTAACAGCATGGATCTGATTGTTACATTGAACAATGAAAGAAAATATTGGACAAAAAAGTATCACAAAATCATATAAGAAATATAAATGATGGCCAACATCCAACTTCAAGTCCAGAACATTATCAAATTAGCAAAAGTAACAAATACTCAATTAGCAGAAATTAAAACAACAATATTACAAGCAAGTTATTCACATAGAACACAAACAGCAGAAGATATTTTTAGTATATATAAAGACCTATGTATCAAAGCTGAAAGCAGTGAACTCTAATTATTTTCATTTTCATTTTTATTTCTATTTTCATTTCTATTTATTTTTCTATTATTCTATATTTAGAACTGGAGTTATGGTTAGAGTGACAATATCACGCTGTCACACAACCGGTCACATCAGATGACATGGTCACAGTAACAGTTACAAGTTATGAAATATATAGAATGACATAGAAAGTTCTGGAAGGATGATATCATACAACATGTATAATACATGGCTGTTTAGAGTAGGCTAGAAGTAATTAGCATGGACTATGAGGTTCTAGTATATAAGGTAGACTATCCTGTATAGAGTCCTCTATTGAGTTCTCTTATGTTAATCTAATACAAGGTTCTATTTATTGACCAACTTTAAAGCCTCTGAATCATAACACTATGCAATATTATACAAAGAGATATAGAAAATCAACCACATCATATTCAAACTCTATTAGCAGATGAATTGGACAAGTGCAAAGGAAAAGGAAATTCTCAAGCAAACAATCATATTGTTACAACCTTAAGCTTGGGTTAGATTGCAACTTAGGCAAAGATTTGAGTAAGAGTGAAGGAAATGGTCAATTGGTAAAGTGTATGGATACAGAACTGTATCTACACTATATATACCTATAAACCACAAGGAAAACATATGTCCACAATGATATAATACATGAGGTAAGAAGAAGGAGTTAATGAGAAAACAATGCCTACTGCATGAGGCACTGACTAATACAACCTATGGTGCAGCTGATCATTGCATCATACCCTAGACCCT
>Ga0157363_1000525_pt1 | contig 29260 bp, 15 predicted proteins | sample AttsexASBM1_FD_111477 | JGI IMG/M metagenome (GOLD analysis project Ga0157363, IMG submission 111477) | Fungus gardens microbial communities from leaf cutter ant in Ribeirão Preto, State of São Paulo, Brazil - Atta sexdens ASBM1 | ecosystem: Host-associated > Fungi > Mycelium > Unclassified ... | reverse complement strand
CTCTGTATATATATATATATATATATATATATATATATATATATATATATATATATATATATATATATATAAAGGTAATATTAAATCTAGAATATATTGTGCTATACATAAAAAAATATATACCATTCAAATATTAAGAATGTTTAAATATCCTTTCGTAATAAATTCATCGTACTTATAAGCGCGAATAATTATACAATGATTTGACGCATACATACATTTGGAATAAGAATGTTTCCAAAGATAACAAATAAATTACAGGAATAACTAATAAGATTCAATAATCAATTATTTTAAAAACAATTTTAAAACATTATATTATGAAATATAATTTTGAAAAATTTCAAATCTTAATTCTTCTTTAATTAACGGAATAAATAAGTTAAATGACAATAATATAATGCATAACAAAACAAATTAATAAGTTTTAGAAAGAGATTTCATTTAAAAAAATTGACTTAATGCATACAATTGATATTTTATTCTATATAAAAAATACGTGTAAGATTCATTTACATATACATATGACAATTAAAATTCTTTGTAAATAATATATTGAGTTGTCTTATGTGATAATTATTATATGTACCATTACCTCTAGATATCACTCGATAAAAAATTCGTATAATGAAAGTATCTCATTTGCATAGTATATGAATATTAATAACACAAGGATATTTTTTTTTATACACCAGCTACATAAAATTCCAAATTCCAAAATTCATTACCAGTATGCTAAAAATCTATAGCTTACATTATGTACACTGTAAGATATCAGCACTGACAGTGAATTTTGGAATACAATTTTTTATCGTCCTACGAAAGTACGATCAGTTGTATGAAAAGTACACTCATTGGAATCTTACGTACAAATTTTATATCAATCAAGCACCATGTTAACCGTTCATAACATCGTTCAAAATATGGTCGATAAGGACGCGCGGCAGAGGTGGATGAGAACCTGGATGCGACTTCCTGTGACTGATTAGACCCGGCTTCTGAGTGAAAGCTTTGCCGCAAATATCGCATACATATGGCCTGATACCGGTGTGGATAAGCAGATGTTGCTTGAGAGCTGTCCTACGAGCGAAAGATTTATTGCAGATGGTGCAACTGTATGGTTTGTCCCCGGTGTGAATCCTCATGTGCACCTTCAATCTGCTGTTCCGCGAGAATGTCTTGCCGCACTCTTCGCATACCACGTTCTCTCTGCGTTCATGCTGCCTGAGCATATGTTCATTGAGATTCTCCTGGCTAACCATTCGTCTCTTGCATATCTGACACTCGTACTTGGCCTTGTAGTGTGCAAACTTCTGGTGCACATATAAAGAATTGCTATTGAGACAAGTCTTGCCACAAACATCGCAAATCACCGGTTGCTCCCGGTGGCTGAAACGTATATGGTTCGTCAGATCGCCTTTAACCTTGAACTTCTTACCGCAAGTTTCGCAGGAAAATTTGAAGTCATCTGTGTGCTTGCGCGCGACGTGTATCTTCAATTCATACTTGTTCTTGTTCTTGTATTCACACTGGTTGCAATAAAATAATTCTGGCTGCGCGTCGCCGTCGCAGGACTGTGGCTGTTTGTGTTTTCGCTTGATATGAGAATATAGCGACGATTTCTTGGCAGTTTTAAATCCGCACTCATTGCACGTATACACCTTATTAACATCCTCCACCTTGTGCCGGCGTTTATGAGAGTATAGTGTGCTCTTTTTTGCGCACGTAAAATCGCAAAGATCGCAATGTTCTTCAACAGATGATTTCTTCTGATTAGATGTCTTTGGAACATCAACGGCGATCGCCGATGTTTCATTGTTGTCTTCAACACTAACTTCTGTTTTAATTATTAAGTTAGGATTCTCGGATGAGATTAACGCAGTAGTCTTAACTGCTGTTCCGCGACTATACGAACAAGCTGTTTGACTAGTCTTCTTGAGAGACGTGCTGTTACATTTCGTTGTTCTACGTTTTTTTTCAGTACAATTTGCCTCTAAATTTTTCTTAGCCCTTTTATGATTTTGTGCCAAGTGAGATGCTAGAGTAGTACTTCTTTTACACTCAAAATCACACACGTTGCAAACAAAACTCATTGTATTCTTGTTCCTGTGCTTGCGCATGTGCATGTTCAGATTCGTTTCACTCAAACATTCATAACTGCAAATCGTACAATTGAACTTCTTAGGATTTGTTTTAGCCACTTCTTTCTTATGTTTCTTTTTTACGTGCGCATCTAAAGTTGCTAATCTATTACAATCAAAATCACAAAAAGTGCAAACGTAAAATACGTATTTGCTCCCGTATTTTGCTTCCTGTAAACGCAACTTTAATTGTTTGGATGGTCTTCGAATGTTCGTCTTTAAATATAGCATGTACTTTTCTTTCAGACGTCCTTCTCGAAGCCATGAATGCATATTGTGTGTTATTTTGTGGCGACTTAGCATAGACTGCATAGGAAATTTCATATTGCACTTATCACAAGTATAACTATCGATGACTACGTTGTGCAAACGCATCAAGGAATCCATGCAATTACTAATGCTACATTCGTTGATTTTCTGATTGCTCTGTTGACCCTTGATTTCTTGGATTTTGACAGGGGCCAACGATAATACATTAAGTACTTTTGTGGTTTCTTCAGCTTTATGGACATCTTTTAACATCGGTACTAACGAATAGTGTAGTTTATCATTAGCATCATCGTGTTGCCACAGTTCTTTCATCGATATTGAATCCTTTGCGGCAATAAAGCAACCAGAAGTGTCCATCTGCAAGATCTTCTCGCTGCAGTTTTGTTCTCTAAAACATATAAAATACAACGGTTAGTTTCAGTAATGTTGTTAAAATTTGAACATCTCAATCACTACTTACTCCAGGTCTAAAAGATGTTTCTACAAAAGTTTTGGATACGATTGAATCGTGGAACTATTATATAATTTGCAAGCCACGAATTCATTCATATTTTTTTTTATATTCGATATATACATTATAAAATGTCTTTTTCAGGATATGAAAAGGATATAAAATTATTTTATTGAAACTGTGTAACAATTCAAATTTACACTTATATAAATTAAAAGTTGGTGGAAAATAACATAACAAATTTCATAAAAAAGATAACTTAATATGCATAAATCACTTAATAAATATAACTGTTTCAAGTAAATAGATTTATTTAATTTAAGCTCTATTTTTTTATTTATCCCTCATCAATTCACATTTTTTCTTATATTTAAACAAGTAGATTTATTATGTATATACAAAACTAAATACAGCATTACAAGTAAAATAACTGCTTGCTTTCCAAGAGACAGATAATATCGGTAAATGTGCACCTGATACTTCTTACGCACAATTACATTTCTTCTTGATAATGCATAAATCATAAATACAGCGATGACTTGTTAATTAAATGACTAACATCTCTTCAAGTTGAACCCTGCAATTTTGATAATTGTAAATCTTATTGTGCTGCCATATGGCTATCGAAATCCTCTTGCTTTAAAAATTGTAATCTTGTTACATATGACATAGTGAAATTTGTACTCGTTTGAATGCATTCATTGCATGTCTTTTTATGTAACAAATAATTGATTCTGTAGAATCTTCCATAAATATCGCTTCTTCAACTTCTGCAAATATTATTTGCAATTTCTTTGAATTTTTTCCAACTTAAATTTTCACTATATATTTTTAATGTTAGATTCAATTTGTCCTTTTAATTTTCTTCTCCACAAATTCGTCAGCAGCTTCTACTTTTACTAATGATGAAAGACATGACGATTCTACGATCTCACTTTTATCTTCATCTTTGACAAATTCATAAGAATCTTATATCGGCAGAAAAGAAAATTGATGGTTGCTTTAAATCTTAAGAAAATTTTGTTCAAGAAGATCACATGGTAGACCTAAAAGCAAGAAAAATAAATTAGTGGCGCAAAATAAGTATTTGTATACACAGAAATTGTCTAGTGACTGTAAAAACATCCTCTTTGCACAATACATTAAATATTATATATTTATTTAACATATTATATATTTATTTAACAAGGAATATAACATTATGATATAATGCAATATAAAATTGTAAATTGTTATAAAAAAAGTTTTTTTCATATTAAGAACATCTTTACAACTTTTGCATTATATTTAAGTAATTCTTATAAGAATAAAATGGAAAATACATTTGTCATTATTTCATACTGTTTACTTAAAATGTATGTTTATCAATTTTGTAATAATTATATTTGTATTCATAATATCTGAATATATGATATTTAAAAGTATTTTCCTTAAATTTTCAGTTGATTTAATATTATTAACAAAATTCACATTCGTTGACGAAGCATTAACATGTTAACTTTATTGCATGATATTTCCATTCGCACTCATTTTTTAAAAAAAGATTTTTTTCACATTAGTATAATTTACAATTAGCTAATAATTAAAGATATTTAAATAATTGTTTTTTTAAATATCTTTAAATATTTTTAAAAACATTCATTACGGCAACAAAAAAGTTGTTTTCTATTATTGAAAATATGACTATTATTTAATAATGCAGGCTGATTGATAATTAATGATTATCTTCTTACATATCGACAGAATCGACCAAACTAAATAGAAAAGTCCTTTATCATTTTGTAATTTTCATAATGATTGATAAGATATTAATTTTTAAAGATCGCCAAATGTGTTTTGTGTCCGCCCGCCCCTCAAAAATTGCAAAATAGTAGAGGACTTTTCGATTCAGTTTAATTTATTTTGCCTCTCTATAAGAGTTTAATCATTAATTGTGAAACACCCTGTATATTATTTTCTTATGTTGTTTCATTATATTTAAGTTTTTTTTTTTTAAAGATTCATCAATATATATTTCAATCGTAGAAAGTGTGAATACATTCATTTACTAAAAACATATATATTTATTTAATATTTTACATCAATTTTATACTGTACATTGCATCATTCCATAAAAGTTCACTATCAAAAGCGAGGATTATTATCATAAAATCATATTTTCGATAACATTTTTAAAATAAATTTCTATTAAAAAAACTGAATAGAAGATAACATTCTTATCACCAATTTAAATTACATACACGGAATTTATTAAATAATGTCAAAAATGTATGCCTTCATGCTATAGTGAATATAAAAAGCAAAATTATTATTCTATGAAAAATAGAATTTATCGTTAACGAAAATACACAATCTTACTTGTTAATTAAAATATAAAAAATAGAGATTACAAGAATTATAACAAAGAAATATCAAAAAATATTGAACTTGATATTGCAAAGATATTGCAAAGACACATTTTTATTAAATTCATAAACAAAATTGGAAGACTTGGATATAAAAATGAAATGAAATTACATGATGAATGAGTTCAAAATACAGTATAACATAAGAAAAAAATTATATCTAATATTAGATTAATATAGGCATTATTTTTCCTATATGTATTATGTATTTATATTGCCAACAGATTTATAATCATAATATAAATATATTAAAAGTTTCAAAAAAAAAATAAAAAATAAAAAACAACAGAATAATTTTGCGATTCCGTAAGATGATTACAATCTTCGAATATTCTAAATTTAATTAGAGAGTAAATAAATGCAGAATGTTAGAATTTAATCATAAATCTAATAAACTTGATATAGTATTCTCATTTAAAATTTATATTCAAGTAAATTTTTCAATAAATTTAAATACAAAGTCCACATACCAATATAGTAGCATGTACTATCAAAAAAAGAATCTTCCGATTTAAAAATTTACATGTCACAAGACAATAATATATCGCCTTTGATTGTAGATGAGATTGTCCAAATTGCGTTACATTACAAATGTATCGCCACTGAGATAATAATTAAAAATCATCTGTTTGCACATCACGCGCTTTTAGAGATTATATATGTATATTAGAGAACCATAAGATCATTCTCTTAATATCACAAATTCATCTTGTTTTTACACACGAATCACTTGGCACTTTTATTTACAACAATTTTGTCTTGCACGCCGTGCAGGAGATTCGTAATTTTAATAGGTGGAGGCGGTGGATGTACGCCAGGATGTTTTTTACGGTGCAACATCATTGGCGATCGCTGAGTGAAGCTCTGACCGCAAATGTCGCAAACGTAAGGTCGCTCGCCAACGTGAGTCAACAAATGAATCTTTTGTGAACTGAGACAGCCGAAGGTTTTGCCGCATATTGCACAGAGATATGACTTTTCTCCCGAGTGCGTCCTGAGATGCTTTGTGAGACCATATTTGAACTTGAACTCCATACCACACTGCTCGCAGACATACTTCATTTTATGCAGCTCAGTGTGACTGTCAAGATTTTTTTGGGTCTTGAAGCGCTTCCTGCAAACTTGGCATTCAAATTCTTTAATCTTCGTCTTGTGCTTGTAATGCTTGTGGAAGTACAAAGAACTCTTGCTGGGATAAGATGTGCCGCATATGTCACAAACGCAGGATTCTGTATCGTGATCCTTCATATGCGTTGTATAGTCAGATTGTACCTTGAACATCTTGCCGCATTGCTCGCAACTATAGTTGTAATCCTCGGTGTGCTTGCGAATGTAATGTATCTTCAAATACGGTTTCGTACGCGCCTTAAATTCGCACAGAGTACACGCGTGAAGCTGCGCGGGTTCGTCGTGGATTTCCATATGCCTAGAAAGATATGCACTGGTCTTGAAGCCCTTGGAACAAATCGTGCATTTGTGCGGACGGGAATTGCTATGTTTAAACATATGACTGGTGAGTTTGCTCTTGCGGTCGAACGTAATATAACAAATCTGGCAGATATGTGACTTTTTCTTTGGACTAGTCGTGTGTTTGCCGGATCGCGTTTTCGAGAGTTCATCTTTACGCCGTTTCCTAAAGTCCAAAGGAGTGTCATCCAAATCGTCCAAATCATCTAAATCCTCGACGGTTACCTTATTTTTCTTTCTAGTCTTAACGCGTTCTTGATTTTTCTCTTCAGAATTATCCTTCTCTGTTTTTACTTCATCTTCTTTCGACTCAGCTTTAAAATTATTTTCTTCAGTAGGCGGAGGTTCTTTCATCATAAACACGCTCAATGACTTTGGGATGCGAAAATAATCGTCTTCCAGTTTTACTATCAGAAAAGTTGACGAAAGTGGATCTAGTTGATTGGACCTAAAAAAATTATAAAAATCAGTCAGTCGATTTTTATTCATTAGTACAATGAGGATATGGACGTGCTGGTTGCACGCGAGCATGCATGGTGCAACTTCAGAGTTAAAAGTTTCAATAAAGAAGCAAAGCTGAATTCTACAAAAATCTTTTTTTACTGCTTGTAGAAATACTTTCTTAACTATAAATATTCATTATTCTAATACTTGTTTTAACATCTATTTATAAGAATAAATAGTAACTGACAAATTAACTTACATTTTAAAAAACGCAAAATGTTGAACTATATATTAATATATAAATAAGTTATAATACGATGTATAACATTTATTTAGATTATTTATTGCATTTAATTTATTTAAAAAATTAAATTTTGTTCTATATAATTAAAACTGAATATGTATTATTAATTTTATCATGCATTGCATTATAAAAATTAAAATAGACATAACAATTTTGATATTAAATAAACAAAAATTATTAAAACATTTTTCAAAATAATCACAAATATGTAACACATTACTTTAATTAGCTTTCCCTTTAAAATCCAGATATTATAATGAAATAATCAATATGTATCAAAAGTGCAATATCTGCATTTTTGTACATTTACTCCTGTATCAGCAATTAAAAAAAAAACAAAATTAAACTAAAGAATTATAAAACATTCTAAATAAAATACACTTTCAAAACAGATGGTAATAAGAATCTATGAAGATTCTTTCCACGCCTCGTGAGATATAGATCGTTGCGTAAAATTCACATCACAAATGTCATAACATGAGTCGATTTGCAAGAGTAGATAAAGTCGTGTTGCTTTATATCCTATATTCCATATTATAACGTTTGTGACGCTTTATTAAACCTTTACATTTTTTAGTACAATTCGGATGATGGTAGATCAGCAATAATTATCAATTTACAAGTTTTTTCAACAAAATAAATTTTGCATTTTTGACAGTTCATCTTCTTGAGAAATTTCAATCTTATGAAAATTGATCACGTAGAAACAATAAATATGTTAATCAATCGATTACACGCATAAGGATACCATATCTCAGATACGGATATCTTATCTCAGCTTTACAATCCTTTACTACAATCGTGGTTAAAACTGTTAAACTGCAAATTTTATTCGTCATCACGATAAGCCTAAAGATTCTTAAAATCTCAATCTGTAAAATATATATTGATAAATTATTTAATATTTGATGAATTCGATCCACTCTCATGCACAGTTTAATCCTTGTTTTTCAAATATTTTCCAAGAAAATTACTTAATATTATATAAACGTACACACCCCCCCCCACACACACACACACACACACACACACACACACACACACACACGTATAAAATTTTAACGATTAAATAAAAAAATAATTTTCTTTTATTTAAGCGTCCGTTGAAACTTCTTAATTTTGGAAGACTTGGATTCCTTTTGTAATATAATGCTTCATCTTTGATATATAATCGTTTAATAATTCGTTGACTTCTGAAACATTTATTTTAATAAGTAAAAGAAAATATAATTTAATGTATCACTATATTTAACAAATCACGATTGTTATAAAATTACATAAATATAAATTTGCACATATACTCGTAAAATATAAAGAAAAATTCTTTTTTGTACAAAACATTCTGTATTCGAAATCGTTCTTAAAAAATTTATTTTTCGAAATTAATTTAAAACTACAATACTTTTAGTAGAAAATACTAAATACTTATAAAAATAAAGCTTACTTATATGGTAAAAATAAAAATCTAAGAAAAAATAAAAAAATACAAATTATTCGCAAATCACAAATCTTTTGTATAATCAATATAACTATTAAACATAAAAATTCAAATTTTAAGTATTTATTAAACAAATTCAATTATATATAGTTTGTATGTGTTTCTTTTCTACAAAGTAATGCTTTCAATATTTTCGTACGTATAATTAATAATTAATTCTATGATTTATTATTTTACAATAATACGTATTTAAATAAAAATTATAATCAACATAAATACTTCGTGTTCTGAAATTTCAAATATAATTAAGTAAAAAATATTTTTTAATATAATTTTATTGTATATTAAATCGTTGCGTTTATTTTATAGTTTATATCAAATCTTATAATTTAATAATATTCACATAAAATAGAAATTTTTATTGAATATTTTTAATGTTCACTGTTTTGCAAAATTTTTATTTTGCACAATAAATATTAATATAGAGCTTTCTTTCTGATATAATATTTCAATTAATGTACACGAAAACATACAGGATCTGATCGAATAACATAAAAGCAAGCATGATTCCTTATAAAAAAAATAAAAAATATATATAGAATAAAATTTTTCGATTTTCTGTTTATTTTTCGAGAAAATCGAAAAATTTTATTCTATGTATTTTTTTATTTTTTTATAGAGAATCACGTCGTGCTCGCTTTTGTATATTCGACCATACTCTATATACCAAATATATATCAAATACTGTTTTCTAAAAGAAAACAATAATATTAAAAATATATATTTTTCTATAAGTGTGCATAAATGTATCAGTCTTTTTCTTTAGCAAAGGCAAAAGTATCATTATGTATACGCTTTGTTCGTACACAAAATACAATCGAAAAAACTTATCAGTATGAATCGTATATTCTAATATATATATATATATATATAGTTCATATGTTTTATACATTCCTTAATAACTTCAAGATATTACTTTATAATCCTTTGTTAACATCAACCATCAATCGATTGTGAATCCAATACGAAACTCTTATCCATATTGTCATTTTTTATCTTTTCAAGGTAATTCCTGGCGAGCTCGGCTATTTGTGGATGGGACGATGATAATGGCGGTAACGGTCCAAGATGATGTTTTCTATGTCTCAGTAGACTGGAGCGTTGCGTAAAGTCCTTTTCACAGACATCGCATTTATATGGCCGTATGCTGGCATGGGTGAGCACATGCTGATAAAAATTGCTGATGGACAGGAACGTTTTTTGGCACAGAATACAAGTGGAGACGTTTGTCTGGCCGTGCTTGAAACGTTTATGGCTTGTGAGTTCGCGAGTACCACTATACTCTTTTTCACAAATCTCACATTTAAAACCTTTTTTATGCAACATCAAATGGTTGTCCAACCTACTTCTATGGTGGAACTTTTTACGGCACAAGTGACACGGATATTCATACTTGATCTCACGATTTCGTTTCTGATGCCGCCATTCGTGGCCTTTGACGTCTTTGACTTTCTTGCCGCAAAAGCGGCAGATTTGTAGATCCGATACGTGGGTTCTTTTCATATGATGTGTTAGATCGATCTTCAGCTTATAACTGCGGCCACAATGTTCACAAATGTATCTTGATTCATAATCGCTATGAGCACGAATGTAATGTCTTTTTAATCCATCTTCACTTTTGTACTTCACATGACAGATTTCGCACTCAAAAAAATAATCCGGCCGGTGTATTTTTTTATGCGTCTCCAGCGCTCTTAACGTATAACAAGTTCTTTTGCACCTGTCGCATTGATATGGTTTACGATGTGCATATTTTACATGTTGTTCAACTTGCTTTGCATTATTAAAATGCCTCTCACAAAATGGACATGTGTTTTTTATTTCTTCCATGACTTCATCTACTTCAGTGATTTCTTTGTGTGAATTCAGAGAATCGGAGACTTGTGATGATTTCGAATTCAACAAAGATCGGACATTGTTAATTGAAACATTGGTATCTTTGATAGTTATTACAGATGAATTCTGTGAATCTAATGACAAATTTACATTAATCGATTCATTTGACACATTTTGGCACTGTATTGTAACGGGTTTAAGTTTTTCACTTGTAGAATTAGTTTCACTTTGAACAGGTTTCCAAGAGTCCAATAAAATGGAGACAAAACGAACAGGCCCTTTTTGGTATTGTCTTCCTGTCTGCTTGATGATAGGCTTTTCCCTGAAACAGGGATAAACTGTGTCAGTGTATAAAGTATCAACATTTGTTTTAATCATATATTCAATAGCCAAGTATGACATAAAAAAATCTCCTTATAGCCATTATATTGTATATAATATTGTATATAATAAAATAAATCTCACTGTGTTGTTATATTGTGGATGTCACCATCAATTTCATCAATTACTAGAAAATTTGCATAGGAAGCATTAGAAAATTACGCATATATATATATTTTTATCAAATTTTTTATATAAAATTTTTACACGCACTTGTATTCCGTTATATCCAGAGAGATGCAATGAGTCTGAAATAAATGCAAGAAAGTAAATTTACTTCAAAAAATATAAAAAATTGTGGAAAATATTTTTTTCTTGTACAAAATAAAGTTAGCTATTACGCTATAAGAATATCATCCATAAAACAAATGAAAAAAATTATGCATTAACAGCATTAGTCTTTAATAAAGTAAATATATATTTATTCCATTAATACTGTTATTGAATTTAAGATTATTTTCAAATGAAATGTAAATGTGTGCTGTTACTACATTATCTTTTTCGTGCACAATATTATTTAATATTATGCTCGTAATAATTAACATACTTAATTGATTATATAAATAAATCTTACAAAAATACAATCTTTTTTATTTATCAGTGTTTGTTCAGTTACAAACGGTTATCCAAATGATCATTCATAATACGAAATTTTATATATATATATATATATATATATACATATCTTATTAATTAAGCATTATTAACACATATATTTCAGTTATTTTAGATAAATATTTAGCTATGCTAAATACTTATACTTTATTCATAAAAGATGTTTATATAAAAAAACGTATGTCCCGAATAATTTAAATAATTGAAAGTAATAGTAAATAAAATTAGTCTTTCATCTTATAATTTATCATGATAAACTCATCAATTTTTTAATACATCGCAATTGCCATTTTATACATATCCTTTCCATTTCAAATTAACTTTTTCCCTTACACATACAAATAACAAAATATACATCTAGAATGAAATATTTTTCACATTTATTAAAAACTAAAATTAAACTAAAATTAAACTAAAAATAGAACTAAACGCACTTGGAACAAAGAAAAATCATCAAAAAGTTTTAATTATGACATATGGATACCGGATATTTTCTGAATATCCGATATAAATTTCCCAAAATTCTAAAAAAAAAAAAGCAAGAAAAAAATAGCAACAATTTTAAGTTTGTTCATTTTAATAAGCGTGCTATTAACGTTATTGCATCATTCTATATCCTATTCTTATTTTACGTCTAATAAAAATAATAAAGACAGAATGACACAACAGCATGTTGTTGATCGCGCTCCCCAAATACAGTTTTAACTAAACTTTTTGCATAGTTTATCTTTTTCCTTTATCTCCCCAACGTAAAAAGAAAAAGAGAAAGGCTGAACTGTGCAAAAAGTTTAATTGAAAAGAATAGAATTCTGCATCAAACTTTAATATAAAATTTCAGACGGATATATAGTCAGAGCTATCCAATAGTAAAAAAGTATCCAATAGTAAAAAAATACCGAATATTTTCCGAATATCCGGTGCATCTCTAATAGTTTAACAGTATTTTTATTCTCACAAACTATCAAACATATTTTTGAAAAATATGTTTTCGAACATTATTATTATACATTTGTAAATTAAATGACTTTTGTACAAATAACGATATATTAAATCGTCTGAGCCGTTCATTAATTTCATTATATTAATAGTTATTAATAGTTTCTCGAATTTCTATAAAATATTTTTTAAGCTAAACCAGTAATGGAAACCTGCGACGTGTAGAGTGAAAAAAGATCGGGATGGTTTTTTTCTGTGCCGAGAATTGGATCATTGAGTAAAGTCTTCACAGCAAATATATGGCAGTTATATGGCCTGACCAGTATAAGAACATGCTCATAGAACTTATTACCTCTTATCGACACTTTCAATACTTTGTTACAAATCGAACAAGATATACTTAATTTGTGAACCCGGTTCTTGTACTGTAATTGTCTTAATTGTCTTAATTGTCTGCTCCATTTCTTTTTCTATTTGAAGTTCTCTTTTTCATTGTTTATTGTAATTTTTTCTTTTTATCTCCTTTTGCTGAACTACTATTTCCTCACACTTTCTTTAGAAGTAATCTCTATCACGTCATAATACATTCCGACATATATCATTATCCCACATTGTCATCCACCGTCCCTAAAACATCCATTAATTTCAATCAGTACAAACAACAACATATACATTGTCACAACTGCCAAAATCAAGACTCTTTCATATTCTCTCAATCAGTAATGTTCAATAAAAATTCTGGTAAAATCATTTAACTAATATATTTGATATTATTGCTATTATATAATTTGTAAAGATTAAACAATTAAATATTTAAATATATTAAGATAGAAACAAAATTATAAGCTTTGTTTGACTTAAAATTTCTAAATTTACATATAATTTTTTAAATACTATACACATAGTATCTACACACATTAAAAATAATTATTTCAGCAATTACCATTCCAACAAATTTATAAGTATGTACTATACCATCTACTTAGCAAATTCGGTTGAGCACAATGCGCATTAATACATATTACAATCATTGTACACTAATTTAAAAATGGATGTAAAAATGAAATGCAAATATTTCGAATTATAACACGCATATTTTACTTGACAGCATAATAAAATGTATTGAAGATTTCACAGTTTAATCTATTTTATATTTATATTAAACACACATCTTTACGTCAATTTATGTATGACTTTAATATGCATCAATGGATCTAATCAAATTCTCTAGTAGTTTGGCTTTCTGATTCAAGTCTAAGCAGTAACAGGGATGGCTGATAATTTGGGTTGAAACGTTGATGTCGGAATATCATTTGCGATGATGTGACGTCACTGTTATATTGCGTGAAATATTAATTGTTGGCAGATATCATATTTGTATGATTTTTTGCCTGTGTGAATAAGCTTATACATCTTGACACGTGCGTATTTCGAGAAAGTTTTTACCAGTGCATAACATGCACTGGTAGGATCGTTCGTATATATACGTTCATGTCGCTCTAATGTTTAATTCGACGCTAATATTTTATCGCACTGGACGCACAAAAACTTCGGCAAATGTGGGCTCATATGACTGCAAACGCTGAGCGCCGAGATAAAAATTTTTTTATTATTTCGGCGCGGACTTCTGAATTCCATGAATCACACATTTGTATGTAAGGATTTCTGTAAGCTGTAATAATCATGAATAAAGTACCAACTTCTTCGCTAACTCACCTTGTAACAGTTGTGATCCTCGAGATTATAATTCGACATAAATCTTTTGACACAGCAATGTCGAAAGTCACGCTTGTGCACCCGTCAAATATAGGCATCAAATGAAACTTTCGAAATCAAGTCATGGAGCACAAATATGTATAACGTCACTGTGGATCTGCATGTGATTATTCATATCCGACTTGCGTTTGAAGGTTTTCTCAAATCGTGCAAGGATGTACATATGCTTCACACATATGTGTTTTTTATATCTACAAAGCAGAAGATAAATCACATGGCATACAGGACATTCATATATCGCACACTTTTCTTTTTTGTTTTCAGTATTAATGATAGTATTTCTAATGTTTTCATCACATGCTTTTTTCAATATTTCCTTTTTCTTCTTTTATTCGATTATTAAGTTTCCTATCGTTGAATTCGATTCTATTTCTAGCGAATAATTGTACACCTCGGATTTTTCCTCACTAAACTCATTCTTGAAAAGTTCTTCAACTCTTCGAATTCGAGAATTCTGTAAACAACAACAATAATTTTTCAGCATTCATATTTAAACGCAGTCATATCATCAAGACATTGATACATACACATGATATGGATATTTTCTCTTCTTCATCCAAAGTTTCATACGAGAATGATCCAAGGACTAATTTGGCAATTTATACAAACGTTGGAAATAATGATGTTCTCTTACTTCAAAATTAAGGAACAATCGACAAAGATTTTCAAAGTTACAAACACTATTTTATGTATGAGTTATTTTATTAAACGTATAATAACGAATATCAATGATAACATAAATTTATCGATGCATTTATCCACATTCATACGAGTAAGTCTGAGGTCTCGCCTTAGAAAGAAACTCTAGAAAAGAAAAGAGAAAAATAAGGAAAAGAAAACGAATTCGTCGTTCAACAACATTGGCATTATTCGGCTTACAAGTTATCCTTATCTACACTGAAAAAATAGAACAACAATATTCGTAACGGAACACTTTGAGCACGATAGTACAAATGTATAATCGTATAATTCATGAAAAACCGAATGGACAAATATCGCGCGTTATTTTGTCTCTTGAGCGTCGCACGGTTTACACAAACGTTACAACCAGTGTACAAAAGATATTGTAGAAATTTATCGAGAAATATCGGGAATACCGTGAGTATAACGCTCCGTCGACATTGTCCAACATCAACGTAGTGGTAGATAATATAATAATTCAAAACTTTTTTGAATTTCTGTCTGCTCTGTTGTTACGATATATAAGCAACAACAACGCGTAAGCACGTACTATCGCACTGTTATTATCGTTTATGTAGTCGTCAACGAAAATCGCGTCATCAACAAGAAGTCATTCATAAAACAAGTCAAAGTTCTTAAACACACGTAGACTTCTGATGGGCCGTTAAATTGCCCTGGCAAGAGAATCCACGATTGCATATCTGGCACACATAAGGTCGTTCCCCGGTGTGTCCGCGTTTGTGAATAGTCAACGTCGATCTCTGTGAGAATGCTTTCGGACACTGGTCACATTTGTATGGCTTCTCCCCCGTATGTACTCTTCTGTGCATCCTCAGATTTTCGGAATCGGTGAAACCCTTTCCACAGATGTCGCAAACGTAAGGTTTTTCCCCGGTATGGATCCGCCTGTGCTTCTTTAAGTGTTCAGCGCTACTAAGACTCTTTCCGCAGTAATCGCAAAGATACAGCTTTGTCGGATTGTGGCTTTCCTTGTGTCGGAAGAGCGACCTCTTCGTGGCAAGTACGCGGCCACAAATGTCACAAGCAGTGCTAGTCACTTTGTTAGCCTTCAGCTCGGGATGCGTGCGTCTGCAGTGTGCGGAAAGCTGTCGTCTCAAGTAGAAGGCATTGTTACAGAGCTGACAGACAAACGGCTTCTCGCCCGAGTGAATGTTATAGTGTTCCTGAAGATCGAGCTTCTTACGAAAACGTTTATCGCATTCATTACATTTGAATGGCAGATCCGCTTTGTCCATATGTCGCGTCATGTGAATGCTCAGAGCCGCCAAAACAGTAGTTTCGTAATCGCACTCCTTGCACATGTAACTCGGTAGGAAATGTGTCTTTTCGTGCCTCGTTAAGTCACGAAACAACCGAAATTTTTTGGGGCAATGTTTGCAAGGAAGATCGCCTACTGTGTGGCGCAATAAATGTTTCTGATAGTTGCTCTTGTGTCGGAAAACTTTGTTACAAGTTTTGCAAAGAAACTCCAGCTCAGGCTTTTCTTTCTTCACCTTTTTCAATGATGCGATACGATCGCTCACTCCTGAAGAGTTGCTTTTGCGACTGCTTTTACGTACCGAATGCGTCTTCATGTGTTTGCGAAGACTAATACCAGTTCTGAAGATCCGGCCGCATTGGGCACATGTATTCTTCCGCTTACCTTTGTGCTCGATCTCATGGTTATCCAACAAAGACTGCGAGGCAAAGAAAACACCGCAGAGTTTACAATGATACGCCAAAGGAAGATCTTCCTCGTCATCCTCACTGTACTTTACTTCCTGCTTTATGACGTCTTGTTCAGGATTTGTTGAAACTGCTGTCTCGTCAGTGGTGTCCACCGGATCCAGACATTTCGACGAGGACTTCGCAGGTTCGCCATTCTTCTTCACCAGATCAAGTTTAGAGAACATCGGGTAATAGTCTTCAGGAAACTGTAGCTGGTTGTACCTGAAATGGAAAAATTCAGAGGGATATCAGTATCGAATATCCTTGTTATATGGCAACGATCTTTCTTTCATTGTCTGGTCTCGTTGTCTAGCAAATTATTTCTACTCCTGTAAGTAAAATTTTTGAACTTGCGCAAATTTACAGCTTTATTTATATGATAAATTAAATAATTTGGTTAAAAAATAATCAAAATCGTCAATATTACATCTATATATAGTTTGTATTATATCTAACGATAGAGACATTTAAATATGAAAAAAGCAATGAAACATTTGATAGAGTTATAACTCTGAGTAATACTTTTTTTATATTAATAATACATTTTTATTTATATTAATAATACATAATGTAGGAATATATATTCAATATAAAAAAAATAATTATAGCTCTTACTGTAATCCATATAAAATAAACAATGTTACATATATCTTTCTTGATATTTCTGTTTGTTATTCTATCGGCATTTGCTATATTTACGATTTTGTTCAATCATTTTTTTATGTAATATATTAATTTCTTATAATAATAATCCACTTTATAACACACACACACACACACACACACACACACACACACACACACGCGCGCGCGCGCGCGCGCCTGTCAAAGATAAAAAGAAAACTTCAAATCATAGAAAGACTTTGCAATACAATTTTTAATGAAATTAATTTGTTTAAGGTTCTTAATTACGAATAACGAATCCTTAGAATTCAATTAATAATATCAAAAGCGAGAAAACACATAATAAAAATTCAGTCATTCATTTTTCAATAAAATCAAATTTAAATGCTGATATACTTACAAAATATTCGAAAAAACTTTTATTTTGAAATAAAATCATATTTATCTGAATTGATATCAATTCGACATACAGTTTGTATCATTTTTTTACATAATTCAATTGCAAAAATTTGGTTATTTATTAATTACTAGAAGTACACAAGTTTTCGGTCTATTTTATAAATCTGTTCTATTGCGAATGTTATTTTATTAAAAAATATGTTAATATAATTTACAAAAGTTTTTGTTTGATATTTTATCGCTTTTCTGACCACAATCCAAGATGGCTGCAGTGAGTAGATAGAAGCTTTAATACATTGTAAATAGCACTTCAATAAATTAATAAAAAAAAATAAAAATAAGAGATCAATATATCAAAATATGTCAGATATCACATGATAACATCATATTACGATTCCCGCAAAAAGTATTAACATTAAAAAATTTTATCATATAGCACTGTGAACGAGTATCGTCAAAATAAATGTAGAATACGACGTTTATTAATATCGTTGCACTTTATTTCATCGCTTGAATCCATATATAAGTCTGATAATATCACTATACACAATAATGTTTTAAACACGAGATGAAACTGACACAGTATCATAGAAACAGATATAAATTATATCGATTACTATGTCGATTGCATTATTATTTCATTAACCATGTGTACTTTATTGTGAGCATTAAGCAATCCCCTAGACACAAATGATTTGCTGCAATAACTACACTGATATGGTCTCTCACCGGTGTGATATCGTTTATGTATAACGAGAGTCGAATGTTGCGTGAAAGATTTTCCGCAAGTATCGCACGAGTACGGTTTCTCGCCGGTATGAGTTCTTTTATGCACGACCAATGTCGTTCTTTTGTGAAAAGCCTTGCCACAAACATCGCAAACCAGAGACTTCTCTCCGCCATGAAGACGCAAATGATCCTGAAGGGATCCTTTAGATGAGACGGATTTACCACACAAATGACAGTCATATTTGTTTTCGCCGGTGTGTGACTTGACGTGAACTACCAACGAGTTCTTGTAAGCGAATATCTTGCCGCAGAACTCACATTGGTGCTTCACCGGTTTGAAGTTCGGATCATGAATTTTCAAGTGCCGCGCCAAGGTATGATTATTGGGAAAAGATTTGTTGCAAGCAGTACATACGTGTTCCTTGGCGCCATGCTTCACATTCATGTGTCCATGGAGCTCGGCATTCGTGAAGAAGCCCTTCTTGCAAATCTCACAGTGTGTCGTATACTTTTCGAAGTGACGCTTGTAATGAGTAGCTAACTGAGAAGCTTGTATAAACGCGTGACCACACACATCGCACACAAAATTTTTTTCATGAGTGTGAATTCGTTTATGTACCGCTAAAGTATTGGTTCTCTTGAAACACTTGCCACAGACATCGCATTGATAGGGTCGAGCGTCACTATGTGCTACTAAATGACCTTCAAACAAGTTCTTCGATCTAAAAAGCTTCGTACATATATTACATTCATAAAACGTTTGTCTGTTGAATTGTTTTTTCATGCCTGAATAATTCTGATGAGTAATTCCTCTGTTTGCAGCTTTTTCAGGTTCTTTTTGCGTCAGTGGATCTTCGGAAAGCTCATGTCTCAAACTTATATCTTTGTATTGAACACTGCAATCTTCTTGCTTTATATATTTTTCTTCTTTAACAAAAATTGAAACCAACGTAGAATCCGTACATTCATCTATAGACAGTTCATTTTTTACGCACGTCTGTGCTGGTTTTTCATTTCTGAAAAGAAAATGAAATAATAACTATTATAATATTAATTGATTTAAACTGATTACTAATAAAATGAATTCAGGAAGGATTATAATTTTATTTGCACTTATTTATATCTTTCTTCATTAGAAGTTTGTATATTAATGTAATTTTTAGATATCAAATATATATTTTTAAAAAGCAATGTTTCTTACCTTAAAAAATTATTGAATATTTATAATATGTATATATACATATACGCGCGCGCGCGCGCGTGTGTGTGTGTATGTAGTGTCTTACAATTTTTTGACAAGCGCTTTTATGTAGAGTGGACTAAACTAAGTCGAAAAGTTCTCTATCATTTTTCCAATTTTCGCAATAATTAACAAGATTATTAATTATATATTAATTATTAAAAATCGTTAAATATTGGTTTTCAATAATTTTTTACTCAAACATTATCAACTTTACAGAAAATAGCAAGAGATAAAAACTACTTATTTTCTTTTTATGAAGTTCTGAAAATTTTTTCAGAAATTTTTAATATCGTGTTTTCTCATGTTGATAAAAATAGTTGCCAATATAAGAAAATGCAATACTAAAAAGTCAATAAAAAATTTTGAAAAAATTCCTAAAGCTTTATGAGAAAAAGATAAACAATTTTTATCTCTTGCTGATTTTCTGTAAAGTTAATAGTGTTAATTTTTTTGAATAAAAAATTATTGAAAACCTATATTCGGCAATTTTTACTAATTAATATCTCGTTAACCATTGCAAAAATTGCAAAAATGAATTTCGACTCAATTTAGTAAGCTCTATCTACACAAAAGCTTGGCCAAAAATTGCAGGATACCCTGTATGTCGGATATTTTAGACTACACCTTTATTTTCGCTGGATAAAATTCAATCAACAAAGAGTAAAAGTGTTCAAACAAAAATTATAGGATTTAAAAAGAATTATTTACTGATTTGATTAGTTTGATCTTAGGTGGTGTCGCCAAGGTAAGTCAAGGTTACGTCATTTTTTTAAATATATAAATATTAATAAAAAGTTGGGAATACCCAACTTTTTATTCCAGTATCTAATAACCGATGTTGAGAGCTTTTCAAAACACTATAATAAAGTTATTTTTCATTGAGTACTTTTCGAGTTACAAGGCTCGAAAGCTACAGTACTGCTGACAAAATCTTATTATATTTATATGTACATAATTTATCATATTGTATCTAACAATTTGAAACATTTGAAATACGAAAAAAGATGTGATGAAACATCTTTTGATAATTATAACTTTTTGAGAGTAGCACTTTTATTTATATTAATAATGCAGGAATATATTCAATATAAAACAATTATAAAATATTCGGAAAACTTTTTGTATTTCGGAATAAAATCTATTTATCTAAATTGATATCAATTCGATATATAGTTTATTTCATTTTTTTTTAAATAATTTATTAATTGCAAGCATATGGTTATTTATCAATTGCTAGAACATAAGTTTTCAATCTTAAAATTTTATAAATCTGTTGTATCAATTACGAATGTTATTTTATAAAAAAATACGTTTTAATATAATTTACAAAAGTATTTTAGATTTTTTTCGCTTCTCTGACGCCACAATCCAAGATGACTGCAATGAGTAGATAAAAGCTTTAATATATTATAAATAGCACTTCAATAAATAAATCAATAAAAAAAATTAAAGTAAGCGATCAATACATTAAAATTAGAACCGATATAAAGAGAGTGATACAAATTAGTCGTCATTTTGTGTTCTATATCTGGGATACGCAATTCCTCGTCTTAAATCTCTTCTTTCTAACTAATAGTAAGGATACTTAAAGGCGAAGCCAATCAGCATTAGGCATATACATTCTCTTTATACTCATTCTAATCAAAATATGTCAGATATATGATAATATCAAATTGCGATTCCCACAAAAAGTATTAACATCAAAATATTTGATATAACAGTGGACAAGCATCGTCAAAATAAATGGTAAAATATGGCATTTATTAACATCGTATCTCTTTATATCATCACTTGAACCCACGTAAGTCTGATAATATCACTATACAATAATGTTTTAAACACAAGGTGCAACTGACACATAATAGAAAAATATAATAGAAACAAATACAAATTATATAACTATGTCGATTGCATTTCCTTAAAAATGTGTATTTTATTACGAATATTAAACACTCCGCTAGGCACAAATCACTTGCTGCAATAACTACACTGGTCTCTCAACGGTATGACATCGTTTATGTATAACGAGAGTCGATCGTATGTAAAACTTTTCGCAAATGTCGCACGAGTATGATTTCTCGTCGATATGAATGTTTTTATGCTCGATTAATGTCGTTTTTCTGTGAAAAATCTTGCCGCAAACATCGCAGATGTTTTTCACGGACAGGTTCCCCCCGCCACGCAAATGGTCCCGAAAGAATGCCTTAAAGACGAACCATATAAATGACAGTCATATTTTATATTGTTCTCATCGGTGTGCGACTTGACGTGGAATACCAACGAGCTCTTGTAGGCGAATATCTTGCCGCAGAACATTGAGGCTTCACTCACTGGTTTCAGATCATGAATTTTCATATGGCATGCCAAGATGTCATTAGTGGCGAAAGACTTGTTACAAATAATACATACGTGTTCCTTCGCGAAAGCATGCTTCGCTCGCATATGTCTGTAGAGCTCAGCGTGAAGAAGTTTTATTGCAAATTTCACAGTGTATCATACATATATATTTCGAAGTGATGCTTGTAGTGCATGGTTAACTGGGTGGCTTAAATATTAATAAACGCGTAGAAACGCGTGACCGCACATAGCGCACACAAAGTTTTTCTCCTGAGCATGAACTGATCACTTGTGTTGCGCTAAGTATTGGTTCTCTTGCCGCAGACATCGCAAGCACAAAATCGAGCATTGCTATGTGCCATTAAATGACCTTCAAAACAAATTTTTCGATCTAAGAAGCTTCATATATATACATATATATACATATATATATATATATATATATATATATATATACACACACATTCATAAAACGTTTGTCTGGTGATTTGTTTTTTCATACCTGAATAATTCTGATGAGTAATTCCTCCTTTTGTAATTTTTTTAGGTTCTTTTTGCATCAGTGAATCCTGAGAAGGCTCATGTCTCAAATTTACATTCGTATTTATCTTCGTATTGAACACTACAATTTTCTTGCTTTATAAAGAAGAGACATATGTCTCTTCTTTAACAAAAACTGAAACCAACGTAGAATCCGTACATTCATCTATAGACAGTTCATTTTTTTACACACGTATGCTGGTTTTTCATTTCTGAAAAGAAAATGAAATAATAACTGTACGTATAATATCAACTGATTTAAATTGATTACTTATTAAAAACTATTTAAAAAGAATATACATGGTGTACAGAAATTCAACCGACTTGTCGACAAGACAAGTAGAGCGGATTTTAAACCGAGTCGAAAAGTCCTATCATTTTACAATTTTCACAAAGTTAACAAGATATCATTTACTGAGTAAAATATCATCGCTGAATATTGGTTTTCGATAATTTTTTACTCAAATACTATCATATAACTTTACAGAAAAATAACGAGACAAAAATTGTTAATTTTTTTCTCATAGAACTCTGAGAATTTTTTCAGAATTTTTTAATATCATATTTTTTCCATATGTTGGTAAAAATAGTTTCCAATATAAGAAAATGCAGTACTAAAAAGTTCTGAAAGATAAAAAATTCTGAAAAAATTCTTAGAGTTCTATATGAGAAGAAAATAAATAATTTTTGTTTCTTGAAGTTTTTTTGTAAAGTTGATAATATTTAAGAAAAAAATTATTGAATACTAATATTCGGCAATTTTTAATAATCAATATCTTGTAAACTATTGCAAAAATTGCAAAATAGTATGGGACTTTTCGACTCAGTTTAATTCGCTCTATCTGCTCACAAGCGTTATCGGTTGAATTTCCGAATACCCTATATACAGCAAAAATAATGGATTTCTTTTTACTACACTTATATACACACACACACACACACACACACACACACACATACACGCGCGCGCGTTTTTTATTATAAACACACACATATATATATATATTTAATTATTCTCCAAATATTTTTTTTTATACTATATGCTCATCATAAATAAACAAATCTGCAAATAAAATATAATTACTGTAAAATACATTTACTGTAAAATAATAATATTTTTTTTTAACCAATCTTATGCTACAAAATAATGCGTATCTTTTAAAAATCTAATAAATATTTATAATATTTGTAATCTTGATATTTTCATATTGATGGTTATTCCATCATTTGCTTTCCATATCCAATTATTATGACGTAGGAAACCTTCATTCTATTAGTATTTTACATAACTACTACGATACTCAGAGAGACATACAACAACTCGCAGTTATCGATAACAACGTATGACAACGAATAAATTTTTAATATATTTTTTATTTTTAATTTTGATGACATTAAAGATTACACATAAATATAGCAGAAAATAATGTATGTAAAATATTTACAATAATATATTTAGTAATAATCGATATTTTAATACATATTTATTACATTATTAAAATATATATAAAATATATGTTTAACTAAAAAAATCAAAGTTTAAATAAATTTTAAAAAATTTTTTTAATGCTTAAAAAGAAAGATTATTAATTATTAATAAAAATTCTGATAAATTTCTATACTAGATTGAAATATTGTTCATAATTGTTAGATAATGGAACAGACAAATATGTTCTTCTGTAAGAAAAAAGAGCATTATTTTCAAATTTAAACAAAATATTTTAAAATTTATATCAAGTAAAATAAATTAAATTTAAAAAGATGCAATTGTGCATGTCTGCTTAATAAGTTATTAGAACTCATTTAGTAAAATATAAATATATTAGTAATCTATAAAATAAATCTTAAGTTTTTAATTTCATTATGTGTTCTTTTCATAATGCTTATCAGTCTCATATCTCTAACAAGAAATTAAATTTTTTTTATATATATTTTGTTCAGTTTTGTTTACTCTGTATTATTTTTCCCCCCCACAAACGAATATGTAATTATTCAATTATTTAAAAATTACAAGATTCAATAATTATGGGAAAGTATATAACTTATTTATATAATTTAATCATTAAACCTAATACATATGGATTTCGTACTTATACCTTTTTAAGTTATGATTACAATGAATACATATTCTGATGAATATATCAGAACAAACTGAGTGTTTTTTTACGAGAATATTTACACTGTATCAGATGTCATTTAAACGAATTTGTTTATTTGTTTGACTTTCTAAAATATATATTGAAAAACTAATCAGTTTATTAAATTAGTTTTAAAAATAATAATTTATAGAATATAGAGAAAAAATTTATCTTAATTGAGATTATCTAATAAAAAGTGCAAGATCGGTCAGAAATAATATTGTCATTTCTTTCTCTTATAACGAACATTTCATTTATGCATTCATTTGTTCCACTTACAAGTAAAATTTTTAATAATGGACTTTTCAAAAAATACAAATCATCGATATCATCCAGCTTATGAAGTGATGTAATAACACTTAAGGTCTTAAAATTCCAAACTTTGAGATTATAAGATTACATTTCGTCAGAATATGTATTTACTATAACCACGTATTTCTAACATTTTAGATAAATTTATTTTGAACAAATTCATTAGAATAAAACAAATTTGTTAGAACCATCCACTGTATCTATAGTCTTAATGGCATAATCATCTATTATTTTCGCTTTATATTAATATCTTTTAATACATTGATCGTGTATAGTAATAGAGTACAGATCAAAATAAAAATTAGAAAGTCACATTTAACACTAAACGCAGCATCACATGGCAGTGAATGTATGAGCTTCGAAAAATGTTTTGTTCACTTGCTTTCATTATGAGATTTCATATGCGAGTTTAATGAGCCCTGTTGCGTAAATCTCTTCTGACAAACCTTACATTCGTAAGGTTTCTCGCCGGTATGCGTTCTTAAATGCACAATTAGATATTTCCGTACGCTAAACGCCTTGCCACATACTTCGCAAACGTGTGGCTTCTCGCCTGAATGTATACGCATGTGAATTTGCAGATACGTTTTGCTGCTGACAGATTTCCCGCACACTTCACATGTGATTTGATTTTCGCCAGTATGTATCTTAAGATGCACTTTTAATGCGGCCTTCCAGTAGCTTTCGAAGTCACAGATATTGCACTTGTGCTTCTCTCTCTCGCCATGAGATCTCATATGCATGTTGAGATATGCAGCGCTCGCATATGGAGTGTTACACATTTTACATACAAATGGTTTCTCGCCGGTGTGAGTGAGCAAGTGCCGCTCCAATGTTTGATTCGTATAAAAGCCTTTGTTGCAAGTCTCACAATGAATCACATATTCTTGATTGTGCTTCTTTTTGTGTAGACGCAAATCATATCCGGAAACTTTTGATACACCACATATGTCACAGGTGAAACGTTTATTATGTTGCTTCAGATGAGTCTTCAAGAATTCCTCGGTCTTGAAACACTTGCCGCATATAACGCATTGAAAAGGTTTTTCCTTTTGGTGTGCTTTGATTTTATGTTTTTGCAGTTTCTCATGATTATCAAAGACTTTATCGCACTCCTCGCAACGATCTTCAGTCTTTGGATTTCTCTCGTGGTCTTGTCTGTGCTTTAAAAATTGTAGCTTCTTGAGCATTTGCTTCCCACAAATTTCACACTCGTAAACTGTCGCACGTTTGCGATTCGAATCGTGTTCGGAAACCTGTTTTAGAATACATATCTCTGATGCAGATTCTGGTTTGTCGTTCGAATCTTCAGGCTTATATTCGATTGTTTCCATAACTATTTCTTGATGACCAATGTGATGATATTCTTCCGCTATAGGTACTTCGTCTTGATATCGCACTAATTCTATACCTTGCAATTCGTCAATTGGATCCAGTTTTATGTCTTCTATGTCAATCTCGTCGCACCTGTAATAAATAAATCTGTCAACAGCGCGAGGAAGTAACAAAGAACTATTATAGTAAATATAGTATCAATTGACAATTGATTTACTTGAGCTAAACATTTTCACACATTCTTGATAAGTTTTCCACAGGAAGCACTTTTATTATACTTATTGAGTCTCGATCAATTTGCCAATAAATTTGATTATCACTATTCGACTTGATTCCAAAATTAAATAATAACATAAATTTAAGACCGTTTTATAGGCTTGTTAAATTTATAATCATATATGTATATTATATTTTTAAAGTTAAATACAATGAAACATTTTATTTTGTAAAATTTATATAAACTTTTCTTAACATTTTTATAAATATATATAAATATTCTATAATCTAATTTAAAGATACAATGTACACTCTGAAGATACAATTTACTCAATCAATATCTCTTTTCTAAAAACATTATTTAATCAAAATAACATATAATTCATGTTTTTAGAGAGAATTTTGCAGTTTCTTTCTGTCAGAATAATTTTTATATTTTTATATTTTATATTTCGATTAAATATTTTACTTTTACTCGATTATTAATCGCTATTTAAAACTTGATCATAAAATTTGATCATATTTTACACACACTTTATTTTTCTAATTTATTTCAAAAGTCTTATATATTTGAATTAATTATGAAATTGAAAGCGGAGTATAAATTATAAATAATATAACAAATTACAGAAGCACATTGAAATTTATTGTATTACATAATGTATACAAGTTAATACAAAGTATTCAATTGAAAAAATAAATTTATTTGATTATCTGGTCAATATTTTAATTATGAATATATAAACAAGTATTTATTAACATTACATTGCATGTAACAATATATTAAATAGTAGTATTAAATAGTTTGAGAATAAGTATGTAAATTAATAAACAATAAGACATTTCATTAATAAAATTTAATAACTTTCGTGCGATTTTTTAAAACTTCACTAAGTCATGTTTTCATGTATCACTGAATTAAATTCAAAATTAAAAATAAATAACTGACTTCATATTTTCATAACATAACTTAAATTATAATTAATATCACTATTATTCGATTAACTATGCAGATAACTATATGCAGATCATATGGAACATTAAATAAGAAATATTAATATAAAATAATGATTCTATCAGTGAATTAACAAAAATTACACTAATTAACATTAATGTTGCGTGATATATAAAGTTAAAAAAAATTATATAAGATTTTGGAGAAAAAAATAAAAAGAACAAAAAAAAACGCTTTCATTTAGGATTCTCGTGTCTCCGAAGATGCGCAGTAAGAGTACCCCGTTGGGTAAAACGTTTCTCGCAGATTTTACACTTGTAAGGCTTTTCACCAGTATGAATTCGCCGATGTTTAACCAAATACTTTCTAGCGCTGAACGCTTTGCCACAAAATTCACAAATCTCCGGTTTCTCACCAGTGTGTATTCTGATGTGAGTCTTCATGTACTGTCTTCTAATTAGCTTGCCACATACTTCACATGTCACACTATTCTCACCGGTATGAATCCACATGTGCTCCTTGTAATAACAGTTATAAAATGTTTCAAAACTGCATATATCGCACTTAAATTTCTTCCTCGTCTCAGCATGAATCTTCATATGATTTCGGAGATTGACTTGATTTCTAAAAGATTTGTGACAAATCTCGCAGATACAGGGCTTTTCGTCAATATGCATGGCCATGTGATATTTCAGAACAGCTTTTAAATAGAAACCCTTATTACAAATTTTGCAAAATTCCGTAAATTGCTTGTTGTGCCGCCTGATGTGCATCTTTAGATAATATTCTGAAGTCAGCTTCGCGCCACACATCTGACAAATGTGCGGTGCGCCATGTAACGTTTTGTGCACATTCAAATATTTTTTCTTTTTGAATATCTTATGACACTGATCACACTTAACTGGACCTGCTGACAATTCCTCATTTTTTTCTCGAACCTTCTTGATTTTTTCTGTTTTTTTAATTTTCTTTGTCTTCTTAATTGTTTCAGTCTTCTTAAGTGTTTCTATAACTGTTTCTTTCCATTCCTGCTTCTTTTGTGTGTCCAGAAGTTGCCTACATTGTATCCGTCGATGGTTAATCAATTGCAACTTTTTCGAGAAAGTCTGTCCGCATATGCCACATTCATGTTTCTTTTTTTCTGCTTGACGCAACGCTTCTCGGGTTCTTAGTATTGATTGTTCCGTTCTATGCACTATCAAACTGGCTTCTGTATCAAAATCTTCATTGCATGAATCACAGTGGTACGGGGTTACCTCTTGAACAAGAATTGTTCGTGCAAAAGTTTTGTCATCAATCTCTTGAAGAATAACGAAGGTTGCACTTTGATCTTCTCTTTCTATAAGTTTTTGAGGTACTCTAGAAATCCATTTTTTCGTTCTGAAAAGAAATAAAGAAACAGATTATATTCATAATTAAAAAATAAATGTTTTTAACTCTAAAATAAGATATTTAATCAATTCATGTTACATGTTAAACAATTAGACGATAGACATCAT
>Ga0157363_1000524_pt1 | contig 29295 bp, 22 predicted proteins | sample AttsexASBM1_FD_111477 | JGI IMG/M metagenome (GOLD analysis project Ga0157363, IMG submission 111477) | Fungus gardens microbial communities from leaf cutter ant in Ribeirão Preto, State of São Paulo, Brazil - Atta sexdens ASBM1 | ecosystem: Host-associated > Fungi > Mycelium > Unclassified ... | reverse complement strand
GAAAAGGAGCTTGCAGAACAGCTTGGCGTTACGCAGCAAGCCATTTCCGTACGATTACATACGAATAAAGATTGAATTTTACAAAAAAAAGCTCAGAACTTTTTTGTACACCTAATATATAATGGACCATAAGTGTGCGGTACCTCAGTTAATGCCTTGGAAGATTATCGAATCAGTCGCAATAAGAGTAACGTGAAAAAGTATGGCTAACCATCGTGCGAACATCGAGGACATGAACGAATGTAAATATAGACAAGTTGTTTTGAAGCAAGTAGTAGGAAGTAGAACTTGAGAATATAGTGGACCAAGAATCGTCCAACGAAGAAATACAATCCAACAATACTGAATATCTTATTGGTTTAAGCGATGACAGTATAGTACAGATCGAAGCGAAATTTGTGCCTTCGGAAATTCGTGCGTCGAACTGGCGTACTAAGCACTGCAAAATCAGCTGTTATTATACAACGGATGATGATACCATATCTTCAGCCTTATGTTTGATATAGCATGATTTGTCGGACATTGGCATTGAAGGAATGTATCTCATCAGGAAGCATAAAGACGAAGTTTTTCTATACACTAGACAGGCGTTCATATTCGGAATGCGGAGAATCGATGTACATTGTATTCCCATGCAAACTAAATCCTATGCAGCATGTGCCCACTCTGCACACATTGAAAATTTATTATTTAGTGCAACGTGCACGAGTGCGACATGATCTAAAGACTGTGAAAAAAACATGGAAAATCACGCGAGTAAATAACGCAAACTGTTGGAGCAAAGCGGCCAGGTCGCTACTCTGGTGTCCGCGCCTCGTTGGACATAGATAATCCGCGATGGCGAGTATCGCGCAATTCGCGGGTGCAAAATCGCAATTGGAGCGACAATTCGTGCACATTGGTGGCGAGTATGTGAGTGACAACGAAAGATCACCCGTCTGGCGAGAGATTGACGCTGCATTCGAGTCGTATTCTGACTGGTGCAATAATCAATGCGGATTATATCAGGCTTTTTGGAAGATGCGGGCAATGTAGTGCTCGAGCGAGTACAAGACGATGTAGAAAGATACGGTAGTGTGAAAATAAATACCGTGTTCAATGATGAGTTTGCGGCAAACGATAAACGTGCCATCAAGAGAATAAACACAAAAAACAGTGAAATATATTGAGATACCGATTTGCGTGAATGGACGAGCAGCGCGTCATCAAGCCCACTCAAAGAGTTCCAGGAACGCAACAACGGATGGGCACAGTCGCGAATTTGATTGTTAACATGAACAAATTAAATTCCATGTATGCAGGATGCCACATCGAAGTGCCGCGAGAAATTATGCCGAAGAAGGTGATCAATATGAATTCCATGTATCTGTAAGATCCACTCAACGATGGTATCGCCCACTTTATGTGGATCAAGAATCTGTCCCGTGTCGAGATCACATATTATTAGGGACAAGTAGAAGAAATTTTTCTGTGATCGATAAGTATAATAAAAAAATTACAATTTTCTTGAAATAATAATAATAATAGATAATAAATAATAGATAATAAATAATAAATAATAATAATAGAAATAATAATAATATCTGTTTTTCAGATATTTTCATTATTTAAGTACAAATGAAAAATTACAGTCACACGTAGTGGATTGTGGCAAAATGAACGACTGCGCTATCCAACTGCTGAGCGAGGACGACAAGTGGCTCGAGTTTGGGAACCACTTCAATAAGGAATGAGTAACGTTCATTGTTTATGCCGAGCTGGAATGCGTTCTACGTAAGATAGAACCCAATAAGGAAGACGCATCGTCATACACAAGTCAACAGCATGAGGATATTATGTATGATGCTCATACGATGGCGTGTTATCATTGTATCAGTTCCGTCATGATGAAGACCATATAGCATGATTTGCGCTACAACTCCAAGACTTGGCACATCGCGTGAAAGATATCGTATCTGCTAATATGCCCATGGTAACGTTGCCGAAAGAACAATGGTAGTTTAACGAAATTCGACAGATCGCTTTTCACAGGTATATGTCGCGTTCAGCAGATTCAACTGTTGCGAAGCAGATCCGTAAGTCATCCAATAGCGCTCGCTGCTACTAGATGACTAGAAGAATAGCTGCGAGCGCTCACGGATTCGCTCCGCAACAGTTAAGTTTGCTGACCAACTTTCAACAATTAATGGAGTTTGCTTCTGGTTATAATCTAGATAATCGAGAATAAAATTGAGTAGATGATTGCAGCACTTTTGCGGTAACCCATACAGCACAGAAGATTGAAACAATATTGCTGCAATGTTGCAATATTGCAGATTGCAATGTAACATTGCAGAGATATTACAGAAATGTAAATTAACAATGCCTGCAACGTGTCAGTAATATGCATGTAATATTCCAGAAAACTGTAATTCCTTAATATTAATTAATGTCAACTTAATTTCACTATCTTGAACAAAAAAAGAAAAAAATTTTTTTTAAATTTTATTGTCTTATCTAATTATCTTATCTAATTATAATAATTAATTATCTAATTAATTATCTGATCTAATTATCTTATTAATTATCTTAATTATCTTATCTTTAAAATTATTCTTAAAGTTATAAGTAGTAACTAGCATACAACAATCGTGGTAATTTAAAAAGAAATCCTGAAGTTGAGGTCAATGAGTGTACAGGATGTTTCCTGCAACATACACATCAGTAAATCGAATTGCCTATCTGCTCATGGGCAGAGATATGCTTTACTAGTAATGCAGAATAAGATTAGATGACAAGTCCAGCGGAGAATGATTACTCCTACCCATAGGCAACCCGACTTACTGATATGTAGATTGCGGAAGCACACTGTATATTACACATATTTACACACAAGAAAATATAATACAGTATATAAAAATGCGCAGTATGTAAGCACTAAAGTATGCACAACATGCTAGCCTACGACAAGGTACAATTAAAAATCAATCTGTAGAAATATTAGTGACATTTGAATAATTAGCTCATTAGATAAATGTACACACATTTATGATGCAATAATATTCAAACTGCATTTTGCTGTTCGACCAACCAAATAACAAATTAATTTTGCACGAATATTGTTCGGTACCTCTATCGTTTACGGCGTCTAATCATATCGTCTAATCACGATAAAGAATCAATCAATCCACGAAATGTCGATTGTTAAGCTACGTGCGATTGCAAGCGACATGCGTCACTTGTAATCAATCAAAAAAAAACATTCAGATCATTATTATGACCGCTCTAACTATTTTGTCGACTGCACGCATCTCATCTCGTGGAAAGGTATTACCGCGCTACCGCTAAGATCCTTTCCGTATCTATTGTAAAATAAGTTCGCCCGCGTTTGAGGTAATAAAAATTTGGAAAGTAGAGAAAATCTCATTTTTCTCGACCAAGTGCCCTCGAAGCAATCATACTGCGAGAAACGCTTGGACGGTGGCCGCGCCATTACAAATCCAACATGAACACCGCAAGATCGCCAACAAATATTATATCATAAATCCAAAGTAATTTGCTCAAATTATTTTTAACAGTATCTTCTCGATAATATTACGAAAGCGATAAACGAGTAAGTTGTAATTAGCATACAACAATCGTTTAAAAAGAAATTCTTAGTCGAGGTCAATGAGTGTACAGGATGCTTCCGCAACCTACATATCAATAAATCAGGTTGCCTGTCTGCCCATGGGCAGAAGCATGCTTTATTAGTAATGCAGAATAAGATTAGATGACAAGTCCAGCGAGGAATGAGACAAGAGAAATTGAATTTTACCCTATTAGATCGCAGTAGTGTCATCGATCTCTTCTTAGAAAAAAATATCGTTATCGATGCTTTTCTCTTAACGCATCACGACGTGTCACCGATCTCACCATTCTTCCTAGATAAATATCTTTATTGATGCTTCTTAAAAGAAAGAACTGTGAGAACACATCAATGATATGTCACCTAAACAAAACATCTTGTTCGCGTTATAGTACCACATTTTGGGGTGGACGTGGGGTCTGTGGTGGCTCGAAATACATTTTGTGGTGGACGTGGGGTCTGCGGCGGCCCAAAAATGCGTTTTGTGGTGAACGCGGCGGCGGCGGGGTGGCGGAGGCGGCAGCGGAATGTGGGGTGACGTATCACGTATCATTATAAACAACCGATAGAGCCGAGGACTTTCCGCGCCCTCCTCCTCCTTCCCCGCGCCTACCAGTACTCCCCGCGCCCACCCTCCTCCGCGCCACCCGCTCCTCTCTAGCCCCATGGATTAGAACTCGCCTTGTTGTGCTACTACAATTAATTCGTTTGAGTGCATTGCGAGAAAAACGGTCGGAATATGAGCAAAGATGATAAAGTTATTCTTCTTCATAACAACGCTCGGCCTCTTGTCGCTAAAGTCGTAAAAAATATTTGGAAATGCTCAAATGTTGTCGCACCCGCCGTATTCTCCGGACATTGCTCCTTCTGATTACTGGTTGTTCCGAAGGATGCAGCAAGTCACCGGTTCACTTCTTTCGCACAAATAAAAAATTGGCTCCAAAATTGGATCGCCTCCAAAAATGACTCCAAAGACGAGTCATTTTTTTGAGATGGAATTCGAAAATTGCCTGAGAGATGAGAAAAAGTAGTAGGCAGCGATGGACAATACTTTAATTGATCTGTTCATTCATTTTGTTTCAAAATAAATGCACAAAAAAACGGACCGAACTAATTTGTATTCCCAATATTATATACAAAAAATTAGTTAATTTACCCATTATAACTTTTTGTTTGTTTGTATCCAGGTTTTGTTATATTAGATTTACCATTTTTTCCACTTATAGAACAGGTAGCAAAATCTTTGATATAATGTATTTAAGAGATCCAATAATAGGTGTCTCTCATCTTTCTTAGGTGTCTTTCATCTGTCTCTAAACTTCTCTAAAATACTATGTATTTTTACATCGCATTCAAGATCCATCTATTTTGTGTAAAAAATATATAAATAATAAAACTTATAATTTAGATATAAATTATTTTTGTAAATAGTATAAGATACTTTAAAACGTAAAAAGATGTAAATTATTCTCTAAGACCCGATTGCACTAACATTATTTCGATTTTAAGCGAGGCTTAAAATTATTTTTGTCTCTCTGTCTCTTTTTTAAAATGCTTTAAAATAAGACAGAGAATTTTAAGTCTCGCTTAAAGTCAAAGTAAAGTTGACGCAACTAATGATCCTAAGTCGGATAATTTTGTAACACAATATTCCTTAGTATATTAAAAGAATAAATAATGTAAATAATACAGAGTTGTCACAAATTTCTGATTCTAAAATTCCATGACTTCTCCTGATTTTCAATAATATTTTGAAATTTTTTGTATTTTTATCCTGATTTGGAAACCGGTAAATATTTTGTTAAGACTTTTAACATAAGATTGTAAATTACTATTAATGTTGCTGAGACTGCTTGCATTTTAAATTATCAAGTTGATAGTTTTTCAAAATTGCATAGATGTGAGATGTGTATATTAAACTTTTTTAAAGCCATAAATTTTAATTTTCCGAAACTCCTTGACTTTTCCCTAATTTCTTTTCAATTTTCTGGATTCCTGATTTCCTGATTTCCAATTTTGCGACAATTTTGTTATAAGGGTAATAAGTACTATAGTTTACCAATAAGTCTTCCGAATTATTATTAAATATTATATATTTTCAATCATGCTTGAAGTATTTTCTTTGTCATGTTTCATTTTATGATGATTTAAATGATGTGTCGTCATTTACCTGTAACAATATAATATGTGAAAAATTAATATTTAAAAGATACATTTAAAAAATTAATATTTTTATCACAAATCCTTGTAAAACAGAGTTATGTATGTGTATACTGTTATACAATTATATCATTTTTTATCGTAAAATCTATTAAGAGATCTTACATTGATAATGAGTAAGTATCTGTGTTCCTTTTTTTTTTGATTTTTTATTTTTTTTAACTCAGATCGAATACATTTTTGTGATGTCAAAAAACTTTTAGGTTCATATTTTTATTATGTTCTTGTATAAACTCTAAACCATTCCTAGAATTGTGTTTTTTTTTCTTTTTTTGATTGTAAAAATGACACTTCATTCGTTGTCAAACAAGAATCCTATTAAAGTTTCAAAAATATGAGAAAAACATATATTAATATTTTTTCGTGTTTTTATATCAATAATGTATTATATATTTTTTAATATTTCATATCAATACGTGTCAGAATAAAGTACAAGATATCTCGTAATATTGATTTTCTTTATCTCTGCTATAATAATTTTATAAATACTTTTATATTCATAATAATTAGTGGAATCCTATTATGTAAAAAACATCATATAATTCCATCTAAAAAAGTGGAGATAATCTTTATATTTATTTGACGTCTCCATCAGCAAAAAAACAACATGACCAAAATACGTCCCCTATAAAACCATTCTATTTTAATCTAAAACATTGTTTTGTCTCTTCTACACTTTTTGAAATATTTATCTAAGGAAATTAAACACATTATATAAATTAATGTTTAATGATGCAACATTATTTGCATATATATTGCTAAACATTATTATAGTATTGTTTAATGTTTTATCCAATCGAATTAATTTACAAATTATTGATACATAACTGATAATGATTTTATAACGAAACAGAATAAAGATTTGTTAATTTTATTTCAACCGATTTTTCCTTACATTGACATTAATTATAATAATAATTTTTGATTTCTGCGAAAAAATATATATAAGAAAATATAGAAATAATATTTGAACGCTCAGGAAATCCTTGAAAATTTATACAATCCTTACTTTTGTAATGCGCAATCTCTTATTTTAATTTTTTTATTTTTGGTCAGTACTGTAAAATCAGTAATTGTGATTTACTCTTTTTCACGACAACCTCTTCTTCAGACAAAATACTTTCACTTTCACTGTTATATCTTGTAACTGAAATTACAGATTCGTTTTAGCAGAAATGTTTAAAACAAATGATTATGTAAGATGAAGTGTCTTTTAAGACCGCGAATATAAATACATAGCTGAATAAATACATAACTGAATAAATACATTATAAATTTTTATCCCGCAAAAACAACAGATGCAGTAAACTTTAAAAGCCTTAAAGAAATTGATAAATCATAATATTGATAAATCGAATATAAGAAGAATAATTTAGTCAATTCCTTAAGGCTAAGTTAAGAATTAGTCAATTCCTTAAGGCTAATTATATACTTACTGTGTTTGCAAAGTTAATAGTTTAAGCTAGATCTCAAGTGTCTTTAACAATATTTTCGGAGTGAATTTATATTATTATAATACACATTTTATTCTGAAAACTGCCAAAATCATTTTCACTCTTTAAACGCAGTCATAAGCCGAACTGGGATAGTGATATCATAAATTATTGACAAGCAATTTAATAATAGTATTGATGCTCAGAAGCATCTTATAATCTTAATAATTTCACGTTGATTAAATAAGATTAACTCTGATGTTTTTCAATATATTTAGAATATTTAGAGTATTGTATAAAGAAAATTCAATTTATTTTAATGTAAAAAAGTTTGAATATATTGTAGAAAAATTATTTTGTAAAATTTATTTTTAAAAATTTTACACAATCTTGCTTTCATGTATTAAAAAAATTTTTTAAATACTTCATCATCGTTAATTTTTATTCTATTAGTTTTTAATATTTCTTTTAAGATTGTGCTCTTTTTGCCTTCAGTTTTTTAAAAAAATTGTTTTTCGTTTTTATTTGTCTAAAAAATAAAATTTGTATAAGAGCATAGACACACAGACTTTAATTTATGGCGTTTGAGGCGCGATTAAACAAGCATTGACCTATTCATTAGTGTTGGTAAACTATCAATAGTCAAAACTATCCATGATTGCTAAAAGTTTAAGTCTTGACTATAAGAAAATTTTTTTTATTTTATGCGTTTATTATTTCTTTAAAGATTCACAAAAAATTTTATTTTTAACAAATGTACATAAACCGAGTTTCTATTTAGGCGCCTATTAAAACTATTTATAGTTTATTAATATTCATGCATGTATGTATATGTTTTATCGCGTCACAGAGTGATCTATGTATCTGAATCCTTAAGAATATAATAATAAATAATACATAACAGAATACAACACAGTCTAATAAAATAATTTAAATTAATAGAAATAACTTTAAAACGTAAAATAAAGATTAAACCTTTTTAATAGGTTGTCTGCAATCTTGCTTGAAGATGCATATTCATCAAAAGATTTTTTCATTATGAGATGTCTGTTCTTTGTTGTAGAAAGAACATTAATTTTTTGTAATGAATCTAATTCAGCACTCATATTTCCAGTCTAATATAAGTTCAGTCTAATATAAAGAAGAAAATTACAATTGTTATTAAAACTTTTACATCTAATTAAATAAGAGAAATCTATTGAAATAAAATATATTTGATCAAAGCAGGGTCCTTATTCTTGAAAAGAAATTATAACATATACGAAAAACTGGAGAAATACTATATATTTTGTAAAAATTTTTTAATAACTACGCATTCCACTGAATCCTCGGCGTATTCAGTGAACCAATTGACTCATATGTAATGTAAGAAACACTCTTGCAATATCGAACCTTTTTATCTAAGAAATCGGTGCCAACAACAATAAAGTCCGTCTATTTCCATTATCTTTTTTCAAAGATGAGTTTTAAGCAATGTATCCAAGCAATGTATCTAGAATTTTACTTATCTTAAAAATATGCAAGTTAATTTTTAATGTAACTGTCATTAAACCTAATGCACAATGATACATGTACTAAGAATACATTTTAATCTTAGTTATCGATGTAAAAGTCATTAGATCATACTATGAATCACCTAGAGGGATACAAAAGTAAAAAATTCGATAATGGAAAAAGAATATTCACAAAAATGCTCTCACGCCACCGATATTACAAAAATATATCGGCAAGTGTTGGTTGATTCAATTCAAACATCATTGCAATGTATGTTCTGGCGAGACGTCTCAAGATAAGCCCATCAAAACCTTCGAATCACGGTGACTTATGGCATTTCATCAGCATCATTTCATTTCTACAATCGAAACCCTAAGAAAATTAGCGGAGGATAACGCAGATTGCTATTCAAGAGCATCGCAAATATTGCGAGATTTCTATGTGGATGATCTCGTCATTGGGGCCGATTCAGTAGAAGAAGTTTTGTCCATCAAGAAAGAAATCATGATATTGCTGCAAAAAGGAAAATTTCTTAGGAAATGGACATCCAATGCTTTCGGCCTCCAGGATCAAAATTCCTCCGTCGAACAAAGAGAATTTATCTTCCTCCGTATCTTATCTATCCTCCGAGAAAAGAATGTTAGTCATTGCAAGGGATTGCCGAGCCGATATATTTATCCATCAACTATCTGCCTCCTCTTGAGGCATCTACCAAATCTTGACAAAGAGAGCTGGCCTTAAAGAGCTCTTCCTAACGATATAATCAACGTCCTAAAGAAAATCTAAAGCCATCACCGCAGTAGCAACTAGTACACAAGAATCTGACATATTTTATCGATATTTAAGCTTTACCAAACTCATTCGCGTCTTTGCGTACATGATTCAGTTCATAGAAAGATTCAAGGATATTACACATGCATCCAATCAAAGAAGTTCTTAAGAAGTTTCATCCTCACGTAACATTATGCAACCTATATCTTCGAACGAGCAACAACAAGCAATTTTTCGTCTAATTAAAGCAATACAATCGAAGCATTTTTAAAAAGAAATAAAGTCAACGATCATGAAGCTGTTCCCGCAAACAGTCCTATCTGAAAATTAAATCCATTTCTTGACGACTCTAGCATCTTGCGCATGGGGGAGGGGGGGATCATTTGATAGTATCTTGCCTTATGCATCTAAGCATCTCATGCTGTTACTTGGGAATCATCCATTTCCCGCCTAATTGTAGTGCATGAGAAATATTTTCATATCGGACCGCAAGCTACTTTGGCCGCAGTGCTATTGGCTCATTTCAGCACGTAACATCATTCGATAAATTCTTAGAAAATGCATCTGTTTTAAAAGTTCGCCAAAACTCGCTTCCGCCATTATGGGAAATTTGCGGAACCGCGAGTTAAAACCTTCCTAAAAAAAGTATTTGATCAATGTGGAGTGGATTATGCCAGTTCTCTCTATTATAAAGAAGATGCTAGAAGAATCACTAAGCTAGTGAAATACTACATTAAAATTTTAACTACCATATTGAGGTGCTCAATTTGTCGTCAGAAGTATTTCTAAATATCTTCAAGCGTTTCGTAGCGAGAAGAAGTTGCCCTTCAGACATCTTTTTTGACAACGGGCTAAATTTTGTAGGAGCCGAACGCGAATTAGGCGAATTAAGACTTGCTTCGTAATGAGCTAACTCAAAAACAAATCCAGGATCAGACCAATTCTAGGCGTTTACTAGCATTTCATACCGCCTTGTTCCTCACACCATAGAGGTCTATGGCAAGGCAACTAATACATTTGGCTCATATAACAAGAAATGCTAACATGAAATATAAGGAGTTGAAGACATTAATTATCCAGATTGAAGTAATATTGAACTCTCTCATCTGCTCACTTCTATTTCATCGAGTTCCCCCAACGATTTTATTTCACTTACTCCGGGACACTTTTTTAATAGGTACACTTCTCACATTTTATCCCGAGCCATCTCTAGACGAGATATCCGTAAATCGTCTTTCACGGTAGCAATATATACAACAATTGTGTCAATACTTTTGGAAGTGATGAACACATGAGTATCTTCAGCAATGCCAAAACAAAATAAGTGGCAGATAAACGAATCTATATATGTCGGTCAAATGGTTATCAAAGAAGACAGTCCTCCCCCTCCCCTCCCCCATTATCATGGCCGTTGGAAAGAATTTTAGAAATACATCCAGACAAGGATGCCATAACTCGCGTTGTCACTGTGCGTACCGCTAAAGACAGTTATAAACGACCAATTATAAGTCTCTGCCTATTTTCAATTGAGAACTAAAGTCTGATTATGTCATCTAATATTTAGCGCTTTTTATACTATTTTTATTAACTATATGTATCTTTTTTGTTAATTGTCTTTATAGTTCTCAAACATGATATTTTTTGTTTCAATTATAATCACTTGCATATCGAAAAGCGATCCTTTCAAGGGCGGCGATATGTTCGCGCTTCGTGCCTGCTAGAATAAGTACGAAAACTTCGTTCAATATCTACGCATCTACTTATCAATTATTCTATGGTGCTTTCGTGGCGCTGCTTAGGCTAGCGTAGCGCTGTTCAAGTCTCCTTGGAGAGCATGCGTGCAGCCATATGGCCTGCGGCTCATTCGTTCGTCATTGTTTGTTGCCATCGTTATTGGTGTAACGTTCATTTTACGTGCGAACCAGTGCGCAAGCCGGCCATTTATATTATTACGTACTCGAATTAGCTCTTGTAAAAGTATGTTGTAAAAAAGGCATTAAAGTACACTCTTACAAAAAAGTCTTTTTCATCGCGCTGCCGAAACCAATTCGGGCGTGGCAAGAGACATAAGTCTCAGTCAATGAAAAAATTGCGTTCCACATAACGCAAAAAAGACACATGTCCGTCCCCCATCAATGTCTATATGCTTTAAGAAACGATTATGTCAACGGTTATACTTTTTTCGCTTTCGATTTTATTTCAGATCTGTCTGCTAATTGCGCAGAGCATTGGAATCTCATGAAACACGGAAGTTTACGATTAGAAATGAGATTCGAAAAAGTTCTTTTCGTGATTGTTAATTGTATCTATGTCGAATTTGATAATGTTTTAGAAATTGACTTCTCGCGTCAAATCATTGTCGATTTTTCTAGTTAACCCTATGACTTTCGCGAGAAAATTATTTTCCCCCAACACATTTTTTTCTTATCTAATTGTACGCAAGATGACGAAAAAAGCTTCAATCTTGCTTGTGACATCGACGCTGACGTTTCGTGACGTAAAAAGAGTAACAAAAATTCGAATATCATAATAGATATAGTCATATAAGATTTTCGTATCGATGTTGAAGAAAACTTGTTCCAATAGAAATCGCGATTTCTGCGATTAATGCGATCACTGGATTATGATATCACCTTATCCATTTGACGATATACCCAAGAGAATAAGACGAGAAAACAACTAGTTTACACGATCACAGAATCGAATGGTTCGGTAGAGACGTTATTCCTAAATATTTTACGAAACATCTGCGAGACATTACACGACATGCAAATATTACGTCTAAACGCCGATTATATGTGTAGATAGGTTTAGAGAAAAAAAGAATAAGAAGAATGGAAAAAGGACGTTAGAGCAGATGCTTTGTTTCGCATGCATCTGCAAGAAGGGAATGGAGCGAGTCGAACACATCTTTTATAGCTTTGGAATGTGAGTCAACGTTCTGAAGGATTGCTATAACTGTTTCCAACGAGCGAACGTCGATCCGAATTTTGAGTCAAAGAACTTAATCCTTATAACTCGGGACCGGACGATCTCTGACGAGAGATGGGAATCGGTATGGAAATCGGTCTTACGATTCTAGAATAAATAGAGATTCAGGCACATCATATTAAAAGTATTCTAGTTTATTATTAACCAAAAAATTTTTTAGTATTGTACAGTATACAATATTTTAAAAGTAAACGTATCTGTGTTTATGACTAACATATTATGGGAGAAATCTAGTTTTTAACAAGAGTTATACATTATCAATTGCATTTATAATACATTGATAACTATTATTTTAACATGTTGTAAGAATAAATATTTTGTTGTTTATAATTTTTAATCTATTTACTTTTTCTGTTCCTCGGGATAAAATTCGACACTTGAGTCAAATATTTAATCCAACAATTTCGAGGATTATTAGTCTAAAAAGGCAAATGTTATTCGGCTCGCCACTATTGTAACTTTCTAGAAGATGGTCTACCGATATTACTTGTTAATAATTTTTATGGTGATGACGAAAATTCTAATCGAAGAAAAGAACTGTAGATTCTGAACGTAACACACGCTACCTATAGAGGACAAGAGAAGACACGTTGTCTGAGTAATCTACTCTCCAGAAATGTATATAATCTGAAAAAAATTTCTCCGACTTTCAAAAATCTATCAGATTTCGAAGGTTTCATGGACAATGCTGCATGGATTTCGGACCAACATCGAATCACATTGCGCCTTACACAACGCTTACAAATTGAAGCGTTGGCTAACTATAAAAAATAGCATTTCGAGCTATTAGCATTCCCTCAGAAAATTAGAGCGAGAGTACTGTCGAGAGAAAAAAAAACAGACAGCGAACATTTTTTAATTTAAAAATCAGAAACATGATATAATTCGTAACATCGAAGTGTGGAGGAAAAATATCGTGACAGAAAAGTCGAACCAAAGTGAGGACGAACAAACTACAGGCGAGGAAAAAAAAGATCTTCCAAAATTCGACAGATAGAGGTAAAGCTAATATTATCGTTTTGCAATTGCTAAATTTTGAGAATTCTACAACGCACATACAAAAGAGGTAAATTCTAAATTTGAACAAAAAATTCTAAATTTGAACAAACATTTCCTCTCTCACGTTCTTCGACGACGAGAAATGAATTCATTGAAAGTTTTAAATATAGTACGTTACATCATCGTAGTGTCTGGGATCGACTGCCAAAGGTTTGGACGAGGCTATGCCATTGTTGCACAGATGATCACGATTGACTAGCTAGCACTGGCTAGCACTGGAAGACCTTTTACATTGACAAATACGGTATATATTTCGATAGCTACGGTTTTGCCGCTCTTGGACTCAAGATTCCTCTTTGCCGAAACTTCACCACGTATTGCTAGAATACGACGATGCTGCAAGGAATACTTTCTCAAATTTGCGAGCAATATTGCTGTGTATTTCTATATTTTATGTGTAATGGTTATAATCTTAGCCAGTTTTTTAGTATATTTATCTCTTGTAAACGCAATGATCGATTGATCGTTATTTCATAAATTTTTTCTTCGTTATAAACATAAAAATATAACAAATACGATAAAGAAATCCAAAATCGGTCAAATTTTGGATGTTACAAATAACATCATACTATATATACTTTTATTAAATCACTTTATTCCAAATATATTTGCGAGTCGAATATATAATATTCGTTTTCAACACAATCATTCTGAAACGTTAATAATTCCCCCTAAATTAAATTAGAAAGACAGAAGTAAGAAATTTATTGCAAAAAATATTACCTCAGCCAGGATTTGAATTTGAGACCTCTCAACTTTCCGGAAGTGTCTTAGTCAGCTCGACTATTGAGGCTTCGGAAATATTCTTCACAATAACTGATATATAGAAAGAACATGCATTGTACCGCCTGTACAAACATATTAAGAATTTTAAGTGCGACTATATATGTGAATACATCAAATACGATAAAGCCAAGATCGGTCAAATTTTAGATGTTACAAATAATAATAATATAAATTCTCATGCTGTATGCCGCCATATTCAATGCTCTTCTTTTAAACAGTAATATAATAAATATAAAACAAATATTTTATGTAATATCACTTTTTTTCTTCTTAAAATAAACATTTTTGAACATGTAAATTTCGTCTGTTTCTTACTCTTAATCTTGTCTTACAATACTCACCTTTTACAATAGTAACTATTTTACAATAGTCACCTTTTCTTATGTATTTCAGATTTAAATAATGTTTATTGAAAACAAAATATAAAAAAAATTTTTCTTTTAAAATATTGTTCGAATCAACACATCGATTACGACGGCGCGTGCTAGTGCAAACTTGTTCATTCCTGTTTCCTTCCCTTTCTCCCAAGTGAAAGCAAGAATCTCTTAATCTCCTTTTACGAAAATTTCCTTTTACATAAAAGTCCTTATCATAAATAATAAGAAAAAAAAAATACTTTATTAATATGTCAGTATGCCGGAAACATTGAGCTATGGCAGCAAAAAACGACTTACAGAACAAAAAACCGCGTGCTATTAATGTCCGCTGTTCGTACCTTCCCTCTTCTCCCGTAACGAAAAAATGTCTCGGTCCAAATTTCCCTTGATTTTCCCATTCACCATTTTGTCACAGTATTCATCCCTGCAGACACTCTATCCTTCTCCAGTCACCACACTGGACTGGCTATGGACAGAGCCAATCAGCGTGTGGCCAACCGTGAACCAAGTCAATCAAAACATGCCATTTAAATTTCTCATTACCCTCACCCTCGCGTCATCGACTAATCAAAGCGCCATTTTTCTGGACAGGGGCCCTCAGTATCGGAGATGGAGTGATGGGGAGTTATTTTGATGGTCCATGGTTGTCCATATACTATTGAGGAGGAAGGCATTACTCAGCAAAATCAAAGAAATGAGGTCAGTGATTTTAATTTATTTTTAATTAGGAAAAATTCGCGTAGGTTTAGAAATTTGGCGCTATTAGGGAAAGAGGCAATGTTTTGTTTGCGTCCATTACTACAGGATATCGAAATTTACAATTGGTTTGAAAATACGTTCCGCGAAATTTATGCTTACGTACACCGAATCAGACGATTACGTAGAATTTTCGCTTGATTTGACGGATTTAACGCACAGCCCAGCGAAATTATCGTTCTGTCCGGCACGTGATTTAATTCACGAAGACATTTGGCTTATAAATTTGGTAGCACAAAGTGCCGGTGGTCTCGATATTGCACAGAATTTTAACATATGCGTTTTCAATGTCACGGCATCAGAAGATGGACATGCGATAATAAATTTACGCGGGAAGACATTAGGAAACGTTCGATTTTAACACTCTTCAATTCCGATAATTGCTTCTTCCGCTTCTTTTTATACGCTCAAATTTATCATGAGCACAGAACTTTATGAGTGGAAGAACTTCATCATCGGTGAAAAGCGGTAAGACACGAAAATTCGGTCTTGCAACGTAATTTTGCGCAAGATTTGACACGAAGAGCTGGTTTTACCGGAGAGTTGTGGGATTCGGGAAATCAAATGTTTCCATGTTCTCCCATATCTAATGTCACGATTATTGTTTACAATTTTAATAATTATATTAATAATAATTGCATTCTATTATATAATATTAGTTACTGTGAGGAGAGGGAACATCGCTATTCGAATAAGTGTTGCAACAACATATTGTCATACAAACAGCAGGATGTAAATACAGTCAGATGCGAAATATGTAAATGTTTGTTGTTCGAGAATACGTGTTTCGAACATCATCGCGCGATAAAATCTTACGATGGGAAAATGTCACGGAGTATTTGCAGCGTAATTAAATTTTGTGAGGATTGCGGACATATAATAAATTCAATGAAAGAAGACGAATATGGTGTTTCTTTTTGTAAAATTTGCAGTTTGCTGCAATCTATAAACCATTTGTGTTATATGTAATCTCTCTCTTGTGAAGGTAGATCCTCTCTTGACGAATCTAACGGAGATTCTCTCGTCACGAGAGAGAATGAACAAGAAAACGCGAATGCGAGCGAATATGAATGTAAGAAGGAATAAATCGCATTCGTGTTCTATGATTTTGAAATGCGACAAGATGGTTCACTTAATGGTAGCGATATAAAAATTCACGTCCCAATACTCTGCGTCGCTCAACAAATTTGTGATTTGTGCGCGGAAGTATCGATTTATCGCAATTTTGTCGTTAGTGCGGAACACATGAATTTGTTTTTCGTCGAACGATTCACGATTCGGTAAAGGAATTTGTTGAATTCGTAACACGTTCCATGAAAACTTTCTCGAATCGTTTGTATAGTACACAACGCGAAAGCTTTCGAAGCACGGTTCTCCAATACATAGTCGAAAATTACTGTAAATTAGAACTTCGAGTGATTTTAAATGGCACAAAAATTATCGTTTTAATAGTGGGGCATAAAATTTATCGATAGTATTAATATATGTCGATGCGATTGTCGGAATTATCAAAGGCCTTTGAGGTACCAGAAACCTGCACAAAGGCATCTTTCCGCATCTATTTAATACTCGCCATAATCAAACGTACGGTCTGCTGCCTTACGTTAGTTATTATGCAAACAGAGGAACGCGATTCCGTTGGGGAGATTTAAAGAAAATCAATCGCGCAAAGACATACAATGGTTAAATTTTAAAGGAGCGAAATTGTCGTATTATTCACTGGACACGGGCGAGAATATTGGTTAACGGACATATTCGTCGACGGGTATTACGAGTACAAGAATGAAGGTGAGACGCAACACGTCTTGCAATTCCACGGTTGCTTCTTTCATGGATGCCCGATTTGTTACTGAATAGACCACGATAAACTTATCGAAAATTCCAAAGAAACAATTGATATAAACCTGACAGTGTCAACGAGGTTATATCATGACGGAAAAGTGGCAGAGTATTTTCAAAAAAATGCGCACGAATTGAGAGGCCCGTGAATTTCTCGAGAATTACCCGATGATATAAATTTCGCCTCTCCTGATGCATTTTTCGATAGACATATTGATAATATCGATACGAAGTTACGGATAACAAGAAAATACTTTACATAGACATATGTTCTGTTATATACTCAAGACTGTTTTTCTAATTAAGCATCCTGAAATCTATACAGGTGATGAATGTAGCATGCTAATTGGAGAAGCACCAAATTTCAATTTCGAGTAGGTCATACGATGGGTATCATACGATGTTGTGTACTCTCTCCGCGCAATCTTTTCTATCCTGTATTATCATATCGTGTGCGCGAAAAATTATTACTTGCGCTTTGCCGCTGCGAAACATTTCCGTAATCTGCATGCACTCATGATGGCTCAGTGGAACGTGAAGACACGTATCATGTGAACTGCGTAAAGCAATTGAGAAGGATTATCTCGTGACAAGAGTCGATAAAATTTAGCAATACAAATGTACACGCTATAATTCTGCTACACGTCCTCAGAGAGGATTATTTGTTGACTATATTAACAGCTTCTTACAACTGAAGCAAGAGAATGGGTGTACAATGATGTTGTTAAAGAGCAATACCTTCGGAAATACGAAGTAATTGAGGATATTATTCTCGATAAAAATAATATCAAGCGGAATCCGGATCGGATTATGTCAAGCCAGAGCCTAACTCTCAATTTGTTTTGAGGAAATTCGATTAACGGACAAACCTTTCGAGTACCGAGAATGTAATAAGAAATTTCCAGCGATTGGCGGAATTATTATCAAGCCTGGAATACGAGGTAACCGGAATATTACTCATCAATGACAAGGTGATATATGTTTTGTGGCGTTTAAGATATGAAACGATACCCTTGTCATATAACTAACGTTGTAATAGCGGCGTTCACGATGACTCAGGCATTTTTAAAGTTGTACGAATATTTTAAAAAATTAGATCGACACGTTTTATATTACGATATCGATTTTTGCCTAGTAGCGGAGATCTCAACGATTACGAACCGCGTACAGGTAACTTTTTGAGAGACATGACGGACGAACTCGCGGGCTACGGGCGTAGTAGCTTCGGCAAATTGAGGCATTCGTATTTGGACCGAAATTTTACGCGTATGTGGTTCGTATCCCAAACAGGTGTCGACATGAAATTTGTAAAATAAAAAATATCAAGTTAAATTTTCAAAATCTGCTTTAATTTTACTAATATTTATAGATTATTATTAAATAAAAAAAAACAGAGGAAAAATAACAAGAAGGGACTCGCAATAAAATTGGAATTTAAAGCAATTCGATGCACCGCATTTCACAAGGTGATAACATGGAATAAAATAAAAATATGCGCTCCAGTTTTGATGAAACGCTTTATTTATCAATAATCGCTGTTCTTTCTCGTATGGATTTGTGTGTTAAATTGTATAATATAATATTTTATTTAAGCTAGAATAAGTCACGGATTTTCCCATCCCGACCAATTTGTAAATAAAAATTATGGAATATAATATAATGTTCTTGTAAAAATTTTAATCAATTTATACATTTAATTTAAAAGTTAGAAAGAAAATGTAATAAAAACATTTATTATTTAGTACAGTATGTGTGTAATATATTTTAGTAAAAATTTGTACTTTTACTGGTTGAGTTAAAAAAGAATATGTAATAAAATTAATTTGTATTTTAAGAAATATTAAAATGTAATGATTATATGTTAAATGTAATGATTATGTATAATTTATACGAGATATATATTTTTTTTCTCCGTTTGAAAACAACGAATATAAAATAAAAATATTTTGTACTTAAAAACACAAAAAGAGATATTATGTAATCCCGTTTCTTTTTTGATGTAAGATTTTTTCAGCGATGTGTAAGCGATAAGCCATCGATGGCAATGTCACGCATATATTCTGTGATAAAAATATACACTGATCGCGGGCCCATTGCCATTCAAAGATAAGCTTATTCTCGCGCAAAGATAAACTCATCCTCGTATCGTGGTAGGATCAGCTACTGGGAGGCCATGGTGCTACCGTTAGCCAACGCTGGCGCGTAGTACGCCGCGTGGGGCCCTCCGCCGTGTTGATCGGCTTTTCTTAAATTTTTTTTCTTCATGTATTGTTGAAAATAAATTTAAATGTCATTTTTTTATTTCTTATTTTTTTTTGCTTTTAAAGTCTTGCATGCTAATCGAATAACTCATTTCGCAAAATGGATGCGCGCTGGAAGCATCTATGGACATCGTATGTGATCTGACTGGATCGGAAATTTTTGTAAAATATTGAGCGATTTTTGTAAAATCTTTTCTGCCTTCATCTTTCATTCCAACATACGTTTCAAGAGAGTTTTATTTTATTATGCGGAATGGCAAGAAATCTATCGTTACAATATGACATTCGTGTAAAAGAGCTCGAAGAACAGAATTGGGGATGCAGCAATACTAAAGTGATGAAGAAGAAAAATATAATTGAATTTTGCGAGGTTTACCCCGAAAGATTACTCGAACGATCCACTTTCTCCAAAATTAGTGATAATCGACAATCTTATGGGAGAATCGTTGTTATGCAATCGTGAATCTTTTCATTAAAGGCAATCATCACAAGAATGTCAATGTTATTTTTATCTCGCAAAATCTCTTCCATCAGGGGCGTCATCAGCGTGATAGCTCAACGCGAATTACATTCTCTTTTTCAAAAATTCACGTGATCACGCTCAAATTTGTCATTTAGCGCGTCAAGTTTATCCCGATGATCAGAAATTCCTAGAAGAGGCATACTACAACGCTACGTTGAGATTTTATGACTATTTGCTGCTCGATCTGAAACAATCAATCCCGAGTATTGATTTCGAACATTTATTTCAAAGATACTTATTACATGTCACGTAGATCATTTTCCAACGGATTCGTATAAAAAGGTGATTGCACATGTCAGTCGTAAGCTTTTCTTGCGATAAAGGAGGAGTAACAAGAAATCACACAATGTGTCGAAAATCGCAACATTCGATTGGTAAAAGAAACGCCTGTCTCTTCGCGACGATCTATCATTTGAATAAAAATTAACGCATAATCTTCTTATGCAGACAAAAATTAATTCGTTGTATTAACGAAATTGTGTTTTTAATATACGCAAAGGTGATTCGCTCGAACATTGAAAAAAAAATCGGTTAAATAAGTAGTAATAAATAGATAGGCAGATTCTCATTCAGATCCTTCGAGGGGAAGTGAAAAACGGGGGATATCAGCAGAGCAGAGGGTCTACGGTGAGGGGAGGTCGTTAGTAGGCGAGGAAGATGACGTCACGAGAGGGAGAGGGATGACGTCACTGGGCGAGGGACGTCACGGAGGTGTGCAGGCATATTACGTCGCGGGAAATTACGTTATAAAGCAGGATGTGAAAAGTACGTCACAGAATTCGCGTCGTGGATTGCCGAGATAACGTCACGTGATGTAGTCGATGGGCTCGGTCCGCAACTGTCGCCGCCGCCGCCACTGTCGCTGCCGCCACCGCCGGGCGTAATCCACTGTCGATCCCTATAGCCGGTCCCTACATTCGGTCCCCATCACCGCTTCCGAATGTGATCCCCACGGCGCGCTATACCATTTATACCGTCTCTTCTACATACCACTATTTTTTTCTAGCACGTGAAGTATTTTATTTATTTATTATATTATATTATACAATATTATACAATATTATATTGTGTTATTTTCGATGGACTCCACGATTTCTTTGTTTCGCGTTCAATAAACTAATAAGGGACGAATAAATTACCGATAACACGAATCTAATGGAAGTTTCTAGCCGAAAAACTATATTTATTTAAAATCGAGTAATAAGAAAACTTTTATATCATCATGCATTGAGATCAAGCGTTAAATCTCTTTTCGAGCGTCGTGGAAAAAAAAATTGCCAAATAAACTTCAAAAACATCGCATTAGTGCGCCAAAGTGCCGGCTAAGCCGGGAAAAAGATTCCCATGATAATAAAGGTGAAATACTCGAAAGAAGAAATGTTTAATCATCTCAGGATGATATCACGCGGGTGATGATTTTTCTCAGTTGTAATAATGATAAGAAAATAAACCGGTAATTCACAACACATTCTCCTCCCGTTAATAAAAAGCATTAATAAAAATAGAAGAAAACGGGAACTTATAACGCGAGCGGAACCAACTTAATGGCAATTTTCCAATGACTTAAAATTGTTATCATACCAAATGGTAGGAAAAATCTTACGAATCTGATTCCTTAATTTCCCAATCAGACACACTTTACCAAAGAACTACCTCCAAAAAACTGCCTATATAAACCACGAGACACGACATAGAGAAAAAAATCTGTACAGCAGTATTCTGTATAGCTCGGTGTTACACTTTTCACAGTTATATAATAACATCAGTGCAAACTCTGAAACGACCACTTCCAAAGATCTTTCGCTCTAAACGACTAGAGACACATCGTTGAGGTTTCCAAGCGGGAACCTCGAAAACACTTCCAGAAAACAGTAATCGCTCCTTTTAATTAGATACTTCAGAAACCTAACTAGATCACTCTTTAGAAAAAATCTTTACCAATTTTCCCCTTTCAGCCTCTGCTCTCTTAATCTTCCACAGCTCCGTTCTTGTCCTCCCACATTCGATCTATTCAATTCCGTATCCTCTAGTCAGAAGTCCTAATTCACGAACTTCACTCTTTCATTATCTGCCTTCTTTTTTATATATTATATGCACAGCCTGACAATAAAACATTTTGTATTTAAATATCGTAATGATCATGTACATGTCTTTCCTGCGCGGCCAAACGCCTACGAATCCAATGCCTCAGAGAGGCCTGTCGGCTTCTGAACGAGGCTTACCTCAGTAGTTTAAATAATAATAATGATAGCAATAATATTAATGCTAATGGTTTAAATAACAATAATAGTCGAGCTAATAATAATAAGAATAGTAACAACAATGATATTCATCCAGTCGGAAGCCCTCCTCCTCGGTCTCCTTCCCGTGCAGAATCAATCTCATCACAGTTAACAAATATTTTCTGACATTCCCCATTCTTCTTGTCCCTCTTCTCTCGCTGATACAACATCAAGCGTGGAGTTCTTAGATGAAGTTGCTTCTCTCTGTTCTCGTTACTACTTTCACCACGGTAATCACCAATCATTAATTTCTCTTTTCTCAGTTTCAAATTTCTATCGAACTCTTTTCCTCAAACACTTTTACTATAGATCTTGAAAACGCAGATCCTGATCGTATCAGAAGTGCAATAACTGGACAACTACTAGAGACTGTTATAGCTGTTTTCCTTCCCCACTCCCCCTATCATTTCTTAGTCCCAGTAGTCTTTTTCTTAAATTTCTTTCCCCTCTTCTCATGTACAATTAACGAAATTAGATAAATATAATTTACTCCTGAAAACACACACACACACACACACACACACACACACACACACACACACACACAACGCGCGCGCACGCCTACATACCCTAACAACATCATTTTTGTATTTAATATTTTAGGTTCGCACTAATGCTCGCGAATACACTCACACTGATCTACATCGTAACATTCACACATTTGCTCTGTTAGTTATTAGTACCGGATAACTCTCATATCAAATCCCACAATAAATTACGCTAAAGAGAGCGGTAATCAACCAACTACGGGTAATGCGTATTTCGCATCTGTTGTTGCCGCTCTATAATCGGCTCAAAACATGTGGAACGGGAATCCTCACATTATACATCGGTTCTAAATCTTGCAGACATTGAATTTCCAATGACGTTGAATCAAATTAAGAAATTCGAAATTTTGAATGACATATTTATCAACGTTTATATACAGAGAAGGGAATTGTGCTAATATGACTTACCGATCGAAAAAGAAGCAAACGTGAACCTTTTTGTACGTTGAAGACAACGTGGAACAGTTTGCGCTCATTAAAGATCTACTCTATCTCATCAGAACTTAACTTAGCAGAAAAAAGAACAAAAAATATTTCTGCAATATTTTTTTGTAAAATAATAATAAATGTGTGGATTTTTCAGCATTTTGCTTGCACTACTTCAGTTCGAGCGCAAAATTGAAGATCCACAGCGAGGACTGTGGAAAATTGAACAATTGTGCGATAAGACTGCCGAGCGAGGACGACACTTGCTGAGTTTCGACATTACAGGAATGAGCACGTCCCATTCATTGTCTACACCGACTTAGAGTGCATTGGAAAAGATGGATAAGAATCCTGAATCGGCTACATACATACATCAATATCACAACGTGTTTAGCACTGAGTATTAGCTGCATTGTTCCTATACGACGAAACATTATTCATGTATCATTTTCGCCGCAATAAAGAATGCATCGCGTGATTCGCGAAAGAACTTAGACAGTTAACGCACAGTGTACAGTCTTTAATTTCGACTAATGTAGATGATAGATTTCACGCGAGACTGAAAAAAATTCAATAGCACGCACTGCCACGTGGGCGAAAAACCGTTAGTATCAGATTATACATGGGTACGCGATCATTGTTTCTTAATCGAACGATACAGGTGCACTCAAACTGCAATCTAAATTATAAGGATTCGCGTTGTATACCCGTAGTGTTTCATAATTTATCTGGCTATGACGCTTATTTTATCATCAGAGAAATTGCCACCGTCTACAAAAGATACGTTGAATTATTACCAATAGCGAAAGAAAAATATATCTTATTCACCAAGCATGTTGATAGTACCAAACACGATCAAAAAAATTGTGTAAAATTGTGATTTATAGATTTATATAAATTTCTCGGCTTTTTGCATAAATTGGCATCTTTTCTCAGTAAAGATAAATTACGGATACTGCAACATGAATTTCCCAATGTATCCGAAGAAAATTTTAATCTTTTGATTTGAAAAGGCGTCTTTTCGTATGTACATTGACTGCGTCGAAAAGTTGGAGGAGTTGTGTTTACCACCTCGCATTTTACATTCAGACGACATGATATCTGAGAAACGCTTACGCGCCGTCAATGTGTGGCAGCAATTCTCCATCCGGACATTCGGCGAATATAGTGACCTGTATCTGAAAATGGATATTTTATTGTTGGTCAACCAAAATTTGAAAATTTCTGCGTCAATTATAGTCTAGATCCCGCATTCGATTACACCTTACTGGTCACGTGGAACGCTATATTAAAATACCGATATAAAATTTAAACTATTCACAAATATCGACATGATAATGTTTATCGAGCGCAGTATATGCGATCTGAGCCAATAACAAATTGTACGATTCATCAAAACTGTCATTGTACTTGATGTATTACAATCTGTTAACGACTGGGCAATGTGTTAATCATTACCTTACGCTGATTTTCAATGGATCGACAAAATTTTGACTTTATGATCGTCGCGTTAGCTCCGCCAACAGGCTATATTCTCGAGATGGACGTGAAGTAGCAGCAACATCTTCATGACACGCATACTGACCTACCGTTCTGTCCGACACGCGAGAAACCACCGACAAATGCGATAACAAACTCCTCGCAACAGTATGCGATAAACAGCGTTATCACAATCTGCAGCAGTACTCATATACTCATCATGACTTTCGCCGTAAACTGCAATCCGCGCAATTTCCATGGCTTCGCGATTATATTGAGCTCAACACAAAATTTAAAACATTGGTGAAAAACGATTTTGAGAAAAATTTATACAAACTTATGAATAACGCGATATTTGACAAACCATGGAGAACATATGCGATCGCGTCGACGTGCGCCTCCTCGAAATGCGAAAGCAGATAAGATGCGGATACAATGCCACTCGCCAAATCAAATTTCCATAGTCGAAACGTCTTTTCGGAGAATCTGATTGCGATAGAACTGCGTAAGATCGAGGAAGTTTGACAAACCGATATACATAGATATGTGCATCCTCAACATATCCAAGACGTGTTGAATTTCTCTATAAATACATGATGCCACTGTTTCACGAAAAATGCAAAATTATGTACACCGATATCGACAATCTCATATACCACGTAGAATGTGATGATGTTTACGATATCATGAAACGTAATATAAATATATTTGACATGAGCGATTATTCGAGCGACAACGCGTATTCCGATCGTAAATAAAAATATTTTTGGCCTCATGAAAAACGAGAACAATGGTGCCATCATGATCGAATTTCGTAGGAACTTAGAGCGAATATGTATGCCTTGCATGTAGAAGGAAAGAAGAATACGAAAAAGGCGAAGATCATCAAAAGCAACGTTGTAGTGAGATCTATAATGTTCGAGAATTACACGCGGTGCTTGAATGACGCAATCGAAATGACGCGCAGTCCTGCGTAAAATCCAAATTTCACGAGTACATGATATCAAAAACAAAAATCGCTCTAAGTCCGCACGATGATAAGGTACATCCTGCCGGTTGTACCGACACACTGCCATGGGAATTATCAATGTAAATAAAATGCACTTGTATTGTATATATAATATGTAAGGGAAGCCCGGGCAAAATGGACGCTCTGGGTCAAGCAACTACCTTTTATTTTCGCTTATCTATTTGAGATTGCGCTATAAGTCTGTAGCAGTTGAAGGAATGACCGACCAGCGACGCTATGAAAGTACGAAATGATATTGCGTTTGTTTGTATTTAGTAGAAACATATAGAAAATTGAGTGTTTTCTTGCGATTTTTCCTTAAGTACATATCTTAATTATTAATTGTAATTGTAATTTCCTTAATCAGAATGATCTTTAATAAGAATTCTGTGTCTTTAAACATATATTTGAAGTTAAAATTTTTCACTTGGTTTTTCAATTTATTCTAATCTTTCCAAATTAGCGTTAGATAGGTTCTTTGGTTATAATGGATGAGGAGCAAAGCGAATGATTCATCCTCTTTACTCGGTATATCATTACAATGAAAATACTGGGAATACGAAGGGACAGACCTTTCGAGTATATGAAAGGCATGTGTTTGCTTATGTCTCATTTTTGTTTATTTTTTTGCCACAATGCAGTATGATGATTTGGTTATGACTGATCCAGTGCAGTCATTGCACCAAATGAGCCCATGAAGGTTGCGCTACATATAGAGGATTTGGTAGTTATTTTTGTAATAATTGCCAAGACTGATTCTAACTTTTTAAATTTCATTTGCATTGTTCGAGTGATCCATTCGCTTTGCCCAGGAGAATTGGGCAAAACGGATGATTTCTCTTTTTTTTTATTGTATGTTTTAAAACAACATATTTGATGTTGAAGTTTTTAAATTTTTTTTATTCTATTTCAAAATTAAGTCTTTTAAGAGATATATGAGAATAAAAATGGTTTCTAATCTCAATTTTAATTGTGTCATTTTTTCTTCTCAACCTTAACACGTTCGCGCTGTCCGGATTTCTCCTATATAAGGTTTCGATATGCACTATCAGCACGTTATAAAACAGTGCTGCAAAACTGTTCCGATATTGGTAATACTATTTTTATTAGCTAGAACGAAATGATGTTCGCAGCACTATAAATAACCTAAAAGAAACCATAGCTACAAAACTTGTGATATTGTCATTAGAATTAGCGAAGCATTTAATAGATTCAGATAGTGAATATTCAGACAGTGAAGAAGAAATTGAATGAAATTATTAGTTATAACTTTGCATGGGAATGTCTAATGCCACATGCACGTTGTAAAAATTATGTGGAAGATGTTGTATCGTAATACACAGACACAGAATTTAAAATGCATTTTCGGTAAGTAAATGTAAATACTATGGAAAAATTTATTAATTATATAATTAATTAAATGTTTTTATAATATTATATATAATTAATTACCCAGACACAGTAACGTTTAAAAACACATTTAAAATGTACTTGTTCATTTGTACTAAGCCCATGGACATCAATTTGGACCAGATTGAAACCAAATCTAGACCAATGGACGTCCTGTGCTATCTGGATATATAATTAATTTATAGATAAATTTAAAAAAGATATAATAGAATGTGAACAGAAAAAGATGTAATAGAAAATATGTACATGAAAAATTTGTTAGCGGAAATTAGCATTTAATTATTTCCAATAATATTAAAATTATTGTAAACTGTACAATAAAAGTGCAGTTAATTCATAAGTTATGAAGAAAAACTGTCAAAGTAATATAATATGCATTGTTTTAGAATGCAACGTACTTTCCAATTTTTACTGGAATTGTTAAAAATTAAGATTGTTTAAAAGATTGTTTAAAAGATTTTGTAAATAAAGTAGCAAATTTGGTAGACATCCAATTTCACCTGAAAAACAGTTACTTATAGCCATATGGCTATATCAAATTCATATAGATAAAAATAAATATACACATAAACTGTTAAATTATTGATAAATTTATATTAAAAGTATTTAATAAATGAACTATTTAGATATGTTTCAGATAGATGTCGGCAAAGCTAGCAGCTTGGTGCAGTATTCAAAGAGTAGCGAATGCTTTATATGCAAACGTAGCAAAATTTATTTGATGGCCGACCAGGGAGGAAGCAGAAGAAATTAGAATTCAACAAAATCATACATTTCTAGGAATCATAGATATAATAGACGATAGATGGCACACATAAAAATTACTGCACCAAAAGACCACAATGATTCTTATGTTAATAGAAAAGGATTTCACTCGTTTCAGCTACAAGTAAGTTGTTTTTACTTTTACAAATTTGTATATTTTATTAATGTTTTCCTTTATCTTTTGATGTTTTAAGTCCATATAGATATTTGATGTAGTGAAAGGATTAAGTACATTAAAATCTGATTCCTAAAAATTGAAATTTTACTTCAAAGAATTCACAGGAAATTTACATTTCTTTATTTTAGTTAATTTGTGATGCAGATCTAAAATTTATACACTGTTACGCGGATTAAGTTGGTTCTATGCATGATATGCGTCTTTAGACTATCGAATTTTGAAAGCATGTGTACGATGAAAATTTTCATATGATAGTCATATATTGAGCGATGCAGCATACGTCTTACCAAATACGTAATGGTACAAAGACAACGATCATTTGTCTGAAAGACAAGTTTATTTCGATACACGTCTCTCTACCATCAGAATAAAAGTGGAACGATCAATAACTCTATTAAAAGGCCATTTTCGAAGTCTTTTAGATACATTTCCAATGCAGAGAACAGATTTAATTTCAAAATACATAATTGCATGTTGCATTCTACACAATATCTGTTTATTAAAAAATGATATGATCGATATTCCTATCATCGTTAATAATGAGAGTAATATTACGGAACAATCAAACACGTTAGAAAATAATGCTGGGAAGGTATCGATAAAAGAAATTGCATTATGTATAATTTTTCAGTAGATAATATAGATTTTATATTAATTAGTATAATATAATTTTAAAGATTATATATAAGTTTAAGGTCGGTATTCATAGTTTTATTTTTGAGACCATCTTTATAGTAGTATAATCTTAAGATAATGGTTTTAAAATGTCATAAACCAATCACAGAATTGTTAGCATTTTAAGATATTGCTTGAGACGATCATAAAATAAGAAACTATGAATATGAGTACTACGAATGCCGGCCTAAGATAAGTCTTATATAAGTTAAATATATTAGGTGTACAAAAAAGTTCTGAGCTTTAGATTTGATACAACCGAAATAACAATTTAAATTTTATTTATCTTCCCGCCTTTTTGTGGTTTTAAAGCGTTAACATTTGGCCTTCTAAAATGCCATATGGTTTGATGCACATAACCTCAAAAATCAGTAGTGTTCACGATGGCAATAACAAAAGAGCATAT
>Ga0157363_1000522_pt1 | contig 29392 bp, 11 predicted proteins | sample AttsexASBM1_FD_111477 | JGI IMG/M metagenome (GOLD analysis project Ga0157363, IMG submission 111477) | Fungus gardens microbial communities from leaf cutter ant in Ribeirão Preto, State of São Paulo, Brazil - Atta sexdens ASBM1 | ecosystem: Host-associated > Fungi > Mycelium > Unclassified ... | reverse complement strand
GTATGTACTTTGAAAAATATTTACACATACAGTGATAAAATAAAAAAAGTTATAAAAAGTTATATCTTTAACATTAATGATATTGTCGCATTTGCTATAAAGTGAACAATTTAATATTGTCATATTTCCATCAAATCTATATTGCTATATATTTTATCAAATCTGTTCCTATAAATTTATTTCCAAAAATACAGCTAATAGTAGCAAAATAAATATGAATTTAGATTCCTTAAATATGAATTTAGATAAAAGTATCTAATATTACATCTCTCTCATTTTCTAAAATAATCAATAATACAACGAAATTAAATTATACTTTCGAATGTGTGTACGAGCAACCTTCCCTAGAAAGATGTTATATATAAACTGTTGAAAATACAACCGCATACTGACAGTTTCTTCGATTTCTCGGAATACTCGGTAGAAACGTTAAAAAATTGATCGTACCATACATGCTCAAGACCATACACATCTTTAACGAATGCAGGGTGTATAGGCCGAAAGTAGTTACAATGCATCACATACAAAGTTACCTTTCTAAAGTTATGCTCGAGCAACTCCGCTAAATTGCTACAATGTGTCCTTCCGCGCGTACGTAGAACGCGTTTAGCGAGTCGTACTTTTCAACACACGATGCACAACTTGCATTACAATGCATCTAAATTATTGATTGCGGAATAACCTAGAATGAGACATCTCTAAATTCGTAATCGCTCAGTATTCCAGGGCCGCCGTGCATCGGCATAAAAAAAAAGCTGTAATACCGCGAGTGTATCGTTCAAGCTTACCTACGCACGTCGGGACGTTAAAAAAACCGACCATAGAATAATATCGAAAAATTATCCGTTTATCCTCATGTAATTCACATAATTCGATTAATATATCAGAATTTCTCTATCAGAAGTCAATGTACTCAGTAAATGCCTGTATATCCGACACGCATGTTTAATGTGGATTAAGTAGGAAATATCATCTGTATATGTGTATGTTGTCGTAAGACAGATTGGCATTACAAATTAATGAACATTAAGTGTATTACTGTGGAATGCAACAGTTTAATCGAATCCAATTTCTGCGTTTACATTCGCACGAATATGTCTTATATAAATTAGCGACGTAATTTTTTTTCAATTTTGAACTTAAACAACGCAAAACTACATCTTTTAAAATACTCATTTATCTATTATTAACCTGTTCATTAATTTTCTTAATAGATCGCTCCGAAACATATGCGCGAAATATCGTGATTTATTTCGGCTATAAACGTGATGAATAATTAGACTACTGCACGCCCGACGATCGAACGAAACGTATAAGCGAAATGTGGCAGCGGCACACAGGCCGTGCGAAAATTTGACTTCAAATATAATTGCAGCGTTGCAAGTTGCATGCGAAATCGAAGCCTGTTATCGGAAAGCCTTTCCTGAGCGGCGCGCGATCGATCGCGAACGGCCTCGAAATCGCGCTTACATAACAGGTATTGGAAAGTCGAAATTACCCTAAATAGCAACAGTGTTGGTGGCGCGTATCGGACGAGCAGAAAGTATCCACCACCGATGGCGGTGGGCACATCGAGGGGTAACAGGGACGCACTTCAGGGGGTGGCTTCCACCCTCGCAAGCCGACAACTCGAAAGTAGGAACCGCGACTACGGGTGAAGCTAAGTCTGTCCGTGTAATGGGGCATCAGCACGCGATTTCTCCGACCTTCCCCTCTGCGCCCCTACGCTGCACCCCTCGCGATTCTAACTTTCAACTTCGCTCACGACTTCCCCCGAAGCCGGCTCCGCCGGCCTTCCCCTGTCGGTACACCTCATCCCTATACGTGGCAGGGTGTTGCGCTGTGACTTATCGACTCTAATTATTCGCCGGCAAGAAAGCGGGCAGGTCGACGATCAGACCTGCCACCCTCGTAAAGTAGCTTTTCTCCGACGCATCGCGCGCACCTTTCTACAACCGTTATATGCTATTTATTCACGACGCTGACTCGTGTGCGTGATTGTTGTATACTGGTTGTACACCGCCGCGAGCGGCTGCCGATCGTCCGAGTACGCCTCTCGGAATGATTAAAGTCACTTCGTCGTCAGCTACTTTATCCATCTATCATTGTTTGCTGGAGGAATGTTTTAACCCATTAACCTAACACCACGAGTAATTCAACGTTACAACATATAGTTGTTATTAGATCAGTATAATTTTTATTATAGAGATGATTATCGTGTTAATAAAGTTTGACATTTGCGTATTTTTAAGAAAACGTAGCAACAAGTAATAATAAAATATAACGAAGTTATTTACTACGCTAATAACATCCAATTCGGATACTGCTGAATCGATAGCACTTTATTATTTCATTTCTGTCATATTACATGATTGTTTGCGGGATGTTAAAAGTAGCGAACATGATTTTTCCATAAACGATTTTGGAGCCGCAAATGACCCGTTTCCGGAGTTCTTATATTTAGCTCGCAACTTGATAGATGTTTACACGCTCAGCAAAGACTTAATTCGTTCTGAAAGTTTGCGAAGAGTCTGATAGTATTTAGTTAAAAAAAAACTGAAACGCCGATAGCGTGATAAATTTCAGAGTCACGGAAAGGAATTCTAATTCTAGTCTGTACACATCTTGACCCGTTTCAAAGGCAATCTCTTAAATGGTATACCATACGAAGATCGGAGACACACAGATCAGTGAGAGAACTAGGTAAAATCGTTACGCTACAACCGGTTTACCAAGCAGGTTCAATTCAACACACCGACATGTGGAATTAATAATGTAAGCACTAAGCTATATCAGTGCTCAATCCTTGCAGGCGGTACCGACATACAGTGCATATATAAGCACAGATACGAGCCTCTACCGTGAATCTACAAACAGATGTTGACGGAATATCGCCGATCAAATCAGAATCTCCAACGAAGAAGATGTGACAATTTAAAGAAGCGCAAATCCTCAAATTATTAATTATTATGTTGATTAATTATTATATTAATTCTTGTTTTAAAATCGAAGGAGATTATAAATATATTAATAAAGTTAAAGATTTTATATTTGTAAGTTTTGGTTTGCACAAACTTAACTTATAAGATTTATCTTATTTCGATAGCAAGATTCATTTATTATATGTTTAGGTAAATAACTTTGGGATTAATCTATATAGTTAAATGATAAAATAACATCTTTGACAGTGATGGATAAAAAACAAATTAAGTAGGAAAAACTGAGTTTCAAATAAAATATGATACAACGAAAAGTCGCAACCTTAAATTCATGAATGTTGTATTTACAGGATAAAGTCAAAATGGATTGGCTAGATTTTATAAAATGTATTCCCTCATTAAAAGTGTAATTATTTAATAAATACTTGTGGAAAAAAAATACTGTGCAAAACGCTTCAAAAATAAATAGTGATTTCATAAAAATTTTATTCAGATATTTTATCCGACTTGTCCTTTTTATTTTTATATTTATAATAAGTATAATTATTCTTATTTTTTTATCCATCAATAATAATATATATAATTATTAGGTGTAGTAAAAAGAAATCCATTATTTTTGCATGAAATTAAATGGAAAAATAATGGATTTCTTTTTACTATACCTAATATATATATATATATATACAAAAAATATATATTCATAGAAAATTATAAAAATATGTTATACATATATTTCTTCATTCTATGTAATCTATTCCTTTTATTAATCTTTAATTATTCAAAATTCAAAAATGATTTCTACTTATCTTACAAAAATTCTACAAGAACAAATTCGTTATTTAGGTATTATATAATAAAATTTTTATCGCGCAGAACTAGACGATGTGCATAAATGCCGACGATTCAAAAATTTTGAGGAAATACAACCAAGCTCAGAATCATCACCTTCTCTTTAAAGATAGTCAGCTTGTTTTAGTATGATAATTTTTCAATTTGGCTTCATACGTTATTAAAGTTTGCGTTGATGGAAGCTCGCCGACAACATCAGTGGTTCTTTTTAACGAGAAGTCTGAGTAGCCATCACAAAACAATGCTAACTCAGTGTAAGCAACCCTCTAGCTCGTGTCTACCATGTTCCAATTCTATCCGGAAGTAAGAAGAGTGAAAACAGTAGTGGAAGCAACACACAACCTGCTGTGCTACCATGTTTTTTACATCAGCCAGACGATACTCGAGTCGCAGGGTAAGAGATCATCAGTCCGTGTTAATCGCCAGTGCAGGCGCGCACACACACACACACACATACGAGGGCGAAAGATCGTTACAAGTTTCTCTTCGGCTGCTGCTATCCTCTTGCTTACTTATGATCTCTTGTAACTTCATGACGTTCACGAGCCTCTACTGCAGTCAATTAATACCTTCTTTTTCTTCTGCGACTATTGCATTGTACATCGTAATATTCATTCACTAGCAGATTGAAATGTTACATGTAATACTTAGTGATTAATCGTTCCAAATTAGAAGGGACAATCTCAAATTTTAATTCTTTGTCCCATTTTACAAGCGTCCCAAATTAAGGACGTGATATATACATTATCCCTCTTTAAAGTGTAAAAATTTAAAATAATAAATAAAAATAATAAATATGAAATATAATTTTAAACTAATATGCGAAGAATTTTACAATTTTTTATTTAAAAACCCAGATATTATTATTCATAAAATACATTCAGTAAAAAAGTTTAATTTTAAAAAATAAAATGTGATTTCGTGACTTGACATAATTTTCGTTGTGATCTCATGTGATATTATCAATTCTTTAAAATATAATAATATGATATTGTTTGTATTGTTTCGTTAACAATTATTAAAAAATGTTTACGTATTAAAATTTAATTATGACAATTAATATGAATTTTCTTAATGTTCTACTTTGCCTTCTATATGTTTTCTCATGTACTGAAAGTTTCTCAAGTTTTTGCAGTTCAAAATTCTACGATAACAAAGTTTTATTGGTTTAATAATTAAAATAATCAATATTAAACATAAGAAATGATAATTCTTGATTCAAAGATAACACAAGTTCATAAAAAATTATTTTCACAAAATAAAATATATTATTCAAAATAAGAAAAATACGTATATAGTTTATACTAGATTTTTTTATAATATTTGATTTATTATTATTTTTACATTATTATTAATATTTCCCATAATGTATATATCTCCGGTGAACTTTAATCTGATCAAAAAACAATAATATTCTAAAAAATATTATTGTCATCCTCTCTTCTTTCTCTCTCTCTCTCTCTCTCTCTCTCTCTCTCTCTCTCTCTCTTTCTTTCTCAAATTTTACAATAATTTTTAGTAGAATTTTCACAACACGATAGTTTACAAAGCGAACTGCATCAAAAAATCTACCAATGATCATCCAGACAGTTTACCACATTATGTCCAACGCAGACTCGTACTAGAGAGCGCATCACGATTGTTTGCAACTCGGCCGGCCTGTCGAGCTTACACTGTGTTTAATATATAACGATTGTATATATACACAGAATGGACGGAGAGTGGCGATATAGACGGAGATGAATGGGGTAAAGAGGCGGAGGGTTGACGTTGAATACGGCAAAGGAGGACGGGGGCGAGGTGGAAAGCTTACACGTATGAGAAAGGGAGAGGAGAAAGGTTACGGGGACGAGAGAGGGTGGACGCGCGAGGGCGGGAACCGCCAGTCGTTTGTCGTCCGATAGATAAACAACGTCGTTATTGTAAATGCATTGGAACAACACGCTGCGGGGCTTCATTGGCGGCTTTTCTTCACGATGCGAAGCGGCGCGGCGCACGCCCGTCGTCGTTGTTTATGAGATCGATAGTCCGATCGTTAGGAGATCGATTTTATCGTATCGCCTCTCGAGACAGGGAGAAACAATCATTGTAACGCATTGGCGTTATACTACAGTTCGTAGTTTATTCCTATCTTTCTCTCTTTCTCTCTCTTTTTCCCTCTCTCTGTCTTCCTCTCTCTTCCTCTTCTCCACCCCCCTCCCTCCCTCCCTCTCTCTCTCTCTCTCTCTCTCTTCTTTATTTTCCTTTTTTCTTTTTCGGTATGCGAAGAATCGGCCGCTGTCCATCTCTCTCTCCGATCAGCCCCCGACGTCGTCCAACGTGCATACGCTCGCGCTCACCCTTTCACCCTCACTCTTCTTCCCTTTCAACCACCCCATCCCCCCCTCTTTCGCGGGATGATGGACTTGCACGGCGGACGACGTAGAACAGAGAATAACAAGGCAGGTCACGCGATACAGGCGCGGATGCAACGAAATTACACACGATCTCTCTGTCTCTGGTGCAATCGTACGCTCGTATGAAATATTTGTTCCAATATAATGTAATACTGATTCGCGAACATTTCGCTGTTTTTTTTTTCCATTTACACGGAGGAGATGAATACTAGGACATTGATCTATAAATCGTGTTCGGAGATCACCGACTGAGAATCCAGCGAGCGTTCTCCGAGGATTTTCGTAACCTCGATGGTTGGTTTCCGGCGCGACAATTGGCATATAGGATGTTTCAGCGGGAGGAAAATTTTGAAACAGATACTTCGTAATTCGTCGTCCCGGCCGTAAGCCTCCCAACGGGCTCGAGCGGGCTCGAGCATAGCGAGCAAGCCGATATTTATCGGGGACGGGTACACGATATGCGCGCCGACTTTCATTTGACTGTAATAACATGTCGCGCTCACGAGACGGAGTGTTTGCAAGGGGCTAATTCGAGATGCAAATTAATGCGCGTAATGGCGATAATACGGGCGGAGTTGCGCGCTTTTTCGCGACGGGCAGCTCCGATGAAATGTAACGCCGTCGATAGGAGGAAAATCTGATCCCGAGTTCTTGGCATGCATTTGCTGGCCAAATACATTTGCATACCTATTGAGACTTTCGTATTGTTTACGTGGATAATAATGGATCTTCGTTGTTGATTACACACTAATGATTCCTTTATTAAGCAGTCAGCGGAGTTTTCGAAAACGATAAGGAAATTGTTGGGAAATACAGATTCCCAGGATAGCGGATAATCGCGTTATGAACTTGTTTGCGGGGAAAAATCTCTTAAAATAACAATAAACAGCAAGGTCGAACGAGATATAATTAATGCCGACGTACAATTGGGACAACGCAATATATAATAATTTTCAATGGCAATGAAACGACAAACTCATTGTGTCAATTGAATTATAGATGATACTGCTAAACGTACGTACAAACCGTAAATAACTTGTATAACTCTATTCCGTTATTGTCTTAAATTTCTCGCTTACTTACCAAGAGTATTACAACACATTAGAACCTTGAAACCTTATTTAAACCGTTCTTTTTTTTCGAACGATACGAGAAATCGCTCCGGCTGAGCGATCGTTTCCTCGATTTCTTAACCGCATTTAAGCGCTGCTATGACGGACTGTACGGTGACCATGAGAGCTCGACGCCTGCTGTTTGTTCCTCGCTTTATCTCGAACGTAAACATCGCTTGAAATATATAGGAGGTTGTGTTAAGAGCGACGGAGATGCACGTACGAACAAATGCGTGCACCTCGTCGCAGAGAGAAGGACGGACGACGAAGACGACGACGACGACGCAACGACGACGACGACAACGACGGCGACAGCCGGGGCACGCAAGGACCTAGCCGGAGGAAAAAGGAGAAACGAAAATAGAAGGACGGACACACATACGGACGTGCAGGACGGACGGACACTGGATAAACAAGGGGCAATAGAGATAAACAGAGAATATTACGAGAAATATGCGCAAACACGAAACTCTTGTTCCTCCTCTCTCTCTCTCTCTCTCTCTCTCTCTCTCTCTCTTCTTTCTCTCTTTCCCATACCGTCCTCCTCTTTCCGCTCGCTTTCGTTTGTTTGGCCGCATGTTTGCCCCCACCACTCGTCCGTATCGCTCATTTGCAACCTACTTTTTTAAGCACCCACTTACCCCCTCGCGTCGCACTCCCCTTGCGAACGTCATCCCCATAGTTCGCTCGCTCACGCGCATTGCTGCTTAATTTATTCCTCGTCAATGTTTCGTTAAGGATTTTCTCGCTCAGAGAAACGCTCTCTTTTATAAGCTGCACGTCCCGAGGATTGTTTGGCCCGGAAAGTTTTTAGAGTACCGCGAGAAAATGGTCGAATATTTACATGAAGTTTGATTCTCCCAAATAATTTAACCTCTCTCTTTTATTACAAATATATGTTCAAAAAATTCATCATTAAAACAAAGATCTTTTTTTAACGCGAGGAATTTCTATTCTTTCTATATAGATTTCTTATTATTACATATCTTTTTTAATTTAAAAAAACAATTTATATACATAATCCTGAAAGAACTACGATGCTGAATACATAGAAAAATTATATTATATAAAATTAAATTAGAAAAAATTAATTCTCAACATATATTGAAAATTATTACGTTTCATAAAACTTAGTGTTGTACCTTAATATTCCAAACGATATTTATCGTATAATACATTTCAATTACAAAACGTAGTATATATTTAAAAGAAGAATTACACGTGTAGTTTTTGTTGGCGCGTGACTCATCGTGACAATAGACTTATTATCTACAGTTTTTCAAAGTTAAACTACCGTAATGCTTGCAACATTGAATTGCACGAAAAGTTGCAAATACAGCCTTAATTTGTTAAACATGAACACATAGTATAATTTTCAATGATACGGCAGCACAAAAGACTTCATGACGTTTAAGAAAATTGACTCTGTAATGTTAAACATAAGCGACGTTTTCTGTCGATGACGTACTTCGCAAATTTACATACGCAAACAAGTTACGCCAATATAAATAGGCAGAAGCACATAGCGAAGTCGCACTAACGAAACTTTTATGAGCGAGCTAATTGTCAGAACGGTACACGTGACTACAACTCAATGAATTTGCAACAAAACATTATCGTTGAATTATAGGCATCAAGTAACATCGATTGTGTATAGACATTTGTTAATTATTTTATACAAAATAAGTTTAGCATAATAAAAATTAGTAATGCATCAGTTCATTAGTTTTACAAAAAGAAATATTCTCTCTTGAAAACGATAAATTAATGCATTCTACAGAACAATTGTTATATTAAAATATTGTTTTTTTTTACAATTGTAATAGATATCATTTTTCGAGACGTTTCATAAAATGATTATTAATTTCAACTTGTTTAATTCTTTTAATTAATAGCATTTCGTATCATGTTACTCATTATTGTAGGATTAAAATTTACATAGAATATTAAATTTTACTGCGTTTTACAATTTACTATTTTTATTTAATTTATCCTGATTCAAAAGTTATATTCATCCGATTATGTTATTAAATAAATTGCATGGTGCGAGGAGAAATTCATTTAACATCGGAGAAAATAAATATTAAAGCAGGATCATATTTCTTTTCGTAATGGAACAACACCGTTCTGATCAAATTCACATAATAATACTTCGCTTCGCTACAAGTACTTCATAATATTGCGTGTACGGTTAAAGTAGTAGTAAAATTAGGTCAATAACGAGACGTAGAAAAACTGCTGCTGAACAGAAGATTAATATACGCAGAATCTTTCTTCAATTAGTAAACGCTTACTCATCCGGCTTCGCAGCCAATACTGATTTTATTATAGCGCCATTTATTCCAAAGAATTTAAAAGATACAAACTCCATTTGTCATAATGTCCTCGCTGCCGCTTATTTTTCTCAATTCTTTACGCCAGTTGATTGATCGATTAATCTTGCCTTGTCAATCTTCCGGTACGTAAGCCCTTGTGAAATGACTATACAATCGCCAGATCAGTAATAACATACCGGAAAGCTTATAATCAAGCGTCCACGCTTGCATAATTGATCAAAGAACCGATCAAAGATCGTTAAAACAATATGATGACAAATACATTGTCATAGTAGAAATTATCTAATATCTTCGCCAACATTTCTTTCGTTACTGACATGGTGACTTATTATTTTGTAAATATATGAATTTAATAACGTATCAAGTAAGAAATTCGCTTATCTTTTAGATGTCAGGAATATTTATGGAACATTATTTAATAAGTTGAAAATAATTATCCGAATGTGTGTATCTTTCGTATCACAATTGTGTTGCAATATGTTTCGAGTAATGTTGTAATAATTTTTTGAGACAATGTTTTAAGACGTTAGCATCATTATTGGCTTGACAATCAATGTGATTTTTGTGATATAATTTCCAGCTTTATGATTGAAGTCTAAAAAATCGAATCGGTATATAATTTATAGAAATGAAAAATATATTGAAAATTTACATATAAATTTACAAAAATGTCAAGATTTACTTTGACCGAATGTAAGTAATTCTTTCTCTTATTTGTACTTACTTATCGATCAATTTTTCTACTTATTATTATAATAATAAATTTTTCCGAATGCAATTCTATCTAATCATTACGACTTGAATTATCCCCACGGAGACATTCGTAATAACATCAGACAAAAAAATGTTACGGCACGTATCAATCGCCAGACGCTCGATTATCCGAACACAGCCGAAGGTATCCAAAAAATTCGCAGTGTCCATCCCGACTCTCTCGGACTACCGATATAGGGACGAGACACGAAAGGGAATGAATGCAGACGGGACAGGTAAGGTATTTGACGGTCTATGGTGCCTGGGGTACGTCGAGGGCAGACTATATAATTTCCCTTGAGGGAGATCGGGATGGGCGATACGGGGGTGGGCCGGAGGGGCCAGCGAAAAAGAGGGACGGGGTGAGGGGGAAAGAGGGGGAGGGGGTGAGGGAGAGATCGGCGTGTTTTCCAGGTGGGGAGGTGGTGCCGCACTCATCCGCGAGCCCATCAACGCAACCATCCTCCGACAATCGATTATTATCTTTCCAATTTGCATAGCAACCGAGCTCTTGTTCAAATCTGCACCCCCTGTTTCGACCCCTTTGGCAACCCCTTGCAAATCCTGCCCCGGCCGCCAGCGTGACTCCTCGTCAGGCACTCCGTATCGTTTCTGTTACGCTGTCGGCTTTTTTCCGTCCCGGGCATTCACGTTCAATCTCCTTGTCGAGGATGAGTCGGGGGATAACTTGAGGGTGCTCTCGAAATCGCGAAGCGGCTCTTGCCCCGTTTCGCACGCTGGATGCTCATTTTTTTTCGTAATCCCGAATTTTAATCTAACGTCTTGTTACGAGCGAAGATTTTTCATTAAGGCACTGAGTGCATTTGTCAGACGAAATACTCGGAACAATAAGGTAGTATGACATCAGCATATATATATATATATATACATCTAAATATACATCGTAAATGAAGAGAAATGATTCAGAGAAATGATACCAACTTCTCATCTACAAATATTTAAATAAAATTGTTTAATAAAACAAAACAGATTTTTATCTAAGACGTAAATAAATTTACTCTACATCACACGTAATATGACATTTTATATATCGAACTTTCTTTTAAAATTTGCATTATTGATCTTTGAGCTCGTGCATTGTGACACATGGCATTTCTTCCCTCTTATTTCTTATTCCTTCATTGTCAGTTAAATCTTTCTGTTATTTAATGCCATGCAATTACGGTGATTTAGATATTCACGTCGTTACTCATATACGACCGTACTTTTCTTAAATTTTCATGAATTCATAACATGTGTCTTACGACGACGACGTGTACCAGTATAACGGATATTTACTTTATGACATTTATTCGATTGCACTTCAACCGCATCGCGTTATATTTTAAAAGCATTATAACATATTATTGATTAATTATATTCATTTATCTATTTTTACAAAGCTGCAATAAATAACAGGATGAATTATCAAAAATGAAAGAAGATTTTAAAAGCAAAGATTTTGGAAACCTAATATAAATATTCTATATAAAATTCAAAAGAATAGAAAATATACATTTCTCAAAGAAATCAAAACTTGTATTTTCCATTAGTTGTCTCGATAATCGACATATCAATTATATCAATTTACAACGCCCTTCCTGGATTCCATCAACGTTTATTCGACGTCCTCTATACCCAATGTTAAATTACATTTCCCGTTTATTACGGAATTTGCGGACTGTATCCCCACATTAAATAATACGATACCGAAAGCTGCCACGCAATTGAATATGTCGACTGAATTCTGGCGCCTAGCCGCCGTTCGACTGATCAAAAATACTGGCTCTAATAGACTTTCCATGTCGGCGATAAGATTAAAAATGAAAACGACGCATATTTCTGTCAGTCGGCCACCCGGTCGATTTCATTCGACAACCGTGCGGATCATCGGTGACGCCGTCATTATTGACAGCTACCTGTATCATAAAATTCATTAAAGAAACTGCTGATAATCGACTAAAATTCATCGATCGCTCAACATATGTGATAAATGAATCTTGTACGTGAGAATTTAATTTAATACGTTAAGATTAACGTATATGGAAATATTTTCTGCGTGAAATAACATTTGCAGTTTCATTGCGATAATCTAATATTATATGTTGTTTTATTATACTTTTCAGTATTCTTTATATTATATTATATTATGTTTTTATTTGTATTAATAAATAAAATATAAAACACGAAACATCGCTTTCTTAACAATCCTATCGACTTTTCAACTGTCTTTCTCTCGACGGCTTGGAGAATGGACGAAGCATGTCGTCGGGTGGTCCAGAGGGTTGGAATCCCTCCTTTATAAAATCTTTGACGTGTCGCCAAGCGAAGCAGTGCCATAGTCATTAATAACTTTTAGGTGGCAGATTTTGCGCGTATTAATCCACCATATTATACCACGAGGCTATGCTGGGGCCATCCCCCTTTCGGTGCCATCGCTTGTTGGTTCCTGCTTTGCACCCCCTGCAGGGGACGGCAACCAAATAGCTGAGTCGACGTCTCCTTAATGAAAAATCCGAATCCTGAGCGCGCCTTTTCTTTCGCTCATCGCGGTCGACAAATTTTCGCCGATCCAAAGGCGAATCCCTTAATGATAATGACCAGCTGGATCGTATTAAAAAAAAGTCAGAAATCTTATTCATGTATATATACGTCACTCTTCTAAAACAGCAAAATTTAAATTTCAAATATAAAAAATAATAAAATAAAAATTTATATTCATAAAATATAAAAAATTATATTATTACTTTCTTTAGCAAATACTAAACCGACATGATTATTTCTGGATAATTCGTTTTGGTACAAAATAGAATCAATTTCTATGTTAATATAATAAAAGATTTTAAATTCTGACTTATTGTAGTGTAATATCTAATATAAATTAAATTTATAACAATCAATAAAATTAAAGCAATTTTTTAAAGGCGAAAATGCAATCGATTGAATAATAAAAATTAATTAGATATTAAATAAAAATCTAATTAATTTTTATTATTATACAATAAAATAATTTTATAAAATATTATGCCATTTGCATATAATAATTTTAAAAATATTAATATCAGTTTAATAATTTTATATTCCGTTATTTCCTAAATCGCTTAAAATTTTAATAAACCAGGGAAAAAAGCTAGTGTGACTTTTCGTACATTAATAAGCAATATTTCAAATCTTCCTTCCGTTGCAAGATCCAGAATTCATCGACTCCGTCATATTCTCCCTTCATTGCGCTGACAATAAGACACCGGGTGACATTCACATATATCCACGAAGCTACGAAATCATCCCCGACTTTTCTCATTTATTTGCTAGGACGACCAAGCGCGACCGTAATGTGTTCGCGTGGCAAATTAACAAACGCCCGAGGAATAAACTGACTCTGTTCCTCTCCGCCCCTTCCGGTACACACCGACACGTGCTCCCTTCCTTTCCCTCATACATATTCTTTCTCCTTCTCGCTCTTTTTCTTCTCATTGTCTCAAGAAGGTATATTGTCGCTCTTGAAGGTATATCTCTCTCTGTGCAAATTTCATGTACAATTAGAAGACTTTTGTAGAAGCTAAACTGCTAATAGTCCCCGAAAAGGGGCTCGCGCCCTTCCGCCACCCACGTCTCGTCTCTTCGCCACCGTGCACCTCATTTCGCGTGACAGTCGTTCTCCCCATCGCTATCCTTCTTCGCTGCGCCGCACTCTCCGCGCGCGTATACCTCGGGTTCTTCAACCCTTCTGAGAACCCGCGTTAACCCATCTTCTCAGCTCATGTCATCTCGTAGAACGTACCCACCAATTCACTTCTAAGAGGACCCTCCCGGTCCTCCTATCGCCGGAATCGAGGTGAGAGAATTCAGCGACGCCACGAGACTTATTGCGGATTATAAACTAGGATTGTTTTCATTAAACACGGCGTTACCCCTTGCGACAACCCTTTTTGGCCTTATTGACTCTCAGCGAAAATAGGAGTCAAAACATGTTTCCATCTTAGCGCTACATGGAATCACACGGAAAGAATATGATTTTGCAGTATTTTTGAAGTATTTATAAATTCTGCCATATATAAATATATTTGAAAACAATTTTGGACTATAAAATTATTATATATGTAGAACACTCAAGTATACTAAGCAATGCTGCAAAAGGTTTTACAAAAAGTTGACATTTTAACAACCATAGCGTTCTATATAATTATTTTGATGATCTAACAAAATTATTTTCAAATTTATATTTAGCTAAATTTTGAAATACTTCAATAAAATTGTTATTTTCGTACATATGTGTGAATAAATCTCGCGAATCTTATCGACTATTTAATCAAAATGCGCGATGCTGAAAGTATTACGAATATCGTGTTTCGATTGATGAATTCTTAAATTAAATTGCAATATGTGTAAGCATATGATTAAGTTAAACTGCTATTTACTTTTCTGTAGGAAATATAACTCTTTTTTTAAGAAAATGTAAAAAATGATTATATAAGTATATCGTAAATATGAGAATATGTGCATATCAGCGAACTTATGAACAGCGTTATATATGTGCTAAGAATGTACATACTATATTGCTTTGTTACATATTTTCTACAGTATTTAACTTGCTGTCCTCTTAAATTAATTTCATATTACGTAAGTGTCGTGACTGAAATTATAGAAGTTGCAATGCACTTGTTGACGGCCACTTAATCGAGTGTGACGCGTGGAAACCACTTTGACAGCGTGATAAAGAGCGTGCAGCGGTTGCACGTGGATTATGCTAATTGGAATCTAAGGTCTCATACTTGAGTCGCGTAAATATCTCACTTGTAATTATGTATTTAGATGCACTAACAGGAACTAGATTGAGAAGGTTACAATTTAGAAAGTTTAACTGCCTTGTATTACGTATTAATAAATTACAATACCATTTTACTAAAAATATTCATGTAAAACGCTTATCCATTCTTAAAGAGCGCTAATCCTTATTATTTTCTTAAATTATTCTACGGAACGCATCTATCTTTGCGAGAAAATAAACTGTGAACACGGAAAATAAATTTATGAGAAAAAGGACGGCGCTAACGACGCTCTACCTTTCACACGTAGATCCTGGAAGGAAAAGTGGAAGACGACCTACGAAGAAAGGACTCTTTGTTATGTCTCCTTTTTTAATTCGGGACGGTTTCCGGCACAACGCAGATATACGGCCAACGGCTTTTTTTTTATCGCCGAGGGAGGCTATCGCACGTGACTTCTCTGGTTCTACAAGTATCGTGAAAAATCAAATATAGATAGTAGTTACACGCAATATATTCCCTATAATTCGCTTCTTTTCTTCAAAATAGCTAAATTTTTAGAAAAAAATTATAAAATTATAAAATTCTTCTTTCTTTTTATGTGTAAGTGTATATACATACACATTTAAAAAATAACTACATTATAATCATCCTACGTGAAAATTATAAAATTCACTAACTTTAGATCAATTTTAATTAAATCAAAAAATAAATGTGCAAAATTAGAAAATTTTTTTCGAAAAATGATACTTTGTATTGAATAATTACATTCAAATAATTTTCGTAACCTTCAATTTTATAATAAAAAGCAAAAACCAGCGAATATTCTACTTTGTCATTGTATAACGAATCAATCTAATAAGTATTTACTTCTTCCCTATATTATGTAAATTATTTAAGTACGTAAATGTCTAAAGATAGAGACAGATAAGATATATTTCAGATACAATTAATCAGGTGAGAATAATATCTTACAGCTATAATACACGTGCCAATTAAGGCATACCAAGCGGAGTGTAGAACTCACATTCGCGTCGCTGGACGTGGCAAAGACGTAGCGAGCTAGAAGTAGGAGGTAAAGAGAGGACGTGACGATAACTGGGCTAATGTGCAATAATGAACACGGTTGCTTATCAAATGGCCCTGACGGTTCTCTTCCTGCTGCCTGTGTAACTTACGACCGTGTCTTTCATGAACCGCGAAACGCGATTGTAACGCGAGTAATAATGCGCGGCAACATCCGACCATTCCGCGATGTTTCGCAATTCGCGTGAAACGAGAAAAGACGAGCAGTGCAACATTAAAGTTCATCCTAGTTAAACATCTTCATAAACCCGAGATATTTACAACACACACTAACTTATATTATTTTATAAGAAAAACAAGTATACTGATATCTCTTATTAATTATAAAATTTTGCAATTATTATAAAAATAATTTAAATAATAGTCTTCATTTAAAATGTATATCGAAACAGTAAAGAGATAATAATAAGTATTTTAGTTAATTTAAGATACTGCGTTAAAATATAACGCAATGTCTTAAATTAAACAAAAATGCTTATTATTAATTATTTAAGCAATTAAATCTATTTCGCGGCATTAAAATGCAACAGCTGAATTTTCAGTACTCTGAAATATTTGTTACTATAAATACCTGGATTATTTTCGAAAATAATAAAATAAAAACAAAACTTGGATGAAATAAACATACTATATAAGTCAGCTTTTCTCTCTACTATATTTCTTGCTCTGGTATATAAAATTTTTATTATTATTTTCAACGCGATTCTCATATATACAAATCAATAAGTAAAACTAAAATAAAAATGCTTTCACAGAGATTAAAATAAAATATATTTTATAACTTTGAAGAAACTATTCTATTATGTAATATAACTTTTATTTCTTAATATCTTTTTTAATAAACAGATATAGAAATACATAAATGACATATGTAGAATATATATTTCTTTTTTCCTTAAGTTCATGGATTATTACAGTCTTCTAAACACTATTTATATACTTACATATATATATATACTAACACTATTTATATATTTACATAACTTATTATTAGTTTAAATATTTAAGATAAAAGCTATATGGAGAGAGAGAGAGAGAGACAGAGAGAGAGAGAGAGAGAGAGAGAGAGAGAGAGAGAGCAACAAAACGATATATGTGTTACACAACTTGCTATTTTAAAAATCTTTAGTCGAGTTACACGGTGCACAACTAACCGCTCGCGTGATTAATAACTCAACGTGTGTTTTAATCTCATTTTTCATATTCTCAAGATGGAAAACAAAAGATCTCTAAATAATCATAATTAACTTCTGCAAACCAGACAATTGGAAAAAGTCAAATCTTCATTGGACATTTTTCGAGATCGATGTTGGCCGTGTTGTGTCTTAAAAAATACGCGTCACATCAATTATCGGTATCCGCATGGCGAATGTATTTTCCCGTATTGCGCACGTAAGAGTGTACACCTTGACATATAGTATGTACAGGGATATATAGTATGCATATGGAGCTCCTCGTGCTAAGAATAGGCAACATACAGACGGTCGGATATAGCTAGGACTTTGCGCCTATAAGCGAGCAGGTCATTGGCATTAGGGGTTGGAAGGGTGTGCATTTGCGCACATTCATACGCGATTCACTCCTCAGTGCCGATCTGCTTTCGATCGAACGACTATCGCGTCAGTGTCAAAGTTCAAACTTGGAGCAATTTAGGTTGCATTTTGCGCTGTACAGACTCATTAGATTAATCGATGGATTTTAAGTTTGCTCCGTGTGGACACAAGGAAAGGGAGAACGAGAGTGCAATAAATTAATTTAGAAGCAAATTAAATAGCAATCTAATTATTTTCTTTTTCCGATTGATTAATTTGCTGAATGTCGATCAAATCAGATAATGATGCAACATCATTTAATGTTTTTAAATAATTTAGTATAAGATAATGAAGCAAGTAATGAAGAAAATTACCATTTTCATTTTTTCATAATTTAGTTCTGTCCAGTGAAGTTTTCTAGCAACGTAAAAAGATTCTAACAGTTTTGTGAAAGCTATAGGTACTTCTCTTACTCTACGTCATATATTCGATACGTCAACATCGGTACTTCATATCTTTTTAATGATCAACCAGCCTATTATAGAATACAGTTAATATTCTATTTTCTAAGTTTTCAATCGCGAGGCATATGAGGCGTAGCTTATACCCGTCTACGTTGAAACAACCGCCCCCTCGATTAAAAACGACGCGGTGCACTTTCGCGAAGTGACGCCCGCTGACTTCGATCGGATCGCTGATTTCAATTTAATGGCCCGTCACTCCGGCTCTTTGGCCGTTAATTTTTCCGATATCGGCGATCGGTGCGCGCGGTCCTGTTTGTTCTTTCTGTTTTCCGTACGCGTGTCCGCACCGCGCCGCGTCGCGTCGCGTCGCGTCGCGACGACGAGCCGCGTTGAGCTGCGTCGAGCCGCGCCGCCATTCATGCATCCCCGCGAAACTTTCGTCTGTTTATATCCACATAAATTCTCACACCAGCCGCGCGATACTTCCCCTCCTCTGTCCGTTATATATCGACTCATCGATCCACTTTATCAGCCTCTTCCTAACCGCGATATTTCCCACGACCAATCACCTGGGAACTTTCGCTGCCAGGCTCCCGCACTTTTTTATTTCGCTACCGCATCGCTTCCGCGGAATCAGAGAGAGAGAGAGAGAAAGAGAGAGAGAGAGAGAGAGAGAGAGAGAGAAAGAGCGAAATGCAGGCCACGCCATGGCGTTACACTATAATCAGTATGATACAATCGCATCGACTAACATCGGCATCGCCGTGCATAAGATAGCCGGTATTTATAGTCGCTTACGTCCTATGCGGACTTGGTTATTACCAGGATGAACTATTTATCTCTGTTGCGCAGATAGCTCATCTTGGACAAATGCGATCGTTGTTTGTATAATCGAGAATATAATTTAACATTATTTTTATTAAATTATTCCGCACAGTAAGTAAATACTACATTCAACTATTTATAAACATTGTTTAACCTTTGGAGGACGACAGTCTATTTTTAAAATCTCATCGTTTTTTTCTTGAGTTGATGATTTGTTATAATTCACTATTTTACTGTATTTCTTGTCTCAAAATATGATACTGTTTCAAAGCCACTAAAGCAACTTTTCATGTTCCGAAAAGATTAGAAACTTTATATATTAAATAAGGAATTTCTTAGGCCCATAAATGTGAATACACAAGAAGTAGAAAATAAATATCTGAAACCTTAAACGGTTAAGCTGAATCTTAAATGCTTAAATAATTCGATGTGAATATACTACATATGTAGTATATTCATCATGTAGTATATTCATCATTTAAACATTAGTTCAGTTAGGTTTGCGTTTCGAGATTGAAAAATCATTTGGCGAGCAATTTAAACGATTACATATGTAGTATATAAATTTACATCGAATTATTTAAGCACTTAACATCCAGCTCGACCGTTTAAGGCATTTATTTCTTACTTGTTTTATACTTATATATAATATGTATGTATGTATGCGTTAAAATATTTGCCATATTTTTCTCTTGATAATGGATTGAAATGAACTCTAAATATATTAAAATCATATTTTTAAATATAATAATATAATATAAAAAAATGTCTCTTTTAATTGCTTAATATAATGTTTAAATTGAACATGCACATATTTCAGTAAAAGAAGTATTTACAATCAAGTTGTGATCTTACAGCAACAACAAATCAATGTTCTCGTACAAATGCTGTGATTGATGAATACATAACGGAACTAGCAGCATGCCTAATACAGGAATCAAACGTACCGATGTAGGTTTATGATATCAAGCAATGCTGCGTTTATGATCGATACAAGTGGTCGTATCGTATCGGAGTCAGAATGGTTTAGAGAGCATGACTAAATACTGACGGACGTGAACTAATGTCGCCTTTGTTTTGATCGCCTCTTTCAACATTGCAAGAACACACACACACTTACAATCTATGTTATTGCAATTAAAAATTTTACGATTTATTTTACGGATATAGATATCGGAGAAAATTTTTAATTTTGCTTTTTCAGACAATATATATTAAATTAAATCAAATATTTTCTTCAAATATTTACATGAAATAAATACTTATTTTTATTATGTGTTGAAAATTCAGTTAATTAATATGAATTTTGTTTTTTCCAATGTATTGATTCGATCACTTCGTAAAAAGTAAAAACCTTCAATAGCAAGCAAATAAATCTAAAATATGTCTCTCTCTCTCTCTCTCTCTCTCTCTCTCTCATTTTACGAAAAAATCATTTTTTATGTCACACAGAAAAGACAGTAACATTGTTAACATTGCACTTCATTGAAAATAAAAAAAGTAATCGAGTTGCATATCGCGTTTCGATTTGAATTTTTCAGTACAGAGAAATTATCGATGGCTGGCCAAATATTAAAAGAACCCCCCATTATCGTAATGTATCGTTGGCGGTTAATATGTTACACATCAGACACATGCGTACACGTTACATAACTTGATGGCAAAACGCCAGTAATGCAAGGAATTCATCACCGGCACGATAGGTATGTAGAATACGATATTGCGGATTAAATACAGCTGCGATTTATAATAAAGCCAGCGTGCACTCTCGTTGATACAATATTTTTATGCATTTACATTACGTGGAATATTACCGATAAACGATCGCGTTACACCATTAAAAATGTGATATTTTTATAAAGTCATTTGTATCATGCTCTCTGTCTCTCTTTCTCTCTCTCTCTCTCGTCTAATTCTAATTCTAATATCCTCAATTATAATCTTTACAAGATCAAGATTGCGAATATTTTCAAAATTTGTGTGTTGCACATTTCTTTAGAATCATCAGATATTTCAGTGACTTCCAAGATCATCATTTTCAAAATATCCAATACAACAGAATACTTCAAGATTCAAAAAATAATATTAAAAAGAAGCAGCTACAGTCAAACAAGTGCATTCGCAAATCACAAGAACTCGCTGCGTAACGTGCGCGAATTTACGAAACCGTTCGTTCGTTAGCGAGTTGCTAATTTCATCAGTTAACCCTGATTTTATCCAGTACCTAAAGTCTAAGTCCTGTTTAAGAAACAACGTAATAACAGTAAAATCGGCGTATCGCGTCACCGATCGCCGATGTTGAAGTAACATTGGCGCACACGTGGGCGGATGACCTTAACGTTAAATGCAAACGTGGAGATATCGGTGTTGAAAGGAAGAGCTCGGGACAGGCGAGGTGCGAGACCATAAAATACTGCTGTCGGCCAGCCGACGCGTTATCGAGGCACGCAATGCTATGGATTACGAGAAAATACGCGAGTGTGCGTCGACGTGCACGCTTAGGGAAGATGTACGCTCTTCTATTTTCTCATCTATTTTCTCATCTCCCCCTTTCCTCTGGGTCTTTCCATCTTCTCTGCTCTCTTCGCGAATTCCTTGTATTGCCTGAGTATTCGATGATCTCTCAAGACTCTTGCGGATTGAAAGCGCAATATTTGCTGTCAAGAAATTTGCATGCCACTCTTTGCGCGAAATTAACGCCTACCATGCGATATAAACGTACGAAGTGCTAGAGAACCACGCCGTTTCCGCACGATAGTCGCGGAATATTGTAATAAATGGGACAGACGCGGAAAACGCGTTAAATGAACGGAAAGGTTATTTATCGCTTGAGATTACATTGTATTTCTTCAGAATGAACGAGGATTCACATAAAGTTGCGAAACAAAACATTTTCGAAAATTTTTTTTATGAATTAATAATAAATAAATTTATAACTGGTTAGAAATGTACTATTAGCAATCGATAATCTAATCTTAACTAATCTAGCGACTTTCGCGTGTAATATCTTTCTTTATAACTTTGACTATATTATACATTTTGCGAATCTTTTTATTATCGCGTCACCTCCATTTATCTGTCCTTCTTGTTTCTTTAAGGTGCTATTAAATTTCTCGTTATGGACGCAGTTATGATAACTTATGCGCGACACGTTCCGCATGTAAATATTTTTAACGAGGGACAGTTATGCATTCCTTTTCTCATGTATACGTTTAATATATTCAGATTGATTAAAATTTTAAACTGAATCATTACTCCAACGATATAAAGCTAATCGACATGACGTAACAATTTTCGCGAAATAGATCTCTATGTAACGATAAGGATACAGAATAGAGAAATATCTATACACAAACTTGTAACAGATGTTGAACGCTGGTATAAGCCTAGTTTAAATACCGTTATCGGTTCGTACCATTGGGCATAACTGTTTTCTCCGCTGACATACCTCGTATCTTCCGTATTTAATTCCATTAGCTATCCAGCAAATGTACCTTAGTGTATGTAATGTTCCTAATATATGTACATTATTGGCAATTTGAAACGACTATATGTGTACGCTATATCCTAAGAAGCTTGCTTACAAAGTAGATAAGGTAATGAAAAATAACAGCACTACCGAACAAAATTACATTTAAGAATATAAGGAAACGTATACGAGGAAGCATGTCGTAGGAAAAATTAGGATTATTACGTTACGGAAATTCCACGTAAATATTATCAAATATTTTACTAAACGCTTTATCTGTTTACATTCTAACCAACAGGATGTAAAACTGCAAATTACTAATCTAATAACGCATTCTATTAATAAATCATGTATGTAACAATTTAATAAATTAAATACGTAACTTCGACCAAAGTAAAATAATATTCTTCAATGATGTTGCATAAGTTGTTTATCATGTCGCAATGATGTTGCATAAGTTGTTTATCAATTCTCGGTTATTTTAATTAGAAGATACATTAATGTATGACTTAACCATTACTCGTATGTACTCTTAACGAATTTAAGATTTAGGCTCTTTGTCCTTTTCCTTTGCACATAATGTAGTTATCTTTGTCAGATAATGTAGTCAGATTTACTCTCGTTCCAATCGATATTAAGATTTGATTTATATAGATATAACAAAAAGGAAATTTTTTGTCAAATACTTTTACTATAAATTATGTTTAGAATTATTAGATATAAAAAATTTCTTAAAATAGTAAAGTTTTAAATCATAAAATCTTTAGTCATTAAGGAGTGAATTTACATAATAAAATATAAGGTTCCCTGTCGTAATTTTACACATCAAACTGACAATAAGAAAAGTTAATACCTTTGTAAAACAGGATAGCAAGTAAAATATACATGTATATGCAAAGAAGACTCTTGATAGATACGCAGCTTGGCAAATATGATTATCGGTATAATATTGGATATTCGATGCTCGTATACAAGTATATATTTGCGACACGCGTATGCGTGCTCTGCAGTCGCTGTCGAGTGCGGTAATATACATTAAAAAATACGATTCATTACACGGGCATTCACGCGAGTTTCGATCAAGTTGCACATGTACTACGAATAATAAACAATGGTCAGCAGCGGAGATTGCGTGTCCCATGTGCTCGACCCCACGACAGCTCTTGCCTTCTCTTATGCAGAAAGACCGACAATTATCGATATGACATGTGGTGTGGTGATTTCCATGCACGACTGGCTTCTTACTTAGAGACTTTTTCTTTGCTTTTTTTTATGTTGTTTCGATCGAAGTTGAACGTACATCGATATTAATTTTTTATTGTAAACCGTGATTTTATTTATTCAAGAAAAATAATATCTAGTTGTTGATAAACACCAGTTAATTATTCGTTATTCATTTTTAGATGTGGAAATTATTCATTTGTAGACGTCAATCGTTTTTAGATGTGGAAATTGTTCAATGTTTACGAGTTTATTTATTTATTTTCTTTTTTTTTATAACAAAAGTTAACGCAGAAGTCATTAAGCTTCCGTATAAAATGAATAAATATGTTTAAAATAATTTATACAGTTATGAAACTTTCTATAGTAATAAAGATTATATATAAAAATAGATTATGTAGATATAATTATTAAAAAAAAAAACGTTTCCACAGTTATTTCTTATTGTAATCGTAAAATTTTGTTATTTTTTATTGAGATGGAGAATAAATCTTGTAAATATATTTTATCAAAACTTTCAATAAAATTCGTTTAAATTAAATAACAAGGCATTTTTCGCCCTTAATAAACCAAATAGTGAAGCTGTAATTATCGAGCTTTTGTGCTAAAGGTAAAATGTCAATGTTCGCTTGTTTTATCTATTCTGTCTAACAATATTCTCACGAGTATATCACTAAAATAACACTCTATATTTTCAATATATCGATATGTTTGCAATATATACGACAATATATATCAAGTTTATCCATAGTCCCATTTTAATAGCTAAGAGTATACATTTATAAACTCGTGACCTACTTCTTATTATATTTCATAGCAGTATTTAAGTATCGATACATATCGTTCGTCTTAAATGTAACAACCTTTAAATCCGATCAAGTGTGTTGCTTTTAGATATAGCTACGTTATTTTATTAACGATCACAATACGGAAAATGAGTGTTCGTTATGCATGCAATACTTGCAATTGCTAACGATTATACAATATGAAGACACAATCTAAATTCAATAAGAAAAATACAACTTTATATGATATTTCTTATTTCTTTCTTTATTACTGAATAACCAAACTTTAATCTAACTTAATGAAACAATATTTTTGAAAAATAGGTGAAACTGGATATCAACTTGAAATATTATTCAAGTACTCAGATCCAGTTTAGAACGATAAGACTTTCTCATTACCTACTTAATTATGTATTCATATGCGATAATGACACCTTTAATATTAAAAAATAAGTTTCAATTACATAAAGCTTTTATATTAGGTTGATGTTTAATATGATACGAATTTACTTTTTAAATTTTTGACGAGAATAATTCTAATTAAATGAGAAAAATTTTATATTCGGTCGAAACGGATCTTAGTGTTTAAATACATATTTCTTGTGTGAATTTATATATATATATCTGATTGTGCATACCACGCGCCAAAATCTATTTTTCGGTCTTAAAACAAACAACATAAACAGAACCAGAATATCATTTATTAAAGCAATTTAATAATTTTTGATATTAATAAGCATTTTTACATATTAATCGTTACACATATGTTAATAAAAATCTATAAACTGCAAATAATTTATTACGAAAAATAGTATCTCGGCCAGGATTCGAAATTCCCAACTTTCCGTTTTAAGACCAAAAAAAAAAAGATTTCAGTGCGAAGCATACAATCAGATATGTATGTATATCAATTTAAACAAGAAATATGTATTTAAGCCCTAAGATCCGCTTCGACAAAATATAGGATTTCTCTTAATTAAATTCATTTTTACTAATTATTTAAATATCGATTCGATTAGCAATGAAAAACAATAAAATAATTGTATAAGACCATAAATTCCAATATTTATGAAAACGACAAAAGAATTATATAGAAAACGAAGTGACAATATGTTCAACAATACAACCGCGTAACTGATATATTTATTTAATTTTAATTATATATAACTACGAACTGAAATTAATACCTATAAACATTTAATTAAATCACAATGCAGCCACGATTGCAGGTTTATCGCCGAGATTATTGCCGTCCTCGATTAATAATGATATTGCTGGCATTCTCGTTAACGATCGAATGCTCATTATGATTGAAAGCAAGTCGAGATAAAAATATGGAAATCTCACTTTCGCCGAGAACGTCACTTCCTAATCTTGTGACGATCATCGAAACTTCGGACATGTCTTAACCGAAACTTTATGGATGTCGCGGTCTGTCGAACGCGAAACAAGAGTTCAACCGGCAAGAGACAACGTCTTTCTCCGCATGACAATGCAATAGGAAGCAAGGGGTTTCGAGGCGTTTCGTAGTTAGTCGGCGCCAGGAGATGAAGGCGTAAGTAGGTAAGAAAGTTATTTCCCGACCGGACACGCTCAACCCTTCCCCGAGGACCGCGTCGCGGTGATGCGGTTTGTACGCGCCGGCAGTGGCGTCGCGACGCCGGAGGACTCCTCCCTTGCCGTCACACCTCCGTCGTAAATCGTTTAGATGTCGTAATTACGCAGTGTCGGGGCCGAGGGAGTCGAGTATCAAAAATGGAACGAAACGAAAGCGATTTTATACCGAGCGCTGCCAAGCCACACGTTCATGAGCCTTCCCATTGGATTATGTTGCCGTAATTTATTTGTATCGCAAATTTTTAATGGTGCATTAACGGTGTATTAAATTATCAAAATTTGACCGAGAGAATTCTGCGTATAAAACACGACGATTTTAAAATATTTCGATCTCGAAAATAATACGCACGATGTTACGTTTATATGGATTTTTATATGATTATAAAAAATTTCTTTTTAATTTAATATTAAATGAAAATAAATGTACTTTATATATTATCACTATGAATATTTCTATATTTAACTCTTTCAATCTGATTCGATTGGCATAATTATGACACATCAAAATTCAAAACTTTAATGAACTTCCTGCTGACAACGTGTGGCATCATGAATAATTCTACAATAAATAAATTAATATATAGAGGTAAGCGCATAGAGGTAAACTGTAGCGCGAAAATTATTTACTTATTCTCACAATGGCTCAGAAATGTGTCTGATCGGCGATCGCTATGTTGTTACATTAATGCAGATCAGTGACGTCGTAATGCATCCCGTTCACGTAAAGATAACGCATCGCGCCTCATTGTTCCCTTAAGCATCACGTCAACGCGTCGCGTCGCAAATCGTCATCGTTACAACACAGCAAACTACCGCATCCGAGTGTCATTTACTATTGAAGGCAGCCTAGCCGTGATACGCTAAACTTAGCATCGAGCACAACGCGTCTCTACAAAGGAAATGACGGGCCTCGCTTTATACCTCATACGCTGCCGGGGAAACTATCGCGTTGACGTATGCATTGGCAACGACGATAAATCGCACGGTCAAACGAGGAATTATGCCTCGAATTACGGTGCCCGCTGACCAAATATTCGCGTAAATACATTGATACGCGCAGTACAGGTAGATGAAATGAAATCTGTTTAATCCCTTATCTATCTCTCTACCTCATTTCAGATTTTAATCCTCTCAGTACATCGCTCTCTTCGGTCTTTCGGATCTTTCAATCGACTGTAGTAGAAGCATCGATAAAGTAACTTTTATTTTGGCGTATATCTCTCTGAAAGTTGTGTTCAAATACCTAAAAATATAATTAGGTAGAGATCTGAAAATATTAAATTTTGTTTGAATCAAAATAATTATGTAGAACGCTCAAATTGGTTGCTAAAACTTTTTTTGTAGTATAGTCATCAATACTTAAGCGTCCTACATATTATTGATAGTCCAAAATAATAAAATTATTTTCAAATCTATATCTAAATAATTAATAAAATTATTTTTTCTACATATGTATACTCTTTATATTTAAAATCTAAAAGAAAGCATTTAAATGATAAAATATAAATAATTTTAAAAGAAAAACTTTGTTAGTTACGAGTAGAAATGTAGAAAAACGGTATTTTTTACTTTGGAGAATAGTATCAAGTAAAAAACTAGTTTTTTACTGTAAAAAACGGTATTTTTAAAATTACATAATATTCATGAAAACCCTTAGAATTCATGTTAAGTATGTAGAAGAAGAAATAGAATTCATTTTTCTTGTTATTTTGTTCTAGTTACTTTTTAATACTTTTGACTTTATAATTTTATATCGAAGCGGAAATATGTATTATTGATTGTTGCACTTCTTGATGAGATGATAATAGGTCTATTTGCGTTGCTTGCACTTTTTGCATTCAGCACCTGTGCCTTCTTTAATTTCAACGCCCAATTCTATTTTTCCTATAATATTATTTAAAATGTAAAAATTTTTGGGGATTTCAAGCAATGCGAACAGATCTAAGTGACCTAAAAAAAATATCCGAGTAAAAAAACTATCGAAGTAAAAGGAAAAAAAACCATTAATTTCCGAGTTTTTTTACTCTAAAAGTCTAGTATTTTTCCGTCGTTTACACCTCTAGTTACGAGACCGCAAATTATTCTTCGCCTCCCGGAAATAGTTATGTCTTAGTGCGATAGACGGAAAAAGGGAAAAGGGGACATTTTGCCAGTGATGAACGTTGTCGCGTTCGAAAATCGGACTTCACATCAACGCGTACCGATACGCGTTTTGTTATTTAATGTCTTCACTCACCTCGAGGTATATTGACTAGAACGCGAGACGTCACGCGACGCTGATTATACCATGCACACTCCGTGCGGGACAAACCGAGAAACGCACGAGAGTTTACAGTAATACTGCATTGCTCACGCAACCGACGTCTGCGTGAGTTTCACAAGGAAAACCGCGATGACCGATCTACACGGAGCGCGCCTCCGTGTCATAATAATTCAACGGTACGTTTGTGTAACGTAAAATAATTCCTGGAGACGTGATTTAAAGAGTAACGATGTTTTGCATCGTCAGATAAAAGATACATAATGCTCGCGGAGTTGCCGCGGCCTTGCGCGAAACGAAGAACAAGCGCGATTGTATTACCGCGATTGTATTGTATGTGTGCGCGTCGCGCTGTAAAATCACGATGGCCAAACTGCGCGCGCCGCGTCCATTAACTGCGAAATAAGCGTGCTCTTTTACGAACGTTTTATATTTTATGGTATCTGCAATTTATATTTCAACGTAATAACGAGATAATAAATAGTTCTCGTGAAGTGCAAACATCTACCAATTATCTAGCAAACTGACTGTACTTCAGTATAATAATTAATATTACAACGATCAAATGAACTTTAAGACAAGTATTTCATTCAAAGATGTAAGCAACAATTTATAGATATGTTAGTCTAATTTATATAATACATTTCATATAAATTAGACTACAAATATAAATATTTCATATTTAATTTTATATCGAGAAATGTAATACTCTATTTGCTTTCGCAGAAAAAGAGAATGAAAGATATAACTTCATTTCACAATACCGCATGTTCGTGCGCGCGATATGTAAAAGATATTTATTTTTATTTATCCATCTCATACAAAATCATTATTCTCATTTTATACAGACCGAAGAGGGAATACTCATGCAACATCATGCAAGGATTACAGATTTAAATATGCGGTTGTCAAATGTAAGAAGTAAATAGTATTTGGAGAACCTCAGTTATTCTCGAAGACATTTAGCCGCGAGCAAGTCACT
>Ga0157363_1000521_pt1 | contig 29466 bp, 16 predicted proteins | sample AttsexASBM1_FD_111477 | JGI IMG/M metagenome (GOLD analysis project Ga0157363, IMG submission 111477) | Fungus gardens microbial communities from leaf cutter ant in Ribeirão Preto, State of São Paulo, Brazil - Atta sexdens ASBM1 | ecosystem: Host-associated > Fungi > Mycelium > Unclassified ... | reverse complement strand
GTGAGGGCAAAAGAACGTGGGATACGTGTGTGTGCGTGCGCGCGTTTCTTGGCGCACTAGTCGTCGCGTAATTTCGACGGTTCCGACTATCGGTTGCCAGATTCAGAAAAAGATAAATAGCTAAATAAATAGAGAGAGAGAGAGAGAGAGAGAGAGAGAGAAAGAGAAAGAGAAAAATAAAAGATCGAGGAAGCTGCCGTACCGAAAATTGGCAGACCCATGAATTTAATGATTTATCGTATAATAGACGTTCAACTGTTAATCAAATTGTTTAAAATGATATTGAACATTTTTAACAAAAATGTTAAAAACCGTCTATTTCTCTTCTATTGCATCAGGCTGAAGATTCTTTTCATATTAGTTTGGAATTGCAAAAAAGAGAATATATTTTTAAAAATTCGGAGTTTGAATTTAATTTGAAATAGAGATAATGAAAAAATTTAAAAGAAAAATTCGTATACAACTTTGAAAGCTCGATTGTACAGGCAACTCTCATTCAGAGATATACATTGGATGATTCTTTTTCCTTATCTATTCTTATCTGTCTCTCTTCAGGAGGTAAATCTAGAGCTCCACACATATACTTAAATAAGAAATGTATGTGAATGTAGATTCCTTTGGGCTTATTCTCTCTCAGTAAATATGTCGTAATAAATTATAACGAATATTTCAAAATGTCAGTTTTTCGTTAAAACGTGCGAATATCTTCTGATACGACCTGATGTTTACTAATATATTTCGATTTTAAAACACGCTGCAGTGCGTATAAATACTGCAGGCAATTTTAGACGGCATTTATATTTAACAAATATATATTAAAACAGCATATGCATCGTTTGCTCATAATACATTTGTTTAATATAAATCAGTGATAATATAAATACATTGTATTTATATTTCTAATAATCCCTTACGGTATAGTACTGGATGTCCATTTCGTGCAAGTTACTCATATATTTAACGAATCCTCTGTTTTTTCATTGATTTTATTACTTTTTAAAATAAAGGTCAGATTTATTCTAGATGCTTGAAATGATATCCATAAATTTATGAGGATTTCTTAAACCACTTTAAATAGATGAAAAAAATGAATGGCTCTAAAAGAAACTCACATTTGTACCGATAAGATACCGTTTTGTATATTGTATCGTAAAGGACATAATATATATTTTAGATTAGAAATTTTCTATTTTTTATGAAATAAGCTTATAATAGATAAATAATATATTTTCATTGATTTTAGAATAATTTCATTCAGATAATATATTTTTGTCTGAAATATTTTTCTCAAAAATGCTTCTTACTGATTTTTTTGTTTCAATCCAGCTAACACTGATTTTTCACTGCAGTCCACTAATTGTAATTTTTAACTTGCTGCCCATAGATTATAAATTATTATAATCTATGAATATAAATATTCAACACATTGACAATAGATTCGTATTGAATTCGCAAATTAATATTGGATCGACGGTCTGCTTAATAATTGAAAATTTTTTGAATTTCTGTAGTCTATGCACGCATACAATTGCTTTTTCTTTTTTTTTATTTTTAAGATTCATATCAAATTTCCTCCTCGATCAGATATAATTCTTCCTTCATTCTTCGCGCGCGCGTGTATTGCTTGATGGCTATTTCTGATCTGCTTCACGTCGGGATGCGTAAAGCGCGTACGGTCTTTAGAGTAAATCACGCCTGAATGCAGAACATCCCGCCGAACGTGGCGCATCAAATCTGCATTCGTTTTAACGAGCGTTCTATTGAATCCGTCATGATGTGAGTTATGTCGACCGTGGTAAGCAAAGCAAATAATTTGCGTGTAAACAAATGTAGAATGTTCTACCATACGTCGCGCCAAAATGCAGGCGCGTTGTTATCTGAAAATTGAAACAACTGCATCACTTGCGCACATTGTCTAGTGTACAAATGAAAAAGAAAATTAATCGTCGAGATTGCAATCAAGTAAATAAATTAACATTTAAATAAATTAACATTTCGCGTAGATTGATTCTTTGGCTTGCAACGAGAGAACAAATAATTTTTATTTTTTAAGTATTAATATTTATAAATTTTATATATTCATAAAAGTCATAACGAAAGGTTTTGCATGTGTATTTTCCGATTTATTTTTTTTTTCTTTCATATTTTTAACTTGATAAATGAGTTTATCATGTACATACGTATATAATAGAAAAATCTTTGTGAAGAATTAAACAATTCAAAAAGATACTTTTCATCAATCTAACGATACTGAAAATAGCCATTTAAATGGCTATTTTCACCTAATTTTTTTATGAAAGACTATCATATATTTTTTGCCATGGTAAATAATTCATTTGAAGAGCATATTCAAAATCTTTCTACATACAAGTTTCTTATCTTTCCTTCGTTTTCCTTAACAGAATAAAGCTATTATGTTTGCCCGTTTTTGCTGCGATAAATTTTTTAAGTCTGTCGATTAACTATATTATAGAACAAAAAATCCGAGAATCTTTCTGTTCCACAGCTAGTTAACATATTTGAAAAATTTGTCATAGAAAAAATGTTATATTATATTATTAGCCTAAATTAACATCTACATTTAGCGTTATCGTTAAATGCTATTGTACGGAAATTAAGAATGTTCTCCGAAAAAAATCCACTTTCTTTAGATTTTTCTGAAAGAATAAGTTTGCTTTAGTACCTTGAACATATGTGTTTTAAAATTCAACTACTATTAGGGTTGGAAAGAAACTGATTTTTATTGCTTTTTTTTCAAAGTTTTTAGATTTTTTTTCTGTAACTTTTATCTTTAGTGCCATGGCGAGAAGTGAAAATAGTTTTTCCTCGGTGTTGTATGTATATCTAATATGTACGTGATAGTACGCTTCAATGGAGTTGTATCTTTTCTCCCACTTCAATGAATGATTAAGGACATTCTTTTCCGAAAAAATCTATTTTCTTTAGATTTTTCTGAATCTTACAGAATAAGCTTGTTTCAGTATCCTGAATATGTGTTTTAAAATTCAATACCCGGAGCGAGATTAAAAATCGAAATATTCCACTTCAAAATTGAAGCCTTTAAAATATATATATATGTATATATATACATACATATATACACATAATATGTACACATATATACATATATGTATATATGTATACATATATATACATAGGATCCCTATCTAAAGTTTATTCGAAAGTGGTCTTTTTATTCACTGTAAAAAAGTTTTTTTTAACAATTTTTTGAAATAATGAGATATAAAGCTTGATTTTACAAGGAATAATATGAAATTTGTCTAAATATGGCTTCCGGTATTTGTTTTTAAGAAATCATTAATAAGTAAGACAGTAAGTAAAATCGCTATTTTTTTCGACTGGCGAAGACGAGAGGCATTTTATATTGTATAAAAAAACTTGTATAAACACATTGGAATAACACTTGGAATATCTTATATTATATAAAAGTGATAAAAATTTTTATAATGGTGAGTACTGTGCTCATTGAGCACAACTGCAGTCGGAAAACGTTCTTAAATTTACGGAACACACTAAGGCGAGAAAAAGTCAAAACTTTATTTTGACGTTATGAAAGTCAAAATGATTTTTTAATAAAATTTGACTTATTAAATGTTAAGAGTTAAAACAAAGTCATTTTGATTGACTTTTGTGTGTTCCTTGGAAAGAATAACATGAATCGCATATAAATAGTATATCTAATATAGTTAGATATATTATATTAATAGATACTAATATATAATTAGAGCAATAAAAATAAGAGAAAGGAAGCGTGAAGACGGTCGATCTTTCTCTCTGTCTAACATCACATCGTTAAATAGGAAGAGACAGAGACCAGCAGTCTTCTCGCATCTTATCTCTATCATTTTTATCGATCAATTGTATTTTTTTCTATGTCACAATCAAAGTGTTAACTCAGTAAATGTATACATTTATTATAGCCTGCTGTAGTCAGTGTATACATTTATTATATATTTTGACTAAATAGTATACATTTACTAAAGTTAAAACTTTGATTGTGACATAAAAAAATACATTGCTCTACGTTTTTGATTAAATCGTACGAAAGTATGAGAATTGTTATTTTCGATAAAATTTTTTTCCAAACAGAGTGATTTTGATCAATTTTGATATACATACACGGTGCACCGTGTCGAATTAAGCGGAACGCGCATAGAATGTCCTGCGTTTGATCGTGTGCGTTTATTTGCTTACTCGATGAGTAAGCTTACCACGCGGCGCGGCGGCGTCGACGCATCGCGCGTAAATGCGCTGCGTATTTCCTCAGAGAAGTGCAGCCGGTCGCGTTACGCCGTCCATGACGCATTGCTGTGGCCGTTTGCGCGTGACTCGACCGTACGCGTGTACGTAATTGTATCTACGTACGGACATGTGCAAGGCGAAAAATTTTCACACGCATAAAACACGATCTACAACGACATGTTGTCGATCGAAACGCAGTGTGTTCCCGCGTCGCTCATCGCCCATCGCTCGTGAGAATGAGACAAAGCGAGATAAGACCGGTATTCAGAGTCGATTCTTATATTTAAGATCGCTTTAAGTACAATCTTAAGGTGCGTGAACCAATCCAGAGGACTGTATTTGCATCTTAAGACGTTATTTAAGACGGTCTTACAATCAGAATGAATTAAATATCATTCGTTAACTGTGCGCCCGGCGATATTTGATAATGATTTACTGGTTTCTAAGTCCACAATTCGGTTGCAGTATACTCTATTTCCAATGGAAATAGAAATCTTTGGGTGGAAGTAAAATGAACGCAATCAAACGTATTTCCTGTACACTTTTTATGAAGAAACCGACATCTGTCAAATTGGTTCAATTTTTGATGTGTGGTTGTTTTTATTATGCTGATCAAACTAAGCATGAGTTCAGAAAAGCTCAACTTTTACGATTTCGGAATCCTAAATTGTACAAAATTATATATTTTACAGAATCATGTTTTTTTTTCTACTAATTTTTTTCGTATTTTTTTTTAGGTCCTTTCTGCGCCTTCCAGCTTTGCAACTTTCCTGATAAAGCAGAATCTAAAAGTGCCTAAGTCTATAAAAAAAGTAGATTAATGATTTTTACCATGATTCTTATTATTACATTCAAGTCATAAATCAGTAACTGTAAAGTTGAGACATATCCATTAAGATTTTTTTATCAACCTCAACTACATATAAAAAATTTAGCCAAGTGATGGATAGAGGAATCGGTCTCTTTATATAATTAAGAAGCGTGTAGAATCCTTTTGGTTCTTCGCCGCATTAAATGTAATGTTTCGGTAGAAACATTAACTAAACCGATGAGGTTAACGAGATACACGAACTGGCGAGTTCCCTCCAGGCTGCGTATGCGCGTGCATGCGATTTTGTTGAGGATTTGCGGCAATAATCAGGAAAGGTGATGGAGAAAATGCGTCCATCTCGCATGCGAAAGAGACGCTCCTTAGTAGCAATCCGCGGATTTCACACGTTCCCATAATTATATGAGATGGTATAGCACGCGTTTCTATTATTACTTCTGCGAGTCTTGCCGTATAAAATTCAATCTTCAAGTCTTTTGTAAAATAAACGTTGACAGACAGAATTGTCTTTCTATATCGTTTGCTTTTGTTACACAGAAGTCTTCCGGATCACTGACCTCTCTTGTTGATTATATTCAATCCGAATTCTAATATATTTTTTGATAATTTCACTTTTAATTTCTAGACTTAATTTCAATCAAAGCACAAAATAGAGAGTTATGTAAAATAATTTTTTTAAATATATATATATATATGCATACATTAAAAAAAAACAATGAAAAACGTTGTTTGCCGCAACGTGAATACCAAGAAGCCTCAATATAATAAATTAAGACTCGAGTGACTCTAACTATAATATATACAATTTTCCTTGATTCGAGTTGAATTCTGAGAATTAAATTAAGACCTCAACATTAAAAAGAAATTGACATGATGCATGTTTTCATGTTCTTTTAATTTAAGCGAACTTGGAGGACGATATCAAGGCATCAAACTGTAATCGTGCCGTACACTTGATGCCGATTTACTACTACAACATAGACACACACAATTACTATAAAAAATTACTATAAAACAAAAGAGAGGAATACATCGCGTATGGTAAAATGTACAACACACACATGTTTCTCTCATATTTCCACTTCTGTTTTTATTTTGTTAATTTTCTCGTATAATATATACTAACAAAACATTTAATTACAAAACATGGGCATATCTGTGTGTTTTGTGTGTGTGTATGTACGAGTACGTGTCTTGTGATGAAAGCAGCTATGTGTTCTTTTTCTAAGCGGTACGCGTACCTTTTCTGATTAATGTAGATATTACGATTAAACTTCATAAGTTTTCTACGATAAGTAGATGGATTGATAACGACAATTTACACGCAAAAAACGTGTGGCAAATGCCCCCTATCCGTCCCGTTATCGTCATCCCCCATTCCTTCGTTTTCATAATATCATTTCTTCATTCGTTCATTCATTTAATCGCGAGTCAGGTTTCCATGATCGGGCCTCATTTATCGAAATTCTCCTCTCTCTCTCTCTCTCTCTCTCTCTCTCTCTCTCTCTCTCTCTCTCTCTCTCTTTCTCTACAACCTATATCCGTCATAAATATGTAAACGCAAGAAGGGATAAAAACGCTACTGTAATATGCGATATAATAATATTATCGTACTTCGATATTAGTTATAAATAGTTTTTTAATAATTATTTGTCCAAACACTGAATATTTTACAACAGCCATCGAATCTCAACTATTTGTAACTCTATTTAAACAGTTTGCAACTTTTACAGTTCATCATTCATTTTTTTTTCAATTTCACTTTTAATATTATTATGCGTATAGCACATGATCTGATCCAATATCATATCAATAATAGGGATATATCATAAATTTTGTAATTTCCTAAAAAATATTCTCTAAAAAATATGTCGACCTAAAGATTATTATGACTGATAATCACAGACAATTTTTTCAATTTTTCTTTTTCTCTTTCATACCATCGTCGAGTTTGTCAATAATTGTTATTTATCTTCCCTCTTACTTTTTTTTTTAAACAAGTACAATATTTCAAAATTCTACACTTTGTTTAAACATTAGAATAGTAGGTTTATACACGTCTTAAGAAGCGTTTTATATTTCAATTTTTCTCCCATTTCCTCTTTTAATTGCTTAAATTGTAATATTTTAATATTCTCAGCTTATCCTTTTCTCAAGAAGAAAAAAAATTTAAAGAGCGCAATGAGACCAAAGTTTCGATTATGAAAGATCGCAATTAGCGTGATGATGCGCCAAAACCGTCGCGTCGTGAGAACGCGGTAATACACACCGCGCGCTCGTTACGTTTCCGCGAAATCACTTTATCACTCGCAATTTTAAACGCAACGCTGAAATGCGAAACGTCCGTTCGGATTCGAATCGTTCGAACTTCGAAGCGAATCTGTCTGTCGAAAGGTAAAACATGCGTAAAAGTCGGAGAGAAACAATCTACCTATTACATCTATACATTAGTATCATTTTTTTTCCTCTAATTATTAGTAAACTATTAAACAGTTTATTCATCGTACCGTTTCTTCGGATGTTCATCATTTTTTTACACGCAGCGTTACTTTTGAAAGGTGCTGATGGGTGTAGTAAACAAACGGTGCTTAATATGCCCAAATACGAGTGACTTGAGTAGTGATGTATTATGCTTTCTCTTTCTCGTTTTTTGTGTGTGTATAGATTATAATTAATAGCGATAATAATAATAATAATAATAATAATAATAATAATAATAATAATCATAATCATAATCATAGTGAAGGCTGTATGCGTAATACTCTCTAAGGAGGGTCATATACCCTTTTTACGCAGTTTAAAGAGTAGTTTAAAAAGACACAGAGTATGTTCCAGAAAGCACCTGATAGATATTCGTCCGAATTCATCAGGTAAGGATTATTAGCAGACAAGTAAATCTCTCTTTCTCTCTCTCACTCTCTCACACATACGCTTTTAATCTTCCGCTACAAGCATACGTTTAAACTGTTCCATACTTTTTGCTGAAGTACTCGCGTGGGTACTTTACAGAAGTCGTCGATGATACAAATAATGAAAAGGGAACGCTGTACTGAAAAATTTAAATCTATTCGCGAATGTAGAAATGAAATCGGACAATGATGGATAGCTTACAGCTTATAATCATAATACAGAGCAATGTAAAAATCGAGTTACATGGTATGTATGCCTACAGAGAATACACCTTGTAAAGCCCAAATAAATTCTGACATCCGATTATTCTAGCGTAACAATCAGGAGACTGTAATCAAATTAAAGATACACGATTGCTTGTTAGGAAAAAAAAAAAAGGATTTGATCCTTGTATCCGCGTTAATCAATGTGACTACCATATATGTGCACCGGTCCTAAATCGTTCAGTTTACATTAGTACTTTTTCGTCAACCCTAATACCATATCGTTTATAATCAATAAATATCAATAAAATATCTAACATTGTTATATTTTCAAGTAAGTTACCATCCTTACTAGTCGTATTACTTTTCATGTACAGATTAAAATTAATTATCATTATATTAACAATATTCATCTCCTCGAATATAATAGTCATTAATTATCGATAATTATAATATTAAAAAAAAAAAAAAAAGATTCACAAAATATCTAAAGATGGCAATTTCACGTGACCAGAACAGGTTTCCGTTTTCCCGCGATTTTATAACTTTTTACAACTCAGCATATGCGCTTTGTACCAAACCAGGCCGATTAAAATCGCAGCACGTCTGACATTATTCGTGTGCTCAAATAATGCGCTCCTATGTGTGTGCCACCATTTCACCCCTTTATATTATCTCTTTAAATAATTCACGATCAATATTCTTCGTATAACGCATTTCTTATTATTATCAAACACTTCCGCACTGCAACCTTACTATCTCTTACTCTAGGCCATTTTTTCATGAAAAGTGCACTTAACGGTGTCCATGGAGCACCAAAATTTAAGGGACTACCACCTCGGCAGAAATTGATTAATCGCGCTAAAATACGATGTAGTTGTATCGGAGGGCGCCGTGCCATGCGCCGTTGCGGTTGTGTTAGTTTCGAATATAAAATATCATTTGCGTAAATATATATATCTAAATCTATCACCGGGTGAAAGCGTAGGTACATGTAAAAGTAAGGCAAAACTGGACTTCACAGAAGGGTATTGGTACGGAATACATGGTACACACATATATATATATATATATATATATATATATATATATCCGAAAAAATATAAAATATATATTCCTATAAAAGCATCTCTAATATATTTCCCATTATGGGAAAATATCACAAACGTTCGCCGAAGAAACATGTCCGGAGACGTTTATCCCAAACAATGCATAAATCTTCGTCGATTTGACCGACGAACAAACCGATTTTTCGATTAAAAAAAATTCTTTTAAAAGGATTATTAAAATCGTTAACGCTTCTATTCAATACTCGTCAAACAAAATGTCGTGTCTCATATAATTCAGACAATAGAATTCGGATAATAAACTCGAATATGAATATGATCTTGGCAAGGTGGAAGCACAAATATAGACGCGATATTTAAAAAAATGTACAAAAAGGAAAAGAGAGGACAAATAATATCGAACTCGCGCCATTCATTTTTACATTGAATAAATAGTTTTGGAAAGCAAATATCCTCTAGTCAATGATGTGTGAACAATAAAACAAAATCATATCAATGTCTGCCAAAGTAGGTATACCTTCGAACAATATCCTGCTATAGGAGACTGTTCTCGCTTGCCATTCTCTATCTCTCTCCTTAATACCTACATTCCTAACTTAAGTTAAAACTGATTTGCTGTACTTACATCAAAGACGATATATCTAGTCTAACAATTACATATTTTACAAAAACATTTGAAATCTGGCCCTACAGCAGACATGAAATGTCACGAAGTTAGTCATACACTGTACACTAAATTTAAAATTTACAAATCATCTAAATATACAATTATCGCGCATTTTATGTTCACGCGCTTGACAAGATCTTTTGTACACTATGTTTACGTTATTTTTATCTTGTGATATTTGAAAGAAATGTAAGTGGCTTTCAAAAAGAAAACTTACGATCATTGTCAAAAATCCGCTAGTTTCTCGTAGTACTTTTGCAGCATTATTTTTCATTTTTATCCTTATGATAAAAATAATTTCGTTTAAGAGAAAGAGTTTATTTTGAAATCCGATCAAAACATCGAGAGACCCATACCATGCAAGAATTATGCGCTCTCGTATAAGGAGCTCTCGCATTTAGTGTAAAGTGTAAGATAACTTGTACACTTAAGCCTCAACAGTAGATAATACGTAGAGTCTAAAAGTCGTGCGAGAAAGCACAGGCGTGAATAAAATAACACTTTCACAAGTCTGAAGCGCGTTAGTAAAACGCACGACTTTGTCGGATACAAAAGCAGGAGATACTCGAATGGTTTATTGCTATAGGTATATGTGTAAATATACCCCCCGTTAAATCAACTACAGGAACGTAGCTGTCTAAAGTAACATCATCGTAATCGCTGTGCTTCGCGTATTACGTCTGGCCTTCTAATCTTTAAAATGTATAATCTATGTTCTTTTATAGTAATAAAAAGCTGCAATCTCTGAAAATAGTTTGATGATGAGTAAAATGAATAACATTCAATAAAACGAATCCTATTCGAAAGCGCGCGCGCAATTATAGCACATATTTTATTTCTTTGTCTTCGGTCAGCTGCTTAAGATAAGCTGTATATACGCAGTCTCAGTTGAGGTATTTGCGACATTTGCGAGAACCGCAAGTACACGGGATCTTGATATCCTCGAATGGGAATTTGTAGTCATATGTCAACTCCTCTCCTTGAATGATGCGACGAAGAGCAAAAATCAGTATGTGTTTCTTACCTAGTATGTCCACCACTCGCGAGTAGCAATTTGGCTATAACATACATATTTTCGTATAATACATATTTATCAAATATTTCAACGTGATGATTATAATAATATTAATTTCAACGTGATAATTATAATAATATTAACGTAATGTTTAATTACGTTATTATATATTACATAATCAAATTATTAGAAAGTGCAATTTAAAATAATTAGATTTTTATATATTTAAAAACATTTATATATAAATAAAATTTATATATAAATAAAATAATGTTATTAGATAATAAAAGCTTTTGTCAATTTGTAATAATAGATAAATTTTTGTTTTAAAAATAAAGAAAAAGAAATCTTCCGTACCTCGCACGAATGATTGATAAACCTAGCTGCATTTCCCTTCATAGTAGCATCAACAACTAGATGATCATCGATTTTAAACATATAACAGCCTATATTCTTGCTGTCATAATATTTTTCTCTTTTATCGGTCAAGGAAGATCGAATAACCTAATGATAATCAATAATTTTAATGGTTATTATAATAATAATAATAATAATAATAGCGATACTAGAGACCCTATAGTGTAACAGACATTTGCAAAGTGTCACGTGATCAATATATTTCTCTAATTGGCTGGAGTAGTAGCTGTCATATTGAATTTATCAATATATTTATCAATATACTCAACTCCTGTCGACTGCTCTGCGAATTTCTGTTAGATTGTAGGATCTCTACCTAAGCGATACCGATTAGTGACATGATCTTCTAATATGTGAATATGAATAGTTTGCTACTTACTTCACCAGCGTATTCAATGACCATCTCACCAGGCTCGATATCTCTCAAACAAAACAGTCCTCTACCATGTATATGGGAATAATATACACCAACAGATGCTTTTGATGTTTCTTTAAGTATTCTAAAGCGCATTGCCATAGGCAAATTGGTACTCACGGCTCGTCTGTAACAGTATTCGTCACAATGCTTTATTAAATAAATTATTAACAATAGCACTTGTTTATTTTTCATATTACAGATTTTATTTATAATCTAAAGAAGTATAACTTATATTCAATATATAATGTGTATCAAAAGACGATATGTGATTATTAAAATAAAAAATGTAAATATATCACACCGATGATGCACAAGACCATTAAAATGAAAGTATTAAAACTCATATTGATAATTAAATATCAGAAATCACATGAATTAATTTACAAAAAACAATTATAAAATAGCATGCAATTTTATCTTTACGTTATATAAGCGTGGTAGTGAATTTTACCTAGACTCTGTTTCCGATATTGTAATTATATTAGGATGCGGTCTATGCTGCGACGCCAACCAGCTGAACATGTCGTGTACTTTCCTGCCTTTAAAAGGCTCTGCTCGTGCCGCTCCGTTGGCACACGCTGCCGGCAACTCATTTTCCATCTCGTCGGGTTTTGGCGGCTCCAACGTATGGAATTTGGGCTTATACTTGCTGCATCTGTTGACGCCCGGCAATTGTTCAATCAAGTAGATAGCCGCATTATTCTCCAAACCGAGACCCTCGGACAACGGATTGTGAGGCAGAGGAGACAAGTTGTGAACCTTGCGCGCATTCTGTACTGCTTGATACACCGTCTCCCAAACCTCGGTCATAGACGAGGCAGTATGGGTAAAGCCATCTTGCGACTTGATCTCATACATTAAGATCGGTCCTTTCGAGCAATTGTGCATTTGCGGCGGATTCTGCTGCGGATTGTTTCGCAACGGTCTGATTGATTTCGTCACTATTCTGGGTTTCTTCACAGCTACGGGCGGCGCTTTTGCCTTAAGTATGTTCACTTTCGCGTCCATAGGTTTCACTTTGTCCTCGAATTTGTTCGCTTTGAGCGTAAACGTTTTGATCGGCAACAGTTGTAATGACGCAATCTGAGGTACCTGTTTTGACGGTAATATCTCCACAGATGTTACTTGTGGTGTCTTTTTGCTCTGAGTGACCGCCTTCATGTTGCGCGTGATCTTGTAAGAACCGTCCTGTAACTGTTTCTGCAGCACTATCTTCAACGATGTGTTTTGTAGCTTCTCCTTATCAAGTTCCAATTTGAAATTCTCCTTTACCTTCTCTATAGTTTCTGTATTCAGTTTGATATTGTCACTGATATTGCTGAGTGCGGTTTCAGGTTTTTTTATTTGCACGATCTGCTCGATGATTTCCTTCTTTGATTCTACGATTTCCGGTTCGGCTGGCTTGATTACCGGTTTCGTCGGCTCTTCAATCGCCAAATCGTCTTTCTTTGCTGGATCCTGCTTAAGTGTCACCGCCTGCATTGGCAGCACCCTGTTCATCGGTCTACTGGTCGGCATGTTATTCGTCGGCATCGTAATTTTGTTTTGCACGGAGTTGGAATTAGAAACAATGATTGGGTTGTTATTGTTGATGCATGTGTTCATCGAGTTCGGATTCAACGCGATACCGCTACTATAGCTCTTATGTATGCTATTTACATCGTGATTTGACTTATGATTTAAAACTAGATTCCGTTGCGTAACATAATGATTCGATAAAGGTGGTATCTTAGATGATGATATGCTAGACTTGATCATGCTAGTGTTCTCCGATACGTGTTTCGAATCGAAATATGGTCGCACACTGTTGTTCATCGGTTGCTCCGCGCCGAACAACGGTTCAGTGATCTTCCAAGCTCCGTGATTCGCCTGAATCAAATGCGTGACTGGACTGGGTCTCACAGCGACACGAGGTATCGTTGGCATTGCATGAGGTGGTAGTACTGATGATGGCGGCAATGGTAGCGACGATGGAGGTGTTGATGGCGGTGGTGGTGGTGGTGGTGGTGGCGGTGGTGGTGGTGGTGGTGGTGGTGGTGGTGGCGGCGGCGGTGGTGGTGGTGGTGGTGGTGGTGGCGGTGGAGGTGGCGGTGGAGGTGGCGGTGGAGGTGGTGGAGGTGGCGGTGGTGGTGGTGGCGCCGACGATGATAGCTTTGTCGGTGTCATTACGCTTATCGACGTCGCATTCGATGAGCACACATCTGCCACTTGAATCGATGCCATTGGATGCTCTATGGTCGCATTTTGACACGGTGTAACGACGTTACACGCGATGCCACCATAACCTCGTTCCGGAGATGTGGTGGAAATGTTGATTTGTGGTGGCGTTACAATTGGTTCCACTGCTAGCGTTGATGCTGATATTGATATTGGTGCTGGCATTGATACTGATGTTGGTATTGATACTGGTGTCGGTATTGACACTGGTGTCGGTATTGACATTGGTGTCGGTAATGACACTGGTGTCGGTATTGACACTGGTGTTGGTATTGACACTGGTGTCGGTATTGACATTGGTGCTGGTATTGATGCCGATGCTGGCATCGGTGCCGATGCCAATGTTGGTGCTGGTGATGGTACCGGAGCTGCTGCTGCTGGTGGTAACGACGGCGCTGATTGATTCACCACCACGTAAGGTACTCCGGACATGTTGGACATGCCACTCACATTCTGCATACTCGCTATGTTAGATACGCCAGTTATGTTGGGCATACCAGATATGTTCGGCATACTCGATACATTCTGCATCGTTGTTACAGTAGGTACGCCCGGCATAGCTTGTACATCCACGATAGGCTCCATCAGCTTAGATGCTTGAAATACCTGTGTTGTTGTTTGATAACTACTGGCCAATACTTGTGGCACTGTGCCAGTCATGAATTGGCTAGACGACATCACGGTATTGCTAACGATTGTCTCCAGACCATAGTACATTGGTTGATTCGATACAAACATACCGCCGGTTGGATCGGTAAACATTTCCAGAGTAGGCGTAGAACTCAATAACAGTTGCTCCGATGATATAACGCCACATTGGATTGCATTGGGTTGTTGTTGTATGATGGTACCTAATACAGTAGGCTGTGTCTGCGCAATCTGCACGCTCGGCAATATCGATATACCACCGTTTTGTAGCAGCAGATTGTCAGTGGATGGTGCTTGTATATAGGTGCCTGGCACTAAAGAATTTGCAGCGATCAGCTGCGGTTTGAAACCGGTCTCGTGTTGCCCGTCACCTATTGTCGTGATGTATTGTAAATTTTGACCAGATTGTTGCTGCAGTGCTTCCACATAAGCGGATACAATTCCTGGTGACGCCACTTGCTGAAGGATTACTGTGGGCGGTCTCGGGGTGGTCTGATGTAACTGGATTACCGGTGGACTGTTTGACATCGTTGTCGGTTGAAATTTGACATTGTGCGCGATATTTTGCGGCGACTGTATTACGTTTTTCAAAACATGTTGCTGTGGCTTGATGTTCTTGGTCTTAGGCTTGGCTACCCGTAAATTCTTCTTGGAAGAGGTTCGGGTGATCTGTGCGTTCGTCTGCATAGACTCGTGCGCAGTTTGTACGCCCATGGACGAAAAACTGGGTGACATTTCCGGACTTGGGACGGTCTGCGAGCTCGTGCTGTCCGGCGAACTCATCGGTGTATTCACGATACCATGCGCCGTAGCATTTGAATCGCTGGAGATGGACGGCGGATCTGTGATCTCCGTTATCTGCACTGTGCTTTCCTGAGGAGGTAATACTGCTGGGTTCGGCAGAGTGGTGGTTCTACGGGTGTATTGAGTCTGTACGATCACGTCATTGGACGTTAATACTGTCTGGTGTACGGTCTCGACGGTGGCATGCGTCGCATGAATTTGTGGCGTAATGATCGCTTGGGCAATCGGTTCAATCTGGATACTCGGATGAGGCGACGCCACGGATGCCTCGATGGGTGACGTCGCTTGAATATCCGAGTAATCGGTCGTTAGAGTGTGGCCCTCAGACGGTGAAAGCGTGATGAATTGCGATGACATCGAACCCATGTTTGGAGAAAACCCCGATTCTGGCGACGCCAGCTTGTTGTCCATGGTCTCCGAGTCGCTATCACTAGTAATCATAGTATCGCAGTTGTTCAGATGACGATTGTAACTCTCCTCGTTGCGATACGTGAGGCCACATCTCTTACAAGTGACATCGATATCCTCGAACGGCGACGATTCGTATGAGGTATGAAGTAACCTTTCATGCGTCATCATATGTTGCGACGAGACGCACTCGTCGTCGCTCGAGATATCGCCTGCACCATCGACCTGTGGGATCTGCAGATTCATTTTGAGATTCTTCTCCTTGAACAAGACTTCCGCTTTGTGCGAGGTACATCTAATGGTTGGTGCGGTTATAAAGTTGCTATTGCCACTCTTCGTTTTTTTATCACAGTTACTTGACACATGTGATCTGATGAAATCAAAGATACGCTTTGAATGTAAAAGATTTGAAGGCCGCGCGTATAAGCCAAGTTCCATTTCCGAGCTTGACTCGCTCGCATCAGACGAGTGCTCATCATTAATGCCGTCTAATTGCGGGATCGATAATGATTCAGATGTTTGAAGATTCGCGTTTTTCTCTTCGGCATTGTATTCTGGTGAACTGCACTCGCTGGCACTATTAGCGTCAACCGACCCGTCGACTTGCACTATTCGCGGTTGCTGCTGTCTTGGATGCCAAAGCAGTCTCTTGTGTTCCTTTACGTCGTCTCTGGCTGGTAACACGCGGCGATTTAATCCAGCAGAGTCCTCAATACAATATTTCAACTCGCGCACAGAATCGGATAATATGTTAGGCGTGTTTCCTCTTCCCACAGTGACCATAATACTCTCCGGGATTCTCAATTCATGAAACATCGACGTACGTTCGTTTTGCGCATCAAGAACAATAAGACCGGTTTCGCTGGACTTGGTACTGGATGGATTTCGGGGCAACTTCCGTCTTTTTATGTTAGAACCATAAGTGTTGTCGAGCTTGCAGCTCCATGTGAGACTGCAGGAACGTTGATGATGCCTTTGACCGCCGACGATCAGCGGATTGTTCGACATCACCTCTGATTTGGATCGTTTCAGTTCTCTACCGCCGCGTTTCTGGCTTTTTGAATTAAATAAGTCGTCCATGAGATCCTGCATCGCAGTCTTTGCTTCCAATCGTACCCAGAGATCATTGTGCGCTCCTAATTCCAACAGAGACGAATCTATCTTGGAGATCTTACTTTCCGATGGTTTTATCGTCTCTTCGACTTCTGACGATAACATATCATCCTTGAATAAATCCGTGCTGAAAGAGCCATCATTCTTTAAATCCATGGCTAAAAAATCCTCATACGACATCTTTGGAAAAATGTCTTGCATGGAAATTCCGTCTAACAGGTCGTGTGGCAAATCCTCAAATATAGCCTCCTTCAATTCCGGCGGCAAAAGATCTGTATTGTTCTGCTCCGCTAAATTCTCATCAACTTCTTTGTTGCACACGAAATCGATGAGCGCATCTAGAGTTTGTTTGACGGCCAAATAATCTGTCGGTACTTCATCTTTTTCCTGCTCCTTGCTATGATCAATAGTGATGTTATTCTCCATGTCGGACGAGACGTCCGGCATATATACCTGCACATAAGTTCTAATGTAATATCTCACGATCTTGTAAGGATTCACTGTGGACCAGTAAAGTCTAGAACATTTGTAATCGCATGGTATTATCTTCTCAGCCGTATCAGAGAATTCCGGAATGACGGTGCCCAAACAGTCGACCATCAAAGAACCTATCATTAACTTAACTTTGTTGGGTTCGGCAAATTTCTTTTTCTTACGATCCAACTCCACATATACCGGTCGTTTCAAACTAAACTCGTTCTCGTTTTGCAGAGACTTATAGACATGACTCGTATTCGAATGTGAGATGCAAAATACAGTTTTGTCGTCGTTGAAAGCGAGTCCGACATTCCTCGCGCATGGAAAATGAAAAGTATTGCTGCAATTCTTCGCGCAACATCCGATGCTCGCGCCCTTCTTACCGCACTCGGAGCAGCGAATCAAACGACCCCTCGAAATGGCACTATGAACATTCTGCAGTGAGCCATCGATTTCCTCAAATACCTCGTTTGACCATAGCGCGCAATTCGCGTGTACCCATTCATTCTGCCCACAATACAATAACCTTCCCTCTTTTGTCTCGTGCCCATCGCCCAAACCCTTGCATAAACAACACGATCTGCTGTCCTCGACGTGAATATTATATAGATTCGCCGTTTTTGCTGCGATTGCTTTCGGTGCTTTCATCACTTCCTCCTTCCATGCCTCCAGAATAGGATCGTCAAACTTTGTCGTCAGAGCAATGTCTTCGCCAACATCTTTAGTAGGCGTTAACGTATCATCGTTGTTGTCGCTGCTCTTAAAATTTTTTGGAGTAAACCATGGAAAAACTTCTTGTAGAATATCGTGATACGTTTCTATCAGATCTTTTGAACCGACACGATTGATTACGTGCATCATATCACAATGAAATTGTAATAACGATTTATATTCATTACTGTTTACCTTACGTTTCACAGACATTAAAGTGGGCGAGGGTCTTGCGATGATTTGCTGCTCGGAACAATGGCATTCCGTGACATCGGTTGAAGTTGAAGAAACTAATGAATCTTGATTTGTCAAGTCTTTTTTCTCGTTATCTTGAGAGTCCTTCGGAACGCAGTTTTTCACCCTAACCGAGCATTCTTTTAGATGGAATTTCTGTCGTAGTCGTCGCAGACCTTTTCTAATGGGATTATCTATTGAATGTTCTTCTAAATCAGGCTTATTCATACCATCCCTGTAATTGGCACCCGAACTCGAGTCGATATCTATGGACTTGTCACCATTACACTCTTCCGATTCTTCATTTTCTTTTGTACAGTTCGTTTCATTTTTGTCTTCTTCAGGAAACTCAAGTTTTCTCACACTCAAAACGGGCCTGCAAAGGCACTCCTTTCTGGGACTCCACTTGAGAGCCGTGCAAATCTTGCGATTTTTACTTAGAGATTTTATCACTCCGATGAAACCCGCCTTCAGTTCCGCTTCTATAGCATTCCTCCAAATAGAGGAACTCGAATTGGAAGAGCATTGGCTACACGTAAATTCGATCGAATCGGGCAGGTAACTAAGTATCTGGTAACGCTCATCGGAAAGGCCTTCACAACGGGCATGTACCCAGCAGGAACACTCGCTACATTCCATCATCTAAAAGAATGTGTGCGATCATAATATATAAATTGCAAATATGAAACAAATTTTGCGATTGAACTTATTTTATATCAAGATTACATGTACATACTCACCTTTGTGTCAAAATCGTTCTCGTTGTAACATCTCTGACACAAAGGACAATAGTTTCCTTGTTGTCTTAACTTAAAACACATAGAGCAGAGAGGTAAGTTACCAACGTGAACGTTGACGCCCTCGCTACCACAGCTTTTACATTTAATACAGCTCTGACAAACATAAGGTCGATCGGGACTGTACAATCTGGAGCTAACACCGGACTTTGACAAACATGAATGATGAAACGACTGACGACAACGAATGCAGGATAATTTCGGACCGGATCTGAGATGGCAGGACTGACATATCGTACACCGGGGACAACACCAGTTTGGCTGTGCACAAGCGTTCCATTCACTGGGTTCCAAACAGAAGGCATGGTACGGCTCGCAACAGCATTGACAGTGGATCAGCTGTAAAGAAGGATCAATTATATTGATAGGTCTCGAAAAGAAGGCGTATTACTATTACATGTCCACTCGTTATCCTTCTATACCTGATATTTCATACGTTACTTACCGGCTCTTTACCAGCACTTCCACACAGATAGCAAATAGCAGGTATATGAAATAGTTCAGAACCGATAAGAGCAAAACCCTTAGCTCCGACCTCAGAAGGATCGTATTGCTCCCAGAAATCTATGGAAACTGTATATACAGTATCCATAACTGCCTTAGACACCTACAACAAATATATTATTATTCACATCACTTTACTTTCTATTTTATGTCACATTAATTTATGAACGAAATTTAAGTTTGTAGCAAGTTTTATATTAAATAAACGGAATACCAACTTACAAAACATACAAAAAAAGCAACTTATAGATGTCGTACAAGAAAAATAGAACCTCTCATCCAGTATATGTCATTGACAAATAAATATTTATATGGCTATACTTAGATCACTTTCTTCTCGATTATACTTGAAAAATATCTTACCACTGGAAAGTGCAACGTTGACACATTCTGTTGTGGTTTTCCTCTTCTCGAATGAGACTGTTGTGTTGTGTTAACGTTAAGATTTAAATTATTATCTTCATTATGCTTTTGTATTTCTTTTTCTTTTATATCATCTCTTTTTTCTATTCTCTCATTTTCTTTCACTGTCTTTGGAATGTTTTTACCATGTTCGTTGTCTTCTTTCGCGTCTACAGTAGGAAAAGTTGCAATGGGTTGTCCAAGTGCAACACTAGCGCTTCGACAAACATGCTTAACTCTCGGTCCTTTCAACTCAAGTCTCTGTCTAAGAGGTTGCGACTGTTGGCTGCCAGACGAAGAAGCGACCACTGGATTTTTAATTTTCTTTCTTACTTTAATCCTGTTATTTTTCCTTCGTTTCTTATTAGGCGATATATTCATTGAAGAATCAACTGTAATAAAACACATCATAAATACAAATAAACGCGATTTCAAAAAAAGTATTTATAAAACTTGTCTTACACTTATCTATTTTTGTATAGAGAAAACCTCCAGTGCCCTGATAACTCGTCTTATGTCCCATTTCAAAATTTCTCCAACTCATAGCAGACTTAAATAAATTTCTTTCCGAACTATCTTCTGCGGGCCAACTGAGTTTAGACGAGCACAACTTTTGTCCTTGACCATCCTCGTCTTGACCAAGTGGCAAAGAAATACTTAAAGGGTCTCTCATTAATGGTGGTAACAACGCGTTTAAGCCAGTTCTTAAAGGAGGTGGAATGTTATAACATTTCAAACACATTTTCAACCAACACGCCGGGCATCTGGCTTTATAAACGCATCTCATGAGATTCCATTGTTGACTCCTCACAACAGGTGGGACTAAACACAAACCGTCCCCTTTATGACACTGAAGAATGGGAAGAACATTGTTTGAGGATTTAGCACAAGCCTGACGTTTGATCATTTTGCTTATAAACTTTCGGCAAGATTCGCAACTGTGAATACCAAATTTGCGTGCCTGTTTCACAAATCGATAAAATCGCACTGCTCCGCAAACACCACATTTTATAGTACCTGTTAATCCTACAACGAAAAATAATCAATAATATTTAGGAATAGTTTTTGTTGAAAGTATATGTGTAACAAATAGATACAAAATCGTCACAAAGTGTAAAATATGTACCTAAATTAGTGCTTCCTCCCATAGTGTTACTGGTACTCGTTGTTGAAAATGGTCCTTCTGTTCCAGCTAGACACTTATTGTCCAACTTTAATCTTGCTTTCCTTAATATAACTTTTCCACCATTGAGTTTCATTCCGCTAAAATCGGGTGACTCGCCTTCTTGATTGCTGTGCTCGCTTTCGTTTTCAGATAAATTGTTTTCCGTCTCAAAATTGTTCAATGTATTAACCGCAGTTTTATTACCATGTCCAAGCTGATTCTCAATTTCTGCACAGCCACCTTCTGTCAATCCTGCACCACTGTTAAAGCTTACCTGATTATTACTTAAATCGCTTGCTATTTCATTTTGAGTTCCTGATCTCGTCTGAACTCTGGAAGACTCGAAGTGTGGAACATTGGAATCGGGAAGAACTTTTGTAGGAATAGAAATCTGTTTCTGATTTCTGGAAATTGTTGATTTCACAGTTTGTGTCGTCCTGCTCGAGTTTTGTGAGCATTCTTGATTACTATTAGAATTGTCGGATGTGCTGTTTGATACTTTATTCTTACACGATACAGTATGAGATTTCTTTACTTCTCTATGAGCTGGTTTTGATATTTGTGCGTTTTGTACAGAATTCGCTGATTTTTCTATATTTTTTACTGATTGAGTTATAATCTCAGCATTGGAGTTTACACTTTGAATCACCCTTTTTGGCTTGCTTCTTGCCTCTTTAAATTTTGTACATAACTTACTAACAGTATTCCCTTTCAATTTTGATTCCAAGTTGCTAAGCTTATCTGGATTTAATTTAGTCTTTTTTACGTGTACACCAATTTCATTCTCGCTATACTCTGTAGTAGAAATTTCTTCCAATTCCTCGATAAATCTTTTATTTGGTTTTATAACTCTTGACGAATGCACGCTGCGAACGGGTAAAACAAATTTTCTCACTGTGCTAGGCTTCTCTCCTGATTGCACTACTAAATTACGTGTATTACTTCCAGATTTCGCCCTTTGAAGTAATCTTTTTGCAGTACTGTTACGTAACTGTCTGGTTCTTTGATGCTGATCTAAGATGTTGTTCACTGATTTTAGCACCGGATTTTTCAAATAATTCGAAAATTTAATGTTCTTGCAATTCTTACGACTTTTTGCTCGGTGAATCTTTGAATGCTTAGTATTTGGATTTGTAACTGGTTGTAACCGGGTGATGTCTTTAACTGGTTTTGGATTTGAATTGGTAAACTTTTCTGTGCTATTTTCGATGTCTGTAGGAGAATTTTTAATATCAATAACATCCTTCTTCGTGCTGGACTGTGGTGCAAGATTTTCGACTGTGACAGATGGCAATTTATCGCTTGTCTTCTCTGCATCATGTTGCTGAGTTTTTATGTAAGATGCAGAAAGATTAGCCTCTTTAGTGCTAAATCCGTGAAATGGTGGATGTTCCTAAAGAAAAATCACCTAGATGAGTATTAGAAATAACAAACTATTCAACAATGATAATCTATCATAGTATAATTATATATAAGCGTGTATATTTTGTGTATGTATGTATGTATGTATGTTGTACAGTGAACAAACACAAATTGTCAAACTATGAAAATAAACAAATGACTAATAAAATAGATTTACTTTGTCTACACGACAATTTGCCTTCTGCAAAGTTTTATTCGTATTAAAAAAAAAATTGACAATCCTACATTCTTCCCAGCTGATAAGAAGTTACGGAGCAAGAATTGCAGAAGGCATACCTCACTGACATACTCCGTACTCCAAAAGCAGCCAGGATAAAATGTATAGAAATGAGTATAGCTCGATCGACATACGGAAGGGGAGGCAATGGTAAATTGAGAAACGAATCATTAAACGGCAAGTAAAGACCACAAAGCGAACGCGTCGTGCACCTGCCGTTGGACAATCACTTATCACCGCGGATGATCACCGCCGATAGGTTAACCCGCGCGCTACGCCGCGCCAAAGTTCGTCGTCGGCCTGCGTATCGCAAGTCCATCCGAGTGCGTGTCCTCGTGACGCTTGCCGGAGCCGGACAATACGCGCAACTCGCGAGCGGCGAGACGCGGTGCGACGCGCGACGCGACGCTCGTCGATCTCACGCGACCTCGGCCTCGCCGAGCAACGGCGGCGACATGGTAGCGGCTACGATAACGACGGCAACGGTGGACGATGACGGTACGGTGACGCCGACGACGAAAACGACGGTGACGGCGACGGCGACAACGGATAGCGACGGTGGACGCCTCAACGCGACGACCTTTTTCCCCCTCACCTTCTCGTTGTCGCCGAATGTTTCGTTGAACAGGGAAAGTCCGTAGTAGATGTTTTCGGCGACAGTTACCGGATCGTTCTGCGCTGCCTCAGGCTGGCCCAGCACCTTGATCCGTTTCCTGGTGGCCGTCTTCGGCGGCTTCCCGGGAAACTTGGACCTTCCCATGTTCACCTGTTTTCAACGACGGACCTCAACCTCGCAGCGAAATTCTGCTTCCATTTTACTCGCGATTTGTGCCCACGGCCGAGAGGCGCACCGACTCTCTCGCGTACACTACTATACACCAACGTATGCTTTCCGATATACCGTCCTATATGTGCGCGCGCGCACGCGCACACACACATATGCACACAGCAAAGTACGCACTGCTAGTATCACTAGTGCTCCGCTATACTCTGCTACGCGCATGAGCAGTTGTGCACGGCCACCGCAGCCGCCGTGTTGCTCTCTCGCTTGTAGTCTCTCGCGGCCCGCTGGCTCTTCGGTCGACATCGGCCTCCGTCGGACGCGCTCGGACACGGCCGCAAAATACGCGCGTACTTGTCAAACAGAGAACCTGGACTACCAAGGCGGAGTACGCCGTGTTGAAATACGGCTGCCAGGCTGCCACCGCGCCGTTCATCGCTGCTCGCTGCTTGCGCCGTCACGCTCTTTCTCTCTTTATGACAAATCCATCATCCTTCAGTAGTCGGACCGCGTTTCGCTCGTCTAAAATTTACACAGTTTCCTATCAACGCTCCAGTTTGCAATTTAATATTCGCCGACTTATAAATGATCTCTACGTTTGTCCGCGTCAATGGAAACGCGGCAAATGGCATAAGGTATATTTCTCTTCTGCAACTGCAACTTTGAAAATTAAATTCATTTTGAGAAATATTCATAAAATTACATCATATTTTTAAATTGATGAAATATTTATCTGGTCGTATACAATTAAAATCTTGGCGTGCGATATTATTATTATGCAGTATTATTATTACACGATATTATTGTTAGAATATTCCGATTTTAACGTACTTATTTTTAATTGTGCTGTTTCTTTACGTTGGATCTTCACATCTCGCACGTGAATATGTGGCGACAAGAAAAAAAGCAGTAAGGATAGTACGCAAAGAACGACGCGACTCGAATGAGGGAGGGTCACGTGACCGCTAAGCGAATATCGAGCATTGAAAAGCGCGACTAGTTTGAACGCGCTCAACGTTCACATTTCGTGTGTTAACGCTTATTTTAACGAATGTTTTATTCATGAGTTATTGCCTGTCAATAACTTGCCGACTTGAATATCGATTTTATAATCGTTTCTCTTGGATAAATCAAAGAACGCATAGGATGGAGAATAATAAACTCAAGATATTAAATGGAACAATTCGCGCTTGTTGAGCGTGATCTTAAATTTGTTTATTAAGATCGCGACTTATATCGTAATTATCGTAATAATACATAAAAATATCCGCTTATTTTCACCTTTCGCATATGCAATTATGAAAGTAACTTCTAACACGCACAACCGTACTTCACGCAACGTTCGGAGCACTGAGACCAATTATGCTTTACTTCGTGCATAGTTCATTAAGTTACTTTCGTACGTGTTTTATTAAGAGGTTAACGTACGAAAAGTACTAAAACAATTGCTCAGGAAAAATGCATCGCGAGATAACAAAGATCGCAAATATACATACAGAAAAGTATACGTACTACGCAAATAATAATTATTTGTTTCAAATATTTCAAAAGTTCATAGATCCTCGAATCCACATTGAGAGAAAACGAAATAGTTCTATAAATTTGGCAACTTTTGCAAGTACCTGTAACTAGTTTTACAAAGTAACAGAAACTGAAGTAGTGCTGAATGTTATAAAAATATAATCACGGTAACAAATTGAAGGCACTATTAATTGGTAGTGAAACAGTGACTCAACTACATTGAGTAATTATTTGGACTTGCAAATAGATGCAAATAGATATAACAATTACATTTTTCTAGTTTAGACAAAAACTTTTTTTTAATAAAACATTCTATATCATGTAACTAATTAATTATTGTTGTTGAGGTAATTAGAGAAAAGAAGATTCTTATTATAGCGGAGTTTAGTTTCTTTCAAGAAGAAAACCATTCAACTTACATAAATAATAAAAGACCCAAGGTTGGTTTCGAACTTGAAAGACAAAAATAAATAAAAAATGCATACACAAATTTATAATTATGTATTATAAAGCTTTAATAAGAACAATAAGTAAATTAAGAAAATATAATAATATTAATTTTTATAATTGATTATATAGTTAATGTTATTATATTTTCTTAGTTCACTTAATCTAGTATTCTTAATAAAATTTAATAATATGTATAGTATAGTTCAGATGTTATTTCACTACAATTTATAATTACTGATACGATTTTTTTTTCTGAGTGTATCACAAGTATCAAATTTATTCAAAGTATACTCTGAAAATCCTAGTAAGCTTAATACTTCAATGAAGATTAAATTAAATTAAATAGATTAATTCAATTTATTTAATATATAATGTCACTTCTTCGATCAATTTTAATAATGATCTTAAAAATAAATTTATGTTTCAAATACATAATAATAATGAGTTTTCCTAAATTTTGTAATAAGTACATTTTAAAATTATTATCAAAAAATTATTATTAAAAAGATTTTTTGTTAAAGATAACCGTTGCTTAGAAAGAAGAAAGTAAATTGAGTAATCACTTTTCTGAGCAATAAGATGATATTTTTCTATGCGTACCAATGTACATACATATGTACCGATCTCTTACACGCGCGCGCAATTATTTGCTTATCTGTTTCATTGTGCCCTTCCACATCTTCATTGAAATTAAGCCAGCCTCCTATTCAGGCTCAGCCCGGCTTTTACGGAAGATTTACCGGCGATTCGTTTATTCCTTAGCGCATTCCCAGGTTGTCGGTTCATTATTTCCGGCGAAGCTATCACACGAGAATAAAGATCGTTTTCGCAACGGTTCGTTCTAATTGCTTCCGGTATATTCTATCAAACGTGTACACATATTCCAACTGTGCGTTTCTCAAATAGTAATTAAGATCACACCGTAATACATCGCTTTTGTCGACGCCGTTATTGCGCTTACCTCTCTGAAAGCAAGGAACTAATGTCCATTTCTACGAATGTAGATTAATTTTATCTCTCTTTAAGGTTTAATTTACTCTTTATTTGTTGCTTTTTCTAGTTCTAATTCTTAGAACTAGAAAAAGATAACGGTAAGCTAAAGCAAGATTAAAGTTAATCTATATTGGTACAAACGGACATAAACGGTCGAAGAACCGCGGGCCGTCGATAGATCGATTTCTTATACGTATACGGTATTCTTGTACCTCTTGTATTTCCGTACATGCATATAGGACTTCTTGAACTGAATACGCAAAGCAGAACATCTGCGTCCATCCAGCGATATGTAATATTTAAAGCAGGCTTGATACATTCTAACGTGAGAACGAGATTAAAATTCATCATTTAAATTATTATATTTAAATATAATATCCTTATCGGGTTCATCTAAAAACAACTAGTATTTAAGTAAAATGTATATAGAAAGATATTTCAGGATTGAGAAGATATTATCGGAGGAAAATATTAGGATATATCTCTTGTAGACACTCGTGGAAAATTATAGCAAGATAATCCTTTGTTTACGCGCTGCGTGTGATAAATAGGAGCGAGTAAATTGTCCGTAAACCGCTAAAATTGCCGTATCGCTAAAACCGAAAATCATTTCTCTTCGGAAAGGTCAGTTCTGTTTGTGCGATTAAATATTTTTCCTTTAACATTTACATACCACATTGTAGATTATTTTTAACACTATATATATAATACATAATGTATATTTTATTTAAAACTTAAAATTCATTAAAAATTAACATATTCGTACAATTTGCGTTATAGTGTATATAATCACAGCATGTATCTCTCGAAATAACCGGCAATAACGCATTCGTATCGGAAATTATAATCTATTGAAATAAAGTTTGCCGTAACCGAAAATAAAATATTTATTGATTATCAATATTTTACTTATATAGAAGAAACTATAACATTTTTTAAAAATAATTTGCAATATGTAACTGGAACTTTCAGTAGTTTTGATATTTTCATCGGCAGTCTTATACGGTAAAATAAGCACTGAATATTATTTGTAAAACGTTCTGTGACTTTTTACAGCACATATATAATATCAATAAAAATCGATTTAATGATACTTGTTGTGTAACATATTTTGTTTTTTGATCGAACAAAAACTAGAATATCCGATATTTTCTTTTAAATATTCTATTTCTTTTCTTTATACATACTTTTACAGATATAATTAACAATACATATCAAGACATATCAATGATTTTAACAAATTCTTGACATTCTGGTTAAATTATGTAAAAATTCAAACAAGACATTGTCAGTTTGTCAATATCGTTTTAAAAAGATTTTTTGAAACACATTAAAATTTTCTTGTTTATCCTTGTTAAAAATTTATCCATGTCTGTTAATCCTGCTAAAGTAACATTCGCAATATTTATAAGATATCATAACTGATATATCTTTTGATTTCTGTGAGAGAAACGAAAAATATTGCTTCTAAATAAAAACATTTCTTTTATTATTCAAGAATTTATTGCATAAACATCGTATCGTTTTTACAAGTAAAAAGCGCTTCTTAATGTTTCTTTGACTTTCAAAAATTTGATTTTACGAAAGAAAATCTTATCTCCCATCTTCATTTCTATTTGAGTGAAAAAAAAACGTCCCGTATTTCCCCTAATGTTTCTCCGAAAACTTTGCTCGGTGTGTGAAATTGCGCGCTTTTAACTGCGAGCGATCCGTTTATTGAGTCGCACTGGCCGGCCGGCCAGAAAATCACCACCTGCCGTGGCTGCCGAGTTAAATATCGGACCGGCGCGTGTCGTCGCGCCGAATTGCGATGCGAGAACAGGCATCTGGTTCGAGGGCGTCGTCTACGAGCGCGACTTGGAGGCTCGTTACCAGCGAGCAAGCGAGCTCGCTAACTCGCTCGCTCGCTTATCTCTCCATCATTCCGCTCGAAATACTCGAGCGGGTGTGGTACCACCGGTCGTACTCGTTGGGATCGGTCAACTAGCCGGTTGTAACGGAGCTATAAGATCTGCTGTTCCGTTTCGTTGCTTTGCATCGCGTACCTCTCTTCCGAGGCTGCACCGTCCTGATTTGCTAGAACTTTGCATAGAAATATCATCCTCCTCAACGATTTCAATCTTTTTCACTCACACAAGTTCAAAAAGTTATTATAATCGAGTATTCCATCGTACATAATTATAACGTTCGTGATGAATTAGGTGTAAAAGAAATGAATGCAGATAAGAAAGTTTTGTAATCTTAACTTCGAGTTATCGCGTTGGAAGTTCAAAAGCTGGAAGAAAGTAAGAATTTAAAATCGATCTTTGAGTTACGTAATATTTATAAACAGAAATACAAGTATAAAGTTATTTAACATTAGAAATTAATAAACATGGATAACAGGCTTTTATCGCTCTAACAGTTTAAAAAATACTTTATTTAAACTGAAATCGAAACTTGGCTAAAGATATGTTCATATCGTTGAACATATCTCACAGTTGTATATGAGATGAGAATCTCGAATCAATATCTTTACAACAATTTCAATCGAACGGCGAAGTTATTTAACAACAAATGGATATCGCGTTTTCCTACAAATTGTCGAAAGAATCAACTTTTCTCGTCTCGCAATTTGCTACGCGAATCTTGCAAGACGCACCGTATTTTCTCACCGAACAAGTGCGCGATTCTAGAATGATAACGCCTTATACACTCAGAATTGCCGGTCCATTCGTGAAGCGTGTGAGCAAGTGAGAAAGAAAGAGAAAGAAATAGGAAGAAAAAGAGGAGAAGAGTGAGAAAGAGAGAGCAAGAGAGAGAGAGAGAGAGAG
>Ga0157363_1000520_pt1 | contig 29514 bp, 26 predicted proteins | sample AttsexASBM1_FD_111477 | JGI IMG/M metagenome (GOLD analysis project Ga0157363, IMG submission 111477) | Fungus gardens microbial communities from leaf cutter ant in Ribeirão Preto, State of São Paulo, Brazil - Atta sexdens ASBM1 | ecosystem: Host-associated > Fungi > Mycelium > Unclassified ... | reverse complement strand
GTTTGCAGAAATAATAAAAAAATTATACAGAAGTAATAACACAAAAGAAATATATATATATGTATATTTTATCTATAAATAATATGCACATATGCATTATTTAAAAAATTATACAAGAAATGCGTACAAAAGTAGAGCAAATAAAAATAAAATGTAATGGACGTATATAAATCTTGATAAGGGCAATTATCTCTTTCATAGTAATACCTTTATCATGCTATCATTTGGGTTCGCGCTCTTAAAAATATCGATTTTACGGTAACTATATTGACAAAGTATAAATTCTGTAAATAGATATGTACTACTGACATTTGAATTCGAGAAATATGCTCATATGATATAATATTGATAAACGTAGAGCGAATAAGCGACAGAGATACGCATTATATAGGTAAACATACCAATATGAATTTTCTTTTCATAACATTAAAAATAGCGGTTGATATAATATTATAAAGAGTTAACATATTCGAACGCATTGAGAATAGCAATTAATCGCGATTTCGCAGTCGCATATTTAAGGAAATATAAACGATATTTGCTTGTACTGTGCAATATTGCTAAAATTTTGGTAACGTGTTGACTAGATACAAGCAGTTTCGAGGAATAGAAAGAGTATTCCCAAGTAATATAGGAACGGATGAAATAGTAGTAGTAGTATATAGAAAACTTGACCTATCCAGAGAAATCAATTCACTGCACAGTGATAATCTTTCTCTTTCTTCTATTTGCTACATAACTTGTTTATAATTTACTTTCTTTAACAATACTTAAAGACCAATCTAAAAATGTTAAAATGCAGGAAACTGTAAATATGTTTATAAACGGTACTTAGTATAAGTAATGAATATGTTTTGTCTTTATACAGGGTTGCGTCTGTGTCCATTCGAATCACAGTATATCCAGATGGCAATAATGTTCTGTTGACTAGGCGAACCTTGTTCTTTATCACTTTTACTGAGGTATAGAGGAGACTGTGATACCTATTAACTTCTTTTGATATATTTTTTTCAACAGTTTAATTATTTTTTTTCTTTTTTCATTAATTTCAAATATATATTTGCAAAAATTTAGTAGAAAATAGCACATCTTGATTCTCTTTTTTAATCATCATTCATTTTTTCTGAAATTTATATTCATAGGCTTATTCTTAATAATAATGTTTGCATATTACATTTAGAAGACGTTCTTGATGCTCCCTATTTGTGATTGTTCCAATATTGCATGATTGTGAGGTTAAAAATTTTATGGATATTCGTGAACATCATCAAGATACAAAGATTTTTTAAATAGATTTATTCGGAGATAATCGTATGCAATCTTTTGAAAATAATTTTGAAATTTCATATTCGTTTCTCTTTAGAAAATCTCTTTTTGTAACTGTATCTGCCTTCTGATGTACATTCCAATGGTATGGATAAATTATTTTATTTTTTTTTACAAATTTATAGATTAGACATGGAAAATATTCTTTAAAGCATGCTATGCAAACACAGTGTTCTTGAGGACATATTTTTACATATAGTAGAAATGCTAGTTCATCGAAAAATGATAAACTTTTATTTTCCCCTTTAATTACTTTTCCCTCACTAAAGATTGTATGTAAAAATATAGATAAATAATCTTCATCAAGTTTGTAAGTTATTGCCTCTTTTTTAAAATATCCAAACTTTAAAATGTCTTTAATTGCTATCTCATATCTATGTAATTCAATACGGTTTTCTAAGTTTTCAGACTGCATTATAATAACCTACGAAAAAGAAGAAAAAAAAATAAAAATACATTCAAAAGTGCATGTCTCTTGAAATAGTTTCATAAATGAACCAACAATTAAAATTACAAAATCTCAATCCTCTAAACTTGTTTGTATATAAATTTTTTTAACAAATTGGAAAAAAGTGTACTTAAAAATTAAAAAGAGATATAAATAATAAAAAATACTTACGAAATATTTAGTCTCGATCTTTAAGGATGAAAATTAAATAAGTACAGGACATGTACTTAGTCAGATTGTAAACACGTAACGACTGAAACAATATCATCAAACAGCCAAATTTAAAGACTTTCATTTAGTGTTGGGAAGATAAATATGTGTCAGTACATGTCCCTAGGCGTCATAGTCTCCTCTACACGTCTAGAAAAAACTTATTTGTTTTCTTTCTTTTACTTGGCAGTGAACTCGGGCCAATAATTTATATAATAACGTTGCGTTAATCCTTCGAACAATCTCTCGAGCCACATCGGTAATCCATCTAAAAGATCTTGATATAACATGTTTCCACCCTACAAGAAATATTGTTGATAATATGATAAACTGAAAATCAAGAACATTCTTAATTATATTGTCGTATACCTCGTCTTGATCAGATTCATTGGAACTATCAAAACCGATAAAAGCGCCTGTTTCCGGATCCTCCGATTTTTTGACAAGCTGCTTGGTCATTTTTTCCATACGCTATAATATAATACAATTGTTTTATTTTCAGCTAACATAGACAACTTTAAGGAATTTAAATTATTTTGATACATACCTTAGAACCTTTACCTTTAGTACATTCTGGATGTTTGGCATGATACATGCAGAAATACTTTCGATGTCCATTTAAGGACAAGACTGTGCCAACGCAGTTTTTGATATTTATGTTTAATTCTTTCTGGTCGGGTAAAACGAGAGATAATAGTTTCTTGTACCAATCAAGACCCCTTTCTAACGACAGATGTGCGAACATAAGCGTTTTATTCTTTCTGAGAATGAAAAACGATTTAAGATAACACTCTCTTTCTCATATTGTCATCGTTAATATTCATACATGTAAAATTTCATATAATTTGCAGCATAATGAATAAAAATAGAAAATGCTAATAAACAGAACGTACCTATAAGGCCACACAGCTTTATGAAAAGCTGGTAATAACTTTAATCGGCTTTGTGCGTCAACTAGCAGAACGATGGTTCGGCATCCTGGTTTCAAAAGCCGAACTAATCCATAATATTTCTCCACGCGTAATTCGTGCAATCGTAGTTGCGGCTGCGATGGAAACGGCTTGACATTGTCTTTGCATTGAATATGTTCAGACTGTACACTTGCTTCTTCTAGTTTACTAAATATAAAAAACAGAATGTACAAATTCATAAATATATATATATATATATATATATAAACACGTATATGATTTAAATTTATATAATACACAAAATACTATTTTTTCAACATATCAATTTCATGTACATAATAATAAAAAGCATGTACATAATTAATGTACATGCTTTAAGTGAATAGTAATCTATTATTTGACAAAATTATTTAATGGTCTCTACTAAATCTTGAAATGAATTAATATTCTGCAATATAAAAATTAAAAATCGGAATGTATTATATTACTTTTGCTGCTAATTCTACTCACACTAAGTATGACATTCCATATCCTGCAACTCCTATTAGCATGAGAGTAACTAGCACTGATATCAAAGGCAATATTTGCTCCTTCGTCAGATTATCTGATATATAATCTACCGCTAATAATGCTCTTCCTATCAATCTGTCTACAGTACCCTAGAAAAGTATATTAAAGTATTAATAAGGCATACTAAGGTCGCGTTCGAAAACTACTCGAATACCTTTGAGTACCATTTTATCCTTGTTTAACATTCAGTGAACAACAAGAATAAAATGACATTCGGAGACATCCGGGTAAATTTTTTGAACGCAGCTTAACAATTTTTGTAGATTAGGAAGAATATTATGATCATTGTGGAAGTATACATACCTGTGCGTGTTCATCCGCCAATTCTCCTACAACAGCAGAATATGGTAAAGCTTCAGTGGTACGTAACAGCCTTTGTATAGTTTTCTCTAAATGTCTACGCGTCTCGTTCCATATACGTTCATTCTGAATGGTCTCAAGCCAACCATGAGGAAACCATTCATACTTCAAGTGATTGGCATCTCGTCTCCATATGATGACGATATGTAATAAGGGTTCCAGTGGACTGCCTTCACCGGTTGACAGTGCTGATACAAACTCAGGTTGCGTATCTTTGAATACATATGCATATCTAACACGTTCCGTGCTGTGAATCATTATTAAATAAAATATTTAATAAACATATATAAAAATTACTATATATAATATATCTTTATTAAAAACTGTATTATACTTAAAGTGAATAAATGTGATTAATAATTTTATAATCATACAATGTATTAAAATTTATTAAAAGAATTTGTTTATTAGATAGATTATTACCTGTAAGATGACTCTAATGCCGCTTGTCTAAATTTGTGCCTAGCTATGTCGTGCAGAGGACTATTCTGCTGCGATATCAAAACGGCACACAATCGCTTTTGCGGCCTCAGCCATTCAGGTGGACATATTGAATCTAACATAGCTTGATTTGAAAGTCTCGGTAATAAGAGAAACTTATTATTAGCGATAACATTATGCATGGTTTCACTGGAAATGTCTTTCATACTAACAGACGCCATAGGTTTCTCAGAATTCTCGTTAAAAAGCAATAAAGTATCTAATTCGCCTGAGATTTTATATTTTGACGTTATGTTCTTAGTTTCCGGTATGCCAATCTATAAAAAAAATATTTAAAATGATAATTAAGGAATAATTTGAAACTTATTAACATTGATTATATGTATATCATAAAACATTTACCTGAACAAAGCCAAAAGCTACTCGATCTCTATAGTAAAAGGATGTAAGCAAATATCGCAAGCGAATAAAGTCTCTTTTCTCAAATATCAAAGCGCGTATTCGGTTATCCGTCCAGCCCGATAGGAAATTTTCTATGATGTTATTATTAATAATACTTATTAATTTATATGGTAGCCTACTTCGTACAAATTCTGCAGAAAAATAAAAAAACGAATTATTAGTTCGCAATTGATTGAGAGTTTATAAAATGAAACAGCGAAGACAAAATACATTTTTAAAGTAGCAAACATACCAACAACTTTTTGAATGCCAAACACAGATTCCTTGTAAACACTAGTGCGTCCATCTACGATAACAACGAGACATGGAAGAGAATGAATGCCGAGCCTTCTCGCCAAAGTGGACTCTTTCTTAGCATGTGCTGTAGCCAAACCAAGTCCCAGAGGTTCCAATTCATCGATTAATCGTCTCCAAGTAGGTTCCGCTTGCAGACACATGTAGCACCAATCGGAATAAAATAAGATTAAATATGGCATACGGTAAGTCTTGGGCACTATGACATTCTCGAACGATCTGCAATTTACGAAGCATTTAATGTAATTTCGGCGACGACAAATCGTTGTGACACGCGTGAAAAATACATACCGATATGTGATGCTCATTTTATGGAATAATGTGATGTCTCTGCTTTGATAGTGAAATTTAAAATTACCAGTAAACAATTCTTCCAATGGATCAAGAACATTGAAGTGACTATTGTCTCTCCTTTGCCTGGGTATACCTTCCTCTGTAATTCCATGATTATCAAACTTTCTTCTTCTCTCTGGATCTGTCAAAAGCTAAACAATTTGTTGCGATAAATTAATTTTCTCTCGCTACTCCTTCTCATTACATACATTTTAGATAAAATATATAACTTACTTCATAAGCTTTTGTTATTTCTACAAATTTATCCTCGGCCATCGGATGATCAGTTTTATCCGGATGCCTAAAAAAAAATGTTTTGTACCTAGAAAGAGCATGTTTCTACCCAGATAGCCAAATCTGCTAAGAGCAATGTATTGCAAATTGCGAATGTTATGGGTGCGATCTACTTTAACATGAGCATCATTTGTTTTTGTTTAATTCTTAGAACAAGGATAAAATGATCTAAAAGCATTGTGAGCGTCAAATAGAACCTTTATGTTACAAATATTTTAAAACATTTGACTGACCAATCAGAAGAAAGAATTTTGCTAATTGATCAATTCAAAAACTTTTCAAGTCAATTATATCAAGTAACCTATGTTAATAAAACTGTAGCAATAGTCGAGTACAGTTTGCTGTTTTTCAATATTTGAACTGTATCAGAAAATCAGCAGATCCTGTGTAATAACATAACAGCTCTCTATCTATTTTTTATGATTGAACTAGCACATACTTGTACTTAAAATAGAGTTATATTTGAAATAAATATATATTTGGCAGATAAGCAAGATAGAAAATGTTAGTTACAGTCCAGTGCAGTAACAAGAATAGGCTTCACAATGTATGTTTCATTTCTGCTGCACATCTGTTATTATATTAAGATTAACAAATCATACAGTGAATTTGATCACTTGTCCTACACTGGATCAATGCATATTAAAAGCTACTTTATATAAAATATCACAATGCAGTGATGCAATATAATTTGCAAATATATAATACAGTAAAATAAATATAAATTGATTAACTTTGATAATGAAATATTTTGTTAAATAACGTGACAATATCATTAGTAAATAATTAATCGTTTAAAATATATATATATTTTTACATTTAACTTTGCTAATTCCATGTAAAGCAGTTCTTGATACTGCACTGATCTGACAGCATAGTGCAAGTGATCGAATTCGCTATTAATGGCACAAATCAAGCTTAAAGAGGATAAGGATAGGAAACTAAAATGATCAAATTTGTTAGCAATTGCTAGATAGGCATACCGCTAGCATTTGGCTATCTAGATACATTCTAAAGCAGAAACATATTAGATATGCCATTTACCATTCCTTGACGAGGTGCTTGTATGCCTTTCGGATGTCCTGCAACGTCGCATGCTTTGACACGCCTAATATTTTGTATGGATCACCCAAGGAATCGCCAGCAGCCGCCGGCAGTGTCAACTGGAGGAGCGCGAAAAGGCTCAGCAGCAGAAATACGTATCTCATTAACAGAACAACACCGGTGACTCGCGCAACATCGCCGTGGGTTTGCCGATCACCCATCATTAAAAAATCAATCGACAACATCATTCGCATAGCGATGGATCTCACGAGGATCTTCTTGTATGCAGACTATCTCGTAGAGTGTTATGGACCAGCGTGACGTTACCGTTCCCTTAACACTGTTCGGCTGTCACTCGCGCTCTCCGCTCTCGTCGCGCTCGGGATTACATGACATACTTGTCGTGTGAATCGTCCACCTGTCGTCGTTGTCGTCGTTATATGGAACGTCGCGATAACGTCGGTGGAAAGGAAGCCTTTCCTAATTCCTCACATCACACTCCCCAAACTACAATCGCCACCATGTTGCACCGGAACAGAGGGACGAGAGACACCTCACATCGGATAGGCATATCGAGACATATAGATATTATAAGTAATAGACCAGCAGGCTACTTACTGGCTAACGAGGTCTTTTTATTTCTGCATTAGACTGCACTAGAACTCTCTTTTTCGCCTTCGCGAAATCTCAAATATATGTCTATCTCTCTTTAAGTTCCAAAAGTATACACCAGTTCAGTCAGAAAACAGAAACAGAGTCCAGGATTAATAAAACAGCCAGTTTGAAGCGTGTTCAGATTCTCTAGGTGTTCCCCAGGTGTCATGTCATCTTTGTCTAATATATATACGATAAACAAGGATGGAGTGATACCTGGATGACACTCGAGTGGGAATCTGAACTCAGTATTGCAGACGACGGCGACGACGTATGGTGAGTTTTCATGAAGCTCTCGCGAATCAACGCACTTCGCTGTCGTTGTTGTCGTCGCTGTGATTCGTTTTTTTGTTCTGTTTGGGAACGTTTCAGCGCGTGCTTCGGCCTACCATTCAAACTCTTCAATGACAACTTCGTGCAACCTCGTGTCTATAGGAGATAGCCCGGTACCCACTTGTATCATTAAATGTCACAATAATTTATTCTCAATTTGTCACGATGTTACATTTGTAAGTTACATTGCAATTATTACAATCTGTGTCTGCACAATTAATTATGTTTGGTTTGTCGTAATGCTTAATTGTTATTCTCTATGTTTATCTTTGTATTTGTTTTCTTTGATGATAGTGACTTCGATGAAACTTGAAACTCCGATTAGGTCAATCAATGATCGATTCGATTGTCAAAATATTACTTGCAGTAAAATTTTTAGCATAATTTATCGTTCTTAATCTGGTCGTTTTTCTTTGTGACAAGTAAGAGCAGGTTAATAATTCTGAGCATGTTAATAATTCTGAGCATGTTAAACAGGTATTAACAATTTAATCGTCGGTTAAGTTAATTAAAGTTTAGTCGGAGTTATCCTCAAGTTCATTTCTATCAATGTAGATAATTTTAAACGCAGGTTAATGAGCTTTTTATCTTTTTTTAATTTTTAGAATTAGAAGATAAAAAGTAAGTTAAATCAAAATTAAAGTTCTACATTAGAAATGGACATTAATTCCATATCGAATTTTTTACTTCTCTTTTTTTCAAATTTGTATTGAATGTATATATACATATACATTATACGAATACTAATTTTATTTATACACAGTAAGAGAAATAGATGCATCAAACATTGTGCAATGTCATTTTGCTCCAACATGATTATGGATAGCTGAAATGTATTCTATACAATCTCTCTGAAAGAATGACAAATATTTATGAAAGAAAGAAAGATAATAGAAATTTGTAGAGATAGCTGTACATTTTATAATTGTCAGAAGTCATTTTTGACAAGTTGCTCCAAAGTATGCTCTAAAGTATATAAGTACCAAATGAACTATGCTTTGTGTAACTCTGTGACATGTGCTTGAGGCTTCATAAAACGAGCTTCATAAAACGGAAACTATAACAGTGATTAGAAGGTATGATGTTATTAATAGTTATTCATAATAATAATTAATAATAATTTAATATTGTGATGATAATTTAATTCTTAATTCTAATTGGATATTTTAATGTTAATTTTTGAAATGCAGCATGACGTCGAGGACTATATGCATCGCTCAAGAAGGACCTGCAAATGCCTTAGCCCTTAATAAAGATAATAGCCAGGTTGTAATAGCCGGTCGTAATGGTGCGTTTACATAAGTTTAAAATAAGATATATTTTAAAATATAATTAGGATGCAGATTATTGTAATCTGATTGACGTGGTCAAAACAATTAATTAATTTTACTTTACCAAACTTATTTTCTTATTTCTAAAGAAAATAAATGTGAGAATTATATTATAATAATATTTTATTACAGTTTTCAAAATATTCACATTATTGGAAGATAGGTTTGAAGAAGCCTGCAATCTTCGTGTTGGGAAGAATTTGAATCTGAACTTTTCCTGTAATGATGTTGCCTGGAATCTTAATGATGGTAATCCAATTGCTTATTACGATATATGATATATTTTTATGTTATATTTATATTATATTTATAATTATATTTATATATTAAATCCTATATTAAATAATCAATACTATTATAAAAGATAGATACTTGAATTTTTTCTAGCTTAACTCAAATTTTCATGAATATATTTAATTATTTTTCTGTAAATTATATTTAAATATTAATTAACTATATTAATAACTATATTAATATATTAATATAATGAATCACATTATTTTGTAAGTCCAAAAAGTCAATTCGGCACACATGTAATCATCAAATGATTATATATTTAGTATATAAATTTACATAGAAATCATCAATTTAAAGCATCTAAGATCCAGCTTTGACCATTACAGACATTAAACTCTTGTTATATATTGATATATATGATCTTAATAAATCATTTATTATTATTTTGTAATATATTTTATTAATTTTTGTAGATCATATTCTTGCGACTGCAGCCACAAATGGTGCGGTTGTTTTGTGGAACTTGAATAGGCAATCTCGATCAAAACAGGATCATGTATTTGTTGATCATAAAAGAACTGTGAATAAAGTAAGCTTTCACATGACAGAACCCATGTGGTTGATATCTGGCTCACAAGATGGTACTATGAAATGCTTTGATTTGCGAATAAAAGAAGCAATTAAGACTTTTTATAGGTAAAGTAAGCTGCGTGGACTTATGTTGTAGCATAGTGGTCCATAAAGCTATTAAATATAACAGCGAATCTTTTTTCTTGCATCTCAAGAGTCCTTTTTTTATTTAACCTTTAGACTACTTTTTTTATTAATTAATTATTTTAAATTAAAATAATGCTTTCTCAGCAAGAATTAAATATAAAAAATGTTTATTTTCTCAAAAATAATGTATTTTCGGGATTTTTGATATCATTGATTCCAATTCTGAACATAGATTTATAAAATTTCGAGTCCTAAGTCCACAATATTGACAACATAAATGAATGTAAATGTATAGACTCAAAACTGTTAAAATTATCCAAAACTGTATGTAAATGTAGAAAGATTGTAGTTTCTTTTTGATTTTCTTTTTTATTTGATTTTTAATTTTTTTTTTTTACTATTTTCTTGTTTTATATTTTTTTATTTTTTGTATATTTTTAAATATATTTTTTATATGTTTTATTGCATGGACTACATACACATATATATATTTAATACATTACATTTAGTACTTAAAATCCACTAAAAATATTTTAACCCAAACTCAAGAGCCACAAAAGTAGTTTTCCCAGCAGTCTAAAGATTAAATAAAAAGACTTCATTTAATTTAATGATTGTTATAATATTCACGTTTAGTAATACAGAGTCTGTGAGAGACGTCCAATTTTGTCCACAACAACCTCATACTTTTGCTGCTGTATCAGAGAATGGTCATGTACAACAGTGGGATATGAGAAAACCAGAACGTTACTTTCAACATTTTACTGCACATAGTGGTCCAATATTTGCTTGTGACTGGCATCCAGAAGCTACTTGGCTTGCTACAGCATCCAGAGATAAAACTATTAAAGTACTTTATTTTCTACATTAATGTAAACTTTTTTGTAGAAGGTATGATTTCTCACTTTATATCGTTGTAATTTTACAGGTTTGGGATTTATTGGGTAAACCAAGTTGTGATTATACTATACATACTATAGCCTCAGTGGGACGTATAAAATGGAGACCTCAAAAAAAGTATCACATAGCCAGCTGCGCTCTAGTCGTTGATTGTAGCATAAATGTATGGGATATTCGCAGACCGTACATTCCATTCGCGAGTTTCAATGAGCATAAGGATGTTCCTACAGGTGTTGCATGGAGAGGCAACCCGCAATCGTTTCTATCAACAAGCAGAGTAATACTGCCAACCATTATTCACTTTTCTATTACAATATGCAGCACAATTCATCTTATGTTCCATTTTACAGGATTGTACATTATACCATCATGTTTTTGATGATGCAGTAAGACCAGCCAGTAAAGCAAATCCACAGAGTGTTGCAATAAATTTAAAACATGACGTTACATGCGCTTCCAAGGTGAAATATGAACCAGCAAGTATTGCAAGGCAGCTAAGTAATTTAATGAGGTGAACATTTTGTTATATTATATTATATAAAAATATTGTGACTATAAAAAAAATTCAAGATAAATAAAATAGAATGAATAAATTTAGTTGCCATTGCAAGCTGTCAATTTTAATAGTTTTCTTTCAATTAAAAAAATTTTTTATAATAGAGTTGAAAGATTTTTATTGTTTTAATTTTTGAAAATTTGATTGTGATTTATTATATATGTTTGTTCTTTTGCAGGAGAACACCTGTAACAAATGATGATAATTTTTGTATGGCTTCAAGTGTAATGAATAGATTCCGTGGATGTGTGCGCGAACCGAATTGGTTTAAGATAGCCGCAGAAAATTATTTGCTTTCTGGAAATTTAAGTGAAGCCTGCGATCACAATGCACGTGTTGCGTATGATTTTGGCAATTATGTTGTAAGAAAAAAATGTTTTTTTGTATATATAAAATTATAATAGCATCAATATATTTAATAATAATAGTCTTATTTATATAGGTCAGCAAAGCGTGGCAAGTCTTAAAAGTCATGTATACAGATCCGTTTGAGATACTCCAAAAGAGTGCACCGACGGTGCCTAAAGAAGATGTAATTAATACATCAAATATAATACCTGGAGTAACAAAAAGTTCTGGTATGGAACAATCAAATGCGAGTAAACAATCAAGTAAGTATAAGCAGGAATATCATAAACAACATATTAATAATTTATATGTTATATTACATTTAATTGTATAAATTGATTTTTCTCAGGTCATGAACAAGATGCAAAATCTCTCCAAGGGGAAAATCCTGCTGGCGCTGCCAGTGGCGGTGACGATGAGACTGAAACAGAAACTGAAGCACCGGAGAATCAAAATATCATGGGACCATCGACTAATACGGCAACTGTTCTGCCAAGGTGCTGTTATATATTCATCGTTGCATAAATTCTAGAATTATATTGCGTGCGTATATGTTGAGATTAATTGATTTCTATCGATGTAATCAGAATATTTGATGTTTCTAATTATAGGAGACCATTACTTAGTGATATACCTTCTACATCACGAGGTGATTTTATCTTTGGCGAAACCGAGTACGAACCTGTGTCTTTGGAACATCACGGCGAAAATAGACAAACTGTGATGCGCATGGAGGATGATGATTGGACCAAGGAATTGCAGAAGGAGGCTTTTCCTTTGCGACATGAGATCAAGGATCGGTCTCCGCCACCAGAACAATTTCCCAATCATCCTCCTAATCTCAGCGATAATTCAACTTCTGTTATAGTCGAAGATCAACCTAAGTTAGTAGTTCCGATTCTACCAAAACCTCTGCCTTTTGATTTTATGCCTCTAGTTCTGGAGGGACTGCACTTTCACACAGCAATAAGAGATGTACAGACGACAGTATCGATGCTCATTGTCTTAGGAGAAATAAGGAAAAAATTGAATATTCCTGTAGCTTTACAGGAACATTGGATATTAGAATACTTGGACATGCTCGGCAAATTTAAGCTCTGGCATGTAGCTACACAGGTTTGTTCAGAATGTATTATATTATTTAATTGCAATTGACAATTTATTTTTTGATAGTTTTTATTTAAATAATAAAAATACTTTAATGTAAATAATTTATAGATAATACAATTGGCATGGATACCATCTATATCGCAATTAAATCAACAGTCAACTACAATACACGCGTGTTGTGTAGCATGCACAAAATCATTGCAACGCTCTGCATGGTTGTGTGATCATTGTCATACGCCCGAGCACGCTTTGTGTTCTATTTGTAATCAAGTAAGAGAAATTTAACTCTTGTCATTTAAATTTATAAAATAATTTGTATTTATATTCAAAATGAAATAAACTTAAAAACATAGAAAATTATAATATTTAAGACTGTTTTTAAATTGATTTATATTTTTTTATCATTTTGATTTCTATTTTTTAGAATCTTATATTATATATTTTTTAGTTTAATATTTTTTGGAATTGTTTATGTGTACAAATCTTTCCTCCAAAATTTGATTGATTTATTATACAGATAATAGAAAATTGTTTTTAAAACCTAATTCACAAATTTAATTACAATTTAGTACAATTATATTATAATCAATGGAAATTAATTGCATTCGATTATAATAAAATAATTTCAGTACAAATGATAAAATTGTTAATATTATTAATATATATATGTAAATATATATATGTAAATATGTATATGTAAATATACATATATGTAATATATATATGTAAATATTTTTATTAATATTGATATTTTCTGGTTGTACGTAATATTTATATATAGTGTATATTGCAGGTTGTACGTGGTATCTACGTATGGTGTCAAGGTTGTGCACATGGAGGCCATATAAATCATATGAGAGAATGGTTTAATAACAATCGACAATGTCCTACTGGTTGTGGACATCTTTGCGAATACAATTAAGGAAATATGTCGACTTTATAAATCCTGTCGATAAATGTTTGTGTTAGAAATGAATAATTTTAAAATACTAAAATAAAACACTACAAAATGTGAATATTGTGATGTAATACACCGTAAGAGCTCTCGTACAAATTAACTTTTATATATATGTATGCATGAATGTGTGTGTGTGTACACACACGCACGCGCGCGCGCACACACACACAAGATGTCTCTAAATTCCTGCATACGGAGTACAAGACGTGATACTTGTCAGACGCAATTTTGCAAAAGGAAAAAGTTATTTGTTTTAGCATAAGCCCGAATCTACAACAGATTTATAAGCTTTAAATTATAAGAAATAGACGAATTGCAATTATTCTCCTTGCATTTGACTGGATCAATTTCTTATGACTTTAAACACCTATCCAGATTAAAGTCTTGTACTCCATATGTAGAAATTTAGAGACATCTTGTATAATAAATTGGTTAAAAATATATAAAGTATATATACAGTCAGTCATACATATATATGTTTTCTTTTTCATAATTTCTGTTTGTATATACAGAAAAAAAATAATAAGATAAAAAGAATTAAAAAGAATTAAAAAGATAATTTTTGCAAGCGAAGTTTGAAGAAATTTTCTATATATGATCACATATAAATGTAATAATCTTTTAAGTTTTATATATATAATTATATATAGAATATTATACTACATACTCGCAATTATATTTGTTGTGAACAAAACAGTGCAAAAATTTTTTTTTTTAATATTTTTCAATTATTATTTTTGTATGAACAAAAATTATACGAGGGAAAAGAAACATATATATTTTACATATAATTGTATCTATTTATACTATATATTTTATATTAAAAATTATTATTTTTACATTAAAAAGTTATTAGATTTTTGTACAACTATCAGTATTTGTATGACATTTCTAATAAGTGGAAATTCTATTATCCAAAATTTTATATAGTTATTGTTAATAAGCAAAAATCTATATACACACACACACACACACACACACACACACACACACACACACACACACACACACACACACACATACACATGGATATATATATATATATATATACATATATGTATATATGTATTACTGATGCATGACATTTTGTAATTGTAAAAAGTATAATAAGATGTTTTTGTCCATGCAAAATAGATAAGGCATTGTTGAATATTAACAATTTTGTGAAAGATCGTAAAAAATTTCTTTGTCATTATGAATCTATTGTAATATAATCAATAATTATTCTATTTGAATGATACAACGAAAGTAAAGTTACAAAAATTTACATCATAAATTTTTGCATGCCAAAGATTCTAGTTCTAAATTATGAATTTACATGATTCAAGATAAAAATGGGAAAATATAAAAACTTTCTATGTCATCAGTTTCTTTTAAACAATCCACATATGAGTTTACGATTAAAAGTAATCTATTCGCTACAGATCACTTTCTTTAAATTATCCCTGTTTTTTGCTCTTTCATTCTAAATAGAAAAACAAAAGATTAAATTATATATAATTAAAATATGCATCTTTTGATCCTCTAGAAGAAAACATAAAAGTTATTAGAAGAACATCTTTCAAGAGGAGGTCACAAGAAGCATAGTTAAATGATTTGATTTAAATTTCGCGCTGTTTGCGTGATAAGATGGCAATGTTATCTATAATTGGTATAGTAGTTAGTACATTTTATTAGCTGTTTTTATTACACCGAGACTATTAAAGACCATCAACTTTAGGCAAATTTTCGGTGGTATAAAAAGGAGGTAATTAAAGAACGCTGACTATTATCAACAATTGATATAAATTTGCTATTATTAACATATAATAAATATTTGACTTATGCATTATTATTATTCAATTCATGATTTTTTTATTATATAAATGTTCCATAAATAAATGTGCATACTTGTAAAGCTATAATATCCTATATATTGCAGAAAAATTACAATTTTTTTCTTTGCAGTTATCATCTCTGTTGATAATCAAACTTTGACGATACATTGAAATCACAATTTTAAAGAAAAATCGAGTATTATTGAGTTCTAAATACATAAATACATCTATTAAACTAATAAATCATAAAATAAATACAATTTATTAATTTTTAACTCTTAATCACTTCAATATTCTCAACGAAACAAGCTCCCGTAAAGATGTTTTTAATAGTATCTCGTCGATGCCGTTTATGATTACCGACATCGTTTAATTTTTGTCACTCTGTCGCTTATCTTGTATCTTTCCTTCTATCTTTCCTCTTCAACATGTTTTCCTAATAATTTTTACGATTTTTCGAAGGTATCGAGAGGCATGTGTTTCAATTCTCATTTTGTTTCTTGGACTAAATGTCTTGGAGAATGCTAAATTTATACAAAAGCATTTATGACAAGCATTTTAAAGTATTGTAAGAAAAAAATAATATATGGCATGTAATGTATATATTATAAAATTATTATTCAATTCTGTTTTAAAGTTACGTAATTTAATAATTTTGACATAATTTTAATAACAGCTAATAATAATGAAACAATAAAATTTAATATGAACATATATATTAATAATTAGCTGATTAGCTTGAAATTCATATTTTTATAATTAATGAAGATGTTTTTTTACCTCTTCAGATTGTGAATTATAAAGAAACTTATCAATTATTATATTAGTAGCTATAGGGTACGTTCCGATATTTACTGCCAGTACTGAAAATCTATAGCATACATATACTGTATAGTTTCAGCTGTGGCAGTGAATATTGAAACGTACTCTTAATTATTATTGTTTGATAACAATATTTACAAAACAAAACAATTTCAATAAAACGGTGGATTACGTTCAGTAAATATTTTACATTTACAATAATTAATAATGATAAAAATAAAAAAAATATATTATGTTTTTTTCGAGACAAAAAATGTTTCCGCCCGGGATCGAACCGGGGACCTTCCGCGTGTTAGGCGGATGTGATAACCACTACACCACGGAAACTGATGAAATTATCTTCTTTATTTTAGATATATCTAATACAAGAGATATATAAAATTTTAACAAATCACATTTAATATTTTTAAATATTATACCAAAGTTAATATTAAATACTATAATATCGATTGTTTTTCAATCCATTTTTCTTTGTTATAATTAATATTTATTTAATATTGATAAATAAATTTTATCTATAGTTAATAAAATCTTGTTTCGTTTCTTATTATTATAATTTAATTATAGCAATGCATAAACAACTTTTTATTATATTTTGAATTGTTAAAAACTAATTTTAAAATTATTGAAAATTATTTCTACTATTTAAGTTTTTTATACCTTATAGTTGGAACAATATATATAACTTCTCTATCAAGTCGGAAAATAGGTCACGAAAATAAATGAGTGAATGGGCTATCAAGTGTTTGCTCAATTTATTTGAATCGAAGATGGTAAAAGCATCGAGTATTCTTGAATAATGTATTCTATCTGTATCGAGATCGAAATATTGATTTATTCAAGTACATATAGTGGTTTACAATTTTAACAGATATAATTAATGATGAGCTGCTTTCCTCATCTGTACCAGGATATTTCCAAGCTCCTCTCGCTTCCTCTTGGCACGAATGTGTGTACCCAACTAAAAAATAAAACACATCTTATTAAAAAAAAAAAGTTTAAGAACTCTACTTCTCGCTCCCTAAAAAAAGTTTTGATATTTTTAATAAGTATCCATGTTCTGCACACAACTGACTTTTTCCCTGCAGCACGTTTACAAAAATCTAATACGAATCAATTTAATACTAAAAGATAATAATCAATTATTAATTTTAAGTTAATTTTAACTAAAAATATTGAACAATGAAGTTTTTAGTACTTAAAATAAGAAATTAATTTTTATCTTTCAGTAATTGGCTGGTGTTAGATTTTTGTATAAAAGCAGTAGAGAATATTAAACATTTTGAAATTGTTAGGATGGTGAGAGAAACTATTCTAAGTTCTTGAACAAAAGAATTAACAAGTCACATTTGAACAATTCAGCAATTTGATCAATGTGATTTTTTCTAGAAAACCTAAGATCTCAGAGCAATTTTTAACATCATGGACATAAAATCCTAAGCTTTTTAAATCCTTCATATTTTTTTTATTCAGTTATCAATATTCCATTAAGCCATAAAGCAAAACTCAGAGCATGAAATTATATGACACTATTATATAGTTCTGTTGAAATCTGCTATTGTCTAAAATTTGCGAGAAAAAACATTTACTCTTCTTTTCAAGAATTTCAAGGCGCGTTTATCCTTTGACACCTTCAGCAATTCCATAGCGCGTTTTTCATAAGGGGCATGTCCTGTGACTTCCCGGATCAGATCCCTTACAAACTTGCTATGCTTGGTTTGTCTCTGCAAGGAGAAATTGAGAATAAATAATAACATGTGAATAATAACATAAGAAAGAGAAGATAAATAAGCTTCTGATAATAAATTATGATGCATCGGTTCTTTGATCAATACATATACAATAACAATGTCCACAATCAAGAGAATGTTTGTAACTATTGAAAATTTTCTTAATATTGGTTGGATTATATTTTTAGATCAATACTTTTAAAGAAATAGTCAGCGAAGAAAACTTTTAACAGTTGCAAAATAAATATTCTGCTGAACGCGATAAATGAGAGAATTATGGGTTATACACTTTCCACTTACTCCTTTTATCCTGGATGGTCGTACACAGACGGTCTTGGTCCTTTCCTTCGCAGGTATATTTTTGATTTTAGACACGCGAATCTTCGTCGTTTTGTGACCCTTATTGAGGCCAACAGCCAACTCGTATCTCGGAGCCATTCTGTGGACAGAGATCAGTTTTTTTTTAGGTTATTTTAGACAACATCGATCATTGCAAAAACGCGCGAGTCGTGTCTCAATACAGCGAATTATAAATTCAACTTAAATATCGGAGCGAAGAAATCGCTCAAATTTCTTTGATAAGAAACGGATTACAATAATATTTCACGATTCGAAATCTTGTTAAACCATGCTAACCTCAGCAACGAACGTCCACGCGTCGAAAAAGAGTTTCCATTCCATACCATTCCATACAGACGTATCAGGCGCATGCGCAACAAATTCTAAATTCCGAAATGATCGGAATAATTTAACTTATTTGATCAAGGTGAAATATGTAAATTATTTCATGGTAAGGAATTGATGGAAATAAAACAATAATTGGCAAGGGAAAGGCGATGAGATATAATAATTTCACTGCAAAGATATGCAAATTCAATGATAATTTCGCTGAAAATTTTTCTTAAATATCTTTATATAATTTTTTAATTTTTTTAATATAATTTTTTATAATTTTTATGTAAATTTTAGAATTTTTCAAAATTGTGTATATATAATTTTTTAGAAAACTTTATTTAGATGACTTTTTAGAAAATCAAAATTTTTTTATACAAATTGGAACATTTTAGAAGTGCTGAGAAAGTCTATATCTTTTCTAGAATTCTTCATATAAGTAAATTCTGAAATATTCTCATTTAGTCCTGATAATAAGACGTGTCATTAATGTCCTAATATTTCTTCCGTTCATTTTTTCATAATCTTTTGAGAACGAAACATTTCAGCCTTCAGCAATGATTTCCCGCGTAAATAGTAAAATATTACATTTCCGTTACGGGACATTCCGACATTAGCCTCTTCCGCTAGAAGATTTATAACCTCAAATTGCCCAAACTGTTTAGGGACACGTGGTTTTTAAAATCAAAGGAAACGGTAGAGTAAATGAAATATCCTCTGTTTTCTCGAAAGAATAGGTATTTAATAAAAAAAGAAAGGAAAGTTACGTTGTCTCTTTAACGCGGAATTTAATAAACTAAAAGAAAATGGTTTTGTACAATTTCAAGAAAATTGCGGTTGTCCCAACTGCGAAGGTTAGTTAACATACATTTGTGATTTGTAATTTTATATATTTATGTCATAACGTTTATTATATTAAGTGCAATATTTATTATAATACAAGGAACAATCAGAAAGTAAAGTGAATTTTATTTATCGTATAATATAGATTAGCAAAATATGTATGTATATAAAATATCACTTCTCAACATGATCCAGCTTTGTGATACATTTCATATAATGAAAAAGGTTTCTGGCTGTTCTCGAAACTATGTATATACTTCTTGGATTGATATTTACAATTGGTTCTTATTTTAAGATTGCTTTATATAAATAATATCTTAAGATGCTAAGATTGATTTGACATTTTAAGACTTACAGCAGTCTTAAATATGAAAATCGACTATAAATACCAGTCCTAAATTCAAACAGCTAGAATTTGTCTAAGACTATCTTAAATAGTATTTTACTAATATAGCTCTGTAATTAACTTATGACATCTCAAGATTATACTTAAGACGATCTTAAATATAAGAATTGACTAGAAATATCGACTTTAAACTCTAGAACAATTGAAATTAGTCAGCTATGCAAGATCTTCTTTACTAATCAAAAATAATGAAAATCAGAAGTAGTAAGATCAGAGTTATAAGATATATGAAAAAAATTAAATTTCTGAAGTTATTTATAATTTAGGAAATGATGCATAGCTATATGCATCATATGTGCTCTTTGAGAGCAGCCAAAAATTTTTTTTACAGATGGAATCAGAATACTTTGATTATTATATAAAATGTTCTAAAGCTAGGAGATTATATTCAGAAATGACTTTGTATATACATTTTGTGTACATGTATGTTGTGCATATGAAAAATAAATAAAAATCATTTTTCAATTTTTCCTTATATTTTTATATTACAATATTTTTTCACAAAACTGACTTTTATTCAAAACTGACTTCTTCAATGTAGGACTTCATTGATATAATTTTGTCGAAAACACAACGGAAGACACCAACCGTTATTCATAAACAATATAAGATCACGAGGATACGTGCTTTCTACACGCGAAAGGTAAAATTCACTCAACAGAATTTTCACGATAAATTATCCCAGATAATACAAGAGTTTCCTAAGCTGGATGATGTTCATCCATTCTATGCTGATTTGATGAATGTCCTGTATGATAAGGATCATTATAAGTTGGCTCTTGGACAGATAAATACAGCGAGGCATTTAATTGACAAGTAAGAAAACAATGATTTACATATAACTCGCAAGATTTGTTCTAATTGTCTTATAAAATATATTTTTTGATTACAGAGTAGCGAAGGATTATGTTCGTCTTTTAAAGTTCGGAGATTCATTATATCGGTGTAAACTGCTGAAGAAAGCCGCTCTGGGTCGAATGGCCACAATTATGAAGAAACAGGCAGCTAATTTAACATATCTTGAGCAAGTCCGTCAACACTTGGCTCGATTGCCAAGTATAGATCCTTACACGCGTACGATAATTATATGCGGGTTCCCAAATGTTGGCAAGAGCAGTTTTATTAATAAAGTAAATAATAATTTTATGATTATTTTGTCTATAATTAGTATTTAATATATAATGTGATTTATTCTATAGATTACTCGAGCCGATGTAGAGGTTCAGCCATATGCATTCACAACAAAATCTTTGTTTGTGGGGCATACTGATTATAAATATTTGAGATGGCAAATAATAGATACACCTGGAATATTGGATCATCCGCTGGAAGAGAGAAACGTCATCGAAATGCAAGCGGTAACTGCTCTCGCTCACTTGCGAGCCGCTGTACTTTACTTCTGTGACTTGTCGGAGCAATGTGGTCATACTTTGGAGGAACAAGTGAGCTGCGGAATATAATACTTGTGATTTTTAACATTAATGTTCTAAATCCTATTTTGTTTATATAGGTAAAACTTTTTGAATCCATAAAACCTTTATTCACGAACAAGCCTTTAATAATAGTCATGAATAAAGTGGATATCGTACATTTGGAAGAATTATCTCCGGAGAAGAGGGCTGTTCTGAAGCCATTCGAGAACGATACGAATATACCTGTGCTAGAAATGAGCACTATCACCGATTTTGGCGTGATGGAAGTGAAACTGGAGGCTTGCGAGCGACTTCTAGCCTTCAGAGTCGATCAAAAAATCAAGACTAAAAAGGTAATTAATTCAAAGATCTTTTAACGCATGCAAAATATGCAGTTGTAATGCACAATTTGCAATGATTATAGGTGGAAGGACTTCTTCACCGATTGCACATTGCTCAACCTAAAAGCATAGATCCTAATCGCGTCCCGTGTATACCGGAGAGTGTTCTGAAGAAGAGGCAGGCTGCCGCGGAGAAAGCCATAAGGAAGCGTAAATTGGAGAGGGAGATAGAAGAGGAAATGGGAGATGATTATGTACTTGATCTGAAGAAAAATTACGATATTGAGGGAGATCAGAAATACGATATCATTCCGGAGATATGGGAGGGTCATAATATAGCGGATTACATAGACTCAGATATCTTTGAAGTCAGTACAAATTTGATTGTATCAATGCATGATGGCCAAAACAAAACATGTTTTTATACCGTTTTTTCATTTTCAGAAATTAAATCAACTTGAAAAGGAAGAGCAGTTGAGGGAAGAGGCCGGTTTCTATGATTATAAGATACCAGAGTTATCGGAAACGATGCGCGAGATCGAACAGCTGGCGAAACAGATTCGTGAGAAGAAGTTCGTCATGAAGGACGAGGCGCGAATATTAAAGGCTTCTACAAAACCGATTATGCCGCGTACAGCCGCGGCTAAGATCCGCGATCGATCAGTCGCGAGATTGAAGGAGCAGATGGAAGATCTGGGTGTGGATATGGAAGATACTGAAAACGTAAGTATTTAAAGTTTTCAAGAAGATAATTTAGAACAATTTTTTATATTGTACTATGTTAATTCAGTCATTGTTCTATGGTAATTTATTAATTCTATTATATCAAGTATTATATATATTATGTTATATTCTGTATTAATTGCAACTATAGGCGCACTTCAAACGAATGAGAGGACGGTCCAGATCGCGCTCAGAACCTGCTAAGAAACGCATGCGTGTGGAATCGGCATCACAGTCGCGTGCTCGCAGCGTCTCGAGACCACCGCGGGATGAAATGGGTGTTAAAAACGTAGAAGTAAGAGATAAATAGACAAATAGAATAAATTTCAAGGTTTCAGTGCAGCAGTGATCTATATTTTAGAAAAATTAATGTTAAAATGAAGACACAATTAAATTTAGATTAAATTTGCTCAACTTCTTTAAAAAATATAGATTATTGAAGAGCTGAATATCTCATTTTAATTATTTTCAATTTATGAAAGCACATTTATTTACACGATAAATGAAAATATAGAATTTATCCTTGCTTACGTTTATTGCAGATGAAGATGAAGCTGAAAAACATAGCTCATAAGACACAGAAGAAGAAAATAGCCAAGAAAGGTCTCAAGGGAGAAGGTGATCGTTTTATTGGCAATAAAATGCCGAAGCATTTATTCTCTGGCAAAAGAGGAATCGGCAAAACGTCCAGGAGATAAAGCTTTCACTTATATTTCACACATTAATGATTCTTCATTTATATTATATATCTCTGTGTATATAAAACAAAACCGTCATCTTTGTAAATGTAATTTTCAATCCAGATTTTGTATTCAAGATATTGTTGCAAAATATTTCATTTATTGACGCGGATACTGTCGCTGACCTATTTCTATTTGATTTATAATCAATGATGCGATTACAGTTTGTGAATGAAACTCACGTGTTTATTGAGGAGAGAGCGAAGATCGCTTTTTCTTTATCATTATCGGTCACTAAATAGTCTGTTTTGAAAATAGTATTTTTTGTGACAACTCCGTGTAGCATGAATGCGCGTGGTTGCATAATGCATACAAGGTAACCTTCGAACTCGAGACGGGGTGAGTAGCGGCGTCACACTTAATAAAATTTTATTGCTATCGTGGCCAGATAACCCCTCGCGTCGATTGTAGCTTCCACATTACATTCTATTATAAAATCACAACAGTCGTCTCGAAACATTGATTAAACAATTGTATGATTTAATTTTGAAATTCTATAAAACATTACAATTTTATAAATAATAATAATAGAATATTGATAAATTAATACTTAAATCGGAAGTTGCTCTAATTTCGTTACTTTAAATATTTGAGTTTTAACTGTTAAAACATGGAGTTAAAAATTTGAAATATTGTGAAAAAAAAAGTGATTTTTTGTGGCATTAAAAATAATCATTTGACAGGATTTTTTCCAATTATGATTTAGTTAAATATCACCGTAAAGCGATAGAAGATAGAAGAATGAGCTTTTTTTTATTTAGAAAAAAGCTGTTTTGTGTATTAATTATGTATAATGATCATTGATAGCGCAAATTTTGTATTTGACTTTCGTTAGCTTTTCCGAAGATCTCGATTTGCTAATGATGAAAATTGATACAAAATTGTAAGGAGAAAATTCTGTCTGTATTTTATAAAAATACATTTTGAAATTCGCGCCGCGAATTATCAAAAATAAGAAGAGAACGGGCGAGTTCAAGTCAGCAAAGCGGCTAGATCTGCTTGTCGAGCAAATGAAGCATGATTGGTTCTTACCTGTGGATCCAACCAATCATGTTTAAAAGTTCGGCGAGCAGATCTAGTCGCTTTGCTCACTTGAATTCGCCCATTACTTCTTCCAAATCATGTTCTCCTAATATCCTGAATTTAGCTGCTGAATTTAATTTGCATCTTTTTATTTAAATTTGTATCAATTTGCATCTTTTGAAGAGCGAGATATTTGAATCGTATTTTGAGATTGTATAACTTCTTACAGCAATATGTTGTTCTAATAATTTTGTGGAGTGTAACGAAAGACTTATATTCCAAGTCTCTCTTATCTCACTGCAATAGTCAGTCCACAAAAAGTTATAAATTAAATAAATTTAAAAGAAATTCGATGATTATAAATGAGTCAATTTATAGAGAAAAAAATTTTAAATATATTCTAGATAAATATTGTCGAAATTTAAGAAAAAAAGAGGAAGATAAAAAGAACATCATTGTTTACTTATGAAGTTACAATATAAATAAATATTATAACTCTTCGAATTTTTGAAATGAATTATTTAGGGCCGGTTGTTTCATTTTTAGATAAACTATGTGGTAATTTACTTATTAGATAAACAAAAGAGTAAAAGAATAAGAATATAAGAGAGTAAGAGAGTAAAACAGTGAGTTGAAGTTTACCGAAAGGTGGAACAAGCCTAAGTCTAATAAATTCTATTCCTTTATTAGTAAGGAATTGATGTAATATTAAGACAATTGTAAAAAGCGACGGTATTCCTTGGTATAAGATCAATCTAAATTTTGTTTTAATTGTAATTTATTTAGATTTATCAACGCGCAGTGATAGGAAATGAAAGAAAAATAAGCACGTCTTTTTATTGAAAACTGATAAATCATATATTTAAGACTTCGCTAAATGGATCTCCATCATCAGATAAGTTGACAATAAGAGGGACAAGAATAAAAAGGCGCCGCTGAGTGGTGGTTAATTAGATTATAATTTTACAATAATGCACGCGATCATAAATTTTTATACAATTTACATCGGACGCGTTAGAAAAACAATGATCTTGTTTCTCTTGATTTTGTTGTTCGATAAATATGCGATGCACATTCGATAAAATGCGAATAATATTATTACCTCACAGATAAAACTCGAAATACGCATACATGGAGATTACAATGCGGCAGCGGCTATCGATCGATGTAAATCTCATGGAAAATATGTAATGAAATTTTTGCGAGAGCAAAAAACACATTCGCATTAACACATTCGTATTAAACTGCTTACGGGAAAGAGAAATCGAAAGATTTATTTGGGACTCAGAGATTCCATTCGTAATACTCTATAGGAACTAAACGAAACCTCGATACAAAGTAGGTTCGATAAGAGCGAAGACTTTAGCTTGTGTCATAAAGTTACATTAACATCAGACATCGATCCGCTCGTTTCGCAGAAGCCTAGCGTGATTGTAATAAATTAACAGATAGAGGATATGCGTTACAAGATGATGTTATGGCGTTTCGGGGGGATGCTCATCCGACTAAAACAAGAAGACGACAGAAATCTATTAATACTGGCCAATTTAAGAATTTATTACTCGCATTTTTTAAAAAGAAAAAATTATGAAAAAATTATAAATTTTTCTATATTGTATTTGAAAATAATACAAGAGATTTGGTGATGATTTGAATGGAACTTCAAGGATCAAAAATTATTTTAATAAGAAGGCTTTTAAAGAACGTTTTTAAAAAATAATTAAAATAAAATGAAAAAAATTACATTTTAAAATTATATTATAAAATACTATAAAATTGTATTAAATATTTTAAATATTAACCTTACTGAACTTTTATACATTATACATGTATATAAAATTTATTTTTATATAGAAAGATAAATTCCCAATTTCGGGCACTTTTTACAAAAATATCTAATACAACCTTAATACCGAAAAATAATAATTAATTATTTATTTTAAGTATTAAAATTGCTGTTTAGTGTTTTTAGTACTCCAAATAAGTAATTATAATTATTGTCTTTCAGTAATAAATTAGCTTACATTGGCCAATATTAGATTTCTGTTAGAATAGTCGTTGCTCACAATTATCGACGATTCGCAACGATTCGCTTCCGTTTAGCCGGGTTCTGGATGTAGTGAGAATGTCCTAATAATATAAAATACGATCGCTATATAATAAGGAATATAATGACAAGTAAATATCGTTAGTATCACAGTCGATGCGAGACCCTGGGTCTGTGCGAGCTTTTACAGGGTCTGAGTATTCGGTGATGCCTTGGATCGTCCGAATCGTATGAAGAAAGAAAAGAGAGAAATAATGGAAGTCTAGAGGGATCGCGGACGTGCACGAAAATCTTAAAGTCAAATGACGGTACATTCTTTTTACTTTCGCCATTATCAGTATATTTATTAATAGTTGTATCTAATATCTTAACACACGCGAATGTGGATGGCATCACCGAACCGCAATTCGGACGATTCTTTGGTGAGTCCTCGGCCATGGTAGACTGTTTCACTCTCTTTTCCTCTCCTCTTTTTTACGAGCAGGCGCACTCCAACACCTGGATGTTCTTCCAATAGGAAACCTTCAGCTGCGTTGATTGATTCTCATCGAAGTAGACAATCATCAACTGGTCGAGCTTGCTGGGTGCGCAGCACGGTTTAGGTACCCTCTTCCGGTCCTCCTTCCACAACAGACTCTGCAGCAGAGCGTGATGATGTGCTGGATTGTATCGGGGTGGGCAACGGCCCTTACAATAGCCGGCATCGAAGCCCTTCGGATATACGATGAACTCGAAGCCCTTCAGATCCTTGAACATCACCGTCAGCTCGTGCCGGCAACATTTCTTGTTGTTGTCACTCTTACACCGGCTGCGCCGGCCCTTGTGCAGTGGCATCAGTTCCTCGGGAGTGGATCTCTTTCTTCTACCACTTCCAGGCTCCGATGTGGTGAACACGTTCAACGTTGCATGAGAAACCTCGCGTCGTGTCGGCCGACCGTCGTGAAGAAATTCCAGTTCGAGGCCGTGGTTCTCCAGACCATTCTCAAGCCAGCTCGAAGTCGCTTCGGTGGAGTCCAATTCCATCCATCGAGAATCCGTTGGCTCGCCCTGCGGGATCTCGCGCCGCAGCAGGAGACGCCGAGAGACCGGCGTGCGGAGATAGATCAGCGCCTCGAGATCGCGTGGATGTCTGTGATCGCCTTCGAGGAGGAACCTCAGAGACGCGTGATCGATCGTGATGTCCTCCGCGTTGCCGGAAACCGCGACGGGAAAGTACAGGGAGTGACGGTGGTACCCTCCCCTCAAGCTGAAGCCAAGGCTCGATTTGTTCCCCGGATGCTCTGTAATGAGAAAGAGCGGCCGATGAGTACATATATCGTTACGTGTGAATGAACAACTTGTGAAGTTGGCAAATTCGCGTCATCGCGATAGCTTCTAAATCGGATGACGATTTTATGTCACGATGGCCATTAACGAATTCTAATTACAATATTAAATATGTAAATGCTATTACATAGATGCAAATTATGAACATGATAAATTGTCTTTGATACTTATCCAGAGAGAAGACATTAATATTATTAGTAGAATGTAATGCATCCCATAATATTATAGTACTATGTAATGGCAATATCGCCTCGGCAAAATGTAATTAATTACTAATAGAGAACGTTGCGCGTTACGCAACACTACCATCGAAGCGCGTAAATGAAGAATAACAGATTCTAGTTCTTGCGTATTAATTAGCGCGGGAAAAACTTTTCGTTTAGGCTACAATTGAATTCTTGCAATGACACGGAAGGCTGAGCAAGAGTCTTGCTCGTAATCGTGACTCAGTTTCGCTTTGTCATCATTGTCAATGTATTCGTGCTACACACTTACATATATACCTATACCTCGAGATTTACAGATTATATTCACGGTAAATTTAGAGCGACGAAGAACAGCTCGCCTATTGTCTACGTTTATACCGCAATGGGAATGAACCTTTCCGTGACTCTTGAACAAAGATGACCGAAAAAGAAAGCGTAAACAGATTTAAATTCAAGTCGATGTTAACTTACGGGATGACGCTTTATGGAATAGAATATCGCTCCAGTTTTGTCCTCCGCAGACAAACCGAAAAATCTTCACACTTTACGCACATTTGTCATAATGACAGAACTAAAAATTATTATTTTGCTTTCAAAAAAGAACAGAAACAAAGAAAAAAGAAAGGACATATTTTCATTATTCTAAAATCAATTATTACATCAAAATTACAATTAATATTACAAAATTTTAATGATTCAAATCATTCAAACTTTCTTTCAAAAAGACTTTGTCGCAAAACTTTTTGCAGCATTGATCATTATACTTGAGTTTCCCACGCAATTGCTAACTTAAATGATCCAACAAAATTATTAGATCTATATCTACTAAATGTCTGAATATTTTTGATTTGTGATATTGTTGTAGCGAATGCACACGAAAAAATTCGATCATTCTTTCCACGTAAGCAATATATTTTTTATCACATACTTTATAGAAAAAAAAGAAAGTTTTTTCCAAGTATTGTTTAATAATGAATGTTTAGCTAAAATAAATTATTGGCAACGATAAATAAACGATAATCTTTTGTAATTTAATTAGAATAACATACTTGGTATGTTAGTCAAATTTATATACGACACAAAATAAGGCGTGACGATTCGTGATCTGATGATTCGTGCGATCGTAGTTCCTTTCGCGCTCGAACTAAATTTTCAATGAAAGCGCGAGATGGTTAACGAAAGAGTAGCAAACGGAAACTGCGTTTTGTCGGGGTTGCTTTAAAAGTGACATTACATAAATGACAGGAACTGTTGAATTCCCAGTCGACCGACGCACGCTGTCACAATTCTCTCACGCGTATTTACGGATGCAGAATATGCAGATGCACGTGCGTTCCGCGACGAACATTCTTGCCTCGGTGGAAGATCTGTGTTATTCGCCCACGTAAATATATTGAGAGAGATTTTCGCGAATCGAAACTCTGCCGGATGGATACTCGTCGCGCATAAACAAACACAACCAGTGATCTGAGTCATAGAACGGTATTCGACCTTCCAACAAAATCGACATGTATTGCCGATCTAACCGATCCACGAAACGACTTGAAAATATCACGAAGATGATTTTAG
>Ga0157363_1000518_pt1 | contig 29527 bp, 25 predicted proteins | sample AttsexASBM1_FD_111477 | JGI IMG/M metagenome (GOLD analysis project Ga0157363, IMG submission 111477) | Fungus gardens microbial communities from leaf cutter ant in Ribeirão Preto, State of São Paulo, Brazil - Atta sexdens ASBM1 | ecosystem: Host-associated > Fungi > Mycelium > Unclassified ... | reverse complement strand
GGCGATGACAGCTAAGCCGATACTTGAAATGCGTCAGATCACCCGGCGTTTTGGCCACTTCTACGCACTGAAAGGCGTTGACCTGACCGTTTATCCTGGCGAGGTGCATGCGCTGATGGGGGAGAATGGCGCGGGCAAAAGCACCCTGATGAAGATTCTGGCGGGGGCCTATACGGCCACCAGCGGCGAGGTGTTGATCAACGGCGAGCCGTATCCGCTTAAAGGACCGAAAGCGGCATTAGCGGCCGGGATTACGCTGATCTATCAGGAAATCAACCTTGCTCCGAATCTCACCGTGGCAGAAAACATTTTTCTGGGAAGCGAAATCACCCGTGCTGGCATGGTCAGGCGTCACCAGATGGCCCGTGAAGCGCAGCAGGTCATTAACCACTTAGGCGCGCAGTTCAGCGCAACGGACAAAGTCAGCAGGCTGAGCATTGCCGAGCAGCAACAGGTGGAGATTGCGCGCGCCCTGCATCGCAACAGCCGTATTCTGGTGATGGATGAGCCCACCGCCGCCTTATCCAGCCGCGAAACTGAACAACTCTTTGCCCTGATCAAACGGCTGCGCAGCCAGGGAATGGCGATTATCTACATCAGTCATCGCATGGCGGAAGTGTATGAGCTGTCGGATCGCGTCAGCGTACTGCGCGACGGGCAGTACGTCGGCAGTCTGACGCGCGACAACCTTAACGCCAGCGAGCTGGTGCGCATGATGGTGGGTCGCCCACTCAGCGATCTGTTCAATAAAGACCGCACCATTCCTCGCGGCGAGGTGCGTCTGGCTCTGCACAACCTGTCCGATGGCGGCAAGGTACAGCCCTGTAGCCTTAACGTGCGGGCAGGCGAAATTGTTGGCCTGGCCGGCCTGGTTGGTGCGGGACGCAGCGAACTGGCCCAGCTGATTTTTGGCGTGCACCGGCTTCAGCAGGGTGAAATCTGGGTGGACGGCCAGAAGGTAGAGATTCACTCCCCAAGAGAAGCGATTACGCACGGCATTGGCTTTCTGACCGAGAACCGCAAAGAGCAGGGATTATTCCTCGAAATGGCTGCACAGGAAAACATCGTGATGGCCACGCTGGAACGGGATGCGCAGTACGGCATGCTGAACCGCCGTCAAGCCAGAAAGATCGCCAGCGAGGCGATTGCCGCGCTCAATATCCGGGTTCCCCACGCGCTGGTGCGGGCAGGAGGCCTGTCCGGTGGCAACCAACAGAAGCTGCTGATTTCCCGCTGGATTGCCATTGGTCCGCGCATTCTCATTCTGGATGAGCCGACGCGCGGTGTGGACGTCGGGGCCAAAAGCGAGATTTACCGCATGATGCAGGATATGGCGCGACAGGGCGTGGCCATTCTGATGATCTCCAGTGAATTACCGGAAGTGGTCGGCATGAGTGACCGGGTTTATGTGATGCATGAAGGCACTATCGCAGGGGAACTGGCAGGTAACGAGATCAGTCAGGAAAACATCATGACGCTGGCAACCGGTGCGTATAGCGCATCACCGCTTGAAGTATGAGGATAAAACCATGACACAAACGGCACGGATTCATCCACCCACGGTCAGACGAGCCCTGATGGGCGACATCATGCAGACCGTCGGCATTTTACCCATTTTGATTTTAATCGTGGCGGTCTTCGGCGTTGTCACACCCAATTTCTTTACCGAAGCCAATTTACTGAATATTACGCGCCAGGCGTCCATCAACATTGTACTGGCCGCAGGCATGACGTTTGTCATTCTTACCGGCGGTATCGATTTATCTGTCGGCTCAATGCTGGGCACGACGGCGGTGGTGGCGTTGCTCACTTCGCTGGATCCGATGCTGGCCTCGCTCACGATTCCGATGGCGCTGGGAGCCGGGCTGGCGATGGGCCTGTTTAACGGCATTCTGGTGGCCTGGGCCGGGCTTCCGCCGTTTATCGTGACGCTGGGCACCTATACCGCACTGCGCGGAGCCGCCTATCTGCTGGCGAACGGCACCACGGTCATCAACGCCGATATCAATTTCGAGTGGATAGGCAATGGCTATCTGGGGCCGGTACCGTGGCTGATTGTTATTGCGTTCGCGGTGATTGCGCTTTGCTGGTTCATCCTGCGCCGCACCACGCTGGGCGTTCACATCTACGCCGTAGGCGGCAATATCCAGGCAGCCCGTCTGACCGGGATCAAAGTCGGGCTGGTACTGCTGTTCGTTTACGGGATGAGCGGCTTACTGTCCGGCCTGGGCGGACTGATGAGCGCTTCACGTCTCTACAGCGCCAACGGCAATCTGGGCATGGGTTACGAGCTGGATGCCATTGCGGCGGTCATTCTGGGTGGCACCAGTTTTGTGGGGGGAATCGGCACCATTACCGGCACGCTGATTGGCGCACTGATTATTGCCACGCTGAACAACGGCATGACATTGATGGGCGTTTCTTATTTCTGGCAGCTGGTGATTAAAGGGGCCGTGATCATCATCGCCGTGCTGATCGACAAATATCGCACGCGTCATCATGTGGGCTGATGTCCCCTATGCAGAGAGTACACAACGCGCCATTCAGCAGTTGGCCGATAAATAACAGCAGGAGAAGATCTATGCGTTTTAATCCGATTGTAACCGGGTTGCTGGCGGCAACGCTGCTCAGCGCCGGTATGGCTCAGGCAAAAGAACTGAAATCGATTGGCGTGACGGTGGGCGATCTGGCTAACCCGTTCTTCGTGCAAATCACCAAGGGCGCAGAGATGAAGGCGCGCCAGCTGGCTGGCGATAACGTCAAGATGACGCTGGTGTCAAGTGGCTACGATCTCGGACAGCAGGTAGGGCAGATAGATAACTTCATCGCCGCTAAAGTCGACATGATTATCCTGAATGCCGCGGACTCAAAAGGGATCGCGCCCGCAGTGAAACGCGCGCGGGATGCCGGTATTGTGGTGGTGGCTGTCGACGTCGCCGCCGACGGTGCCAACGCGACGATCACCTCGGATAACACTCAGGCCGGTGAAATGGCCTGTAAATATATCGCTGACCGTCTGAAAGACAAAGGCAACGTCGTCATTATCAACGGGCCGCCGGTCTCGGCGGTGCAAAACCGCGTGGAAGGCTGTATGACGGCGCTGAAACGCCATCCTGACATCAAACTGCTTTCTTCTAATCAGAACGCCAAAGGCAGCCGTGAAGGCGGCCTGGAAGTGATGACCGGCCTGCTGTCGGCCAACCCGAAAATCGATGCCGTGTTCGCGATTAACGATCCAACCGCAATTGGCGCGGATTTAGCGGCGAAACAGGCACAGCGTAACGAGTTCTTCATTGTCGGAGTGGACGGCTCACCGGACGGCGAAGAAGCGCTGAAGCGTAAGAACTCGCTCTTTGCCGCCACGCCCGCTCAGGATCCTCAGGTGATGGCCGCGAAAGCCGTCGAAATCGGTTACGACATCCTGCAGGGAAAACCCGCACCGGATAAACCCGTGCTGATCCCGGTGAAGCTGATCGACCGTAATAATGTCGGCAGCTACAAAGGCTGGACCGTGAAATAAACCAGCAGGCGGCATCGCAGGGTGCCGCCTTAACGGGAGAGCGGAAGATGAAACGCGCCGACGTGAACAGACAGTTGCAATATACGCGAGACTTTTTCACCCGTCAGGACGTCCCACTGCCGTCCTGGGCCGATTACGGTCTCCGGCAGTGGCGTCAGCAACAGGAGGACATCACTGAAATCGTTGCCTTACGCCTGGGCTGGGATCTGACCAGTTTTGGTGGCGACGATTTTCTGCAAACCGGCCTGACGTTATTCACACTCCGCAACGGCTCGCCGCACGGAACGCCCTGGCACAAACCTTATGCAGAAAAAGTGATGCACGTGCGTGAAGGGCAGGTAACGCCGATGCATTACCATCCGCGCAAGATGGAAGACATTATTAATCGCGGCGGCGGCAACCTGATTGTCGAGCTGTATAACCGTGAAGGCCATGACAAAGCCGCCACGCCGGTGACGGTTTCCCTGGACGGCATCCGGCAAACCCATGCGGCGGGTTCGCAGATCAGGCTTTCCCCTGGTGAAAGTGTCACGCTCGTCGCGGGCGTCTGGCACAGCTTCTGGGGCGAAAACGGCTTTGGTGACGTCCTGGTGGGGGAAGTCTCCATGCCCAACGATGATGACAACGACAACGTCTTCCTGACGCCGCTGGCGCGTTTCAATGACCTTGACGAGGATGAAGAACCCCAGAGGCTGCTTTGTAACGACTATTCCCGCTGGCTCACCTTGAGGAGTGAATGATGGCTTTGATTTCTCTGGCACAGGGGCTGGCGCATGCCCAGCAACAGGGTTATGCGCTGGGCGCGTTTAATGTCCTGGACAGCCATTTCCTGCGTGCGCTGTTTGATGCGGCAGAGCGACAGCGCTCGCCGTTTATTATCAACATTGCCGAAGTGCATTTTAAGTACGTCACGCTTGATCAGATTACTGAGGCGATCCGTTTTGAAGCCGCGAAGCATACTGTTCCGGTGGTGCTGAACCTGGATCATGGCTTGCACTTTGAGGCGGTAATGCAGGCGATTCGTCTCGGGTTCACCTCGGTGATGTTTGATGGTTCGACCCTGAGCTATGAAGAGAACATTCGCCAGACGCGGGAAGTGGTTCGCGCCGCACATGCCGTCGGCGTTTCCGTTGAGGCAGAGCTGGGCGCAGTAGGGGGTGATGAAGGCGGCGCACTGTTTGGGGAAGCGGACAGCGAGAAATTTACCGATCCACGACTGGCCGCTGAATTTGTGCGCGAAACCGGCATTGATACGCTGGCGGTCGCCATTGGTAATGCGCACGGCAAATATAAAGGAGAACCCAAACTGGATTTTGACCGGCTGGCGGCGATTCGTCAGCAAACCGGTGTACCGCTGGTGCTGCACGGCGGGTCGGGCATCAGCGACGCGGATTTCCGTCGGGCAATCTCACTCGGTATTCACAAAATTAACTTTTACACCGGCATGTCTCAGGCGGCCCTTGACGCGGTGGAACGCAGCCTGGCCTCGCGCAATACCCGTTATGATGAGTTCGCAGAGTTACTGATGGCGGTAGAAAAGGCGATTTGTGAAACCGTTATGCAGCAGATGAACATTTTCGGCAGCGCAGGCCAGGCGTAAATGGCAACGCGAAGCGGCATTCTGGCCGCAGGTGTCATGCTGGTGGATTATGTGCATCGCATCAGCCACTGGCCGGAACAGGGCTGGCTGACCGAAATACAGCACAGCGAAAAGGCCGCAGGTGGCGCGCCGCTCAATGTTCTGCTCACGCTGTCGCGCATGCAGTGCGCACTGCCGCTGGCGGCGATTGGCCTGCTCGGCAATGACGCCGATGGCGATTTTCTGCTGGCTATGATGAAAGCGGCGCAGATTGACTACCGGTTAGTGCAGCGCACCGACGACAAGCCTACAGCGATGACCCAGGTGATGACGACACCGGACGGACAACGGACTTTTTTCTTTTCACCCGGCACCAACAGCTTACTGGACAGACCGCACTTCGCCGCCGTCGATGACGCACAGCGCATCTTTCATCTGGGGTATTTGCTGCTGCTGGAAACGCTGGATAGCGTGGACAGCGAATTTGGTACCCGCAGCGCCCGGTTGCTGGCACACATGCAGCAGCGGGGCTATTTCACGTCCCTGGATCTGGCTTCCCGCGCGGGCGATTACCGCCCTCAGGTGCTGCCCGCCTTACGCTGGCTGGATTATCTGGTGATTAATGAACTGGAAGCGCAGGCGTTGTCAGGCGTGCTGTTACGTGATGGCCGCGGCATTCAGCCGCCCGCCGCTTTTGCCCGTGCCGCGCAGTGGCTGGCGGAGCAGGGCGTGCGTCAGCGTGTTGTTATCCATGCGCCCGAGGGCGCATGGGGACGTGAAGCGGACGGCGAAGGTGTCTGGCAGCCCGCCTGGCAGCTGGCACCCGACGACATTGTGGGCAGCGTCGGAGCGGGTGATGCATTTTGTGCGGGCGTGCTGTTTGCCAGCCATGAAGGCGAGGATATGGTCTCGACGCTGAAACTGGCCCATACCTGCGCCTGTTTTAATCTGCGTGCCGCCAATGCGACAGACGGCATTCGCCCCTTGCGCGACATGCGTGAATGGATGGCTCAGGCGGTTTGTGTGGAAAGTCCCAGCCCTTCAGGTTTGACCACATCGGCAGAAAAAACATAGCCCAGCCCGCGGATGGTGCGGATCAGGCCGGGCTGATGCGGATTGGCTTCAATTTTACGACGTAACCGCATGATCAGCACATCGATCGTGCGGTCAAAGACATCCATCGTCTCGCTGTGGGTCAGTTCTAATAACTGATCGCGCGTCAGGACCTTGCGCGCATGCCGTACCATGGCGCGTAACAAAGTATATTCCCCCTGCGTCAGAGGAACCGTTTCGCGTTGAGGATTGAGTAACTGGCAGCGCGCTTCATCAAGCACCCAGCCATTGAAGCGCCAGCCTGACTGCGTGTCATCACTGGTCGCGACACGTCCACTGCGTCTGAGGGCGGCGCGTGCACGGGCCACGACCACGCGGGGATTGAACGGTTTAGCAATATAGTCGTCCGCGCCCATCTCCAGACCCACGACCATCTCCGATTCCGATCCCATGCCGGTCAGCATGATTACGAGGATATCAGGCCGTTGACGCTGCAACTGCTGGAGCACCAGCAATCCATTGGTATCAGGCAACATCATATCCAGCATCACCAGCGCGATGTCCGGGTGAGCACTGACCATCGCCAGCGCCTCTTTACCCTGATGACAACGATAAACCCGTAAAGCATGTTCACTGAGCGCGTCCTGCAACAGATCGCAGACCGCAGGATCATCATCCACCACCAGAACTGCTGGCTTCATTGTGTGACCTCAATGTTACTAAAGAGTTAATTTCGAGTTTACACATTCCCCTTTTGCCTGCAGGTTAATGCGGCTGAAACGTGACCAGCGTCGCCTCACAAAGTGTTGAAGCGTGCGTCAGCACCCTTTTTTCGCCTTTTCGGCACCGAAAGGAAAACGTTTGCGCATTTAGGGGGCAATGCACCATAATCGCGCCCTGATTCGGTTCAGAATTCTCTTAAGGCTCGTTTGCGCTTATCCAGGTAATCGATTGCGTGTCGGACTGGCACAGCAATTGCTTAAGCCTTAGCAATTGCTCACATGACAAAGGAAAGCAACCCCGGTTTTTAGCAGGCCTGCAACGGCGCGGGCCAGCCGTCGGCATTACCACAAACAGCATGATAATAACTTTGGCAAGAGAGCACGTACCTGAGTGACGTCTCTATCATCGAGAGATAATGATGTTAGAAAAACTATTTAAATTAAAAGCGCACAACACAACGGTTCGCACCGAAATCATCGCCGGGATCACGACCTTTCTGGCAATGGCTTATATCCTGTTTGTTAACCCCAGTATTTTAGGGGCGACCGGCATGGACAAAGGTGCGGTCTTCGTCGCGACCTGTCTGGCGGCGGCAATTGGTTCTGTGTTGATGGGACTGATTGCCAACTATCCTATCGCCCTGGCACCGGGAATGGGCCTGAATGCGTTCTTCACGTATACCGTTGTGCTGCACATGGGCTACACCTGGCAGATTGCGCTGGGCGCGGTATTCCTGTCTGCGGTTATCTTCTTTGCGTTATCAATCTTTAAAATTCGCGAATGGATTATCAAAAGCATTCCGTTGCCGTTGCGTGCGGGGATTGCCGCCGGTATTGGTCTGTTCCTGGCGATTATCGCGCTGGAAGGGGCGGGAATCGTCGTCGACAATCCGGCCACGCTGGTAGGAATTGGTGATTTGACCAAGCCTGGGCCACTGCTGGCGATGTTAGGTTTTATCATCATCGTCGTGCTGGAGGCGCGCCGTGTGACGGGCGCAGTCTTGATTGGCATTCTGATCATTACCTTTATCTCCATGGGAATTGGCCTGACGCCGTTTGGCGGCGTATTTTCTGCCCCGCCGTCCATCGCCCCGACGTTTATGCATCTGGATATCGCGGGTGCGTTTAACGTGGGTCTGATTAGCGTGATTTTTGCGTTCCTGTTTGTCGACGTGTTTGATAACACGGGAACGCTGCTGGGCGTGACCAAACGTGCCGGGCTGGCTGACGAAGAGGGCAACGTGCCTAAAATGGGGCGCGCGCTTGTGGCGGACAGTGCGGCGGCGCTGTTTGGTTCTCTGCTGGGAACGTCCACGACCACCAGCTATGTCGAATCGGCTGCAGGCGTCAGCGCCGGTGGCCGTACCGGATTAACGGCTGTGGTGGTGGCGGTGCTGTTTTTACTGGCGCTGTTCTTTTCACCCCTGGCTTCCAGCGTGCCGGTTTACGCCACGGCACCCGCACTGCTCTTTGTGGCTGTGTTGATGACCTCAGGCCTGGCCGAGATCGACTGGAAAGACATTACTACTGCGGCTCCTGTTACGGTGACGGCCCTGACCATGCCATTAACGTATTCCATTGCAAACGGTATCGCTTTCGGCTTTATCACCTGGACCGTGGTGAAACTGCTGAGTGGACGGACGAAAGAAATTAATGCGGCGCTGATTATTCTTTCCCTGCTGTTTGTCATTAAGCTCGGCTGGTTGAGTGCATAATTAACTTCACCGTTACAGCATAGTTAATATGCTGTAACGGTTTTAGCGTTATATTTCGCGTCGATGCATCACCATGCTGATTCAGCTTTTTTCAATCGTTGTGCATTCTCTTCCAAAATGAATATGAACTGCCTTTTCTTCACGCCTTTCACCTCTTACTCTCCGACAACACCTTCTGAATAAGGCGGCACGCTGGTTTTATTTTGCGTTCTTATTCAATCAGGTAATGTTTATTGTGCGGGACTTTGCTTCAATAACGTCGAAGCAGGTCGTGAATAACGTTAACGGATGCATGTAATCCGCCTGTCAGGGACCGATAATGGGCAACCTTTGTATAAAACGGGATCGCCGAAAGCCAAACGTAATCGACCGTCATTGCGGGACGGGAGGCAAAACAATGGAAAATTTTGAAAAGCGCTTTGAGCGACTGGAGCAAGACAGCCATCAGATGAAAATTGATCTGGCGCTGTTCAGTGGGCGCGCGACGGCATTTGCGACGAAAACTGATCTTGAAATACTGCGCTCAGAGCAAACGCTGTTTCACGTTGAAATGCTTCAGCGATTCACTGGCCTGGAAGAAAATGTAGGACACGTCGCGAGTCAGTTTGCCGGTATTGAGAACAGGCAGGATCGTATTGACAGCAAAATTTTTGAAATCAATAAGGTATTAATCGACGTTACTAACCGGTTTAACAGCATTGACGCCACCTTCTCGGTTGTCATAGCGAAATTTGATGATACTAACAGCCGATTTGATGGGACAGATAAGCGGCTGGACGGACTTGACTGTCGGTTCGATGGTGTGGACATGCGGCTCGATAGCGTGGATAAGCGGTTCGACGGACTCGATTGTCGACTTGATGGCGTGGACAAGCGGTTCGACGGACTCGACTGTCGGCTTGATGGTGTGGATAAGCGGCTGGACGGACTCGACTGTCGGCTTGATGGTGTGGATAAGCGGCTGGACGGCATCGACTGTCGGCTTGATGGCGTGGATAAGCGGCTCGACGGACTCGACAGTCGGCTTGATGGCGTGGATAAGCGGCTGGACGGACTCGACAGTCGGCTTGATGGCGTGGATAAGCGGCTGGACGGCATCGACAGTCGGCTTGATGGCGTGGATAAGCGGCTGGACGGACTCGACTGTCGGCTCGATGGCGTGGATAAGCGGCTAGACGGAATCGACTATCGCCTTGATGGCATTGATAAGCGGCTAGACGGAATCGACTATCGCCTTGATGGCATTGATAAACGACTCGACGGAATGGATCGTCGCTTCGACAAGGTGGATCAGCGATTCGACAAGGTGGATGAGCGATTCGATAAGCTGGATGCGCGATTTGAAAGCCTGAATAATCGCCTTATCTGGACATTTATGGTCCCGGCTATTCTGGCTGTGTTTGCCTGGTTTATAAATACTGCCGTACTGAACGCAGCCTGATTCAGCAGAAACGGAGAAGGGATGACGGCATTAATGTGAAAGAGACTCACCCTTAATACCGTCTTTGATTTTACTCTTTAACGGAACGGGGGTTCGTTAAACGTTCGCAGTTTACGCGAATGTAACTTGTCACCCTCAGCCCGTAACAGCTCTACCGCCTGAATCCCAATCTGCAGGTGTTCAGAGATGGCGCCGTCGTAAAAGCGATTCGCCTGACCGGGCAGCTTAATTTCGCCGTGTAACGGTTTATCGGAAACACAGAGTAACGTGCCATAAGGCACCCGGAAGCGGTAACCCTGGGCGGCAATGGTGGCACTTTCCATATCCACCGCCACGGCGCGGCTGAGATTAAAGCGCAGGGCCGAAGCCGAGTAACGCAGCTCCCAGTTACGGTCATCGGTGGTGACAACAGTACCGGTGCGCAGGCGCTCTTTGACTTCTTCGCCGGGCATACCGCTGACCGATTTGGTGGCATCGTAGAGGGCGCGCTGAACTTCGGCGATGCTGGGAATCGGGATATCCGGTGGCAGCACGCTATCCAGTACATGATCGTCACGCAAATACGCATGGGCCAGCACGTAATCCCCAATACGCTGACTTTCGCGCAGGCCGCCGCAGTGACCTATCATCAGCCAGGCATGAGGGCGAATGACGGCAAGGTGATCGCAGATGGTTTTGGCATTGGAAGGACCCACACCGATATTGATCAGCGTGATGCCGCGACGATGCGGTGACGTCAGATGCCAGGCAGGCATCTGATGTTTTTTCCAGGCCAGATCGGACAGCATCGCGTCATTGTTTTCCGTGTCAGCCGTCAGGATGACATCTCCGGCGCATACCAGGCTGTCAAACGGGGTTGACGGATCGCGTACCTGTTCGATGGCCCAGCGGACGAATTCATCCACATAACGCGTGTAGTTGGTAAACAACACGAACGGCTGAAAATACTCCACAGCCGTGCCTGTATAGTGGCGCAGGCGTGCCAGCGAAAAGTCGGTGCGCAGCGCATCAAAGTGGGAAAGGGGAAAGGTGGCGTCAGCATGAAACAAGCCATCTGCCGTTTCATCCCCAATCTGCGAGAGTTCAGTCGTGGGAAAATGACGGGCTATGCCGGCGCTCATGGTCCGGTCCAGCGACAGGTCAGAGCCGTCTATTACATACGGGTAGGGAATCTCCTGCTGTGACGGGCCGACTTCGATGTCCACGTCGTACTCTTTTTCCAGCATCGCCAGCTGTTCTGAAATGTAATGACGAAGTAAAGCGGGGCGGGTGACGGTGGTGCTGTAACTGCCTGTATGTGTAAAACGGCCCCATGCACGCGTGCGATTCTGTTGCGGTCCGTCTCCCTGCCAGGTAATGCGTAATTCAGGATAAACAAACAGGCCTTGCTCACGCGCGGCGGGGTCCGGCAGCACGCCTTCTTCCGTGTAGGCCTTGATGGACGCACGAAGCGCATCGACGGCGTCATTGTAAAGTTGCTCAAGCGCATTGAGTGCCTGTTCGCGTGTCAGCTTTTTCCGTTGGGCTGGCATAACTTCTCCTTTTAGGTTCTTACCACAATGCTCCTCAGCTTAGCGGTTTTAACAACGGATTGGGTGAAGAATCTATGATCGCGCGCATTTTGCGGCTGCCTGTTATGGGCGAGGCTAGTGGGCATCATGCGGCACTGAGTAAAAAAACGGATTAACCCGACAGCATCAGGATGTGCACGGCAGCAATGGCTTTCGCTAAGGCAAGAGGGTGGACCGGAGCATGGCAGCACCGATTCGGCGCGACTAAAGGCGAGAGCAGAAAAGTGTGTAACGATGATTTAACAGGAATGCAAAACGTTTTGCATATTTCACTTTACGCTACCATCATTAGAGTTCTTTCCCGACATGTTCATATTTGGTACTCCTTTGCAAAATCCCGGCGTAGCAGTGGTGCAGGCGATTAAGCGCACGGCGTGGTATCCGAAACGTCGCGCTTACCGCACGCTGTACTGGCGTGAAATTTCGCCTCTTGCAGTTCCTATCTTTTTTGAAAATGCCTGTGTGCTACTGATGGGCGTGTTAAGTACCTTCCTGGTGAGCTGGCTGGGCAAAGAAGCCATGGCCGGCGTCGGGCTGGCAGACAGCTTCAACATGGTCGTCATCTCCTTTTTTGCCGCCATCGACCTGGGAACCACGGTAGTGGTCGCGTTTAGCCTGGCCAGACGCAATGGTAAACGGGCCCGCGCCGCAACACGGCAGTCGCTGGCAATGATGACGGTATTAGCCCTGGTGCTGGTTATCGCCATTGAGTTCTGGGGGCATCTGATTATTGACGCCATCGCAGGCGCAGCAGAACCGAAAGTGAAAGCCCTGGCACTCAGCTATCTGCAGGTTTCCGCATGGAGTTATCCGGCGGCGGCCATTACGCTGATTGGTAGCGGTGCGCTGCGTGGGGCAGGGAACACGAAAATACCGATGCTGATTAACGGTGGGATGAATATTCTTAACATCGTTATCAGCAGTGTGCTGATTTATGGCTGTTTTTCATGGAAGGGGCTGGGCTTTGTGGGGGCCGGATTAGGGCTGACAATTACCCGCTACATTGGCGCAATAGCGGTCATCTACGTGTTAATGATTGGCTTCAACGCCTCACTGAGAATTTCGCTGTCCAGCTATTTCAGGCGCTGGAACAGCAGTATTTTATTTGAAGTCTTAAGCATCGGTGTGCCGGCCAGTATTGAATCCGTGCTGTTTAACGGCGGGAAGTTACTGACACAGGTCTTTGTGGCGGGCATGGGTACCAACGAAATTGCCGGCAATTTTATCGCGTTTTCAATCGCCTCACTGATTAACCTGCCTGGTAATGCGCTGGGATCGGCGTCGACCATTATTACGGGAAAACGCTTAGGTAAATACCAGGTTTTTCAGGCAGAGCGGCAAATCAAGCACGTCTATCTGTTGGCTACAATCTGTCTGACAGGCGTTGCTGCGCTGACCATACCGCTGGCGGGGCTGCTGGCACGGTTCTACACCAGCGATCCGGAAGTGATTAGCGTCACCAAACACCTTATCTGGCTGAATGCCCTGTTTATGCCGATTTGGGCCGCCTCCTGGGTGCTGCCCGCCGGCCTGAAGGGCGCGCGTGATGCCCGTTATACGATGTATGTATCGATGTTCAGTATGTGGTGCGCAAGGGTTGTTATTGGTTATCTGCTGGGCATTGAACTCGGTATGGGCGTGATTGGTGTCTGGCTGGGCATGTTCCTTGACTGGACGGTGCGCGGCGGATTTTTCTGGTGGCGACTGAAAAGCGGAAAATGGCTTAATAACTACCGCAAGATGCTCGCCAGGGCAGAATCCACCTGAATACCTTCAGCCACCCGTTTGTGAGAGGGGATGATGCGTGGCAGCTTCGCGCCGCGCATCATCACAGTCTGTTTTAATACTGCCACGCTTTTCATTTACCTGCCTCTACACAGGTTTCGTCATTCGTCAGGACGGTTCTGTGCCCAGTTTTCCCGCAAAGCGGACGAAATGCGTTCGAATCCAGGGCCGCGCGTATCGCCTCTTGATAGGAATACTCTTAAATTTAACGTCATTGCTTCGTTTAACTATTTGATTAATATGTATTATTGATTTTGTTTCAGAAAGACCAGGCAGCAAAATTTGACTTAATTCCTCTTTTCAACTTACGCATCGCGTTTCAGCTGACGGTTTTCTCAGCGTTCAGGGCCATCCGGCACCTTAAAATATTCATCTGGCTTAAGCTTTTATACTAAAGGATAGGGGAGCTGAGACCATAGATGAGTATCAGACGTACGAAATGTGCAGGTTTCACCGTATTGTCATCTGTTTGCGTTAGTAAAAAACATAAATACTATTACTTAGTTACGTAACTGGGAGCTGTATTGAATTTTTCAAGGCAATATGTAAAGCTGTGTAAGATGTTAATAAATGGAAAAGAACTTTACACAGGCGAGCAGGATGTACAGGCTCGTGCGGTAGCTATGGTGCTGCATATTTTTTTGTAACCCATTGATTTATTGCTATTTGTGTGAGATCGACTGGAATTTAAGCAGGATGTTACCATTCTCCCCACACGAATAACGATTAACCAGCCCCGTTAAGTTTAACGATTACCTAACAAAAATCGTGTCTTACCAAAACATAATCAGGCTGCTTTAATACCGTTTGCCTTTAGGAATGGGTCAGTTTGCTGAATGTATTTGGTGAAATTCAGCCGACCCGCTTCTCCGGTCATCAGGTTTTATGAACTGTGCCTATACTGTTCATGCTCATCGTATAAAATTTACACTCAATCAACGCTCCTATTCAGGCAACTTGTATTGTTAATCAATGACTTGGCGTTATCTGGCGTCCAGTTGACGTTGTGCAACAATATGACGCGCTGACCACCGGCCAATGGCCACTTTTTTGGGTATTAATGGAACTAAATATGAAAAAAATGGTGAACTTTCGAATTGCATTAAGCCTGATGTTTGTTTTTGCTGTTGCAGGCTGTAAAACACCGCCAAAAATGACAGATGACACAATGGTCACCAATACCGTTGATGGCACTACCCTGATTCACCGTCATGCCGTAGCTGCGCCTGCACAGTTCACCGCCGTCAATGAGAGTTACCGTGCCCTGTATCCTGCCTCTGTGATGACACGCCCGGATTTTGGCGGCAAGGTCGTGGAAACGCTGAAAACGGGTGAAACCTATACCGTTGTGGGTCAGGTAGAAAATAACTGGCTGGCACTGGGCGAAGAAGCTGACGCGGTTTCACCACCCGCAACTGACGCGAAAGCCACCGACAGTAAGGGCGCCGCGCCTCAGGCACCCACTAATGCGGTCAAAGTCATTGGCTATGTGCCTTTCCGTGCAGTGGTAAAAAGCGATTTATACGACCAAACCATCAAAGCCGATCAGCCTAAGCGTCGTGCGCGTGCCGCCGCGAAGAAAAAGACCTGCGTCTCTGTTGATGGCAACAGCCAGGCCTGCCAGAACAGCAATAACGGTACCTGGATCATTAACTAAGTCAGGGGCAGGGAGGGGCAGATATGGCACATACCCACTTGCGCGCTGGCCTGAAAAAATGGCTCTGGCCCTTCCTGCTACTTCTGCTGACCGCATGCAGTAGCAGTAAGCCCGATATCGCGCGCTACAACCTGAATTTTCAGGCGCATCCCCCCATCAACGCCGGCGCGCCGCTCAAAGTGCGCGTCATGCTGTTGACGTCGGATGCCGAGTTTATGTCCGCTGATTTCTTCACATTACAGAATCAACCCGCGACAGCATTAGGCAATACGCTGCTTAACAGTCAGCAGTTTTTCCTGATGTCCGGTCAGCTCAGTAAAACGCTGAGTGCGAAAAGCCTGCCTGAGGCACGGTTTATCGGCATCATGGCGGAATATCAAAAGCTGGATGGCAAAGTGTGGCGGCTGGCGCTGCCTTTTCCGGACAGCGACAGCAGTTCATTCTGGCAGTTCTGGAAAAGCAATGATGGTGAGCTAAACGCCAACATTATCGTTGACGATGCCGGTATGCGTCCCGTTAAGCAATAACACCGTCTTCAAAGGATGATTATGAACAGAGCCGAAAAGGTTGTTTGGGCGGAAGGGATGTTTTTGCGTCCTCACCATTTCCAGCAGGCAGAAAATTTTCTGCAAAGCTCGCTGCGTGAATGGGGCCAGTCGCAACGTCCTTACATTTGGGGATTTTTCGATCTCGAATTTGATGAAGCGCTGTTACGGCAGGGCAAGCTGGCGCTCAATGCCGCCAGTGGATGTCTGCCGGATGGGACGTTTTTTGCTTTCAGCCAGCCCCAGCAAGGTCCAGCCCCATTAGACGTGCCCGCGAATATTGACCGGGCGAAAGTGGTGCTGGCCATCCCCGCGCGGCGTAATGGCCGCGAAGCGGTAACGTTTGAAGATGCGCCAGATTCTCTGGCGCGCTACCTCGCCTGGGAAGCGGAAGTCGAAGATGACAACGCGCAGGCTGTTGGCACCGCCACCGTCCAGTTTGGCAAGCTTCGCCTGCGGTTAATGCTGGAGCAGGATCTGACCGCAGAGTGGACGGCCATGGGCGTGGCGCAGATTGTTGAAAAACGCAGTGACAACCACATTCGTTTAGACAATGACTACATCCCTCCTACCTTAACGCTTGCAGGCAGTCGTCCGCTTCAGAGCATGATGACGGATTTGCACGGTATGATTCAGCAGCGCAGCCAGCAACTAAGCCAGCGCGCGCCAGGTACCGGGCGTTTTAACAGTGCAGATATGGTGGATTTCATGCTGCTGGCGCTCCTTAATCGCCAGTTGGGGCTGCACGCTCATCTGCAGCACCTGCCGTTACTGCATCCTGAAACGCTCTACAGCCACTGGTTACAACTGGCCGCGGAACTGGCAACCTGGACGCAGGCCCGTACGCCTGACGCGCTTCCCCTTTACGATCACGATGATCTGCAAGGTTGCTTTTCGCGCCTCACCCTGTTGCTGCGTCAGGGGCTGTCGCAGGTCATGGAAGAGAGCGCCATTCAACTGCCACTGACGCAGCGTTCACACGGCCTGAACGTCGCCACCGTGCCAGACAACAGCATGGTGCGTGAATTTGGCTTTGTGCTGGCCGTCAAGGCAAGCGTTCCCGCCGATGCACTCAAAACCCATTTCCCGGCACAGATGAAGGTCGCGCCTGTGACCAAAATTCGCGATCTCGTGCAGTTGCAGCTTCCGGGGCTGGCCCTGAGAGCCATGCCTGGCGCGCCCCCGCAAATCCCCTGGCACGCGGGATACAGCTATTTTGAGTTGGATAAAAACAGCGAGCTTTGGCAGGAGATGGAACGATCGGGTGCCTTCGCGCTGCACCTTGCCGGTGAGTTTCCGGGCCTGAACATGGAGTTCTGGGCCATTCGCAGTCAGTCAGAATAATTCAAACTGAGCAGGCATGATGCAGGAACAAAACAAACCGAACAGTGATGCTTTTCAGCAGGAGTTAAGTCTGAGCCATCAGAACACGCTGGTGGCCGCAGCTAATCCGCTGATCAACGCCATTCCCCAGATTCGTCACTCGGTATCGCATGACGATCCCGCCCGTTTACGCCAGCAACTTATCGAACAGATTCGTCGTTTCGAGCTGGCCTGTCAGCAGTCGGGTCTGAGCTACGAAGTGATCGTTGGCGCACGTTACTGCCTGTGTACGGCGCTGGACGAAGCCGCTGCGCTGACGCCCTGGGGCAGCCGCGGTGTGTGGACCAGTAATGGCTTGCTGGTAACTTTTCACAACGAAACCTGGGGTGGCGAAAAGTTTTTCCAGCTGCTGGCTAAACTGTCACAAAATCCGCGACAGCATATTCTGTTACTGGAGCTAATTTATTTCTGTCTGGTGCTGGGGTTCGAAGGGCGCTACCGCGTACTCGACAACGGGCGTTCACAGCTGGACACCATTAAACAGCGCCTGCTGCAGATGATCCGAAGCGTCAGGGGAAGTTTTGCCGCTGCGCTTTCGCCGCATCCTACCGATCAACCGGTGTTGCGTAAACTGTGGCGACCGATGATTCCGCTGTGGGCCTGCGCCGCGCTGGCGGGCCTGGCGGCCTGCCTGTTCTACATTGTGCTTAACTGGCGGCTGGGGGATTACACCTCGCCGGTGCTGGCCAAAATTTATCAGACGACGCTGCCCGAAGTGCAGATTCGAAATCCGGCACCGCCGCCGCCGCCGTCACTGAACCTCAAGTCCTTCCTCAAACCAGAAATCGATGAAGGCCTGGTCGCGGTGCGTGACGAGGCCGATCAGAGCGTGGTGACGCTGAAAGGAGACGGCTTATTCGCCTCTGGATCAACGGAAGTTCGTGGGCGTTATGATGCGGTGATTCAGCGCATTGCCGAGGCCATGAACAACGTCAGCGGGAAAATCCTGGTCGTGGGATACAGCGATAACGTGCCGATTCGCAGTGCACGTTTTGCGTCGAACTACGAGCTGTCGCTGGCTCGCGCTCAGTCCGTTCAGAACCTGTTGCAAAAACAGCTGGCCAATCCGTCACGTGTCAAAGCGGAAGGGCGGGGCGAAACGCACCCGCTGGTGCCTAATAACAGTGCAGAGAACCGCGCCCGCAACCGTCGTGTTGAAATCACGCTGCAGGTCGCACCTGACACGACGAAAGCTGAACTTAACGGCCTGGCAAGAGGGAACTAATCCATGCTGAATGTCCTGTTTTCGATACTGACCAGCCGCCTGGCGTGGGGCTTCGTCGGTATCACAGCGTTATCATTTATCATTTGGGTCATCGGCCCGGTGTTCTCGATAGTGGATTCCCGGCCGCTGGAGTCTGAACAGAACCGCATGATCAGTATTGCGCTGCTGTATGTGGTCTGGGGCCTGAGTCAGGCGATTCCACGTCTGTATAACTACTGGCTGAACCGCAAACTGATGTCCAGTCTGGAGACCAGTAAACCGGACGCACCTGAGGAAGAGCGCAAACGCCTGACCAGTGAGGATCAGGTGCTTGCCAGCCGCTTCTCTGAAGCGACAGAAATGCTGAAAAAGGCGCATTTTCAGCGCCAGAGCAGCAAAGGCGCCCCTTTCTGGGCGCAGCGCTTCAGCCATCAGTACCTGTACCAACTGCCGTGGTACATGATTATCGGTGCGCCTGGCGCGGGTAAAACGACGGCGCTGGTGAATTCCGGTTTGCAGTTTCCGCTGGCCGATAAATTTGGCAAAGCGGCCTTACGCGGTATTGGCGGAACACGAAACTGCGACTGGTGGTTTACAAATGAAGCTGTCCTGCTGGATACCGCAGGACGCTATACCACGCAGGAAAGTCAGCAGGAGCGTGATGCCAGTGAGTGGCACCATTTTCTGGCGCTGCTGCGCAAATACCGTGGCCGTCAGCCTGTAAACGGCGTCATTGTGACACTCAGCGTGGCTGATCTGTTGTCGCAATCGCCCGACGCCATGCGTAATCAGGCGATGGCGCTGCGTCAGCGCCTGATGGAACTTCACGATCAACTGGGCATTCGCTTTCCGGTTTATGTGCTGGTGACTAAAGCTGACCTGTTAAAAGGTTTTCGCAGTTATTTTGCCAGCCTGGATAAAACACAGCGCGAACAGATCTGGGGATTTACCTTCCCATGGGCGAAAGCGTCGACAGCGGATTTCGAACTGAGCAGCCAGTTCCAGCAGGAATATGCTCTGTTGCAACAGCGGCTGGATGCCGGGCTGGCGGATGTTCTGCTGGCGGAAAGTGATGCGCAGGCGCGGGCAGAAAGTTATCTGTTCCCACAAGAATTTGCCGCGCTGCGCCCACAGTTGGCTGAAGCGCTGGATATTCTCTTTGCCCGTTCTGATTTCGAAACGCAGTTTGCGCCGCGCGGGATCTATTTCGCCAGCGGCACCCAGGAAGGGCTGCCATTTGACCGTGTGATGGGCGAACTGACACGTGCACTGCACTTGCCGGGCCAGCAGCAGGGCGAGTCAGGTAGCTGGGACAAGGTGGATAAAGAGGCCCCGATTCCGCAGAACAAAGGCCAGAGTTTCTTCCTGAAAGGGGTGCTGGAAAACGTCATCTTTCAGGAGTCGGGCCTGGCGGGCAGCAATCGCTGGTGGGAACTCCGTAATCGCGTAGGGCTCTGGTCGGGCTACCTGGCCTTGCTTATCCTGGTGCTGATTGCGGGGACATTGTGGCTGATCAGCTATAACAAAAATAAAACTTATCTGCAGGAGATGGCGGCCAAAACGCCGCAGGTCGAGCAACTGGGTGACAAACTGCAAAAAGAGGTGAACGGTAACCTCTTTGCGCTGGTCCCTTATCTCAACACGCTGTTGCACCTGCCGGAAAGCGCGTCTTTTTCCCTGGAGCATCCGCCGCTGACGCGTCGCATGGGGCTGTATCGGGGTACCGAAGTGAGTGACGCCACGCAGGCGTTATACGATCGTGCACTTAAACAACTGTTGATGCCACAAGTGGCGCAAAATATTACCCGCTGGTTACGCAATGACAACGGCAGCGATGCCGATTACAGCTATGAAGCCCTGAAGGCTTATCAGATGCTGTATCAGCCAAAGCACTATGACGGTAAGTTTCTTCAGGCGTGGATGATGTTAAATATCTCCCGTGAACTGCCTCAGGATGTGACGCAGGCGGAGGTGAAACAGCTGGCGTGGCACCTGCAGCAGTTGCTGGAAACACAGATCCAGTCCTCACCCTATGCGAAGGATGACGCGCTGGTAAAGCGCGAGCAGGCGCTGATTAGTCAGATGCCGCTGTCACAGCGCGTTTACGGACGCCTGAAACGCCTGCTGGAACGCGATAGTGCATTGTCACCCGTGACCCTGGCTGCACTGGGTGGGCCGCAAAGCGAACTGGTGTTCTCACGTAAAAGCGGTAAATCCGTGAATGAAGGCGTGTCCGGACTTTTCACGCCCGACGGCTACTGGAACCACGTTGATAAAGAGATCGCCCCCGTTACGGATGCCCTCTACAAGGATGATATCTGGGTGCTGGGCGGCGAAACGGCCCATGAAGACAGCAAACAAACCGATATGGCGGTGCGTCAGCTGTATATTCAGGACTATATTCGCCAATGGGAGCAGTTTCTCAGCGATATCCAGCTCAACAGCAGTGCCGATTTAACGCAGCGTATTAATACCGCACGTCTGTTATCCAGTAACCATTCCCCGCTGCGGCAACTGGTTATTAATTTGAGTAAACAGCTCACGCTGACGCGGGCACAACCTGACGACAAGAGCGCGAAAAATGCCGCAGCCGCGTCAGATAACAGTGCCACGCGCACGTTACAGGCACTGTTTACCTCGCCGCGCTCGAATGGTGAACAGGGTGCGGTGCAGCAAACGCCTGAACAAGCGGTAACGGCCCATTTCGCACCGATTATCGAACTGGCACAGCCATTGCAGCAGGGCAGCAAAGTGCTGGCCGTGGATGATTTCCTGAAGCAGATTGACGACCTCTATCGTTACCTCACGGCCGTACAGGACGCGGCGAACAGCGGAATGCCACCGCCCTCCAGTGATGCGATCAGCCGTCTGCAGGCCAGCGCAGGCCGTTTGCCTGGCTCGCTGCAAAATATGGTCTCCGGTATGGCTGTCGGTGCCAGCAGTGATGCACAGCGTCGCGATATGGATAACGTCCGTAAGCGCATTACCATGGAAGTTGGCAGTTTCTGTCGCCAGGCGATTGCCGGCCGCTATCCTTTAGTGCGCAACGCGCGAAGTGAAGTCACGCCTGACGACCTGGCGCGCATGTTTGCGCCAGGCAGCGGACTGATGGACAGCTTCTTCCGGGACAATCTGGCCAGTAAAGTGGATACCACCCGCGCGGCATGGCGTTTCACGCCGGGCATTGATGGTAAAACGTTACCGGGGGGCGAAGCGCTGCTGCGTCCGTTCCAGCAGGCTCAGTCGATTCGCGATGCGTTTTTTGCCAATGGTGCCACCACGCCTTCTTTCCGCGTGACGTTGCGCACGGTAAAAATGGACAACGACATTCTTAATATGACGCTGGACGTGGACGGGCAAATCTTACGCTACAGTCATGGTCCACAGGCGGTGCAGTTAGTCAGCTGGCCCGGTCCGGGGGGAACCAGTCAGGTGCGCATGCAACTGGGCCTGACGAATGGCACGACCTCCACGCTGACCACCAGCGGGCCATGGGCGCTTAATCGCTTCTTTGACCGCGCACAGGTCACCTCGGTCGGCGGACTGACGCGCGAAGCCAGCTTTAATGTGGACGGCCATAATGTGACGTTGTCCTTTACGCCGGGCAGCATCAGGAACCCCTTCCAGCTCCCTGCATTTAGCTGTCCCTGAAACAGGATCTGACTATGACTCAATACGCAGCACCTGGCTGGTACGGCAAACTGCCCAGTTCGGGTGATTTCGTAAAACGACGTTTCCCCGATACCCTGCAGCGCCAGTGGTCGAACTGGTTTCAGGTAGGATTGCATCACTGGCAAACCAGTGCGGAAGGCGAGCATTCCGCGTCACGGGCCTTTCTTAAAGCGCCCGTATGGAATTTTGTCATACCGCCCATGTTAGGTACGCAGCTGATTCAGATGGGCTGCCTGACCGCCGCCCGCGACAGCGTCGGGCGACATTATCCGCTCTGTGCGTTGCGCTACTTTACACCGACGGAATGGGCCCCGTTATTGCTGGCCCGCGCCGGTGACTGGTATCACCAGATGGGCAATACCTTATTGCGGGCGGTTCAGGAGGGGGGCACGCCCGAGCAGTTTGATCAGGCGTTGTTAAGTATTCCCCTTCCACAGCCTCAGGAAGGCGAAGCCTCATCGGATATCTTATCGGTGATCGGCAGCGGGGAGAATAATGCCTCCACCCTGAGCTGGAATTTGCCATCACAGAGTTTTGATCCCCAGTTTCAAAGCAGTTTTTGGTGGACCAATCAGAGCGACGGTTTTCCGCTTTATACCCATGTCCACAGCGGCAACCTGACAGCGCAGTTATTTTCGCTGTTATTCGATCCGGCGGGCGGTGCAAAGCCCGGGCGAAATGGACTTTATCCTCCTATGTTTGAATCCTGAGGCGAAACGGATGAGTATTGATATTGACACGTTGCTGATACCGGTAAGCCACGATAATCCTTGCGGGGATAACCTGGAATACGATGCGGATTTTCAGGCGATGGAACAGGCCAGCGTAGGCAAAGCCGAGCAGCAGTTCGGCAATACCATCATTCCGGCCGAACCGGCTGACTGGAACAAGGTCGAAAAGCTGGCACTGGATTTAATGAGCCGCAGCAAAGATTTACGCGTCATGCTCACGCTGACGCACGCCTGGACTCGTCTCAAAGGGTTGCCCGGCTATGCACAGGGGCTGCAACTGATTGAGCAGGCCATGTCGCAGTACTGGGAAACCTTATGGCCACGTCTGGAAGAAGATGGCCAGCCCGATCCCTTTTACCGCATTAATGCCCTGGCCGTGCTGGGCGACCAGTCAGCCCTGGCGGGCGCGGTGCGCCAGTCGTGGCTGCTGCGTTATGCTTCCGACGGGATTACGCTTCGCGATGCCGCTGCATTATGTGACGGCAGTAAAACGGAAGTGCCAGACTACCCTGGCGGCCTGCCGCGTCTTAATGATGAACTGGCGCGAGGCGAGCAACCCGGCGTTGCGGCCATTCAGGACATTGGCGAACGTTTGCAGCGCATTCGTAGCCTGGTGACTGAAAAGCTGGATGAAACGGCCTTACCGGATATGAGTCAGCTTCAGCGCAGCTTCGCCATGCTGAATGAGCGTTGCCAGGCCACCGATATCGGCGCGTTACAGTCTCTGGCAGCGGCCGTACAGTCTGCACCGGAAACCGAAAACCCAACCGCGCCCAGGGCCGCGTCGCGCGCCGCTACAGACTGGCGCAGTGCTCAACTTAACTCGCGTGCTGAAGCGCAGTTAATGCTGGAAAAAGTGAAACAGTACTTTACGCAGCACGAGCCCAGCCATCCGGCACCGTTGATGATTGACCGTGTACAGCGCCTGATCGAACTCGACTTTATGGACATCATTCGCGACCTTGCGCCGGATGGTGTACATCAGTTAGAAAACATTTTTGGACGCCGCGACTAAGCTATCAGTGAAGTCTTAACGCAGCGAGACCTGCGCGCCTCCTGCGAGCCAGTAACCGCGCATTATTTATGGAGAGAACCATGCCAACAATGAAGTCCAGTGGGCAGAAATTTATCGCCCGCAATCGCGCGCCACGCGTTCAGATTGAATATGACGTGGAAGTTTATGGTGCAGAACGAAAAATTCAGTTGCCCTTCATCATGGGCGTACTGGCCGATTTAGCCGGTAAGCCGCTGGAGCCGCAGGCCAGCGTTGACGACCGCAAATTCCTGGAAATCGACATCGATAACTTCGATGAGCGCATGAAAGCCATGAAGCCACGCGCTGCATTCCAGGTCGACAATACGCTGAACGGCGACGGCAAACTGAATATTGACCTGACTTTTGAAAGCATGGACGATTTCTCCCCGGATGCCATTGCCCGTAAAGTCGAACCACTTAACAGCCTGCTGGAAGCACGTACTCAGCTTTCAAATCTGCTGACCTATATGGATGGCAAAAATGGCGCTGAAGAGCTTATCGGCAAAATTCTTCAGGATCCGACCCTGCTGCAGGCGCTGACGCATGTGCCTAAGCAGGCGGATGCCGCAGAAGGGAAGGAGGAGCAATAATGAATCAGACTTCTCAACAACCCCAGTCACAGGGCGATGCCAGTTTTAGTCAGGACGAGTTTAGTGCCTTACTGAACAAAGAGTTTCGTCCAAAGAGTGATCAGGCGCGCGAAGCGGTAGAAAGCGCGGTGAAAACGCTGGCACAGCAGGCGCTGGAAAATACGGTGACCGTTTCCAGCGATGCTTACCGCACCATTCAGGCACTGATTGCTGAGATTGATGAAAAGCTGTCTCAGCAGGTCAATCAGATTATTCACCATGAAGAGTTTCAGAAGCTGGAAAGCGCCTGGCGCGGTCTGAGCTATCTGGTGAATAACACGGAAACCGATGAGATGCTGAAGATTCGTTTCATGAGCATCTCTAAACAGGAGCTGGGCCGCACGCTCAAGCGCTATAAAGGCGTGGGCTGGGATCAAAGTCCGCTGTTTAAGAAAATCTATGAACAGGAATACGGCCAGTTCGGTGGCGAGCCGTTCGGTTGCCTGGTCGGCGATTACTACTTCGACCACAGCCCGCAGGACGTTGAGCTGCTGGGCGAGATGGCCCGCATCGGTGCGGCCGCGCACTGCCCGTTTATCACCGGTACCGCGCCAGGCGTTATGCAGATGGAATCCTGGCAGGAGCTGGCGAATCCACGCGATCTGACCAAAATCTTCCAGAATACCGAATATGCCGCCTGGCGCAGCCTGCGCGAATCGGAAGATGCGCGTTACCTGGGCCTGGTAATGCCGCGCTTCCTGTCTCGTCTGCCTTACGGCATTCGTACCAACCCGGTTGACAGCTTCGATTTTGAAGAGCAGACCGATGGCTCGGATCACAGCAACTACAGCTGGACCAACGCAGCTTATGCGATGGCGGCCAACATCAACCGTTCATTTAAAGAGTACGGCTGGTGTACCTCCATCCGTGGCGTGGAATCAGGTGGCGCAGTGGAAAACCTGCCCTGCCATACGTTCCCCAGCGATGACGGCGGCGTGGACATGAAGTGCCCGACCGAGATCGCCATCAGCGATCGCCGTGAAGCCGAACTGGCGAAAAATGGCTTTATGCCGCTGGTCCACCGTAAAAACTCAGACTTCGCCGCGTTTATTGGCGCACAGTCGCTGCAAAAACCGGCGGAATACCATGATGCGGACGCTACCGCGAATGCTCGTCTGGCTGCCCGTCTGCCGTACCTGTTCGCCTGCTGCCGTTTCGCTCACTACCTGAAGTGCATTGTGCGCGACAAAATTGGTTCATTCCGTGAGCGTGACGATATGGAACGCTGGCTGAATGACTGGATAATGAACTATGTCGATGGTGACCCGGCTAACTCTTCACAGGAAACCAAATCACGCAAGCCACTGGCTGCGGCGGAGGTGAATGTGGAAGAGCAGGAAGACAACCCTGGCTACTATGCAGCGAAATTCTTCCTGCGCCCGCATTATCAACTGGAAGGATTAACAGTGTCGCTGCGTCTGGTATCGAAGCTGCCTTCGCTGAAGTCGAACGAGAATTAAATTTTTTTGCAATGTAAAGCACGTCCAGGTGGCGTGCTTTTTCAGACGATTAAGCATGACCTTTTTCATTTCAAAAATTCTGTTGCCCGCAAAATAAACCTTTTCTGAAAATACTGGCTCCGGTAGAAGGTCTACGGGTTTCGACCGGGCTATAAAGGTATAATGGCAGGCTGCCCAATCAGATATTTTGCTGTTACTGGTCGGCCAGATAAATAATTAGCTTAACTGTTCTGTTATCGCTGTGAGAATGGATAGGGGTTAAGTCATCAGCCTGCAACAGAATGAATGACATAATTAAATTTAGCGTATATACGACGGATGCCTTATGTGCGTCAGCATTCATTTGACATACCGATACGGCAAAAAAATCTCCTGCTGTTGCAGTTTATTGTAGTGGGACCCTTCGGGAAGCCTGTAGCACTCCCGAAGTCGAGGCAAAAGTAAAATATGGACTGTTTTATTCAGCCCCATGCTTTTCTCTTTGCCATATAGATGCTTTTTCGAAAGCGACAACTTTTTCCATAACGAAGAGTAAATATTATGGCTATTGATATGTATTTGAAGGTAGACGGCATTACGGGTGAATCTAAAGATTCTAACCATACCGGCTGGATTGATATTACCTCTTTCTCCTGGGGCGCTAATCAGCCGGGTAATATGAGCGTGGGCGGCGGTGGCGGTGCTGGTAAAGTTAACTTCAACGACCTGCACATTAATGCCAAAATCGACAAAGCGGTAACTGCATTGCTGAAAAACTGTGCCAGCGGTAAGCACGTTTCTAAAGTTGAAGTGTCAGTTTGTAAAGCGGGCGGCACGCAAATCGAATACACCCGAATCACCCTGGAAGATGTGCTGGTAACCAACGTTCAGTTCGTGGGTTCAGAGCACGATGACACCCTGGGCGTAACTTATGCATTCCAGGCTGCGAAAGTGAAACAGCAGTACTGGGAGCAGAGCTCTTCTGGTGGTAAAGGTGCAGAAACCAGCGCGGGCTGGAACATCAAAGAGAACAAAGAAGCTTAATAAGATGCGCCTCCATCAGGAGGCGCCCTTTACACTAATCTGTTAAAGCTGAGTCGAGAGGGATTTGACGTGACTACAATACAGATAAGCCAGGGCGTTGGTTTAAGACAACCTAATAAATCACGTGATGTTAAAACCGTTCAATCATTATTAAATTCCAATAAGTCTGTTACACCTCCTGGTAGTGAATTAAAAGTTGATGGTTTTTTGGGACCAAAAACTATTGATAAAATAAAAATATTCCAGGAAAAGATTGTGGGTCTTCGCAACCCGGACGGTATTGTTTCACCCCGGGGGCCTACAATGCGTAGGTTACATGGAAATATTACGCCGGTCAGCAATATAAAATTAAGCCTCGATACTACAGCCTCTGCTGTTACTGATGAAATGTATGTTAGTATGGCGAAAGCATTAAATTGTGAACCAGCAGCAATAAAAGCAGTTGTGATGTCGGAAACCAAGCAAAGTCCATTCGATTCATCAGGTCGGCCGACAATTTTATATGAAAGGCACTATTTCAGTAGATTAACAAATCATAAATATGATGCAACTCATCCTGAAATATCAGGAAAGCCATACGACCATTATGGTAAATTTAGTGAACAATACGACAAGTTAAATAAAGCAATAGCACTTGATCGTGCAGCAGCGCTCCAGTCAGCTTCCTGGGGAGCATTCCAAATTATGGGTAGTAATTATGTCACTTCGGGTTACGCAAATATCGAAGAGTTTGTCAAAGGAATGAATACTATTCCGGGACAGGTATACGCTTTTGTTAATCATGTTTCTCATACGCCGACTCTTTTGAATGCAATCCGAACGAAGAACTGGTCAAGTTTTGCCAGATACTACAATGGTAGTGATTATAAAAAGAATAATTATGATGTTCATTTATCAAGAAATTATGACAGAGCCCTGCATAATTAATTAAGGATATTATATAATATGAAAATCTTCAATCTGGTATTGTCTTTACTTGTTATTAGCCCTATAGCGAATGCTTCCATAACTCTTTCTAAACCTCATTCAAATGATTATGAAAAGACTATTATTCAGGAAGCTCAGCATGAAGGTCTTGAGCGAGTTGAATTAGATAAAGCTCAAACTTTCGATTTAATAAAAAATGGCAAAGTGTTAGGTACTCTTGTACAAGGAAAAGGATGGGTAAGAGAAGTTCAGCCTGTATGTTTTATTGCCTGGACAAAGGATAGTAAAAAAGCTGATCAGTTTATCCAAACAATCGGTCAAGGGGATTGGGAAACAGTAGGTTGCCATAAAGTTGATTCAGTCGGCCTTATTTCAAAAAAAGACGATCCTGCTACGAAAGTTGCGGTTATTTATACCACTGAAGCCCCTGATCACTATGGAAATGATTACTACATTTTGGGATTAAAAAGTGGTGATGACAGCATCTATTACGATCAGAGTGTTACTGAAAAGTTTCAAAATTCATATATAAAAAATCTCACTGAACTGCGTAAGGCTTATCAAAAGTAATTTTAATCAAACCTCTTTAGCAAAACAAACAAGGCTTATGTTAATTTTAATTAAAGGGGTTTGCATATGAGATGTATGATTAAACTCCTTTGTACTATTGGTTGAAATTGATGAATTTTCCGCTATAAAAATAAATTTTGATGCAGAAGGTAATGATTGGCCTAATAGCACAGTATCTAGTCGTCATATCCATTGGCCTAAAGGGGCTTCTAGCGTAACAATCGGATGTGGTTGTGATATGGGTGGGCGTTCTAGTGATACGGTGAAAATAGACCTGATCCACGCTGGTGTTCCACAGGAAGAAGTTATTCTTCTGGCGAGAGGTGCTCGATTATCGCCTTCACAGTCAGACAAGTTCGTAAAAGAACACCGTAATGAGCGTGGTATTATTAATCGTGTGGCTCAAGCTAAATTATTTTAAACGATATGCCCTAAATACCTGGTTAGAGGGCAATCAATTTATCTTAGAAAACTTCTGGCTTCCCAGAAAGAACCCCTTGGGAAAACCTTAAACCTCCTAGAAAAGATATAGCTGTAGACTTTGTATATCAAGGGCTGGGTTTTGAAAGAACCATGAAAGCCTGCATGTACAACGATATCGATAAGTTAATAGATTTTATTGAAGATAATGCCCAAGTAAAAAGTTATGAGGGTAGACGCCAATGAGAAAATTATTTGAGAAAACATAAACAGGCGGGGGTTTTTATGTGCAGGCAATATATTTATAGTTTGGCTTTTATCTTTTTTATATTTGGTCATTCAGCTTATGCGATGGATGATTGCTCTCAGGAAAAAAATGATCTGGCAGTATTTACTTGTGCTGAAAAAAACAAAAACACTGCAGAGCAAAAGTTAAATAATGAGTACTCGGCGGCAAAGAAACGCATCGATAAAGTCTTTCAAAACGAAGCTGAAGTCAAAAAAGAATATTTGAATATATTTCTTGAGTCACAGCGAAGCTGGCTAAAATATCGCGATGGGCAGTGTAAGTTATTTGCGCATATTGCCGATAAAAACAGCAAACCTTATACGGTATTTACGAATGATTGTATTGCAGAACTTGATGAGGCAAGAACTAAACAGTTGGAGCAGATCCCGTACGATTGATTGTTTTTTAATATGCACCTGTTTTAATACAGGTGCATATTATATTGTAAAGCCTTAGTAACTCTATCTATTTTTATATCCCGCCTTTCTCCCCGAGAGACGCGCGATATAGATGTCGAACAGCTAACCGCAGGAATCCGTGATGCGCTTTACGATAATAACCGCTAAACCCGGCCATCAACCGCCGCAAACCAGTT